>Ga0302324_100024538_pt1 | contig 11612 bp, 10 predicted proteins | sample Palsa_T0_1_FD_201949 | JGI IMG/M metagenome (GOLD analysis project Ga0302324, IMG submission 201949) | Peat permafrost microbial communities from Stordalen Mire near Abisko, Sweden - Palsa_T0_1 | ecosystem: Environmental > Terrestrial > Soil > Palsa > Peat permafrost | place: Sweden: Abisko... | reverse complement strand
AGAGGGAGGACGGCTTGGACAGGCGCACTAACGGGCCCGAGGGCTCAGGCGGAGCCTCGCCTACCATCGTGACCTCACGGACGGGCGACGACGTGGACGACAACGAGGTAACCCAGGCCACTGGCATCGTGGCGGCCCCGCCGAGGCGGACGCCGCGGAAGGCCGCCGCTGGAACTGCTCCCGTCACCGCGGCACCAGCCAACGGCGACGTATCCGACCGTAAGGCCAACGGTACCGCCGCGGCCGCCGACACGCCGGCCAGCGGCACGCCGGCCAGCGACACGCCCCCCAGCGATACGCCGGCCAGCGACCAGACCACCGGAACGCCGTCCGCGGTTGGCCCGACTGAGACTTCCGGCCAGGACGGAGCCCGCGGCGCCGAAGCAGACGCCACTCGCGCCGACCTCCCCACCGTGCCTGCCCTGCCCGCCGACCTGGTCGGACAGGGGTCCTCGGGGTTCTCGCCGCCCGTGACCGAGACGCCAACCGTCTCACCGGCCGCGTTCGCCTGGGAAATGCCCGATCCGCCGCCGAGTTCGCCGTCATCACCGGCGCGGACCTTCCTGAGGACGGGCACCAACGCGAAAAGCACGACGACGTCCCGGACGCCCGGGACGACCGCCCCGGGCGCAGGAAAGACCGCAGTCAGCGATACCGCGGCCGCCGGTACCGGGGTAGGCGGTACCGGGGTAGGCGGTACCGGGATCGGCGGGATCGGCGGGATCGCGGCCGCCGGGGCTCCGCCGCGGAGCAGGCCGAAGAAGGCATCGTCCAAGCGGAACGCGCGACAGGCGCACCTGACCGTGGCCCGGGTTGAGCCCTGGTCGGTGATGAAGTTCAGCTTCGTGGTGTCTTTTGTCATCTTGTTCGTGGCCGTGAGCCTGCTCTACGGGGCGCTGGACGGGCTCGGCGTGTTCGGCTCGCTCCAGCGGCTGGTATCGAGCCTGACGTCAAGCCAGGGCTCGGCCGGCGTGAACGCGTCGAAGTGGTTCTCGGCCTCCCGGGTACTCGGTTATACCGCCCTCCTCGGCTCGCTCAACATCGTGCTCATCACGGCGATGTCGACCATCGGCGCGGTCGTCTACAACCTGACTTCACGCCTGGTCGGCGGGGTGGAAGTGACGCTCCGCGAGACCGAGTAACGCGGCGGCGCTCAGCAGGTCAAAAACCGCGGCACAACCCGCCGCGTCGGTACGGTAAGATATACCTCTCTTATGTTTCCGCAGGTCAGCAATGGGGTTATAGCTCAGTCGGTTAGAGCGCGTCCCTGATAAGGACGAGGCCCGTGGTTCAAGTCCACGTAACCCCACAAATCACTTACTAACCAGCAATAACACACCCTCAAGATCATCGCGAGCCGGGACCAGGCTGTCGGAGAACGTCGGCCGGACCGGGCGGCTTTGCTAAGCTGCCCTACACCTGCGGTCGGCGGAATCTCCTTCCGCTGGCCCGTTCCGATCTGGAGGATTCCTCGCTGTGAAGAAGCTAATCGCGCTCGCGGTGCTCGGGCTTGGCGCATTCGCCGTATGGCGCAAGGTCCAGTCCGACCGCGCCGAACTCGACCTGTGGACCGAGGCTACAGCGGCCGACGAGGACTGATCCGCGGCCGGGAGCCGTCGCAGAAAGCCAGAGCCGGGAAGTCGGGAGCACTCCGATCCGGCACGAGGAGGCGAGCCGGTGAGCGACACCTTGGCCGTATCGCTGGTGTGCTGTGACGTGCTCGGGGCGGCCGCGGTCGACGACAACGTGCTGGAACGGGCGTTCGCGGAAGCGATCGCCACCCAGGGCGTGGTTACCGGGACTGCGGCTTACACCAGGTCGATGGTTCAGTTCGACCGGACTCGCGGCTGGGCGCCGGCCGACGTCATGCGGAGCCTGTTCCCGGAGGATGAAATCCGGGCCCAGGCCGCGAACCTCGCCTTCGAGCGGTCATTCCAGGCGGCCGTGGACCGGTTCGGCGTGCTGCCGCTGCCCGGAGCCAACGAGGCCCTGGCCAAGCTCACCGCGGCCGGCCTGAAGGTATGCCTGCTGTCTTCGCTGTCCCGGCCCGCCCTCAGCGTCCTCATGGAGCGCCTCGACTGGCGGCAGCGTACCGACCTGGTCCTGTGCGCGGACGATGTGACCAGGACTTTCCCCTGGCCGGACCTCATCCTCACGGCGCTGCTTCGGCTCGGTGCCGGTGATGTGCGGGACGTAGCGGTGGTCACCGCCAGCGAGAGCGGCGTGGTGGCCGCCCGGCGGGCCGGGGCCGGCCTGGTCGTCGGCGTGCTCAGCGACGCGGGCGGCTCGAACAGGCTCGGCCGGGCCGGGGCGACCCACCTGCTCTCGGACCTCGCCGACCTGCCTGATCTGCTCTCGCAGGCCGGCATCGCGCCGCTCGGGCCGCACCTCGGCGAGTGAGGAATCCCCGCGTGGTCCGTGGCAGACTTGAGGCATGCCTGAGCTGCCGGAAGTGGAGTCGCTGGCTGCCTTCCTGCGCGGCCACGCGGTCGGTCATGCCGTCGCGCGGGCTGATGCAGCCTCGTTCTCGGTACTGAAGACATTCGACCCGCCGCTGGCCAGCCTGACCGGTCAGGTGATCACCGCGGTCGGCAGGCACGGCAAGTTCCTCGACCTGTCCACCGATCAGGGCTTGCACCTGATCATGCACCTGGCCCGGGCAGGCTGGCTGCGCTGGCGGGACGAACAGCCGACCGCGCCGCCGAAGCCAGGCAAGAGCCCGCTGGCCTTCCGGCTGACGCTGGACGACGGTTCCGGGTTCGACCTCACCGAGGCGGGCACGCGCAAGCGCCTCGCGGTTTACCTGGTCCGCGATCCGGCCGAAGTGCCCGGAGTCGCCTCGCTGGGGCCCGACCCGATGGCCGCGGACTTCACCGCGGACACGCTAGCGGGCCTGCTGGCCGGCCGCCGGACCCAGGTCAAGGGGGTGCTCCGCGATCAGCGGATCATCGCCGGCATCGGCAACGCCTACTCCGACGAGGTGCTGCACGGGGCCAAGATGTCACCGTTCAAGATCGCGGCCAGCATGACGCCACCGGAGATAGCCACCCTGTACGACGCGATCAAGACGACGCTGGCCGAAGCCGTGGAACGTTCGGCGGGCCTGGCGGCCGCGGACCTGAAAGGCGAGAAGAAGAGCGGGCTGAGGGTACACGGCAAGGCCGGCGAGGCCTGCCCAGTCTGCGGCGACACCATCAGGGAGGTCTCATTCGCCGACTCCGCCCTCCAGTACTGTCCCACCTGCCAGACCGGCGGCAAGCCCCTCGCCGACCGTCGCCTGTCCCGCCTGCTCAAATAGCCGCTTACCGGATCGCGACGCAAGTTGACAGCGAGTACCCTAGGCGGGAGACATCTCGGGGCTATAGCTCAGCTGGAAGAGCACTTGCTTTGCAAGCAAGGGGTCAGGGGTTCGAGCCCCCTTAGCTCCACAGGGAGGTCCTCACGTTTCAGTGGGGACCATTTTCACGTTTGGGCTGGGGGCCCGCCGCGTTTGCTTTTATCCTATTTGCCGGATTCGCTTGCGGGTTTCGGTGGATCCGGGCTTGGCGGTGGATCTGGGGGAGCGGGGGCCATCGCATCCGCGCAGCGCCCACGGCCGGGCGCTGCGCGGGCAGGCTAGCGGGTCCCCAAAGCCTCACCCGCTAGCCCCTGAATTCCGGATACTGGCTGCTAACAGGGCTTTCAAGCCGGCCCGATGGACGATGGCGCCGGCTTGGCCGGCACCACGCGCCCGCATCCGGCCCCCATCTTCCCCCTGCGCCCCATCCGCCACCCGGCGGGGCCGCCGCCAGTGCATGGTTGTGACAACCTGAACACAGGAGTGTGCACGTTGCCGCAACCATGCAAACCGGACCGGGGCGTACGGGGTCAGTGGTGTTGCTGGTGTGAGCGGGGCGAGCCCGGGCGAGGCCGACGACGACTCCGGGGGTCACCCGGCCGGCCAGACCTGCCGGCGGCTCCGGATACGACGTTTCCCGGCATGGTCAGGATGGCTTGCTGGTTCCCCGGATGGGTGCCCGGTCCGGACCGGCGGGGCGGCTGACCGGGCCTGGGAGCCTGGCCGTCGCCTCGATCGCCGGCCGCTGCACGGGCCGGTGGTCACGCTTGGCATGTGCCACTGGGATACCCGGATCGACCATGGGGCCCGTGTCCACCGCGATAACCGCAGAGGCCCTTTCCGTTTTTGCTGCTGGCGTAGTCCTCGGGACCACTGGGGTGCTTCGCGGGTTCGCACTGCCTGACCGGCAGGACCAGGGCAGGCGTACCCGGCGCCGCAAAGACGTCCCGCCAGTTTGCGTACGGGATCTTCGGCGTGTGGGCTGGCCGCGCTTAACCTGTGGGCGGACCCTCAACTTGGCCGTATTCGCGCAGGTAAAAGCCAAACGTGAAGACCTCACAGGTTAGAGGCCTAGATTGGCTCCCAAGAGCTTCGCTGGGAGCCAATGCGGGAGCCAAATTATTACGCTGCGGGCATGGGTAGACGCGGTTCTGATGGCGGTGCCCTTAGACCAGGCGCGGGCTTGTCCGGCGGCGTCTGGTCCGCCGGCACCGAGCGGGCCCTGGCGGTCGCCCGCCGCATCCGCACCGGCACCGTCACCATCAACGGGTCCCCGATCAGCTTCGACGGGCCGTTCGGCGGCTACAAGGCCAGCGGTACCGGCCGGGAGTACGGCGCGGTCGGCCTGAGCGAATACCTCGAGCACAAGACCGTCACCCGCAGGCACTGACCTTGACCCGGCGGTTGTATGCGGTCCTATGCTCCATCGGTCCGGTCCCATACGGCCCTATGTTCCATCGGACCGGTCCGGAGACGGGTTATATACGGTCCTATGTTCCATTGGGTCGGCCGCCCTCTCTGGCTTGTTGTTACTGGGGCTGCTCGGAGTCGTGCAGCGCCGTGCGCAGGAGCGCGCCGGCCGCCCATTGAAGGGTGGCGACGATTTCCGCGTCGTCGTCGAGGCCGGCGCAGTCTTTCATCGCGATAACGGCGTGGGTGCCGAGGGCGAGCGCGAGGGCGGACCGGAGCCGCTTGCGGGCGGGCTCGCCGAGCCGGCCGCCGAGTGGCCTGAGGGCTTCGTCGATGTACCGCATCCGGCGGTCGGCTCGCACGGGTGTGCGGTTGCCGTCGGGCTGGTTGGCGAGCCAGGTGTCCATGTAGATGCGCCCGCCGGTGCGGATCAGGGCCTCGTCGGACAGCATCGCGTGGGTGAAGGTGGCGGCCAGGGCCGCGAGCCGTTCCGGGGGATCGTCGGTCGGGAAGCTGGCGATGAGGAAAGGCCAGGCACCCTTTGATCCGCCGCAGCGTTAGTGTCCGGGAACGCCAGGGACTCATAGAAGTGGCCACATCCCTTTCACATTTGTCCGGACATTCCCTGCGGGGGTGCCGATGGCCTTTTCTGTGAGATCATCGGGAGTACACCGGCGTAACCGCGTCGTGACAGCTTACGGCGCAGATCAAGAGGCGTCTTGTTCCAACCACCAATGCCCCAGCATGACATGCGGCAGGCCGAACAGGCGAGCCGTGAGCGGTACGCGCGCGCGGAGCGCAATGCCGCCCGCAACGCTGAGCTCGGTATTCAAAAGCCTAGGATGCGCGAGAGCATACGCCACTGGTTTCGCTGGCTCACGCGGCGAAAGCCCGCGGACGCCTAGTCGCGGCTCGAGCTGAAGGCGGCGTCGAAGGCTGCCTGCGGCGGGTCGTAGTCGAACCGGCGCAGGAAGGTGATCGCCTCGGCCGCGCCGGCCAGCCGGTCCATCCCGGCGTCTTCCCACTCGATGGAAATCGGGCCTTGGTAGCCGATCGAGTTCAGCATGCGGAAGATGTCTTCCCACCGGATGTCGCCCCGGCCGGCGGAGACGAAGTCCCAGCCGCGCCGCGGGTCGCCCCAGGGCAGGTGTGAGCCGAGGCGGCCGTTACGGCCGTCGAGCCGCTTGCGGGCCTCCTTGCAGTCCACGTGGTAGATCCGGTCGCGGTACTCGGCCAGGAACGCCACCGGGTCGAGGTCCTGCCAGACGAAGTGGCTCGGGTCGAAGTTCAGCCCGAACGCGGGGCGGTGGCCGACGGCTTCGAGCGCGCGGCTGGTCGTCCAGAAGTCGTAGGCGATCTCGCTGGGGTGCACCTCGTGCGCGAAGCGGACCCCCTCAGCGTCGAAGGTGTCCAGGATCGGGTTCCAGCGGCGGGCGAAGTCGGCGTAGCCCTCGTCGATCATGGCCGCGGGGACGGGCGGGAACATGGCCACCGTGTGCCAGATCGACGAGCCTGTGAATCCCACCACGGTGTCCACGCCGAAGGCGGCGGCGGCGCGCGCGGTGTCGGCCATCTCGGCGGCCGCCCGCTGCCTGACGCCTTCCGGCTCGCCGTCGCCCCAGATCCGGGCGGGCAGGATCGCCTGGTGCCGGGCGTCGATGGGATGATCGCAGACGGCCTGGCCGACCAGGTGGTTCGAGATGGCCCAGCACTTCAGGTCGTACTTCGCCAGCAACTCGTGCCGGCCGGCCAGGTAGCCGTCCTCGGTCAGCGCGCGGCTGACGTCGAAGTGATCTCCCCAGCACGCGAGTTCCAGGCCGTCGTAGCCCCAGTCCCTGACGTGCTGGCAGATCTCTTCCAGGGGCAGGTCAGCCCACTGGCCGGTGAACAAGGTGAAGGGTCGGGACATCGCGGGGCTCCTCGGAGTGGGCTGACATCAGTTCGCGGGCACGGGCGTCCAGCTTGATTCTCGCGCCGCGCTCTGCTCGACGGCGGCCAGGACCCGCTGGACCTGAAGGCCGTCCTGGAAGGACGGCGCCGGATCGCTACCCGCGGCGATGGCGGTCACCAGGTCCCGGACCTCGTGCGTGAAGGTGTGCTCCCAGCCGAGCACGTGACCTGGCGGCCACCAGGCGGACAGGTAGGGATGGCCGGGTTCGGTGACGCTGATGCGGCGGAAGCCCGCCTCGGTGCCTTCGCCGGCGCGGTCGTAGAACTCCAGCTCGTTCAGCCGCTCCAGGTCGAAGGCCAGGCTGCCACGGTCGCCGTTCAGCTCGATCCGCAGTTGGTTCTTGTGGCCGGTGGCGAACCTGGTCGCTTCGAACGAGGCCAGCGCGCCCGATGACAGCCGGGCGGTGAAGACCGCGGCGTCGTCCACGGTCACCGGCCCGGAGCGGGGGGCGGCACCGGGCGCCTCAGCCAGGGGGCGCTCAGCCACGAAGGTGGCGGTGACCGCGGAGACGCCGGCAATCAGCTCACCGGTCAGGTACTGGGTCAGGTCGACGATGTGCGCGCCCAGGTCACCGAGCGCACCGGACCCGGCCCGCTCGCGCTGCAGCCGCCAGGTCAGCGGGAACGACGGGTCCACCAGCCAGTCCTGCAGGTAGCTCGCGCGGACGTGCCGGAGCTGGCCGATTCTCCCCTCGGTCACCAGCTGGCGGGCCAGGGCCACGGCCGGGACGCGGCGGTAGTTGAACCCGGTCATCGCGCGGACGCCGCGGGTGGCGGCGCGGGCCGCCGCGGCGGCCATGTCCTCGGCCTCGGCCAGGGTGTTGGCGAGGGGCTTCTCGCACAGCACGTGCTTGCCGGCCTCGAGCGCGGCGATGGCGATCTCTGCGTGCAGATAGCCGGGCGTGCACACATCCACGAGGTCCACGTCGTCGCGTTTGATCAGGGCGTGCCAGTCCGTCTCGGTGGCGGTCCAGCCGAGCCGCGCGGCGGCGATGCGGACCGCGGCCGCGTCCCGGCCGCACAGCACGGCCAGGTGCGGCCGCAACGGCAGGTCGAACGCGTGCGGCGCGGTCCGCCAGGCCTGCGAATGGGCCGCGCCCATGAACGCGTAACCGACCAGGCCCACGCCGAGCACGGGCCGGTCCGCGGCCTGAGCCAGTGTCTCCTCCACCTTGGTGCCTTCCGTCAGGCCAGCGTTCCGTCAGGCCGATAGTAGGGTGCGGGCCTTCGGGTCCCAGGCGGGGTCCAGCGCTTCGGGCAGGCTGAAGGCCGACCGCACCGGCTGGAAGGAGCGATCCGCGACGGACCGGTCGATCGCCTCCATGGTCTCGAGCACGTGCAGTCCCAGCTCACCCGACGCACGAGGACGGCCGCCGCGGCGCAAGGCCCGGGCCATGTCCAGCACGCCGAGCCCGCGTCCGTCGGCAGGTCCGGACGTCGGCAGGTCCTGCCACTCGCTGCTGCCGGTGGCGCGAAGCCTGATCTCGCCGTCGAACCGGTTCGGGTCGGGGAGCGCGAGGGTGGCCTCGGTACCGGTGATCTCGACGAAACCATGTCGCGGCAGCGGCGACTCGAAGCTGAGCACGACCGTGGCCACCGGGCCCTGCGCGTACTCGATCAGAGCCGAGACGTGGGTGGGGACCTCGACCCGGAATTCCGTGCCGGCCCGCGGCCCGCGGGCGATGACCCTGGTGTCGTGGCTGCGGTGGCCTACGGCCGCGACCCGCTCAGCCGGGCCGAAGATCATGGCCAGGACCGATAGGTAATACGGCCCGATGTCGAACAGCGGCCCCGCCCCGCGCTGGAACAGGAACTCCGGATCGGGATGCCACCGCTCCGGGCCGGGATTCTGCATCAACGTCAGGGCCGTCTGCGGCGCGCCGATCACCCCCTCGGTGATCAGCCGCCGGGCGGTCTGCAGCCCGGCGCCGAGCACGGTGTCGGGGGCGCAGCCCAGCCGCAGGCCGGCCCGGTCCGCCTCGGCGAGCAGGCGTTGCCCGGTGGCGGCGTCGAGGGCGAGCGGTTTCTCGGTCCAGACGCTCTTGCCCGCCGCCAGGGCGGCCGACGTGATCTCCGCGTGCACGGCCGGGATGGTGAGGTTGACGACCAGTTCGACGTCTGGTCGCCGCAGCGCCCGGGAGGCCGTCCCCGCCTCGGGCACGCCGTACTTCGCGGCCTGCTCCTTGGCTCGCTCAAGGTCGAGGTCGGCGCAGAACAGCACGCTCAGGTCGGGAAATGACGTCAGGTTGCGCAGGTACTCGTCGCTGATGGTCCCGCAGCCGACGACGGCGACGCCCACCGGGCCGTCCGGCGCCGTCATCAGGCCCCGCCCGGGTGCTGAGCCGGCTGAGGCCGGCCCGGGGCCAGCCCCTGGCTGATCAGCCAGGCCAGGCTGTCCCCGACCGCGGTCATCATGTCGGTCGCGCAGCGATCGAGCTCCACCACGTGCCACGGCACGGACGGACTCGCGGTCAGGATCTCGGCCACCGGCATCCGCCCGGTGCCGACCGCGGTCATGAAGTCGTCCCTGTCGACCACCGGACCGTCTTTGACGTGCAGGTACTGAACGCGGTCACCGAGCCGGCCCAGCAGGGCGGCCACGTCCTGCCCGCCCACCGCCGCCCAGTAGGTATCGACCTCGAGCAGGACCGCCTCGTCCAGCTGACCGGCCAGCACCTCCAGGGCGGGGACCCCGTCCAGCAGGGAAGAGAGCTCGAAATCGTGATTGTGGTAGCCCAGGCGCAGGCCCTGGCGGCCCGTCCAGGCGGCCAGTTCGTTCAGCTCACGCGCCAGCGCCTGCACGCTGTCAGCGTCGGCGAACCTGGGCGGCGGCAGGTGCGGGATGATGACAGTGTCCGCGCCGAGGGTGCGAGCGGCGCGCACCACGGCCTCGGCGTCCGCACCGGTGGGCGACGCGTGCACGCTGCACGCGAACAGGCCGGCCGCATCGAGGTCGGCCCGCAGTCCGGCCGGGTCATCGAGGATGCCGAACGGTTCTACCGCGCCGTAGCCCATCGCGGCGACTTGCCTCAGGAGTCCCGCTCGGTCGGCGGTCAGTTGTTCCCGCAGGGTGTAGAGCTGCAGGGCCGTAGGGTTGGCAGTCAAGGTGCTCCTTCTCGAAAAATTCCCGCTTACCTCTGACCAAGCTAAGTTCAGAAGTAACGCTGGTCAATAGCGATGTTCTCGAATATGAGCGATACTGCTAAGACCATATCGGCCGAGACCTCCGGAACTTGCTTTTCGAAAAGGAGCTGACATGGTGCGCGACGCCCGCCGTAGCACCCTGGTCGATATCGCCGCCGACGCCGGCGTGTCGGTATCGGCCGTGTCCAAGGTGCTCAACGGGCGGGCGGACGTCGCGGCCGGCACCCGGGCCCGGATCGCCGGCCTGCTGCGGGAGCACGGGTACCAGGTCGCTTCCCGGCTCGGCTTCGGGGTCGTCGACCTGCTGATCGCGGACCTGCACAGCCCGTGGGCCGAAGAGCTGCTGCGCGGGACCATGGAGGCCGCCAACGAGGCTGGTACCAGCGTCATCGCGACCACCGTGCACTCGCCGCGGGAGTTCACCGGCTGGCTCGACCGAGCCGAGGCCCGGGGGACCGACGGTGCGCTGTGCGTCCTGCACCTGCCGGGCAGCCGGGAACTGCACCGGCTGGCCGCCGCCCGGATCCCGCTGGTGGCGATCGACCCGCCCGTCGAGCCCGGCGATGCCATCCGCTCGGTCGGCACGACCAACTGGATGGGCGGCATGACGGCCACCCGGCACCTGATCGAGCTGGGTCACCGTCGCATCGCCATCGTCGGCGGTCCGCGGGGCCTGTGGTCGAGCCGGGCCCGGCTGGACGGCTATCGCGCCGCCCTGCAGGCCGCCGGGCTCGCCGTGGATGAAGTCCTCATCCGCCGGGCCGACTTCTCGTTGTCCGGCGGGGAGGCGCAGGCCGCCGAACTGCTCTCGCTGCCGCAGCCGCCCACCGGCATCGTGGCCGGCAACGACGGCCAGGCGTTCGGCGTGCTCCGGGCCCTAGCTGAACGCGGGCTGCGGGCCCCGGATGACCTGAGCGTGGTCGGCTTCGACGATGTCCCGGTCGCGTCGTGGGCCACGCCCGCCCTGACCACGGTCCGCCAGCCCCTGGCGGCCATGGCCGCCACCGCCTTCCGGATGCTGCGCTCTGATCCCGCCTCTGCCGCCGGCGAGCCGCACCATATCGAGCTGGCCACCACGCTGATCGTCAGGCAGAGCACCGGCCCGCCCCGCCAGTAGGTAAGCGCGAGCGAACCGCCCGGGAAGCGCAGGTCGCGGGGGGCGGGCTGAGGTCAGTGGGCGGGGGGCAGTGTCGTTCCGAAAAATAGGGCGTGACACCCGGTCGGGTGACACCGTGTTCGGGGATGGTGCGGTGGTTCTCGTGCCGGTCATGATGGTGACTCGTTGGTGGGGGGGACCGATTGTGGGGGGTCCGTCAGGGCGGTCCCCGGGCCTAATGCCTGGGGACCGCCCTAACCGTGTCAGGCGCCGACGTAGGCCGCGAGGTGCTCGCCGGTCAGGGTGGAGCGGGCGGCGACGAGGTCGGCGGGGGTGCCCTCGAAGACGATCAGGCCGCCGTCGTGGCCGGCGCCGGGGCCAAGGTCGATAATCCAGTCACCGTGCGCCATCACCGCCTGATGGTGCTCGATGACGACGACCGACTTACCGGAGTCGACGAGCCGGTCCAGCAGGGCGAGCAGTTGCTCGACGTCGGCGAGATGCAGGCCGGCAGTCGGCTCGTCGAGGACGTAGACACCCCCGTGGGCGGCCATGTGGGTGGCCAGCTTGAGCCGTTGCCGCTCGCCGCCGGACAGCGTGGTGAGCGGCTGGCCGAGGCTGAGGTAACCGAGCCCGACGTCGGCGAGCCGCTCGAGGATGGCGTGCGCGGCCGGG
>Ga0302324_100024536_pt1 | contig 11613 bp, 9 predicted proteins | sample Palsa_T0_1_FD_201949 | JGI IMG/M metagenome (GOLD analysis project Ga0302324, IMG submission 201949) | Peat permafrost microbial communities from Stordalen Mire near Abisko, Sweden - Palsa_T0_1 | ecosystem: Environmental > Terrestrial > Soil > Palsa > Peat permafrost | place: Sweden: Abisko... | reverse complement strand
TTTATTAACGACCGTCTGCTGGCGCCCAATCGAGAGACAACGCGCGAGGCCGCGGACGCCGATTTCCAAGCCTTCGCGAAAAAGTTATATGGTGGAAGCGACTATACGCTGGACTACTACTCGCTAAATAGCCACTCGCTGAGCAGCCATTCGCCGAGCGACCACTCACTAAACAACGGGGGCGATCCGCGCCGGCTTTTCGGCGCTGCGCTCAAATCAACGAAAAGCTTTTCCGTTTCCGACCTGCTGAAAAACCTTTCCTGAATTCACCCTCCCGGCGAACAATTACGAACGAATTGCTTCGCACCGTTGAGCTTGCGCTAGGGAAAAAAGAGAAGGATGGCCTTCGGTGGCCTCTTGCAAACACAAAATTCGAGCACTACCAATGGACCCCAACATCCTGTCGGCGACTTGTGATTTTAGGTATAATCCGCGCGATCGAACGGCCCGCAGGGGGCGAAACGGAAATCCCAGATAAAACATGACGGTGCGCTCGCGGTCTGGCATCCAACCAGGCCCGTCTGGCGCGCGACGAGGCCCAGCGATCCAGCGCCCGTTAGAAATGGCGCTGGTGAGAAACGAAAGACAAGGAGCGAAACGATGTGTGATCGAGATCATTCTTTGGAAGATCAGGAAAAATACGAAGCTCAAGGTTTAATTACGCGAAAGCAGTTCGGCGTCATGCTGGCAGCAGGCGTCGCGATGCTGCTGCCCAAAGTAGCCAACGCCGTAACGGTGAGCGAATCGGACGTGACCATTAAGACGCCCGACGGCACCGCGGACTGCTACTTTGTCCATCCATCTGCTGGCACCGCGCCCGGCGTATTGGTGTGGCCGGATATCTTCGGGCTGCGGCCGGCATTCCGCCAGATGGGGAAGCGGCTCGCCGAGGCGGGCTATTCGGTGCTGGTGGTGAATCCGTTCTACCGGGCCCAGAAAGCTCCGACCGCGGCTCAGGGCGCGGCGACTCCGATCCCGACGCTGCTGCCGCTCGCGAAAACCCTGAACGAGACCACGCAGGTGACGGATGCGAAGGCTTTTATCGGATGGCTCGACGAGCAGCCCTCGGTTGCCAAGAATCGCAAGGTGGGGACGCAGGGATATTGCATGGGAGGGGCGATGGCTTTTCGTACCGCCTATGCCGTGCCGGACCGCGTCGGAGCCGTGGCCTCTTTCCACGGCGGCAACGGGTTGGTGACCGACATGCCGAACAGTCCGCATCTTGAGGCCGCGACGACCAAGGCGCAGTTCCTGGTCGCAATTGCGCAAAACGATGATGCGCAAGCCCCCACCGAAAAGACCGTGATGACGGAAACCTTCGCCAAGGCGGGGGTGCCCGCGGAAGTCGAAGTGTACCAAGCCATGCACGGCTGGTGCCCGCCGGATTCGGGCGTCTACAGCGAGCCGAACGCCGAGAAGGCATGGAGCCGCTTGCTGGTGCTGTACGGCAAGGCTCTCGCCTAACCTGTTTCTGATTGTTTTGGGCGCGGCCCCGCCAGGAGCTTGCCCACCAGCGTTAGGAGACCGAGCGAACGGCCTCGACGATGTGCTTGGCGGAAATGCCGAAAGCGTCGACGAGCTCTTCCGGCTTGCCCGAATGGGGCATGCCGGTGACGGCGAGCAGTTTCGATTTTTCCGGCGCGAATCCGGCCTGGGCGAGCGCTGAAAGTACCGCTTCGCCAACGCCGCCTTCGGGCCAGTGGTCTTCCACGGTAACGAGCCGCCCGCCAGTAGTTTTCACTTGCTCGGCAAGAGCATTCCCATCGATGGGCTTCACGCAATAGAGATCGATCACGCGAATCGCCACACCCTGGGACTTGAGCTGGTCGGCCGCCTTGAGCGCTTCGTGCAGCGTGATTCCCGCGCCGATGACAGTGGCACGATCCTGCACGGATTGGCGCAGCACTTTAAAGCCGGGAACCGGGAATTTTTCATCCTTGGAGTAGAGGATCGGCGTTTTTGGCCGCGACGTGCGGAGGTAGTTGATTCCGCTCCGGCGCGCCATTTCTTCGGTGAGGCGTTCGGTGGAAACCGCGTCACTCGGATAAAAGACCGCCGAGCTATGGATAGCGCGGAACATAGCGATATCCTCGAGCGCCATTTGAGAGGGCCCGTCCTCACCAATCGAAACGCCGCAGTGCGAACCGCAGAGGTTGATGTTGCTGCGGCTTATCGCGGCCATGCGGACCTGATCATAGGCGCGCGATAGGAAACAAGCGAACGTGTCGAGGAAAGGAACCTTGCCATAGGCGGCGAGACCAACGCCCGTGCTCACGATATTCTGCTCCGCGATATAGCCCTGATAAAAGTGGTCGGGATAAGCGTCGCCGAATATCTGGGAGAAAGTGGAATTTTTCACATCGCCTGAGATGGCAACGATGTGTGGATTCACGGCGCCGAGGCGCTTGAGGGCGAAGCCGTAGGCTTCCCGGGTTGCGACAGGCTTGCCGTCCGCATAATCGGGCGCCGCGGGAGCGGGAAAGTCAGGCGGCTTAGGCAGAGAGGTGCGGGCGTAGGATTTGCCGCTGTCGGGCGGAATATCGATCGTGAGCCCGATTTCCTGCAAGGCCTTGGCAAGCTCTTCCTTCGACATCGCTTTGCCATGCCAGTGCTCTTTACCGGCGACGAAGTCGACGCCATGTCCCTTGATGGTACGAGCGATAATGGCTTGCGGGCGGCCCTTTGTGGCCTTGGCGCGATCGAGCGCGGCCAGCACGGCAGCCACATCATGGCCGTCGATCACCTCGGTTGCGAATCCCTCGGAATCGAATTTTTTGCGGTAGACCTCCATATCATGCTGGTACATGGTGGGCTCGCTTTGGCCCAGAGCATTCACGTCCGCGATAACGGTGAGATTATCGAGCTTGTAGTGCCCCGCAAATTCGGCGGCTTCCCAGACCTGACCTTCGGCCATTTCGCCGTCACCGAGCAGCACATATATGCGGATGCCGGTTTTGTCCATGCGCGAGCCAATGGCAAGGCCCGCGCCAACAGAAAGGCCCTGGCCGAGCGAACCGGTGGCAGCATCCACGCCAGGAATGCGAGGAGTGGGATGGCCTTCGATTTCGCTCGAGAATTGGCGGAGGGTCATCAACCGAGATTCCGGAAATACTCCAGCTTCCGCGAGCGCAGCGTAAAGAACCGGCGCGGCGTGCCCTTTCGAGAGCACGAATCGATCGGAGGTGGGAGAATTGGGGTTTTTCGGGTCGAATTTCATTGCGTAGAAAAATGTGCCGGCAACGAGCTCGGCGGCCGACATGCAGGAAGTCGGATGGCCGGACCCGGCGGCGGTGGTGGCCATCATTGAAAGAACGCTCAAGCGGCGCGCTTTTTCCTTAATGGCGTCTATTGTGGAAGTGGATGGACCGGCTGCCGAAGTTGCGCTCATGCGAAGCCTCCTCAGTGACGTGAGGTGCAATCTTACCGCTTTCGAATGCTTACGGCGAACGCTTTCGCGTGGGCACCTATCCCGCCGTTCAGTAGGATGCTCAAAGAGTTGTGGGAGGGTCGGGAAAAGATTTTTGGTCGAAGCACTGTGCCAAATCGAGGCATAATGGCGGGGACTGTGGAGCAGCCGCTCGGCGGCACGAGGGGTTCATGAGGCCATTCAGGAAGACTCTTGGGGAACGCGCGCGTCAATTCCTGTCGTTGTTTCTGCTGTTGGGGTGTCTCAATGCAATTTCGGTTTCTCCACTTGCCGCGCAGGAGCAGCCGGCAAGCGTCCGGCCGCCGAAACTCGATTTCACCGCGCACAAACTGTCGAACGGCTTGCAGGTGGTGCTCCTCGAGAACCACGCCGTTCCGGTGATCGATTTGCAGGTGTGGTATCACGTGGGAAGCAAGGATGAACAGCCAGGCAGGACCGGCTTCGCTCATTTATTCGAGCACCTGATGTTTAAGGGCTCCGCGCATGTGGGGCCGGACGAGCATTCCAGGATCATCGAGGCGGTGGGTGGATTTGATAACGCCGAAACGGGCGACGACACGACCAATTTCTTCGAGACGTTCCCGAGCAACTACCTCGAGCGTGTCCTCTGGCTCGAAGCGGATCGCATGGGCAGCCTTAATGTGGATGAGGCAAACTTCAAATCAGAGCGGCAAGTGGTGGAAGAAGAGCGGCGCGTGCGAGTGGATAACCAGCCCTACGGGGCGCTCGAAGAAGACTTGCGGGCGGCAGCTTTTACGGTTCACGGCTACCACCATACGCCGATCGGCAGCATCGAGGACCTGAACAAAGCGACGCTCGAGGATGTTCGCGAGTTCTTCAACACCTACTACAAGCCGAATAACGCGACGCTGGTAATTGTAGGCGACTTTTCTTCGCAACAAGCGCTTGGTTGGGCAAAGAAGTATTTTGAAGGCATCCCCGCATCCGCTAAACCCATTCCGCGGATCGAGACGCCGGAGCCGCCCCAGACAGCAGAACGCACCGTGAACAAGTCGTACTCGAACACGCCGCTGCCGGCGATTGTGATTGGATACAAGATTCCGGCGCGATACAAGCCGGATGCGTACCCGCTGGATCTCGCTTCGAATATTATGGCGGGCGGCGAGAGCAGCCGCCTGTATCAGTCGCTCGTGTATTCGGATCGAATCGCCGTGCAGGCCGGGGGATTTGGGAATTTCAGCGAAGATCCCAATCTCTTCTGGGTATACGCAATCATGAACCAAGGACACACCGCCGAAGAAGGCCAGAAGGCGGTAATCGAAGTGCTCGACAAGCTGAAACAAACTCCGCCGGATGCACGGGAACTGGAGAAAGCGAAAAACCAGGAGATTTCAGGATTTATTCTCGGCCGAGATACAGACGAAGAGAAAGCCGTGGCTTTGGCTTCCGCGGCGGTGATCGGGAAAAACCCGGGGCTCGTGAATAGCGAGCTCGATCTGTATCTGAAAGTCACTGCCGAAGACATTCAGCGTGTGGCGCGGGAGTATTTCGTGCCCGAGCACGCCACGGTAATGACAGTTACGCCCGCGGGGCGACGCCGCTAGCGCACTTTAGGAGTAACGATGAAACGTGCATTCAAATTGACACATTGGGTCTTGTTTGTTCTGGCGCTGAGTTTGGCGAGCGATGCACTCGTTGCGCGGAAACTCCCACAGGGTGGAGATGGATCTTCATCGGCAGATCAGGGATCAGCAGATCAGAAATCGGCAGATTCGAAATCAGGCGATTCGAAATCAGGAGACCAGAAGAATGGAACGGGCGTGGTGCCTGCCGGGGTCAAACTCGAGGGGACGATGCCCGGGGCGGGTGCGCCAAAAGAGTTCCATTTTCCCAAAGCCGCATCGAAGACACTCGCGAATGGGCTTCGGGTTTTTGTGATCAGCGAGCACGAGCAGCCCTCCATCGCTGCGCGACTTGTGATTTTGACCGCGGGAAGCATCAAAGACCCTTCCGAATTGCCGGGCCTCTCGCAGATGACGGCAAGTATGCTGACGCAAGGAACGGCGAAGCGTTCGGCGAAAGATATCGCGGAAGCGATTGATTTTATCGGAGGGGCGCTCGAGGCGTCATCCGGCAAAGACTCCACTACCGTGACTCTTGATATCGTAAAGAAGGACTTGAACACGGGGCTCGATTTGATGTCGGACGTGGTGCTCCATCCGGCATTCCAGCAGGCCGAGCTTGACCGCCGGCGCCAACAGCTTCTTTCCAATTTGACCGTGCAGTACTCCGATCCGGAATATCTGGCTTCCGCTGTCTTTTCAAAGGTTGTTTACGGCAGTTCCCCATACGGCTGGCCGCAGGAAGGGACGCCTGCGACGGTAGGAAAGCTGAATCGCGACGAGCTGGCGAAGTTTCACGATGCCAACTACGCGCCGAATCAGGCGCTGCTCGCATTCGCCGGGGACATTACCCCGCAAGATGCGTTTGCTGCCGCGGAGAAATTTTTCGGGGCGTGGGCGAGTCTGGACGTAGCGGCCAACGTTCCGCCGGGAGCACCCGCGGTCTCGGGACAGAACATCTGGTTAATCGATAAGCCGGACGCAGTGCAAACTCAGATCCGGGTGGGGAACCTCGGCATTCCCCGCAACGATCCGAACTATATTCCAGTTGCGGTGATGAACAGAATCTTTGGCGGCGGATATAACAGCCGTCTGAATACTGAAGTGAGAGTGAAGAGTGGTTACACGTACGGAGCGTATTCGTCGTTCAATCCCCATCGATATGCGGGTTCGTTCGGCGTAGGGACGTTTACGAAAACCGAAACCACCGTTCCGGCGGTGAAGCTCGTGGTGGATCTGCTGGGAAAAATGTCGACAGGCGAAATCAGCCAGACGGAACTGGATTTCGCGCGCGACTATCTGGCTGGTGTTTACCCGATTCAATCGGAAACAGCCGAACGCGTAGCCGACCGAATTCTCACTGTCGAGGAGTTTGGACTGCCTGCGGACTACAACGACACATATCCCGCGCGAATTCGCGCGGTGACGGAAAAGGAAGCGGAAGAAATGGCGCAACGTTACCTCGAGACAAACGACATCGATATCGTGCTTGTGGGGAACGTAGGCGCGTTCCGCGATGGGCTGAAGAAGGAATTTCCGACGGCGCACTACGTGGAGATCCCGTTTGATCAAATCGACCTTCTGGCGGCCGACTTGCAGAAATCAAAGTAGGTTTTAGGCGTCGGCTTGCCGCCCACGAGGGCCACGACTTCGCACATTTCCCGAATGAGTCGTTCGCGACAAGGAGTGCAGCTTCCGCATCGTTCACCTGATATCCTGCGCACCCCTCGGAACCGGCGCGTGAAGTCTCATGGCACATTCAGGGCCACTATCTGTGCTAGACTTTACATCTGGCTAGTCTCATGACAAGACAGCGAATGAAGGCTTCAATGGAACGTCTCCAGAGGAGGAAACGCACGCCTCGCCGCGAAGACTCAGGCGAGCGTCGCCGTCGCGAAATGCTGGGTTGGATGCAGGAGAAGGGCGCTCCGATACAAGGCAGCGATCTAGCTCGGCGCCTCCACGTGAGCCGCCAATGTGTGGTTCAAGATATCGCTATTCTGCGGGCGGCCGGGGAAGAAATTCTTGCGACCCCGATGGGATATCGCTTGCCAGGTAAAGTGTCGGCGGGGTTTCGGTCCGTGATCGCCTGCCGCCACACTCCGGAGGAGACGCGGGAGGAACTGGAGATTTTGGTGGACCATGGAGTGAAGATTCTCGACGTGGTTGTGGAGCATCCAATCTACGGGGAGTTGCGAGGGTCATTGATGATCGAGTCTCGCGCGGACCTCGCGGATTTTATCGAACGCGTACAGGCGAAGAGGGCGACTCTTCTTTCGTCGCTCACGCAAGGGGTTCATTTGCATACCGTGGAGGCCTCGCGGGAGGCATTGATCGCCCGCGCAAAAGCGAAGCTGAGGTCACGCGGGTTTCTGCTGAAGTAGAGGGATAGGATGCGGAATTTCGATATGGATATCACACGCCAGCGACGGATAGAGGAAGCCTTTTTTCGTGGCGGAACGCTTACGCTCGAAAGCCCTGATTACCTGCGGGAAGTCAGAGCACTTACCGAGGCGCTGTTGCACGTGGACGTGATGCCGAAAGACCTGACGGTGGAGGCCCTCGGGATTCCGAGCGGACCAGCTAAGGCAGCGATAATTGCCCAGGAGCCGGGCGTGCTCGCCGGCGTGAGTGAATTTGAATTTTTGATGAGCGAAGCGGAAATCGGCGTCCGCCCAGAGAAAAACGATGGTGAGGCGTTCGAAAAAGGTGACATTTTACTGCGGCTCGAAGGCGATCGAAACCAATTGCTTTCGTTCGAGAGAGTGGGGCTGAACCTTTTACAGCGGATGAGCGGAATCGCGACCTTGACGCGGAAGTTACAATGCCGGGCGCGCAGTCGATCGGATTCCACGCGCGTGGTGGCTACGCGCAAGACGCTCTGGGGCCTGCTCGACAAGCGCGCAGTGCACCTTGGGGGCGGCGGAACGCACCGCCTTGGATTGGGCGACGCCATTTTGATCAAGAACAATCATTTGGCGCTGTCCGCGGGCGAGTAAAAACAAGCGGCTCCGATTGCCATCGCTCGCTCTTGGAGTTTCCGCAAGCAGGCGGCATTTATTGAAGTGGAAGTGCGAAGTGAGTCCGCCGCTTTGGCTGCGGCGAACGTGTTTCGACGCCTGCAAAAAGAATCCGGAGAGCAATATCCCTGCTTGATCCTGCTGGACAATCTGGCGCCCACTGAAATTCACGGAATTTTAGGCGCCCTCCGATCGGACGGCTTGCTGCATTACGTGCTTGTTGAAGCGAGCGGCGGGATTTCGGAAGAAAATCTCGAACGTTACGCGGAGACAGGTGTGGACGCAATTTCCATGGGCGCGCTCACGCATTCCGTCCGGTCGCTCGATTTGCGCCAGAGAATTTCATAGTCTCGCTCGAAATCATTGGAGAAAAATATGTCGAACGCAGAAGTGCTGCAAGAGCCGTTTGAAAGCCGCTACATCGTCCCGAGCGTGGAAGTGATTCCGGACGATCCTGAGGAAATTCGGCGCAAGCAGGAACGGATACGGGAGCTTAGCAAAAAGTGCAACGCGATTGTGCTGGCCCATCATTATCAACGGCCCGAGGTGCAGGAAGTGGCGGATGCCGTGGCGGACTCGCTCAAGCTTTCCCAAGCGGCAGCGAAGACCGACGCGGACGTGATTGTTTTTTGCGGCGTGCATTTCATGGCCGAAACGGCCGCGATACTCTGCCCGGAGAAGACCGTCCTATTGCCGGACCTGCGTGCGGGTTGTTCGCTTGCCGCTTCGATCACCGTGGAAGAGCTCCGCAAGTGGAAAGCGAAACTGCCGGACGCGGTGGTGGTGGCCTATATCAACACTTCGGCGGCTGTGAAAGCGGAGAGCGATTATTGCTGCACATCCGCAAACGCTGCTAAGGTAGTGAGTGCGATCCCCGCGGATCGCCCTATTCTTTTCCTGCCCGACAAGTTTTTGGCGTCGGTGGTGGCGCGGCAGACGCAGAGAAGCAACATCATTCCATACCCGGGTTACTGCCATGTTCACAAAACCATCCGACCCGATCACGTGGAGGAAATTCTCGAATCGCATCCGGATATCGAGCTGCTCCTGCATCCCGAATGCGGCTGCGTGAGCTCCTGCATGGCGAAGGCAGCCGAAGGCGGTCTGCCGCAGGACCGCACTTTTTTTCTTTCGACGGAAGGGATGCTCCGCCACATCGGCGATTCTCCCGCGGACGAGTTTGCGGTGGGCACGGAGCTTGGAATCATGTACCAGTTGAACAAGAAGTATCCGGAGAAACGGTTTTATCCGGTGAATCCTGATGCAATCTGTCAGTTCATGAAAACAATCACTCTGGATCGCGTGCTGCGGTCTCTCGAGACGATGTCACCGCGGATTACGGTGCCAGCCGAAATCGCACAGAAGGCCCGGCGGGCAATTGACCGAATGTTGGAGCTTGCTTGAGGGCACAAAGCAAACTGAAGATCGGAATTCTCGGTGTGGGGGCGGTCGGCCAGATCATCGCCACTGCCTTGGATCAAAGGCGGATTGATGCGGAGCTGGTGGCCGTCTCTGACCTGAACCACGAGCGTGCAACGGAATTTGCGTCCACTCTTCGCCTGCCTCCGCGCGTGATCCCTTTGCACGAAATGATACAGAGGGCCGATCTTGTGGTGGAAGCGGCCGGCCAAGCGGTTTTGGAAGACTTTGTCCCCCGAGCGATTGCCGGCGAGCGGGACATTCTAGTGATGAGTGTGGGTGGGTTACTGGGGCGCGAAGATTGGTTTTGTGAGGCGGCTAAGCGAGGCTGCCGGATTTATGTGCCATCGGGAGCTATTGCGGGGCTCGACGGAGTGAAATCGGCGTCCATGGGGCGCGTGAAATGCGCGGTCTTGACGAGCCGCAAACCGGTGGCGGCACTCGCGGGCACAAAATACGTGATCGATCAAAGTTTGGATTTGGAGAATCTGAAAGAAGAGACGCTGATTTTCGAGGGCACGGCGGAAGAAGCTGCGCGCGTCTTCCCGACGACCTCGAATGTGGCTGCTACGCTGCGACTCTCGGTTGAGCGCACCGTCCCCGTGACAGTGCGCGTGATCGCCGTTCCGAATGGTGCGACGAATGTGCATCAGATTCGCGTCGAAGGAGAGTTCGGGTCCCTCTCGGTGGAAGTTGACAACGTTCCGTTGAAGCTGAATCCTCAAACGTCGCAGCTGGCGGCGTATTCGGCGCTGGCCACGCTGTCGAATTTAACGCGATCATTGCGCGTCGGGACCTGAACGTCTTGTCTCCCGGGGCGGCAAAATTCGATTCGCCCTGCTGCGGAGAATTTGAGATAGAATCAACCCAATGGAATCGATAGCCACTCGCCGAGATGCCAAAGCTGCAGCCCGAGAGCTCGATCAGGCTCGCGAGCGGCGCGCAGCGGCTTGGATTCTGGTGCTCGCCATGGCAATTTCCGCGATCGTGGCGATGGCCCTTACCGTGATCTTGCAGCGACCCTGAGATTCATCGGCCACGATCCGGCACACCTGCCAGAGATTCCTTACCGAAAAACGTTCTTATATTGTTTTCGTTAGTCCCCCATCGATGTCGATGAAGGCCCCATGAAGGTAACTCGAATGAGGGGAAAGAACGAACGCGGCCAAACCAGCGATGTCTTCTGGCTCGCCGACCCGCTTAATATTGACGCGGCGGCAGGCTTCTTCGGCTGCCTTCTCCAAATCGCCACCGTGTTTCGCGGCTTCCTCCGCAAGCAATTTGCCCAATCTATCAGTTCGGATCCAACCGGGGTTGATCGCGTTTACCTGCACCCCATCGCGGATGCCAATATCCGATAAAGCCTTGGTAAAGGAGAGGCACGCGCCGTTTACCGAACCTCCTATCGTAAAAGCGGCCTCCGGGGTGCGGCCGCCGATGCCAATGATATTCAGCACCGATCCCCGGGACTTCTTCAAGTGTGGCCATGCGGCCCGAGACAATCTCACCATGCAGAAGAACTTCAGAGCGAACCCGTCGGACCAATCGGCCTCGGTCAGTTCGAAGAAATCCCCCCTTCGCGTGGCGCCGGCATTGTTTACGACGCTGTTGATTGCGCCATAAGCACGAATCGCCATATCGACTACGGCTGCGGGAGCCTCTGGCGAGCGGAGGTCGATAGGAATCGATACCGCGGTGCCGCCATCCAACTCGATTTGCTTCACCACTTCGTCTAGCTTCGCCGCATCCCGGGCCGCCAGCACGACTTTTGCACCGTCTCTTGCAAGCCGCAACGCAATTGCCCGGCCTATGCCCCGGCTTGCGCCAGTCACGATGACCACTTTGCCGGCGAGCGGCTTGTCTATGGGCTCGTTTAGGGGCTTGGCCAGGGGCGCGCTGGATTCGGTTTTCCTCGTCTCATCAGCCATATTCTGCTTTTCTCCTGTCGTGAAATTCGCTGTTCGTCACATGCTATAATTTGTACTTCCAGGGAGAGTACTCGGCTGCACCGCGCTTCTTTACGCCTCGCGGTCCTTGGCAAGAAACGCGGTAAAACGCGACCCGTTGCTTTTAGTCGAAGCAAACGAAACTTGCCGCGTCCAGCGCACGGTAGAGTACATCTAAATAGGCTGTTTTCAGGCACTCGACAGATTGGCCGGCACTG
>Ga0302324_100024535_pt1 | contig 11613 bp, 12 predicted proteins | sample Palsa_T0_1_FD_201949 | JGI IMG/M metagenome (GOLD analysis project Ga0302324, IMG submission 201949) | Peat permafrost microbial communities from Stordalen Mire near Abisko, Sweden - Palsa_T0_1 | ecosystem: Environmental > Terrestrial > Soil > Palsa > Peat permafrost | place: Sweden: Abisko... | reverse complement strand
CGTCATCACCACAGTGTGGGGCGTCGGGTATAAGTTCGAGAAGTGATCGCGCGGCTCGTCGGCGCGTATCTCGCGATCTTCACGGTCGTTCTCGCAGCGGCGTCCTTCGCACTGTATCTCTTCCTCGCCGCGCAATACCACAGTCTGCTTCTCCCAGCGCTCTCGACCCCGGAAGGCGCGACGGTGTATGCGCAGACAATGCGCAAGGTAGCGCTGGAGATTGCAGCGGCCGACCTGCCGCTGCTCGTCCTGGTTTGGCTTGCTGCCTGGGCGCTGGCGCGGCTCTCGTTACGCCCGCTGTTTGAAGCACAGTCACGCGAGCGAGCCTTTATCGCCGATGCCGCGCACGAACTGCGTTCGCCGCTCGCGACGATTGCCAGCGTCGCGCAGGCGGCACGCGGCGATGAGGATCCGCGGCGGCTACACGACGGGCTCGATACGATCGCGAAGACCGCGCTCGAAGCGAGCGCGATGGTGGGCGATCTTCTGACGCTGGCACGCTCGCCGAAGCCGGCATTGCTGCAACGCGAGCCGGTCGACCTCGCAGCCGTCGCCCACAGTTGCTCCCGCGAGCTGGAAGCACGTGCGCGTGAACGCGGGATCGAACTCGAGCTGCAGCTCGCGCCCGCCATCGTCGATGGCGATGCTCGGCGCTTGCAAGAATTGCTACGCAACCTCCTCGAGAATGCGATCCGTCATGCCAAATCGCGCGTCACGGTCGCAACAAGCGTTGACGGCGGCCGCGCCGTGCTGCGCGTGAGCGATGACGGTGAAGGCGTCGTTCCGGAATTGCGCGAGCGGTTGTTTGAACGTTTTGTCAGCGGCAGTGCGGGTGGCAGCGGACTCGGTCTTGCGCTCGCCCAGTGGGTAGCACGCGCGCACGAAGGCACGCTTGCGCTCGACGAACGCGATGGCGGTGCATCGTTCATCGCGAGTTTTCCAGTCGTCGTATAGAACGACGAACCGAAACGCAGGTAGCGGCATATACTGGTTATGATTACACTACCAGCAGCCACACTTGCGCTCGCGCTTTCGAATCCTGTACGGATCTCAACCTGCTCGGTCGATACCGAGGTCGCATCGACCTCATCGGGCGATAGTCCGACGTATGAAGTCATCGGCACCCTGCTGCACATCCGGTTCGTCAACGACGGGCCGACGCCGGTCTCGTCCGTCGCCTTCAACGTTACCGAAGACGGCAAAACGTCGACGATTGTCGATCGCGGCACCTTCTCGCCGGGCGTAGAAATCTCACACACATTCCGAGGGGAAATGTATGGGTACGACGCCAGCTGCAAGATCGCATCGGTCCAGTTTGCCGACGGTTCGGCCTGGATGGCGCCCAACGATCAAGCGGATCCCGCTTCGGCGAACCGCTAGGGCTCTGGCAGCATATTCTGATTATGATTACGCTACCAGCAGTCACACTAGCACTTGCACTCACAAATCCCGTGCAGGTCTCAACCTGCTCAGTCCAGAGCGATGTCGCAACAACCTCGTCGGGCGATTACCCGACGTATGAAACCATCGGCACCATACTGCACATCCGGTTCGTCAACACCGGGCCGGCGCCGGTCTCGTCCGTGGCGTTCAACGTTTCCGAAGGCGATAAGACGTGGACGATCGTCGATCGCGGCACCTTCTCACCGGGCGTGCAAATCTCGCACACATTTCAAGGCGAACTGTATGGCGACAACGCCAGCTGCAAGGTCGCATCGGTCCTGTTCGCCGACGGTTCGGCCTGGATGGAGCCCAACGATCAGGCGGGTCCCGCCTCGGCGAACCGCTAGGGCTCGGGCGGCATATACCGGATATGAAACACTTTCTGATCGGCCTCGCGCTTCTCACGCTCGTCCCCGTTCTGGCGCACGGAGCCCCGGCAAGTTCCATTGTCACCGTGCAGATCCGTGACTACGCGTACAAGGCGCCGGCCGTCACGATTCATACCGGTGATACGGTCCGGTTCATCAACGATGACAACGATGCCCATACCGTCACCTCAACCGACGGGCTGTTCGATTCGAAGGGCCTCGATACGAACGGCGTATGGGACCACACGTTTGCAAAGGCCGGTACGTTCCACTACTTTTGTGAACTGCACCCGTACATGAAGGGCACCATCATAGTGAAGGACGTGAACGGATGAGACGCAACGATTTCTTGAGCCATGTTGCCTGGACGGGGAGCGGTATCGCCTACACGCTCTCCGGCGCCGGCATCTTCACTGGCCGCGCGCTGGCCGATGCCGCTCCGGCCACGCAATTCGTGCAGATCAGCGACAGCCATATCGGCTTTCATCAGCCCGCCAATCCCGACGTTGGGGCAACGTTAAAAGCCTCGGTCGATGCAATCAATGCGATGCCGGTGCAACCGAAGTTCGTCGTGCACACCGGCGACATTACGCATCTGTCGACGCAAGCGCAATTCGACGATGCGCGCGCAATCCTAAGTCAATTGCGCGCGCCGCTAGTTGCCTTACCCGGCGAGCACGACGTGCTCGGCAACGATTTCAAGACCTATCGCACCAACTTTGGGATCAAGGACGCCGAGGACGGCGGCTGGGCCTCCTGGGACGACGGCGGCGTGCACTACATCGCCTTGCTCAACGTCTTCAATTTCGAGAAGATGGGCTTGATGGGCAACGACCAGCTCGCCTGGCTGAAGAAGGATCTGCAGTCGCAGTACCAACAGACGCCAATTGTGGTCTTCACCCACGTTCCGCTCTACGCGCTCTTTCCGCAGTGGGGCTGGACCACCGAAGACGGTGCAAGTGCGCTGGCGATGCTGAGCACCTTCGACCACGTGACGGTCCTCAACGGGCATATCCACCAGATCGTCACCCACGTCGAGGGCAACATCCACTTCGCATCGGCGACCGCGACGGCGTATCCGCAGCCACAACCGGGTACCGCACCGAATCCAGGTCCGGTGACCCTTCCCCACGATCAATTACTGCACGCGATCGGGTATCGGACGGTGCGCCTCGATAACGGCACGGCAGGCATTGAGCAACATTCACTGGGCTAGGAGGCAATGCGAGATTCTGCGCTCGAGCGCGCATTCTCAGAACGGCAATCATGGGCGTACGAAGCGGCGTATCGCCGCTTCGGCGCGCGCATGTACACCACTGCGTTGCGGGTGCTCACCGATCGCGGAAGCGCGCAGGACTGCGTGCATGAAGTCATGCTCCACCTCTGGAAGCGCGGTGACGCGTATCAAGCCGAGCGCGGTGCGCTCGAGGCATTTCTCGTGACCTGCTCGCGCAACCGGGCCCTCGAACGTTTGCGCAGTGCGGGGCGGCAAGCCGACGCGATGCGTCGCGCCGCCACGCCGGACGAAAGCGAAGAGTTGATGCCGGACCCCATTGAACGCGAGCGGATCGCGCGGGCAATCGACGCATTGCCGGTCGCACAAGCGCAGACCATTCAGTTTGCGTACTTCAAGGGCATGACCCACACCGAGATCGCGAGTGCGCTCGGCGAACCGGTCGGAACGATCAAGAGCCGCCTCTCGGCTGCATTACGTGCGCTGCGAGGTTCCCTGGTGACGGCTGATGTTTGAAGTGCATATCGGCGATCTGGCCGAGCTTTACGTGCTCGGGACGCTCGATGCGGGCGAGCACGCCGCGGTCGAGGCGCATATTGCGACGTGCATGCAGTGTTTGCGTCGCGTCGGCGAGGCCGAGGAAACGCTGCTCGCTCTCGAACGCGGCGATCTCGCAGAACCGACGCCCGAGTTCCTCGACCGGCGCATGCGTTTCGGCGCGCCGCCGGCGCGACGCTACGCCGCACTTGCGCTCGCTGCCGCAGCGGGCCTCGTACTCGGCATCCTCACGACGCTGCCGGGATACTTCCGCCCACAAGCATCGCAAGATGCGCTGCTCGCGATGATTCACAGCCACTTCAACCACGCGCAGTTTGTTCCGGCCGGTTCACCGCGTGCGCCGTCCGCGAAGGTCGTCTACGCACACGACCGCAGCTGGCTCTTCGTCCTGGCTGATGGCTCGGAACGCTACGCGGTCTACGCGATCAACGGTACGGCATCAACGCGCCTTGGCGATCTGCAGCCGGAGGGCTCGACGAGCTCGCTCTACGTTGCGCACGTGCCCGCAGCCGATGCCGTCGAACTGCGCGACGGTGAGACGGTGGTCGAACGCGCGGCATTGCGTTAACCCGCTTACTTGAGTTAAGAAACGGTATGGCCCTCCTCGCAGACGCACGCTTGCGTTGAGTCTTTAGACTTTCTTCATAAAGCGTGCCTAGCATCCGGGCATGCGCTTGATACTTGCGGGACTTTTTGTCGCTGGTTCGTTGCTGTTATGCTTCGGGCGAGCATCGGCCACGCCCGAATACGCGCGCCAGACCCTGCTTTCGTGCGGCGCGTGTCATGCCGTCGGCACGCAGTTAAACGATTTTGGCCGCGCGTTTGTCTACAACGGCGATCGACTGCCCCGCCTTCTGCCAAAGGACGATGTGCCGTTGCAGATTCGCGGGCAGGGTGTGTACACAAGCGATCCTGATCCGACCGGGCTACCGAAGGCGATCGTCGATGAGGTCGAAGTGCTGTCGTCGGCGCAGATCGGTAAGAACTTCGGGTACGGTATCGAGTCGTATGTCCTTGACGGCGGCGTGCCGGGCGACCAGCGTGAAGCCTGGGCATCGTATAACACGAGCGGTAGCGCAATTCCAGCCGATCTACGCGCCGGACTGCAAGTGCTGCCCTTACCTCTGGACCCCGAGCGATTCCGTGATAGCAACAACCACTATTTGATTTGGGATCAAACCGTCGGTCTCAACACCTTCGACTTCATCGATCCCAAGGGTGGCGCGCGTGTCTCCTTTGGTCGCGACGCGCAGGGCCTTTCCGGATCGGTACTCGCGCTTTATCCGCACGATCAGGGCTCGACGGTGCCCGGCGTCGGCACCGACACCATGTTCACCCTGAAAGATGCATCGCCCGCCTATGCGCTGCAAGTGTACCATTACGCCGGCCAGCGCGACGTCGGCGGGATCGACTCGTTCTGGCGCACCGGCTACGCGCTTGGTCTCTATCGTGGCCGAGCGTGGCTCGATACCACGCTACAAGAAGGCTATGACAGCAACGCGATGGGGGACGGCGTGCCGGTCCGCTCGAGCGGCGGCTTCGCGCAGTTACGCTACCAAATCGGTCCGAATGGCTTTGCGCTCGCGCGCTACGACGGCGTGAGCGACACGAGCGGCAACTTCCAACGCACGATGACGATCGGCTACGGCTTTCGCTTCATGCGTGCGTTCAAGCTCGAGTTCGAAGACCTGGTCTCGCACCAACCGCAGACGCACAATACCTTCTCGATTGTGTTCGGGTTTGGCGTCAGTACCTATCACATCGGAGATGCGGCATACTGAGCAAATCTACCCTGCTTGATCGTTCTGGTTTTGGAAGAGGTTCGGCTCGCCCGGCGCACGCGTTGCGCGGCGATCGCGCGGCTCGGCATCGAGCGCGGTGAGTGTGCGCGGCGAAAGATCGATCACGCTTGGTTCGGGGAGCTCTTCCCCGCCGATCGCCGATTCGTCTTTGAGTTTGCGTCCCTGCGGCAGCAGACGTGATTCGTACGTGCCGACGGCCTCATTGTACGCACCAACCGAACGTTCGAGGTGACGTCCGAGATTGACCAGCCGATCGGCGAAGCGCGCGGTGCGCTCGTAGAGTTCGCGGCCGAGCGTTGCGATGCGCTTGGCGTTTTCTTCTTGTTTGACCGCCTGCCAGCCCATTGCGAACGTACGCAAGAGGGGAATCAGCGAGAGCGGCCCGGCGATGAGCACGCTGCGATCGAGCGCGTACTCGATCAGCATCGGGTTCTCGGTGAATGCGGCGCTCAGGAACGCTTCGCCCGGCACGAACATCACGACGAAATCGGCCGATCCTTCGCTGGATTGATAATTGCGCTTGGAGAGCGCGTCGACGTGATCTTGTAGCGCGCGCGCATGGCGTTTCACGAGTTCGCGCCGCGCGTCGTCGTCGGCGGACTCGAGCGCGGCTTGCAGCGCATCGGTGGGTGCCTTGGCGTCGACGAACACGCGGCGATTGCCGGGCAGCTTGATCGTCATATCGGGACGTCCTCGGCCGGATTCGAACGCGATCGTCTGCTGCTCGTCGAAATCGCAGTAGGCGAGCATGCCGGCCTTCTCGACCACGTTGCGCAGCTGAATCTCGCCCCACTTGCCGCGCGTCGTTGGCGAGCGCAGCGCGGTGACCAGCGTCGAAGTTTGATTCGAGAGTGCGTTGGCGGCGGTTTCGATTTTGTCGGCGCGGCCAAGTAGCTGTTCGAGCTGAGCCCGCAGCGCGCCGCTGTCCTCGGAGCGCTTGTTCTCCATCTCGCGCACCACGCGGTCGAATTCGGTGAGGCGCTCGGTGATTGGCGCGACGATCTGTCCGACGCGCTCGCCCGCCTGATGGGTCGTCGCCTCGCGCAGATCGGTTTTGGCCCGCTCCAGGAGTGCGTCGATCGCCGCGCGTTCGCCGCGCTGGCGCGAATACATCACGAAGGCGCCGAGGGCGATGCCGATGAGCAGAAAGAGGAGATCGACGAGAGCGGTCACGTTTGCAGTCCGAGTTGATCCTTAAAGAAGGCCAAAACGCGCTTCCACGCGTCGTCGGCAGCAGATGCCACATATGAACTTCGCGTATCGTCGAAAAATGCATGCCCGGCGGAACCATAGATGCGGATATCGTTCGGAACGCGCAGCGCGCTGCGCCAGGTCCGCAGGTCCTCGGCGGGGATGCTGGTGTCTTTCTCGCCGTAGCTGCCGCAGACGGGAATGTGGATCTCCGTTGGGTCGATGTCTTTGATTGCACCATAGAACGGCGCGACCGCATCAAAGACATCGCCGTTGTCGAGCGCCTGAATCAGCGCGAGGTGGCCGCCCATGCAAAAGCCGGCAACGCCGAGCTTACAGTTCGGAGCTCGCGACAGTAAATTCAGACTGCCGGCGCGCAAATCGCCGTCGTACTGCTTGCGCTGCAGCTGCGCAGCGAACGGTTTGAACGTCGCGATATCGGTACTGCCGTCGCCGCTCGGCGCACCCATCCGCGAATAAAGATCGGGTGCGATGCACATGTAGCCGGCTTTGGCGAAGCGGCGTACGGTATCGCGCAGTTGATCGTCGACCCCCCAGATTGCCATGACGAGCACAACGCCGGGAGAGTTCGCTTGCAGGCGCTTCGGGAAGGCCGCGTAGGCGTTCACCACGCCGTCGGGACGCCGCAGTTGGGGTCGATCGACGGTGATCGCGGGGTCGTCTTCGGGCACGATCGGCGGGTGGGGAGCGCCAAACCCGGTTTGCGCCGCCGCATGAGCTTGGACCGATGCCGTCGCGGCCGCGCTCGCGGCCAGGCCGGCAAATTCACGGCGGTTCATCATCGTCTTTGTGGCTTCGTACTAAGGGCTGCGCGTTCCTGACCGGAGAAATGAAGTCAGGACAAGAATTCCTACCGGAGCGGTGACCGTGATCATCCTTCCCTCGTGATGCTTGGTTTTTTGCTTGCGCTGGTCGTCGCAATTGCTGCGACACTGCTCGGTCGTGCCGCGCCAATAGTTGGCGCACCCGTCTTCGCGATCGTGCTCGGTGCGTTGATTGCAACCGTGCGCTCGCCGAGTGCCTCGCTGCGCCCAGGAATTGCTTTCGCGAGCAAGCAGCTCTTACAATGGTCGATTGTGTTGCTCGGCGCGCACTTGAGTCTCGTGGAAATCATGCGTGGCGGCGCACGCTCGCTTCCGGTGATGCTCGGCACGCTGGTCATCGTGCTCGCGCTTGCATATGTCGTCGGCCGCGCACTGGGTCTCGACACCAATATTCGCCGTCTCGTCGGGATCGGTACGGCGATTTGCGGTGGATCCGCGATTGCCGCGGTTGCGAGCGTGATTGAAGCCGATCAAGCCGACATCGCGTATTCGCTCGGTGTCGTTTTTCTTTTCAATGTCGTCGCAGTGCTCATTTTCCCGGCGCTCGGCCATCTGATGCAGCTTTCACAACAGGCGTTCGGTTTGTGGGCCGGTACCGCAATCAACGACACCTCGTCGGTGGTTGCCGCATCGTTCGCGTATGGGCGCGATGCGGGCAACGATGCGGTGATCGTGAAGCTGACGCGAACAACGCTGATCATTCCGATCGTGCTGTTTTATGGTTGGCGTAAAATCCAGCAGGCTCGCCAAGGCGCGACCGCCATCAACTGGCGCGCGATCATCCCGTGGTTTATCCTCTGGTTTCTGTTTGCCGCGTCGCTCAACTCATTCGGGTTGATTCCGGCCGTGCTGCAAACGCCGCTCCAAGAGTTAGCGCTCTTTTCGATTACTGTCGCCCTCGCCGGTGTCGGCCTGGGTACGGACATACAAAGGATACGCGCCGCCGGCGTGCGTCCGCTCGTGCTCGGGGCGATTCTGTGGGCGGCGATCGCCGTGTCGAGCCTGCTTATTGCGCGCGCCTTGCAGATCGTCTAGGTGCAAAATAGTCCGAGGCGGTACGTAGTGTCCATGATCAATCGCAGTCGTTTCCTCGCTGCATCCGCGACCATGGTCGCGGGCGCGGTCGCACCCGCCGCCGCCGACGCAGTCCCCGGCGGAACCAATTTCGTCGAGCGCCGCGCTCAGTTCGACTTTGGCGCGTTTGATGCCGTCGTCGGCCGCCCCGCACAGATTCGGCAAGTGATCGAGGCCGTGGCCTTTCGGCCGGCGATGCTCGGTAACGTCAAGAACTGCTTTAACGGGTTGCAGTTCGGCTACGGGCATCCGGCCGATCAAATTGCGATCGCGATCGCCGGCCACGGCCCGTCGGCCGGGTACACCTATAGCGACTACATTTGGCAGAAATACCGGTTCGGCGAGCTCTTTAAGATCGAAGACGCGCAAGGCAAAACGATCGAGAGCAATATCTGGTTCAAAGCCACCACCACGTTCAATCCCGCCGCGGATCCGGATGACGAGCACGGGATGTATCAAGACGCCTCGATCCAGATGCTGCAGCGGCGCGGCGTGATGTTCTTGACCTGCCACACGGGCGTCGAGGAACAGGCGCGTGAAATCGTCAAACGGGGGTTCGCGCCGGCCGGCATGGGCGCCAAGGACGTCGCCGCAGATATGCTCACCCATCTGATCCCGGGAGCCTTGGTCAATCCCTCGATTGTCGCAACGGTCGCAGTAATCCAGAAAGTGTACAAGTATACCTATGCTGCCCTGACGATCTAGACGAGCGGCCCGGCCGAGGGGCCCCTCCCTGGTCGTATCCGATCGCCCGAGGGTGGGGTTAAAATGGCGGGGAAGCTAGACTTTCCCTCAGCAGGATGGAGCAGTAACAACGTGGCGGATCCGGTAGTCAAGGTAACCCTCCCCGAAATGGGCGAGTCGGTCACCGAAGGCTCCATCGTCGAATGGCGCAAGCGCGTCGGTGATGCGGTCAACGAGGGCGACACCCTCGTCGACGTGACCACCGATAAGGTAGATGTTGAAGTTCCCGCGACCGCCGCCGGGGTGATCACGCAGCTGTTCGGCAAAGAGGGCGACACCGTCGCCGTCGGTGCTACGCTGGCCGAGATCGACACAGCCGCTGACGCAGCGCGTCTCACGAACGGTAAGACAGCACAGGCTCCCGAGAAGAAAATTGTTGCGGTGACGCTGCCCGAGATGGGTGAGTCGGTGACCGAAGGTTCGATCGTTGAATTCCGCGTCAAGGCGGGACAAAGTGTCAACGAGGGCGACACGATCGTCGAGGTCACGACCGACAAAGTCGACGTCGAAGTTCCCGCGACCGCGTCGGGTGTCGTTTCACAACTCTTCGGCAAGGCGGGCGATACCATCGCCGTCGGCACGAAGCTCGCAGAGATTGATACGAATGGCCTACCGGGTCAGTCGTCGGCTCCCACGCCGCGGATTGGCGCGGAGCAAGCGCAGCGCTCTGCGCCAAACGCCACAGGTTCAGCACAGCTGAACCCGGCGGCGTCGCCGCAAGCGCGTCGCGTTGCCAACAAGTTAGAACTCGATCTTTCGTCGATTCACGGATCGGGCCCGAACGGTTTGATTCTACGCAGCGATGTGTCGACGCAAGCAAATGGCGCACGGAAGCTCAGCACCGCACCTGCCTCCAATGCACCGCCGTTACCGCCCGTGCCCGCCGGCGCGAAGCTCACGCCGCTCAAAGGTCCGGCTGCCGCGCTCACCGGGTACATGGAGCAGTCGCTGACAATTCCGACTGCGACGAGTTTTCGCACGCTGGCGGTCGACGTACTCGACACGCGCCGCAAAGAACTGAACAACGCGATCAAGGCCGCCGGCCGCGGCGAAAAGATTTCGTTCACGCACCTCGTCGCGTACGCGCTGGTGCGCGCGGCGAGCGAGATGCCGTTTATCACCTACAGCTTCCGCCGCGATGAGAGCGGTGCGCCGCAGCGGCTCGAACCCGGTATCCATCTCGGCCTTGCGGTCGACTCCGAACGCAAAGACGGCACGCGCTTCTTGATCGTGCCGGTGATCAAGAACGCTGGTGCGCTCGATTTCGCCGGTTTTTACGGCAAATACCAAGAGCTGGTAACCAAAGCGCGCGATAATAAACTCGTCGCCGACGATCTGCAAGGCGCGTCGTTCACGCTGACCAATCCGGGCGGCATCGGCACCGTCGCATCCGTGCCGCGCCTGCTCGTCGGACAGGGTGCGATCCTCGCAACCGGCGCGATCGGCTATCCGCCGGAATTCCAAAGCGCATCCGAACCGGCGCTGCGATCGCTCGGCATCAGCAAAGTGATGCAGATGACGAGCACCTACGATCATCGCGTGATCCAAGGCGCGCAATCCGGCGAGTACCTGCGCCGCGTCGATCACCTGCTGCAAGGTGCCGACAATTTCTACGAAACAATCTTTACCCAATTGGCCCTTCGAGACGCGATGCCACGCATCGCTCCTCAGGATGACGGAAGCGCAGCCATCCCTGTCACCCTGAGCGCGCCGGAGGCGCAGTCGAAGGGGTCGTCTGATGAAATGCTGCGGGCGGTCGCGGCCGCGATGGCGATTGTCTCGGGCTATCGCACGCACGGGCATCTCGCCGCTCATTTGGATCCACTTGGATCGGAGCCGGTCGGCGATCCCAAACTTGATCCCGCGGGCTACGGGCTCACGCCTTCGCTGCAGGCGGCCATTCCGGCCTCGGTGTTGCGCGTGTTCGTCCCGGGCGCGACGCTGGCCGACGTGCTGCCGAAGCTGCGCGAAATTTACAGCTCGACGATCGCGTACGAATTCGAGCACATCTCGAACACCGAACAGCGCCGCTGGCTGCGCGAAACGATCGAGAGCGGTGCGCACAAGATCTCGCTCTCTCCCGACCGCCAGATTCGGTTCTTGCAGCGTTTGACGAAAGTCGAGACGTTTGAGCGCTTCGTCCGCAAGACGTTCCTCGGTCAGAAGAGCTTCTCGGGCGAAGGGCTCGATGTGATGGTCCCAATGCTCGAGGAAACGCTCGAGATGTTGGCCGACGAAGATACGCCCAATGCCGTGCTCGGCATGGCGCATCGCGGCCGCTTGAGCGTGATTGCGCACGTCGTCAACATGCCGTACGAAGAATTGCTCGGCGAGTTCGAAGCGGCGCACCAGCG
>Ga0302324_100024534_pt1 | contig 11614 bp, 11 predicted proteins | sample Palsa_T0_1_FD_201949 | JGI IMG/M metagenome (GOLD analysis project Ga0302324, IMG submission 201949) | Peat permafrost microbial communities from Stordalen Mire near Abisko, Sweden - Palsa_T0_1 | ecosystem: Environmental > Terrestrial > Soil > Palsa > Peat permafrost | place: Sweden: Abisko... | reverse complement strand
TATGCTTATACTTAGTGACCAAATGAATTCCTTTTCGCTTGGCTGCCCGATAAACCCATTTGTCCCTTTTGGCAGGATCCAACCGATTCTGAATGGAGTCGTATTCAGCGACGCTCCTGTACCTGATCATATCGGAATCGAGCCTCGTGTGCACCTTCAAGGGTTTTTGGTTGGGAGAACCATTCGAAATCAAAAAGCTGTCTTGTACATTGCCGAAGGCTTTGTTGATCGTCAGGGAATCTTCCTTGTCTTTGGAATCTTTCAATGCTTCTTGCCTGATTTTATTCAAATCCATGAGCGAGTCAGTGTTGCTAAGTTTTCCCTGGTCAATATTTAGTCGATCCGTATTAAATAACGAGAAAAAAATGATAAAGAAAAACGCAGAGGTAAACACGTACATGCGAACTGGGTTCAAGTAGCTCGCTCTTTTGCCAATCATATATTCGCGCGAAAGAAATCCCGGTTTGGCAATAAGGTCTTTGACTGTTGTGAAAAATTTTCCGTCAAAATGGGTAATATCAGAAAAAAAGTGGTTTACCAGATGCCATACGGATTCCTTGGGTTCGGTGTTTGCCTGGCCACATACATGACAATACAACCCATATAGATCAGCCTTACAATTCAGGCAGATTTTCTCCTTTCTTTCCTTTAAATGAGACACTAGAGAGTTTTAGATAAAAATAGGTAACATATGGTAAATTACAGCTATTCCCCAATGGGTTATTCATTTTGTGAATCACAATAAACTCAAGGGTTAGCTCGGATTGCAGGAACACAGCTGCTTACAATTCCTGGAATTTACATTCGGGTTTTCCCCTCTGAATTCGGTCATAATATGCAACACAATCATGGTACTCAACTATAGATGTGCTCATCTATTGTACCTGATTAGATAGTACCTTTATTTGCAGATCTTATAATTCTGGAGCCTATCAGGGAAGGCAAAATCCTCTACCCCTGCGGGCAAAGGCAATCGTATTATGGAGAATAAACCAGGCATTTTTTCGTTTTAGCCTTGGATTTTAATTATTCGGCTTTCAATAAATAAAAATGAAGGAATTAATTGGTCTTTTTTCTTTTGTAATGTTTGCCTTAACTGCGATAGGTCAATACTATTACAAGGATATTATTGTATCCAAGGAGACAACCGAAAAATGGAAGGATTACAAAGAAAGCAACGTAAAATCCATCAACATCAGTAGTTTTGAAGGCAACGGACAGCCTACCGAAGGTTTTATTGGCAAAATCTCCATTGCTGGAGATTTCTCTCAAATCAGCACATATACCCGTTCTGATGAGAATCAGGCTTCAACCCTTATTGCAAAATACAATGCCCAGGGTTTGCTCATCAACACTGTCGATACCAGCGATCGTTTTGAAAGTATAACTCAATATATTTACGATGATCAGGGTCATGTTACAAGTATTATGAATAGTTCCCTTGAAACGGATAACCAGGTTAAGGAATCCGAGGAACATATTTGGAAATATGATCAGAATGGGATCCCTCAGGTCATGCTTAAAGTCAAAGAGAACAGGGATACCGCTTATGTCCGGTTTATTGCCGATGGGAAAGGGAATATTACAGAAGAAAGAGAGGTTCATAATCAAGACAGTCTGCCGGCCATTTATTATTATTACGATGATCAAAATCGATTGACGGATGTAGTCCGGTACAATGAAAGGGCGAAGCGTCTGCTCCCAGATTATATTTTTGATTACGGCAATAAAAGTAGAATTACCTCAATGCTCGTCGTTCCTGAGGGCAATGATTATCAAAAATGGATTTATGAATATAACGACCGCGGTCTCAAAGACCGGGAAACCTGCTATGGGAAAGGAAAAGAGCTTCTAGGAAGAATTGAATATGAATACAATTATGCAAAATAAAGACAGCTTTACCGGATAGGGAATTTCATTGCACTTTCTATTTCAAGGGTCTTTTTCTTCTGCATAAAAGCTATAATTTCAAAATCTGAATCTATTAAATCTGGGGGAATGGACAATACTAAACTGCCCTTATTTCCATTTCTTTCACCAACTTCAATAGTTCTAAGATTTCGCACCAGGTTGATATGTTGTAACACCCGGCCTTTATTTTCTCCTGCTTCGACTTTAGTCGTAGCGTTAAGTTGCACCAGTGCAATCTGTAACCATTCATCCATTTTGGTCGTCACTTCGTAGGACACCTCAATTTCCTCATTCGGACCGACAGAAGCGGTGCCTTCAATAGAACCGCTAGCAACCCTGTCTAATTCTTTGTCAATAGTCTTTCGCAATAGACCCTCATCAGAACCTACAAATTGAAACCTGCCATTTACCACTACCTGAGGCGTATATATTGAATTTAAGCTAAAGACACTGGCATATGCTCCCTGTCTCTTTGTATAAGATGCATCACTGTAAACATCTCTCCACCCCAGTCTATCCCAATAATCGACGTGAAAGCCCAGCACATATACACCTGATTGATATTCTTTTTGTATTCTACCCAAGATTTTATCAGCAGCTGGGCAACTGGAACATCCCTCAGAAGTAAAAAGTTCGACAACAGCAAATCCGGAACTGGATAGATGTCCCGGACCCTCACCCCGGGTAAGATGATGGAATCCCACAATCCCCAAAAAAACGATCGCAAGGGCAGTAAATGTAAAAAATAAGAGACGCATGATTCAATTTTCTGGATTAGCAATAATACGTTTTATTGAATGAGTGCCATTCGAATACAATCCTTCCTTTTTAAATACACAAATAGCTTTTCAATTTCCTTAAGCTGGGCTTTCTGACCTAATCCGGTGTTGAAAGCTTACTTGGTGATTCAATGGTCGTATTTTCCTCATTATTCACTTCCTCCAAATACTGTAGTTTAAGATGATCGTAAAAGGAGTGCTTATCAATAATGATCGCGACCATACTTGCAGTCATCCCTGCAAGCATGAGTTGGAAAATCAGATTATGGCGGTCCGTCATCTCCAAAACAAGGATCGCCGAAGTAAATGGAGTTCTTGTGATTCCTGTTAGAAAACCTACCATTCCGGATAGTATTAGCAAATTACTATTGCCTGCAGTAAGATGCAACCAACTTGCTGCCAGGGATCCAACACTGGCTCCGGCACTTAGGGCGGGTGCAAAAATCCCTCCAGCAGCGCCGCTAGTAAAAGAAAGAATGGGCCCGACCATTCTAAGCAATGGCATATACCAGGGTGAATATTTGTCAGACGTAAAGAGGGCAACGGTCATCAACTCTTTCCCTGAACCAAGCACTTTTTCATTTAAAAAGAATGCCAGCGACGCTATTATTATGCCACAAACAGACACATAGATGACATGCTGGTATGTAAACCGAAATCCTGATTTCCATTTATATATCATAAGAATGATTTTGGACATCGCGCTTCCGAGCAATCCAGTAATGAGAGCGACTACTATAACTCCCAAAAACATAAACTTAGACAGGTTGTCGACGTTTGGAAAGCCCAAATATAAATATGGTCCTAAAAGTCCTTGAGCTGTCAACCCTGCAATAATGACTGCGGTAAAAAGGGCTGTCTTGAAATAACTCATATGAGTCTTTGTCAATTCTTCCACTGCAAAAACGATTCCTCCCAATGGTGTATTAAACGCTGCCGCAAGACCTGCTGCTGCTCCGGCCATGATCATATTCCTTTTGGATATTTTGGGCCACCAACGTGGAAGCCATAAATTCACTTTTCGAAAAATGGATCCAGCGATTTGTACAGTTGGCCCCTCTCTTCCCACAATCCCGCCGCCCAAAACCATAACAAGACTAGATATGATCTTCACAGTTAAGATGCGGAGATTCAAAAGCTTATTGACTTTATCATTGTTTTTTGGCGTAGATAATTCAATCGCCGCCATAACCTGCGGAATACCGCTTCCTCTCGCAAAAGGAGCAAAACGTCTTACTACCCACCTCGCCATGATAAAACATAAAGGCGTTAAAAGGAAAAACACCCATGCAGAATGAATGAAAATGTAATGGGATATACCCTCGGCATAACTAAAAAGTTTGGAATAAAAGACAGCAACCAGTCCTGTGACCAATGAGGCAATCCAAAACGGAAGTGCCTGTAGAAAATTCAGCCTTAACCGCTCATTTCCATACCCGTCAAATATCTCTTTGAACCTTAGGTTTATCCACTTTATAAATCTCATAATAATACACAGAATCGACAAAAATAGGATTTATCAATTTAAGCCTTGTTGACATACCGCTGATGATGGGAAAGGCAATAAACAAGAATTGAAGATTTTGTATCAAACTCTGTCATTTCAAAAACCATTGCATAAAATTCTTACATGTGCTGATCCGGTGATCTGATTCAGGGGCAAATGATATTCCTTCTTTATAGGTTATGCAGCAGCAATCACTATAGTGCGTTATTATAAGTAACGATTCAATAAGAGTTAAAAACTTGCCATATTATAAAAAATCACAAAATGATTTTTTTAATGCCTCTATCCAGTTTTTTTGGATCTGAATTGACATGATTTATTTTTTGGCTCAAAAAAGTTTCATATTCGAAGATTCAACTCGAATTTTTTGCTCATTTCCTGAACTCATCAAAAAAACAAAAACAATTTTTTTAAAGAAGATAAAAACAATTAACATATTATTCCTTGTTTTTCAAGCTAATACAAAGATTTTTGACTTATCTTGTGCCGTTAATTTCTAAACCTATTAAAATAATTCTCTTACCCATTTAAATTAATTTTATGTTGAGCGAGTATGAAATTCCCGAATATATTAGTACCAAATTACCTGAAATAGAAGCGGGTCTAAAAGATCTCTACCTTCCCAAGAATATTTATCAATCGATTCAGGTTCTGACTGACTACACGAAAAGAAGGGTGGTTGAGAATGATTTCAAGAAAGTGTCAAAATGCTTAATACTAGCTGAAAAAATTTATCAGAAGGGAAACCCGGAAGTTAAAGTGGCTTTGAAAAATGTTTTTGTACTTTCTTTCACGTGTTTCAAACTCGCCTGCAGTTCTGAGGAATGGAGGGCCATGCTTTCAATAATCCCTGCCACTTTGTATGGATTGTACCTGCGCCAGGTACGCATGCAGGAAATCAATCAATAAGGAAATGGGTGAATATGGCATGCCAATCCATTGGCTTTGTATTGACCAGGCTGTTATTGGTCCTCTTTAGGCTCATTTCACCGTTATGCAAAAGCATCCACTTTTTGAGATTGCCTCTCCTTTCTGGGAATACGGGGTGGAATATCTCATAAAGATTTCTCTATAATGCTCTTACTCTTTCCACGATTATCATTTGACTGAATTTTCTACTCGCATTAGCTTGAAAACAACTTCAATCCTTCATTATGTTGAAATCATTTAATCTTATTTTTGGATTATTGTAAAGTTTGAAAAATATGAAAAGATTTTTCGCTGTATTCATGATAACCCTGTTATTAGTATGCTTTTTCAATGCGGTGTATGCTCCTGAGGTTAAGAAAAAAAAAGATAAAAGATTTGCTGTCTTGGTTCTGGCAGAAAACGGAGGCCATCACATATTGTATTCAAAAGCCGCTAAAATTTGGTTAGATCAATTGGCCGAAGACAGCAACTTCAGTATAGAATATATTGCAAATACCGACAGCATCACAAGCTCCAGCCTAAGAAAATATCAGCTTTTCATTCAACTTGATTTCCCTCCTTACGCCTGGACCAACAATGCTGTTTCTGCATTCCAGGAATATATAGAAAAAGGCAAAATCGGATGGATTGGTTTTCATCACGCATCCTTACTTGGGGAGTTTGACGGCTATTCAATCTGGCAATGGTTCTCCAACTTCATGGGAGGTATCAGGTATGTTGACTATATACCCGGTTTTGCCAGGGCCCAAGTTAATGTAGAGGATCATCAGCACCCTGCCATGAGAGGTGTTCCTGATTCCTTTATTGTATATAAAGACGAATGGTATATTTATGATAAAAGCCCAAGACAGAACGTACATGTTTTAGCTAGTGTGGACGAATCTAGTTACCAGCCACAATCCACAATCAAGATGGGAGATCATCCCGTTGTTTGGACAAATGAGCATTTCAAAGCAAGAAACATCTATATTTTTATGGGGCATTCTCCGGATTTGTTCGACAATCAGGCTTATAAAACGCTTTTCAGGAACGCAATTTTCTGGGCGGCTGATCGATAGCCTTTATTAGCAAATGGCCTCATTTCTTCAAAAATCGGTTTCTTATTTTTTTGATTTGCCAGTTTTGGGTTCAAGGCTTAGCAAGAGTTTATAGAAATGATCATTATGAATCCCGGAGGCCATTTCCCCCTCCTTAAAATAAATGAGGTCATTCCTGTTTAATATGGTAACAAAATCTTCTGTTACTCTTCCATTTGGATCCTTTATGTTCTCGATGTGCATCCCCAGGTGTGCATTCAAAAAATTATATGCAGCAAACCTCTTATTTTTTCCGTAATCATGCCCCTCCTTTTCTAAATGAACCAGCTGCACCAGCGAATCCTCGTGATACAAAGCATAGATCCCTTTTGCAAATGGGTATTCTACTTTTTCCGAATTTTTGGTCCAGTCTTCCCCATCAGACACCATCAACATCGGACGCGGAGCAGCCAAACAGGCGATTTCTGCATTGGTATATACCTTCTCTCCATCTTTATGGATTGGCATTCCACTCTCACAATTGCAACCCCCAAAAAAATGAGCAGAAACCATGACTACGGGTATCGATACGCTTACACGGTCATCTAGCGCCGTAAGCATGATAGTTTGCGTGCCGCCGCCTGAGGCCCCCGTAATGGCGACCCTATAAGGATCAGATTCGCTAAAGGTTAATAAAAAATCAACGGCCCTGATGCTGTTCCAGGTCTGGAGCAAAAGCGCCTTCTCATAGGTATGTGTTACTTGGACGCTTTCTCCATATCCAACCATATCGTATGCAAAAACAATTGCTCCCATCCTGGCAAAAGAAGCGCATCTTAACTGCATGTCTTTACGGAATCTTCCATAGTCTTCAGGTTTATCCCAGTGCCCATGAGGGCAAAGAATTACAGCTAACGAATGCTTTTCGAATCTGCCAAGGGGTCTATACAGATTCCCAGTAACATAAAAGCCGGGTAGGCTTTCAAACTCAACAGATTCAACAGAATATCCATCCAATAATTTCTTGTTGCGGGAGTGCTCGTTAAGTGGGGTCTTTCTGGGATATTCCTGTAATTCCATACCCTTTCGGATCTGTTTCCGGATGCCGCTTGCATAGTCTTGCCAATCCCCCAGGTTGTGAAATTGCTTTAATAATGTGTCCAGCTTAATTGCAGCTTCTTTTTCTGTGTAGTAATTACCTTGGCAAAGATCATTGGACTGGGCATTTGATAAGAATGTGATCAGGCTCGACAAGAAAAGCAAAAAAGATTGTCTTATATGGAAAGGTAACAATAGTTGCACGGTATGCATTTTGAATGGACAAATCTACTATTAAGAATGGAAACCACGGATTGGCGCATTCCAAGGGTTTTTTTACATTTGATATATGTTGGAAACACCACAAAATGGAGAAAAAACCCAACTAAAAGATGATTCAGAGGATGAACGTCTCTTGGCGGCACTTGGTTATAAGCAAGAATTAAATCGGACATGGACTGCCTTTTCCAACTTTGCAATTTCGTTTTCGATGATTTCCATTCTAACGGGCTGCTTTACGACTTTTGCCCAAGCCTGGAATAATGGTGGGCCTATCGCAATTTCGATTGGCTGGCCAATTATTTCAGCTTTCATTTTAGTCATCGGTTTTTGCATGGCTGAATTGGCTTCGGCCTACCCTACTTCAGGAGGAATTTATTGGTGGGCTGCTAAATTGGGTGGCCCGAAAGCCGGATTTTTTGCAGGTTGGCTCAATTTAATCGGATTGCTCGCAATTACAGCTTCTGTTGTTTACGGAGCCGCCACCTTTTTAAATATTACGCTTGGTTTGTATTCACCATATTATGCGGGCAATTTCTTCCAGGGTGATGACATTAAACAGGCCTTTTTTTGGTTTATGGTGATTATGATCATCATTACGCTTTTCAACTGCTTTAGCAGCCCAATTCAGGCTGCATTGAATAATTTTTCCGTATGGTGGCATATAGCTGGAGTCGTTCTGATTATTGGGATACTCGTTCTATTACCGGTGAAACACCAGGACTTAAAATGGATATTTACCACAAGGATCAATAATTCGGGATTTGGTTCGGGTAGCACTTACTGGATATATGTTCTTCCACTAGGTTTCCTCCTGACACAATACACTATTACAGGATTTGATGCTTCCGCCCACCTCTCAGAGGAAACGCAAGGAGCACATGTGTCTGCAGCCAATGGGATTTGGAAATCTATTTTTTACTCGGCTTTCGGAGGCTATATCTTATTGTTGGCCTTTCTTTATAGCGCAACCAAGCCGGAAATCGTCAGTTCATTTGATCCTGCAGTGAATCCATTTGGAGCAGGTTCCATTATTTCCATACTCCACAATTCATTGAGCCCCCTGATGCTAAAATATGTATTAGTCATTTCTACCGCGGGTCAGTTATTTTGTGCCACAGCCTGTCTGACCTCCTGCTCCAGGATGATGTTTGCCTTTTCGAGGGATGGCGTTGTTCCTGGTCACAAGCGCTGGGCCAAAGTTAGCAAAAAGGGAGTACCCGTACATGCGGTGTTGATATCGGCCCTGATCGGCCTGCTTATTACGCTACCAGCACTTTGGAGAAGCCCAAGAGGAATCCCGACAGCTTTTTATGCTGTCGTTTCCATTGGTGTCATAGGCCTATACCTCGCTTTTTTAATACCTATTTGGCTAAGATGGAAGGAAGGCGGCAGGTTCGTTAAGGGTCCCTGGACATTAGGAAATAAATATAAATGGATGAATTTATTGGCATGTATGGAAATCGCAATTATTACCATTTATTTTATAATGCCTTTTGAACCCGCTGCGGTACCCGGTAATCATCATTTCAGCTGGGTGGCAGTGAACTATGCCCCAATCCTTGTTGGCCTGACCCTGGTCACCTTATGGATCTGGTGGAAGCTGTCTGTTAGAAAATGGTTCACCGGACCAAAAAAAACCATATAGCGAGACTTAACCCTTCTTTAAATCCAGGATATTTTTCCTTTATCCAATCCATTCAAGTTCCTCTCCATAACAAACGGTGACAGCCAGAAGCAAAAATTATGACCACTTATCTGGATATTAAATGCAGGAAATTTATCCACTGGCATTAACTCTAAAAGGTAAGGATGGCCTGCGCCAGCATGCAGGATAAAAAGTTATTCCATTCCAGTATTTCTTTATTGTTTTGGCAACCCTTATGTCTTGTTCTGCGTTTATACGGATAGTTCTTGAAACTCCCATTCGTCCTCGCCGTTCTTTTTACCGACCGATACCAAATTAAAAAGCTAATGTTTGATCTATGAAAAAAATCGTGATATTCATGTGTTGTTTATGGATAGGCCCCATCATATATGGACAGCAAAACATGGGAATTGACAACAGCAATTATGCCGGCATTCAAAGCGTATTTCTTAATCCAAGTTCATTTGTGGATTCAAAGTTGAAATGGGATATCCATGTGTTTTCGACAGGCACACTCTTCGATAATGATTTTTTATATATTCCAAAGGGATCAGTACCTGCATTTGGATTTAAAAAAATATTTAAAGGCATTATCAACACTGATCTTTTTTATTCTTATTTTAATTCAAATACCCCCAATAAACTCTATCAGGTTACCTTATCGACTGACATTATGGGGCCTTCATTTCAGATGGAAATCGCCAAAAAGCATGAGATCGGGTTTACCATTGCTGCGAGGTCTTACACGGATATCAAAAATATTCCTGGTAACGTTGCACAAAGTGCATTTGCTTATCTATTGGAAAAGGATCTCTGGAATACTACATTCCATGATAATAGCAGCAATTTAAATTCGATGACTTGGTTGGATTATGCGATTCATTATGGAACCGTGCTATATAGAAGGGGTAAGGATGAAATAAAAGGTGGTGTAAGTTTGAAATATCTACAGGGAATTGCTGCCGCATACATAAAAAATACAAATCTTACCTATAATATCGTTGATACTTCAAAACTCATTTTTACAAATTCTTCTATCGATTATGGGAGAACCGATTATGATAGCTACAGGAAGATCAGCAATTACCACGACTTGAATCATGGTGTTGGTTTTGGTGGGGACATTGGATTTACCTACTTGCATCTTAAAGATCCTTCGGAAAACGGCGACAGCAGGATTGGATTTAAGATATCTGATCCGGACCATAACAATTATTTGTACAGGATTGGCGTTTCGATCCTTGATATCGGTTCCATTCTTTTTGACAGGAATTCCGCTTCCTATCACCTCCAAACAAATAGCGCCAATTATTCAAACTGGAGGTCAACTCATATACAAAGCAACAATCAATTGGATCAGGCCTTGAGCTCCGTATTCTACCAGGGTGATTCCAGTCAATCCTTGGTAAGTAATCGCTTCTATATGGCCCTGCCCACAGCCCTAAGTGTTCAGGCTGATTGGAATGTGTACGGTGATTTCTTTGCCAATGCGACCATTGTAAAGAGCATTGGTCATGGCCCCAGGCAAGGAGCAGTACGGCCAGATATTTATTCGATCACTCCAAGGTATGAGAACGAGCATTTTGAATTCAGCCTCCCCTTTTCTGTTTTATATTATAACCGCTGGCAACCAAGGATCGGTTTGGCGGTAAGGATCTATTATTTCTATTTTGGCGGGGATGCACCTGGCAGTTTGCTTGGTTTGAATAATTTTCAGAGAACTGATTTCTATGCGGGTATACATTACTTTATTCCATGGAAAAAAATGAAGCAAAAGCCAGTTAGTTAACAAACTCAAAATTATAAATAATGAAATGGCTACCAACTGTTACTCTATCGTTTGCCTTTCTATGGATACCGATCGCTGGTACCTGGAATATCGATGCCGAAAATGCAAAAATCACCTTTACGGTCAGTGGACCTTTTGGAATGGTGCATGGAAGTTATTCAGGTTTGAAAGCGACTATCAAATTTGATGAAAATGATTTGGCAGGAAGCTCAATTTCGGCAAGTGTTGATGCAAATACGGTCAGTACAGGAATCGGGCTCCGGAATCACGATCTCAAAAAAGAAGAGTGGTTTAATACCGATAAATATCCAGTAATCAGTTTTCGGTCTTCTAAAATCGAAAAGACTGCAGCTTCATTCAAAGCAACAGGAGAATTGACAATTAAAGGCATATCGAAACCGCAGGAGATTCCTTTTACTTTTAGTGCGAAGGGAACTACTGGTGTTTTTAAGAGTCAGTTCCTGATTAAACGTCAGGATTTTAACCTGGATAATACTAGTACATCGGTGGGAAACGAGATAACGATTAATCTCGAAGTGCCGGTAAAAAGGTAAAATTGCCTTTAGATTTACATGATAACTACCTCTGGAAAGAAAAAATCCTATAATCTTTATCAGACTTGCCCGATATGTCACCAGCAATGATTTCTCCCTCCAGCTGAAAAAAGGTTATTCCTTTGGAACTATAGGCAGACAATAGTGAATCTTGGAATGTAAA
>Ga0302324_100024533_pt1 | contig 11614 bp, 9 predicted proteins | sample Palsa_T0_1_FD_201949 | JGI IMG/M metagenome (GOLD analysis project Ga0302324, IMG submission 201949) | Peat permafrost microbial communities from Stordalen Mire near Abisko, Sweden - Palsa_T0_1 | ecosystem: Environmental > Terrestrial > Soil > Palsa > Peat permafrost | place: Sweden: Abisko... | reverse complement strand
TCACGCTGCTCTGGAAGCGCGACTTCCGGAGGTTCACTGCCGCTACTGCCATCGGGCTTTTTGTGGGCGTGCTTTATGCACTCCCCGTGGCAGCTTATTTCCGAGATCCGCTCGCAAACGTCAACAGCTACCACAGCAAGCAGTGGGCAGGAGGTTGGCTCTTCGGTTTTCCCTTCTACGCCATCATCAAAGGCACTTTGATTGAACCCGCGCCTTGGACCAACCTGGTGTTGAGTTTCGGTTGGATCTTCCTGGTTCTGGGCGCCGTCGTCGTGATGGTGAAATCCCCGGAATTCCGTGCCTATTTACGAGATCATACGGTTGAAGCTGTGTTCCTCGTGCCCTATCTCTGGTGCCTGTTCACTTACAACTATCCTCACTGGGCACGCGGCAGTTTTGCCCGCTTCGCAATCCCGATTCTTCCTTTTGTGCTGCTTGCCCTCTACGGTTGGCTTCCCAAGGACCGCCGGCTGCTGTGGGCTTTGGCGGTGGTCTCGCCAGTCCTTGCTGCGGCATCGGCAATCGGGATCCACAATGCAGCGGCGACGCTGCGCCGATGGGTTGGGTAGTTCGTTAGGATTCTTACCCTCTACGCTGTCGTTGAAGACTGCGACTCTCTGCCGAAGCGATACTTACCCGCCACTAATCTGCCCGGTCTGCAAGCCGGCGGGCTAGCGAAAGAATTTGATCCAAGTGAAGTTTCCAGCTGAATTTCGCTACCTGTTTGGTACCGGCTTGAGACAGTTGGCTCACCAACTCCGAAGACAGGTCGACCTCTAAGATCCGTTGGGCAAGTTCCTGTGGCGAGAAACGAGAGAAATAAACTGCCGCCGAACCGCAGATTTCCCGATGCACGTCGAGGTCGGAAGCCACTACCGGCAACCCGCTCGACATGGCCTCTACTAAAGGGTGAGCAAAGGATTCCGCATAAGCAGGAGTGACATAAATGTGAGCCGCCTGGTAGACATGGTACAGGCGCTGGTAGGGTACTGTGCCGAGTTCGACAACTTCCTGAGACAGCCCTAGCTCGCGAACCAAGGCTGCGGCGAAATCGGTACGATAGGCCCCGGGGTTTTCCCCTGCTGCCAGCTTGCACGTAAGGAAAAGATGCACTTTCCTCGGAGCCAGCGCCCGCTTGATCAATGCTAGTGCCCGGATCAGGGTCTCAAAATTGCGATAGTAGTTGTAGTGGCTGACAAACAGCAGACGGAGCCCCTCGCGTCCGGAATCGAGCTTGTCTTGCGTGTCCCGAGACAGAGGCGATTGATCGGACACAAATGCGCCCCGATCAAAACCGTGGTGGATGGCCGCGACCGAGTTGCCAGTCCAGCGCCGGAGTTCTTCGGCAAAGGCTTCACTGGGAGCGACCACCGTGTCGGCGGCCTGAATGGACAATCGTGCAAACTCACTCTTGAGTTGCGTGTCGAGCCAAAGGCGATAATCACCGCGAGAGCGGAGGTCCACGTAGAAGTCACGGGAGGTATACAAGGAGTTCCTGCTCAAAAGAATCTGCGGCACGGGAGAGTTCAAGAGAGCAAAGTTTCCCGCGGAGAGCAAGACGTCCGCCGCGCACTGGCGGACGAGATGACGCACAATCCGTTGCTCCTCGAAGAATCGGAGTGCCACATTCGAACAGCCGTTTCGTTCCACGAAAGTGAGATTGGACGAGGCTTGCAGCTCGTGCCCCAACCGTGCACCCAACAACACAGTTGCCTTGACCCCCTCTCTTCCTGCAATGTGAGGCACCAGGTTACGAATGTAGGTGAGACCGCCACCCGCACTGGCGGCGAGGGCGTTGATGAACAGGTGAATCATCGGCTGGGAGAAAATGGGACCTGGCGGCCACTCACCGGGGTTGCGTTCCAGGCCCTGCTGACCATCACAGACTCTGTTGCCCGTTCCGATTGCAACTCCGCAAGAACGAACACCGAAGTCCAGAAAAAGATGTTGAGATAGAATCCGGCCGCGAACAACCAGTCCTCAAAGAAGCCATGAACGAGACCCGCTGTACAAACCAGGACCAGCGGAACGGTGTAGGGCCGAGCATCGCGAGTCGACCACATCCGGGAATAGCCGCGGTAGATCTCACGCAACACCAGACACAGTAAAATGATGAACGGAATGATCCCGAGGAGACCGACATATATCAGAAGAGCCAGGTAACTGTTGCCATGTTCTCGGACGCTCCCTCCAGACGCGCGGAACAGTACGCCGCCGGGGGCAGGCTGCAGCTGGACTACGTCAGTTCCGAATCCGCCGCCGAACCAAGGATTCGCTGTGATTACCTCGACACTCTCCTGCCACGAGGATTTGCGGGAACCGAGGAGCCCTTGTTCCGGTTTCCCCTTGTAGATCACATCCTCCGTAAAATCAGAAACGAGTGCGTCGAAGCGTCCCGGCTGTACGACGGCGACTAGGGCTGCCAGGAAAACCAAGGCGAAGGCTCCCTTTATCAACAGGTCTTGACGGCGCAATGCAATACACATGACCGTGACCGCCACTGCGCAGGCAAGGATGCCCGCCCTGGAAACCGAGGCAAAAAGCAGGCACGTAGCGAGACAGAGAGCGAAAGTCCGGCGGTGGCGCACGTGCCGGTTCTCGGTGGTCAGGACGCCCCATAACAAGACCGGCACGACAACTACTCCCATCACGGCGCCCAGGGAATTGGGGTTGCCGAACACTTCAAAACGCAGAACAGCATACGAGAGCCCTGCGAGATAACTAATCACTTCGCAAGCGATCAGCAATCCGGGAAAGAACAGGCCTTCACGACCAACGACAGCTACCCTGGCGCCAAAGGAACCGTACAGAAATACAAGCAAAAGGCTGGCCGACTTTAGAAGAGACACCTCGGTGCGACTGGAAACCAGGGAGGAAACCGCAGCCGACAGAACGCACAGCAGCGCTACGATATCAATGGCCCTGAGCTTTCGCCGGTCCCGTTCCGCCCATTTTACGATTCCGACCAAAGCCCCTACGGCGAGAAAGACCCAGCGCACGGTAGCTCCGGCGTCGGCCAGGGGCAATTCGCTGCCTGCCCAAAGAAAAGTGAACATCAAGACCAAGAAAAACCATCTCTCGAACTGCCAGACGGTCACGACCAGGACTTCCAGCAGCAAAATGACTTCGAAGTAGGAAGTATTGACGAAATAGCCTGGACGCCGTTCGGCAGCCACGAACAAGAGCACTCCTATCACCAGCGTGGCTAGGAGTCCGAGAAGTTTTGGCCCGATCTTCATTCAGTCCCACCACAAGCGAACACCACTGCTTTCGCCAAACCTTCGGCACATGCCTCCGGTGAGTACGCTTGAATCCGCAAAGCGCTGCGTGCACCCATTTTCGTCGCTACCGCCGAGTTGCTCAGCACTGTTCGCATCGCTCGCACCAGCTCCCCGACGTTTCCAAGCGGCACAATGAAACCGTTTTCTGCGTTCTCCACGAGATCGGGAACGCATCCCGCAACTTCAGAGGCAATGATCGGCAGGCCGCAAGCCATCGCTTCATTGACTACTAGCCCCCAGGGATCACTGTGTGTTGGAAACACCAAAGCTTCTGCTAGAGCATACAACTCCGCCAGCTGTTCCCGGTGCACAAAACCGCAAAAGCAAATGCGCCCTGGGCGAATGACAGCCGCACGCTCCGCCAGCTGGGACCGGCAAGCGCCGTCTCCCGCGAACGCCAAGCCTATCTGAGATCGCTCGCTTTCTTCCAGTTCGGCATACGCGGTGAGCAAATCAAAGACCCCTTTTTCCGGCACCAATCGTCCGACACACAGGAAATAGCGCGCCGGCAAACTATAGCGGGCCCGAACTTCCGAGGCACGTTGACGTGCTTTGTCGGCCAGCGTCGCATACAGTTTCACGTCAACCGCATCCGGCGCGGTGAAGATCCGTTCGCCGGGGGCGCCAATGCAAATCAGATATTCGCGGGACGACTTTCCAGTTGCCACGAATGCCTTGCACAATCGGCTGAAACGGACTTTCATAAACTCCACCGCCCGATGATGGGGACGAAGATCGTGGGCGTTGCTTTCCGACCAAAGCAGCATTGGAAGGCTGCGGGATTTGGCCCACCACGCAGCCTGCCAGAAGGCCAGATAGTTGTATCCGCCGCACAGAACTGCCTGCGGACGGGCCCGGCGCAAGGCTGCACCGACTCCGCGATTCAGCAGCAGATTGTACCTACCCACATGGTGACGCCAAGCGGGTAGAACTTCGTAGGAAAACCTGATTTCCTCCTTGTAGACATGCCACTGCCGCAAGCTCGGGTCGGTTTCCGAGAGAAAAATCACCTGCAAGTCGATATCATCCCGGGCCGCCAGCGCGTTGAAAACTGGAATGCGGTAGGGGGCGATGATTTCGGTGAGAAGCGCCAGGCGCCGCTTCACGATATGCACTCCCGGTAAACGCGCGCAAGATTTTCCGCCTGCTGGGCAAGTGTGAACCCTTCCAGAATTGTTTCGCGCGCGGCAATGCTCATCTTGCAGCGTCCCGGCTCGTCGCGTAGCAGCATCGAGATCGCCAGCGTGAGTTCTCTTTCGTTGTCACAGCCTACCAGAAGGCCGTTCCGGCCGTGCCGGATGACCTCGGCAATTCCCTGGCCTCTGCACCCGATCACCGGTTTGCCAGTGGCCATGGCTTCAAGATAGACGCAGCCCAGGGCTTCGTAATGACTCGCCAGAACAAACAGGGTACACCGTCGCAGAGCGTCAGCAACCTGAGTGCGCGAACGACGCCCCAGGAAGCTCACGCGGTCAGCCACCTGCAGTTCTTTGGCCAAGGACTGCAGCCGGTGGCGTTCCGGCCCATCGCCGATGATCTCCCAACGCAAGGATGGAAACTCCGACGCTAACGAAGAAGCCGCGCGGATTAGGAGTTCGTGACCCTTGATCGGGATCAGGTTCCCGATGCTCAGGATCGTCAACGAGTCCGGCGGGCCGGACGAAACCGGAGCAAAGAGCGTCGGGTCCGCGCTGTTATAAACCACTGTGGTACGGCAGCTTCCCCCCGTACCCTCCAGAACCTTCTCGCGAACGTGTTCGCTGATGCAAATCACACGGCTCGCACTCTGATAAACCTCATGCGAAATGCGGCGGCACCATTCTCCAGCTTTGCCGCTCACCTGCACGGTCGAGAAAGCATCGAGGCCATGCACAGAAACCAGATACGGTACCTTCAGTTCCCTGCTCAACAGCATAGCCGCGTGGCCACAAGGAAGAGGCGCATGGGCATGGATCAAGTCGATCCTCCGCTTTCGCGCCATTGCGCGCACCATCCTCCCAATCCGGGCAAAGACGCAAGCGCCCGACGTGGGCAGGCCGACTCCACCGGGAAGGGCGAGATATCGAATCCACTGCGCAGCCGGTGCAGAGAGACTGCCGCGAGATCGTGCCCGGTAGATCGGCTCGACCGCGAATACGGTGCTGTGCACTCCCACTTCGGCAAGGGCTGCCAACGGTTCAGCCACAAAACAGCCTTGAGCATCGTCCTGCTCGGTTGGATAGAAGGGCGTGAGTGTGAGTGTGTGCAGGTCATGCTGCTGGTTCGAAGGCGGGGCGCCGCCCTGTGCAAGACGTGCAATCATCGGGATCTCCGCCACCCCGGCCATGGATCGTCGAAGCAGTGGCTCATTGATCGACAAGTCGAACCTTCGCCGAGTTCCTCGTCAGTTGCCGCGAGAGATCCGGTTTTTGCCGGTAGATATTCAGGGCCTCCGCAAAGGAGGGCGTGAAGATCATCCTCATGTGTGGGTAAGCGGGACGCAAGTGCTTTAAAACCCAGCGGTCTGCGACGGCTTCGCGGGTTTTGCCCATTCTACCCGAAGTTCCCGGAGGCGCGCCTGGATGAGCAGAGCCGGGTCACGTTCCCGCCACGATTTTTCAAGGTGTTGAGACGCCCATTGCAAGAGGCGTCGGCGCACCGCCCTCTCCGCTGCCTGAGGGAGTGCCGCAAGCTCTTGCGGATCTGCCTCGAGGTCGTACAGCTGTTCATGGCCCGGCTCGAAGTTAAGAACAAGCTTGTAACGCTCTTCCCGCACGGCTAACACTCGCGGCCCCAAACGGTTGCCGGGATAAAAAGGATTCGTACATCCGGCGATACATTCAACCACTGCCGGTTCATCCCAGCTCAAACCCCGCTGAATCTTCTGCCAACGGCTGCTGCTCTGAAATGTGGCGGGCGGAGGAACCCGCGCAGCATCCAGCAGCGTGGGAGACAGTTCCACAAGACTGAACGGAGATTTCGGCAGTTCTTTCTTGGCGATGCCGGGAACCCGCAGCAGCAGCGGCACGTGGATCAATTCTTCCATGAGCCGTGAGGGGGGATGATAACGGGCGCCATGGTCAAGAAATTCCTCTCCGTGATCGCCGGTCACAGCCAAGATACAGTTTTCCCAAAGATGAAAACGACGGAGGGCATCGACCAGGCGCTTCATTTGAGTGTCCACCCAACGAATGCCGGCGTCGTAGAGAGCAACCACGTCGTCACGGTGGCGAGCCAGCTTATGCGGGCCAAGATCGTGGCGCAGCCAGAAAGCGTTCAGGTAGCGGGCGTGGTTGGCCGAAACGCCCCCTCGCCCCATGAGTTCCAGTGCCTCCTCTGTTGGATAGTAGGGAAAGTGCGGATCCATCAAATGCAGCCACAGAAAGTATGGCTGCTGGCCCACGGACGCCAGCCAGGAGCACGCCAGGTCCAGCATCACATCGGCAGCCGGAAAGCGCCGCAGGCTCTCCAAAGACTTGGCGGACGGCGTTGCCCAGCGCTGGCAATACTGGAAGTAGAGTTCGTCATAGATGCGAGCTGCCGGGTCCAGGCTTCGGCTCAGCTTGTGCAAGGTGCGGTTCAGTCGGCTCATCCATCGATCCGCAGATGCCTGCTCCTCATTCGCAGGGATTAACTCATGGTCGAGAAAATCGCGAAATGTATCGAAGCCCTGTTCATATCCGAAGCGCGCCGAAACGTAGGGATTTGCAGCACTGAAGGCAGCCGTTGCGTAACCAGCTTGCTGGAACGCTGAGGCCAGAGTAGGTTCGGTCGGCGCCAGGCCTAGAACGTCGCGGCCGAGCGCAAGCGGAGCGCGGGCGCCGAGAATTGCAGGAAAGGAGTAGTAGGTCGGCACCCCGGCTACGATCGCGGCAGGAAAGACAAAGCTCTCCCCGGCCAGAGTATCGAGGAAAGGAGTCGTGGGCTGGTCATATCCGGCGAAACCGACGTGGTCCGCCCGCAGGCAGTCCACCGTCACCAGCACGACTGACTTCAATGGACTCATCTACACCTCGACCTGGCGGTTCAGCCCCGGCATGGTGAAGCGCCTTCTGGTCACGTTCACGCGCACCGAACCTTGCTTTGTTTCGAATGAACCCTTGTGCACGAGGTCGCAAATGTCTCCATCATGGAGGTAGAGAAGATCAGGATGTTTGGCTTCCAGCACGGACAGAAAGTCGTGGAGCAAAGCCAGCGTACGACTGCGAAAGTCCTTCACTGAAGAGTGAAAATTGATGGAGTGCACAGAGACAATTGCTGGAATACAGCGTCGAAAGCAGTCCTCCGCCTGGCGCAGACGAGCTTCCACCGAAAACTCAGCATCCAGGGCCGGCTCGAATTCAACAGCTCGGTACAGCTGAAGAATCCCCCTGCGGTCGAGGTAGGGAGGCATGAGAGTACCGGGTCCGTTCTGCGCCACGCGGATACCATGCTGCGCCCAGACTTTGTCGGTATCTTCATTGGAACGATAGCCTGGGGCGCAAGCCGAATGCGGCGGGGTGGAAAACATCTGTGAAAATATCCCCACCGCCTGCCCGATCAGTTCGGACTGCTGGCCGGCAGGCAGAAAGCAATCGCCCACGCCCTCGGGATCCCAATATTCGTAGCCGATCCAGGGCATCCGCCAATGAATGTACGGTGTCCCCGCCTTCCATAGGGCTCGCAATAAGCTGCCGCGTTCGCCTGAATCCGTCAGATAACGCTCGACGGCAGGCCGACAGAAATGTGTATTTCCGTGCAGAGCTGGATGGAAGACTCCGTCGGCAATCCCCTCGCGATAGGCTTCCATCAGGCCCGGGCGGACCCAACCCGGCGGAAAGCCTTCGGCAAGCGGCCGAAAGGAAATCTGCCGAAAACTATCGGCACTCATTTTGCCGAGGTCCAGATTCGCCAGAATGAAATTCATCCCCAGGCAAGGATGACGGCCGGCGGAGTCGCGATGCCGCTTCATTGCCGCGCTTAAACTAGCCAGATCTTCGGCCGTTTCCAACGTGTAGAAATCGTATGGGCGCTCGCCGAGGGCTAACCCCGCGGATCGCAACTGCTGCAATCCTTCCTGATCTCGCAGCCCCACGCGGCCCCAGTCATCGCTTTGCAGAAGCACAAGCGGTCGATCAAAACGAAACCCGGCGATAGGAAGCAGATCCCGGCCGCGCCGCCAAAGCTTTCGAGCCAATGTCACCTGCCTGCCACCCCCGGCTGCCGAAGAACCAGCATTTCACAGCCACCCTCCGCGACCGATGCCCGTCGACATGCTCAGCCGCCCGCCACCTTACTTCGCATGCCGGGAGCCATCTGCGAAGCATCGTTGAATTTCTTTTGTGTGGGCAGGCTCCAAATTGCCTGGCTGCGGAGCACCTGCATGAACGCCTCAGCGCAATTGCCGCGACCAAAATGGTGAACTGGGGCTAGGCCCTTTGGCAGGTTCGCCAGCGCACGCGCGATGGCCTCGCTGTCCTCTGGAACATCGACGATGGAACTGCAGTGGAAGCGGCTGTTTTGCCGGGTCCCGATGTTGACGGTCGGCACCGCGTAGGCGGGAGCTTCCCGCACTCCCGCGCTTGAGTTCCCTGCCATTACCGTCGCGTGCTTCATCAATACCAGGAAATACTCGAACCGCATGGAGGGGATGAACCGGAATCTGGGCAGGCCGCGCAGCCGCTCCAGTTCCTCCAGAATCGTCTCCGCGCCCTTGTCGTTGTTCGGGTGAATTACTACGAAATTGAGACCGCTGGCGAGCAACGCGTTCACCAGTTCCCTGGCATTGCTCCTTACCTGCGCGTGCTCGGTGGTTACAGGGTGATACAAGACGATGCCGTAGGTGTCGAACGGAACCTCGTAGTGCCGCTTGACCTCCTCCAGGTCAGGCAGGTTCGTGGAGAACATGATGTCGGTGTCGGGCGAGCCGATGATGAAAATGGACTTCCAATCTTCACCCATTTGTCGAAGACGCTGAGCCGCCTCTTCATTGGCAACAAAGTGAATGTGGGATAGCTTGGTAACGGCATGCCGAAGAAGTTCATCCACCGTCCCGGAGACTTCTCCACCTTCAATGTGAGCTACCCGCGCGTTGTTCAGCGCACCAACAATGGCGCCTGCGAGGGCCTCCACCCGATCGCCGTGAACCACGAGCAGATCGGGTTGTGACTCCCTGATATGAAGGCCGAGTCCGTGGACGGTATTGGCGAGGACCAGATCCATCTGGGAGCTTACTGATCCATCTTGATTGATGTAGGGATGCACGTTGCGGAAGCCGCTCTTATAGATCTCCTGGATCGTCGAACCGTAACGAGCCAGCATGTGCATCCCCGTGGCGAAGATCAGACACTCGAATTGTTCTGCCTCGGACACGCTTCGCATCAACGATTTCAATTTGCCGAAATCGGCGCGCGTCGCAGTCAAGAACATGATTTTCAGCTTCGGATTGGCCATCGGCATGGTTATAGCAGATTCGCCCATTTGATCTGCGCATTCCGGGGCAGCGCTTCTTTTACCTTTCTCCCAAGAAGCTCGGTGTAGTGCAGGGCCTTGATCTCGCCGGTGCCCGGCCGCTTGACCCAGATGTTCTCGGTGGTCAGTTCCTCCCCGGCGCGAACGTCTCTCGTAGTCACGACGCAAGCATAGGCGAAGGCGATGGTGGGCTGTTCCTCCGGCAGAATCGACTTGCTTCCTCCGAGCGCCTGGTGGATGGCCTTTGAACCTCGGATCAGCTCCTGCAGTTCCACTGGGTCGATGGAGATGGAAACGTCCGGTCCCGGCCATCGCTTGTCAGCGGTGAAGTGTTTCTCGAGCAAACTGGCACTCAAAGCGACGGCAGCGTAACAGGTGTAGTTACCGAGGGAATGATCGCTCAAACCGAGAACTGCGTCCGGGAAAGACCGCCCCAGTTCTGCGAGCGCACCCAGACGAACCTTCTCGTAAGGGGTTGGATACATCGAGGTGCAGTGAACCAAGGCATAGGCAACAGAGTATCGACGCAGGATCTCGACCGCCGTGGCAATGGAAGCTAGATCATTCATTCCAGTCGAGAGCAGCACCGGCTTTCCAAACTTTGCGATGTGTTCGATGAGTGGGTAGTTATTGCATTCTCCTGACCCAATCTTGTAGGCAGAGACACCGAGCCGCTCCAGCCGATCCGCTGCTGCCCTCGAGAATGGAGTCGACAGATAAATCATCCCCAGTGACTCCGCTTTTTTCTTGAGCCGCACATCCTGCTCTTCCGAGAGAGCGCAGCGCTCCATGATGTCCCAGATGCTCTCATTGGCATTTCCTGGGATCACATCGTTGGGGATCATCTCGTCTTCAATCACGTGGGTCTGAAATTTCACACATTCGCAGCCGGCACGCGCAGCTTCATCCACCATCCGAATGGCCTTCTCAAAGCTGCCCTCGTGATTGATTCCGATCTCGGCGATCACCAGAGGAGGATGCGATCGGCCGACGCGGCGTCCGGCAATAGACAGCACCGGGGCTTGGTCGCTTGCCGCTGCCATGAACTGAACCTCTTCCCTATCTGTTTCCATTTAGGCCTGACTGAGCTCATCGCAGGTCCCTCTGAACAGCCCCGCGGACACGGCATTGATCCCGAGAACCTGGCCTGGCTCTCACTCTTCATTGTTAACGTTTCCCACAACCCTGAGGGATATTCAGCACGTCGAGACGCGCGTGTTTGCATTATATTCTCTACTGAGTAGGGGAGTCTTGGTTGGAAGATTGCGATCCGGCAAATTCTCGCTCCCAGGCGCATGCGAATCTGCCCCCGCACCACGTTGCCTTGTATCAGACACGAATTCAGATCTCGCCGAAGAGAGCGGGCGCATGGCTGTTCACATTTTTGTTCCGCGCTGGATGAATCAGTTTATTACGAACGCGCAAAACTCGAATGCGAGAGCGCTCTTATCTCGTTTCTCCGATTCCCGCGCACGCTGGACAGCCATGGCCTATGACCAGCCGCCAGACGCCGTCACTCGGAATGGCGTCAACATGGTCTGGCTCTCCCGGTCTCGCTTATGGAGATATCAATTGGCTCGTGCCTACCAGTCGAGATTTGACGTTATCTTTTATCCGGGGGTCGATTGGGCGGACGACTTCGGGATGAAAGTTCGCAGGCTCTCGGGAAGGCGCACGCCGGTAATCGCGCCCATCGAGGGCATCATTGCCGACCACAGGGCGGTTAGCCGGCTTTCGGATCTGGTAGGCCATCCGGTTTTTTCCCAGCCCGGTGTGGAGTATGCGATTCCGCGCATTCGCGGGATGTATGAAATGGCCGATCACATCATCGCCATCAGTCCTTTTCTTGCCCGGGCAGCCGGATTCCTTTATGGCAACAAGGTCTCCTACCTTCCTCTCGGAGT
>Ga0302324_100024532_pt1 | contig 11614 bp, 10 predicted proteins | sample Palsa_T0_1_FD_201949 | JGI IMG/M metagenome (GOLD analysis project Ga0302324, IMG submission 201949) | Peat permafrost microbial communities from Stordalen Mire near Abisko, Sweden - Palsa_T0_1 | ecosystem: Environmental > Terrestrial > Soil > Palsa > Peat permafrost | place: Sweden: Abisko... | reverse complement strand
AGTTCTTCGTCGACGGGTTCTTGTAAAAGGCGTGCGTCACGGGCTGGAAGCCTCCGAACGGGGGATCCAGGAAGGCGGTCATTCCATGTATGACCTCCAACGGGTTGGTCTCGTATTCGTAGCGGAGCCCGATATTCATGGTCAGCTTCGGAGTGATCTTCCAATCATCCTGGATATAGGGCGTAAGGAAGAGCTCACGGAAATCTCTAGTGCCGTCAGCTTGGCCCGGCAACGCCGAGACCACAATCGATGCGGTGCCCTGCAGAAACGCTTGAAGGCTGGGAAAAGTCCACGAACCTCCCTCTAGGAACGGAGCGTAGGTGTTGCTATCCACCCGTTCTACTTGCATACCAAACTTGATGCTGTGGGCGCCTTTGGTCCAGAAAACATCATCACCGTAGAAAAATTTGTTTTCGGGGAGCCCGAAAGGAAGCAGTTGATTGTCCCCAATGGAGCTAAGGCCACCGCCAACTGTTACTTCGCCATTCTCCCGGCCGGGGAAGTACTGCAGGGGCGCGAGGGTCGACGTCGGTCCCCCAGTATCGGAGGGCCGGATAAAACTGACGCGAGCGATATTGATGAGCGCAGGTGAGATGATGTGTCTTTCTTCGATGGTGGCGTAATGATTCGCGGTGATATCCGTCTCCGACCAGAGCGGGACGGGAGAACCCGAGAAGGGCTCCTGCAGGTTCGCGGTGTCGCGCACGTAACGCATGAACAGAGAGTCGTTGGCCGAAATCGTGTAATCGAAGCGGGCCAGCAGATAATTTTCGTGGCCGATTTGACTCGCGACCTCATGCACCGTCCCAACTCCCCCGCCAATAGACGCTGTTGGCAGCGGATAGAGGGCCAGCGTGGAAGCTACGTTGGGAGAGACCCCAACATTGGCCAGCCCATTCGCTCCGCAAGGCGCACCCGGAGCGGAAGCACAAGGCAGTAAACCTTGATGCGCGTTCGCATCCGGAACAAAAGCGATTTGAGTCTCGCCGAGCAACTGACGTAATCCTTCGTAGTTCACGAAGAAGAACATTTTGTCCTTCTTGATCGGGCCCCCGACAGTGCCTCCGAACTGGTTGCGGCGAAACGGCGCGATATTCTGGGGATCGAAGAAATTACGGGCGTCCAGGGAGCTGTTGCGCAGAAACTCGTACGCTGAGCCGTGAAAACTGTTGGTGCCGGAGCGTGTGACCGCGTTGATCACCGCTCCGTTTCCGCCGAACTGGGCGCTGTAGGTATTGGTGAGGGTCTGAAACTCGGAGATCGCGTCCAAGCCCAACTGCGTACCGAGTGCGCCCGAGCCCGTTCCATGGTTCCAAAACCCCGAGACGTCGACATCGTCCAGCAGAAACGCCTCACCTTCGGGCCGGGAACCCGCAATCGAATAGTTGTCGGTTTTTCCGTAAAAAGAGTTGCCCGCCGAAACGGCCTGCACGCCCGGCGCGAGCAAGATCAATTCCCCGAAGTTGCGGCCGTTGAGCGGCAGTTCGCGCATCTGAGTCGGTTCCACCAAATTGGAAACGGCCGAAGAGGTTGTTTCCACCTCCGAGACCGCGCCCTCCACCGTCACCGTTTGCTGCTGTTGTCCCACGGTCAGTGAAAAATCGATTACGGTTTGGCTGCCGACGGTAAGCGTCACACCGGTTCGCACCGCCGTAGAGAACCCTTGTTTCGAGGCGTGGATGTCGTACTCGCCCAACCCGAGTTCTGGAATTTGAAAGCGACCCTGGGCGTCCGTCGCCGTCTCTTGGGTTTGACTCGTCCCCGTGTTCCGGACCTGAACGGTTGCGCCTGGAATCGCCGACCCGGATGGATCGGTTACCGTTCCAAGGATGGTGGCGGTTGTGGCCTGCGCGTTCAGACCGGAAGTGGAGAGGAACAACCCTGCGAGAATAGACACGGAACAAGTGACAAACTTTGGCACAAGACCTCCAGCCGGGAGTTACATCGAGCTGCCCAGCTTTCTGGAAGTATAAGCTCAGCCAAGCACATGGCAAGGCTTCCGCCCGTGAATAGGGGTGAACTTTACGTGAATCGAGGTGCTATCTCAATGGCTTGGAAGATCAGAGGAGCATCATGCCACTTCCAACCGTCGCTGCACATTAATTATAGTTGGGTTGATCAATATCTCGATGACAAGTTAGGCATTCGATTCGTCGACTAAGTTTGTTTCTACCTCTGATATAATGCTGCTGCTCTTGTTGAGATCCGCGAGGCCAACAGAAGTGAAGAGGGGTCGAAATTCACGTGAGCTGAGCTTTCCCATTGGGCAACTGGATCTGGGGGTGGGTATGAGTCACACGCTGGAAGTTAAACAGCCAAAAGGGTATTCGCATTCTGCATCTCTACCTCCAATCAGTTCCACACAAATTCGATCGCAGTTGAATCGAGTCGTTTCCAGCCAGACATTTCGGGCGGCCGAAAAAGAGAAGGCCCTTCTGCGCTACGTTGTCGAGCGGACGATTGAGGGACGGAGCGCCGAGCTCAAGGAATATACGATTGGCGTAGAAGCCCTTAAGCGAGGCGATGGATTCGACCCGCGGCGAGACACAATTGTGCGCACCGAAGCGCGGAACGTGCGGCGGAGACTGGCCCGCTATTACGAAGAAGAGGGCCAGAGTGATCCTGTTCGAATCGAATTGCCCAAGGGCGGCTATGCGCCACATTTCGTGGAAATGCCGCAGCCGATCAAGTTAGGGCGGATAATGCGCTGGTTGGCCATCGGGTTGGCAGCAGTGGTAACGATTCTAATGATCGCCGCGTTGGTGGCCAACGCCCCCCCGTTCAGCCGGTCTCAGGCTATGGATGCCGCCTCGATTGCGGTGCTCCCGTTCCAGGACTTGAGCGTTGACCGGGATAAGCAAGGGGAGATTCTCAGCGAAGGACTCACGGAGGAGCTGATCGAGTCGTTAGTGCGCATTCCACATCTGCGCGTGGTGGGTCGAGCGTCGGTTTTTTCCTATGGGGGGAGAGCCGTGGACATCCGAAAAGCGGGCCGGGAGATGAATGTTCGAAACATATTGGCGGGGAGCATCCGGATCTCCAACGGCCGGGTGCGGATCGTGGCTCAGTTAGAAGATACAACCAATAGATATCAGTTGTGGTCCCAAAGTTTTGACCGGAAATTTGATGATATCCTCACGGTTCAGGATCAGATCTCGACCGCGATCATGCAGTCGCTCGGAGTACAACTGAGCGGGGCGGCCAATCTGAAGACGGGGTCATCGCCGTCTCCGGCGGCCTATCAGGATTTTCTGCAGGGTCTCTATTTCTTGAATCGTCGTACGGGCGAAAATATACGCACATCCATTCATTACTTCGACCGTGCGGTGGCCTCCGACCCCGGTTTCGCACAAGCGTACAGTGGACTCGCGGCTGATTACGCTGTGATTGCCGGCTATACGTCCACTCCCTCTCAGGAAGTGGTGCCTCGGATTCGGGCGGCAGCCTCGAAAGCGCTGGAGTTGGACGACAAACTGGGAGAAGCGCACCTGTCCTTAGCGCGGGCCGATGTGTACGAAGCAAAGTGGGCTGAAGCGGGAAAGGAATTCTGGCGTTCGCTGGAATTGAGTCCCGGCAGTGCGGCCGTGCACCGCTATTACGGCGATTACCTGCGGCGAACCGGACACCTCGAACAAGCCCTAGCTGAAGGGCGTATTGCACTGGAACTGGATCCGCTGTCCCTGACGGTAGTGCACTTTGTCGGCGAGATGCTCTATTACCTAGGGCGAAACGATGATTCCATCGCACTGTTGCAGAAGGCGCTGGATCTCAATCCCGGTTCCGGAATTCTTCGTCAGGAGTTGGGACTTGTCTACATGAGCCAGCCGGCGACCTATAAGCAAGGCACCGCCGAATCCGAACAGGCCCGCGATCTAATGGAAGGAGATCCCTGGAGTACGGGCCAACTCGGCTACGCATATGCGCTGGTGGGCAGGACTGCGGACGCACGCGATATTTTAAGGACCCTGCAAGCCGGTTCCCAGGATCGTGTCCGGGCCTTGGCTGTGGCGCGCGTATATACGGGTTTGCGAGACCGAGACAACGCTATCGCCTGGTTGAAGAAAGCCGCTGATCAACACGATGTCAACCTCTACCTGAGCTCCGATCCGATCTACGCACCCTTGCGCACCGACAGCCGGTTTCGCTCGCTGACGGCACAAGCCGAATCCGTCGTGCCTACGCCGGTTCCTGCTCCCTAGCTCTCGCTTCAGAAGGTTCTGAATGCAACCGTGTCGAACCTCAAGCTGGGAATCATGCCGCGCGACCGTCCCGAAGCCATCGCAGTCCTGCGCGAGGCCGTCGCCTCCGGCGTCAACCACATTGACACCAGCGACTTCTACGGCCCGCAAGTCACCAACCAGATCATCAAGGAAGCTCTGCATCCTCCCGAAAGACCTCATTGAGCCGCTTCGATGCTACGCTCAAGCCATGACGGAAGAATCTTCAAATGGTCGTGCGCTGATTGACGAATGTGTCGCAAAACTGAAGTCCACAATCCCGCTGTTAGAGCACGGCGCACTCGACTCTCGGCTCGAAGAACTACTTAATGATTCGAACGCCGATCCAGACGATGTGATCTTGATTCTCTGCCAGGAGTTCGATCCCCAATTTAAGCATGACTGACCGGCCGTTGTCTTGATACACCAAAGATCGAAGATTCGGAAATCAAAGCCTTTGAGTTCAAGACGAAGACAAGCTTGGCAAGCGGCTGCGAGGAAGTGGCTGAATCCGTCACCGAGATTATCGTTGACGATTTTCAGGCGCTGGGAAGTCTTACCGGAATAATCTGCGTTATACGGCAAATCGGTAAAGATCATGTCACTGCTGGAACGATCCAGGACTCGTTCCAGATCGTCGCGCTTGGTGCCATCTCCACACAACAGGCGATGGTTGCCGAGCACCCACAAGTCGCCAGGTTTGCTAACCGGCTGAGTGTCCAGCGAGGGAGAGTCATCGGGATCGGTCAGCGCTTGTTAGGCATACACGGTATTGTCGCTTCCCACGACGAACACCAAGGTTCGCGATCCCCGCGGCCCATCGACAGAGGCCACCAGCGGCGCGGTCAGGGTGGAGAGGACCGTTTCTTTCGGAATCGTGGAAAGCTGATCTTTCCATAGCAGTTGGAGCTGAGAAACGTTCTCCTTATCGAGCGCCGTCTCGGCTCGGTTCCAGCCGGTGCGTTCCTGATCGTAGCCCCAGGTCAACCATTCGTTTTGCGATGCCGCGGATGCAGGCATCAAACAAAGCACGAAAGCAATCTGGCCACGGATAAACGCCGATGAACTCGGATAATGCCAACTCAAGATCGGAATTCTATCACGACTTCAGGTCCCCTTGAAATGGAACTGCTTTCGTGAAAAGCTAGTGCACGAAGGGGGGATTCAATGTTGAATCGCCGCAGTTTTCTGAAGGCGAGCATTGCCGCAGCGGCCGCTTTTCGGAACGCCTACGCCATGCCTGGAGACAAGTTCCGCTGGGCATGCACGTCGGGAATGTTCCGAAACATGGACGGTCAACCCGATTCCACGCTCCAGACAATCTCCGAGTATGGCTTCCAGGGAGTTGAAGCCTCACTGGACCTGGAGAAAACCTGCGGCAGCACGAAAGAGCTGAAGCGCCGCATGGACAAGTACGATATTGCGTGTGCGAATTACTGGGGTTGGGGCGACTACTACAATCCCCTGAAACCAGAAGCGGTTCGCGCCACCGTGGCAGACAACATCGCTCTGGCGAAAGACCATGTCGCGGTGTGCGGCGGCCGCGTGCTGAAGGTAAACCTCAGCTGGAGAGACATGGCCGCCCATCCGGTACCGAACTGGTGGACCACCGAAGAGATGGGCGTTCTGGCAAAAACGCTCAATGAAATCGGCAAAGGCTGCCACGATGCGGGCGTGCGGTTTAGCTTCCATCCGCATAATTGGACGCTGATCGATACGGACTACGCGGAGGTGAGGCGCATCATGGATCTCACCGATCCGCGGTATGTATTCATGGTTGCCGATACGGCGCACTTGAGCCTGGGTGGGACCGATCCGATCCGATTCGTGAACGATTGGTTTCCCCGTATCGGCGATGTTCACCTGAAGGACGTGATGGTGAAGTACAGTCCCGCGAAATCCGGATGGAAGGGGCCTGCGCCTAGCAGGGCGGAGCATGAAAGAGACAATCTGTACAAGCAGCTCGGGACCGGTGGTGTAGACTTTGCCGGTTTCATCGCGGCGCTGCGGCATCACGGATACGATGGTTGGGTATCGCTGGATTATGATCCGGTGCGGCCAGGCGATAGGACCATCCCGGAGAACATGGCGTTTCGGCGCAATTACGTGATCGAAAAGTTGCGAGCGTCGTTGCGGCCGGCGAAGGGTGGGAATTCATAGTTTGAGACTTGCCGCCTTTTCGATTGCCGTGATGCTGGCCTCGGCAACCCCGGCCCGGGTTCCACTTCCCGCGCCGGGCTTCCACCATGTGCATTTGAACTCCGTCGATCCTGAAGCCGCCATCGATTTCTACACGCGCCAGTTTCCGAGCACGGTGAAATCCAGTTTCGCCGGCCAGCCTGCGTTGAAAGCGGGAAATGTTTGGGTGCTGTTCAACAAAGTGAGCGCCGCGCCTCCCACCCAGCCGCAGACCGCGCTGTGGCATTTCGGCTGGCGCGTGCTGGACGTGCATAAAACACTGGCGCTTTTCGAGCAGCGCAAAGAGGTTCATCTGGTGCCCATGTTTACAACCGACGAAGGCGGCACCGTCTTCGTCAGCAGCGACACCTGGCCCGGTTACGGGGATACATTCGGCCGCACCAAGGCGCAGATCGCGGACGCCAAGGCCCAGGGCATGCAGCCCACCCATGGCGCGGGCTTCGGCTTTATCGAAGGTCCGGACGGCACTCTTATCGAGTTCAACGGGAACGACACGGTGGAGCACCTGAATCACGTGCACCTTTTCGAGCTAGATCCTTTCTGCGCCCGCCGATGGTACCAGCAGCATCTGAGCGGCACTCCCACTTCGACGGCCGGACCCACGCCGCTGACCGCGGCCAATTGCAAGGTCCCGATCCCAGAGCGTTCCTGGGTTTCGCTGGAGCGCGAAGGAATGTTGCGCCAGCTGGCGGGCGTCACGTTCGGCGACATCCAAGTGATCTGGCACGTCCAGCAGCATGAAACGCCGCTGGCCCCCAGCCGCGGCCACGTGCTGGATCACTTCGCGCTCAGTGTCGCCGATCTTGACGCATGGATCGCAAAGCTGCACCGCGAAGGCGTGCGATTCTTGACGAAACCCTACCCGCTCGGCGACACACGCGCCGTCATGATCGAAGGACCCAGCCGCGAAGCGATCGAGCTGGTGGAATCAGGTTCCCGGTGAAAGTCTCGAAGAATACGTCTTGCTGAAGTTATTCCGGCTATTGGTGACCGTGTACTTGCCGTTGGATTGCACCTGTATGTGAAGCCAATTGCCCTTGCATTCGCCGGTCGGCTCGATATTGGCAATCATCTTTTCGTCGCTTTGGATTGTCTTATCCGCATTCACGGAGTAGTGCCCCTGCCAAAGATCTTCAAAGCCCGGGGATTTCCGGAGAGTTTCAAAGGTGAACTGCGCTCCGCCCTTGCGGGAGCCATTATTCATTACCGCCACGCGCGTCTGGAGGGCCCAAACCAGCTGCGGCGATCCCGAGCGATCCAGGCCATGATGCGTGGTCTGGTAGACGTCCACGTGGCCGATCATGTTTACCGGGCAGGCCAGCTGCTGTTCCTGCAGCCAGGGCAGATCTCCCAGGTTGACGAAGCGGAAAGCACCGTAGCCCAGCACAATTCCAACACTGGAACCATTCTCGGGGTCCATGTCGACGGGCTGCTGCCGCGCGTTCTGGCACAAGGCTTCATTCGGCCCACCGCCTTTGAGCGGTTTGGCGATGAATTTTCCTGCCGAGGAAACCACGCTGATGTTCACGCCTTTGAGCGGAATCTTGTCTCCGGGTTTCAGAATCGTCCGATTGTCGCGCGCCACCGCCTTATAGTTGTTCCAGAGTTCGATCATGGCGGGCTTTTCGGTCTCGATGGTTAAATCCCCGTGATCCAGATACTTTCCGACCGGCATGAGCCTGGACAACTCCGGCGCCCCGCCGACATGATCTCCGTGGTAGTGCGTGATCAGCAGATAGTCGATCTTCTTTAAGTGGGCGACGTTCACCGCGAGATCGTGGATGCGTTTGGGATCCCGGCCTTCAGCGCCCGGAATACCGGTGTCGATCAGCAGGGACTCGCCGTTGGGACCCACGATAAGAGTGCCGCCGCCGCCTTCCACGTCGACCAGGTAAATGTTCAGTTCTTGCGGCGCGGCCAGGAGACCGCAGCAGAATAGCGTGCTTGCCAGCACAAAAAGTTTCATCATCTTGACCTTGCGAGGAGACTAGAACAATATACAATGATTTTTTCACGCCGCACCGTAAGCGACGGGAAGGAGCTCTATGCGGAGATTCGGCGCCTGGTTAGCAATAATGATTTTGACGTCCTCGGCTGCCTTGGCGCAGCGTGATGAGACTCCTACCGGATTCAGCCTGGTGGGGCTGTGGACCGGCATGTATCACGAGGACGAACTCGAGCGCACCGATCCCGGACCGCCGCCCGGCGATTACACCGGCATCCCGATCAACGACGCCGCCCGGTATCATGCGGATTCCTGGGACGCCGACCTGGTCTCCGTGATGGAGCACCAGTGCATCCCGCACAACGCCATCTACAGCATGCGCGGGCCAGCCAATTTGAACATTCACGCGGACATAAATCCCTCCACCGGCCGCCTGCTGGCTTACGTGATTGACGGCACCTTTGGCGGAGCGACCAGAGTGATTTGGATGGACGGCCGCCCCCATCCTTCCAAATTCGGCGCTCACACCTGGGGCGGATTCTCGACCGGCACTTGGGAAGGCGACACGCTGAAGGTCGTAACCACGCACATCAAGGCCGGCTACCTGCGCCGCAACGGCATCTCGTTCAACGACTCGGCGACGCTGACCGAATTCTTCGACCTGCACGACAAGTACCTCGCCGTCACGACACTGGCTTACGACCCGCTGTATCTAACCGAGCCTTTGCTCAGAACGGAAAGTTTCGAGTGGAATCCTTATCAGCCGCTCGCACCCCCGCATGCCTACGGAGCCGCGTGCCAACCGGCGCCTGAGATTCCGCGCCCTTACGGCTGGGTGCCTCATCACTTGCCTGGCGCCAACACCGTAGTGACCGAATTCTCAACCGCGTACGGCATCCCCTTCGAAGCGACCCGCGGCGGCGCGGAGACCATGTATCCCGAGTATCGGGAGAAGCTGAAGAGAATGACGATTCCTCCGCCGCGCACCTTCCTCAAGAAGTTCGAGGACGAGCATGCTGATGCCGCCGAGCAGAAAGCTCCCTCCAAGGAGCCCGCGAAATGAGATTGCTCGTTCTCACGCCGCTGCTGGCTGGTCTGGCTTGGGCCCAGCAGCCGGCTTTCGCCCAGCAGCCGTCGGGCTTCGAGGTTCTGCACGTTCGGGGCAACATTTATATGTTCGCGAGCGACCAAGGCAACATCACGGTGCAAGTGGGCGAGCATCGGGACAACGACGGCGTCCTGATGGTCGATACGGGTAGCGCGGCAATGACGGATGCGCTGCTGGCGGAGTTGCGCAAGCTCACCGATAAGCCCGTGCGCTACCTGGTGAACACCAGCGCGGATCTCAATCACGTCGGCAGTAACGTCGCCCTCGCCAAGCCCGGCATGTTCCATGAGACCGGCGGGAACGGACCGCTGGCGCCCGACATTAATATTTACGCCCAAGACAACGCGCTTTCGCGGCTCAGCGCGCCCGAGGCGCACATGCCCACCGTGGGGCTGCCCACGATGACGTTTGAACGGCTGAAGGATTTCACCTTCAACGGTGAAGCCGTGCAAATTTTCTCGGAAGCCCCGGCCCACACCGATGGCGACGCTATCGTCTTTTTCCGCGGCTCGAATGTCATCAGCGCGGGCGAGGTGTTTAGCACCACGGGATATCCGGTGATCGATCTGGCGCGCGGCGGCAACATTCAGGGCGAAGTAAGGGCGCTCAATCACCTGCTCGAGCTCACCGTTCCCGAGATTTCACAGGAAGGCGGCACCATGGTGATCCCGGGACATGGCCGGCTGTGCGATGAAGCCGATGTCACCGAGTATCGGGACATGGTCACCATCATTCGCGACCGCGTCGCCGACTTGATTCAGAAGGGGAAATCGCTCAGCGAGGTGCAGGCCGCGCGCGTCACGCGGGATTATGACGGCCGTTACAGCCGTCCAGCCTGGACCGGGGAGATGTTCGTTGAATCCATTTATAACAGTCTGAAGCCGGCCGGGAGCCGATAACTATGAAATTGGGATTGATTCTTGCCGCCGGCACGGCGGTTGTGTTGTGCGCGCCGCCGAGTTTCGCACAAGAGCCTCCGGGCGCGGGCCTGAGCGGCAAGGTTGCCGCGCCCATTGATTTGACGGGCTATTGGGTTGCCATCGTGACCGAGGATTGGCGCTATCGTATGCTGACCGCGCCCAAGGGCGACTACTACAGCCTTCCTTTAACGCCCGAAGCGCGCAAAGTGGCTGACACCTGGGACGCCGCCCAAGACGTCGCCCAGCGGAAACAATGCCTGGCGTATGGCGCACCCGCCCTGATGCGCCAGCCCGCCCGCGTGCATATCACCTGGGAAAACGACAATACGCTGAAGGTGGAGGTAGATGCTGGAAAGCAGACCCGCCTGTTGGCTTTCGGCGCGCCGCGTCAAACGGCCGAGGCGACATTGCAAGGCAGTTCGACGGCCCAGTGGCAGTCGCCGCAGATCACGCGGTTTTATACATCGAAGATCAGCGCGCGGGATACCGACACTCCCGGATTCCGCGGACAAACCCCGGCGGGATCGGATCCGCCCGATAGGCGCAAGCTCGGCGGCACTCTCAAGGTTGTGACCACGCACCTCAAGCCCGGATATCTCCGCAACAACGGGGTGCCGTATAGCGCCAACGCGGTGCTCACGGAGTATTACGATATTCATCGTGACGCAGGCCAGGAGTACCTGGTTATCACATCCGTCGTGAACGACCCGCAGTATCTTTATGTCCCGTGGGTAGTGAGCAATCACTTCCGCCGCGAGGCGGATGGATCCAAATGGAACCCGCAGCCCTGCGACCTGATCCTCTCATCGAAATGAGAGCGAGCGCAGATCCAGAAGCGCCTTCTCGGGCGGGAAACATCTCATATATACTGTTCGAGAGCTTTTTATGACTCCGAGAGCTTTTATGACAAAGACGTGTTTTTCGCGCACTCTACTCGCGCTTGCCGTGGCACTCGTGGCCGTACCGGCTTTTGGTCAAACCGATTTCGCCGGAGAGTGGGCTCCGTTGTTCCATGAGGATAATCCGGAGCGTCTCCCAGGGCCGGAGCTGGGCGATTATATGGGCATCCCCATTAACGCCGCTGCGCGATTGCGCGGTGACAGCTACGACGCCGACCGGATTTCGATCGTCACCCAGTATCAGTGCCGGCCGCATGGTGGCGACTACTCCATGCGCGGCCTGTCGAATATGCGGATCGATTCGATCTACGATCCCGTGACGCAGC
>Ga0302324_100024526_pt1 | contig 11615 bp, 12 predicted proteins | sample Palsa_T0_1_FD_201949 | JGI IMG/M metagenome (GOLD analysis project Ga0302324, IMG submission 201949) | Peat permafrost microbial communities from Stordalen Mire near Abisko, Sweden - Palsa_T0_1 | ecosystem: Environmental > Terrestrial > Soil > Palsa > Peat permafrost | place: Sweden: Abisko... | reverse complement strand
ACCATCGTGGGCCGGATTGGTCGATGCGAAACGAGTTCATACATCGTTCGCAATTGCGCGTCGATCTGTTCGAACGCTTTGTCCGTATCGGTCTGCAACGCATCAAAAGTAGCGGCCCCGGTTTCTTCCGCGAAATGATCCATCGCGCGGATGCCATTTTTGTTACGCGCAGTGAGGTGGTTGTGTTCCATTCGCGTATAGCGGATGCCGAACAGCACCGTATCGGCGTTTTGAGCGGCCCGGATGGCTTCCAACAGATCGCGTTCGCTTGAGTTTTCCTCGCCGTCGCTGAAAATAATGAGCGCACGCCGCCGCTGGTCGCCACCGGTCATCTTCTCAATAGACTGCATCGTAGAGGGCCGTGCCAAGGTCGCGATCCAGCATGGGTCCAAGTTCCGGCATTCCGCGCGATCCGTGTTCGAACCGCGCTAGGCCATCGAGAATGGCAGCGGGCGACGATGTGAAATCGCTCACCAGTCGGAGATGATTGCCAAAGCACAGCGCGAAAGGCCCGATCCGAGGGACGCAGGACGCCTTCTAGAAACGTTTGGATGTCCTGGACATGGCGCTCAATGAACTTGCTTTGGCTGCCGCTGGCATCGACAATCAAGCCAATGCTCAACGGCAATTCAGACTGGCGGGCGAAGAACTGAATCTTCTGAGCAACACCGTCTTCAAGGATTTCGAAGTCATCGCGGCCAAGCCCCGCGACAAACCGGTCCTCAGCGGATCGCACGCTACACGTCACTTTGACGAGCATGACATCGGTGTGGAAGCGAGGGTCCTGTTGCGTTACGGCAATCGGTGCCAGCATGAGGAGCGGGATGACGAATCGGAGCATGCGAAGGTATATTACGTAAGCGGCAGCCCCGCAGATGCAGAATATTTCCACCTCACTTATAATTCCCCAGGCTTTCCGTAAATTTTGAGAATTCCGCTTCCTTTCTGGCCGATATGTTGATCGGCTAGCCCGCCATTGATGACTGGCTGAAACGATGGAGGACACTTGATGGCCGCCGCTACGCTTTCCTTACGTGAAATCGCGATTAGTTCGCCGGATGCTACAGCTATCCCTCGCAAATCGGACGCAGAGAAGCTGTATTACACGCTAAAGACAACCCGGTCAAAGCGACCTGGCCTACGGAGAATCGCAGGGTCAAGCGCGGTGGGTTCATTCGCTGTGGCGATGGTTATAATCCCTTCTCCACTCGCAATTCCGTCGAGGCATGATGCCATTAAAGAGATTCTGATGCGGCAGACAAAGTTTGTACCCTCCACGCCAGATGCAGAGGAGGCGCTCAGGCTTCTTGATGAAATATTTGGCGGGAGCGAACCAGACCCAATAGGGGACGCACTCGATGCGGCGAGTATGGCCGCGAACTCTGACGAAGAAAAACTCTACTACTGCCTCAAGTATGCCCACCATACTGGTAAACGAAAACGCGGCCATAAGACGGTGGAGACCCTTGTGAACCGCGCCCTGCGTCTTCCTGGGCGCGGACCAGACCGACGCGCAATGACGGCCTAAGCGCATAAACGGACGGACGCTTCCTGGGAGAAATGGTTTGGGCGACTTCTCCCGATGGGCGACTGGAAGTATCGCGGCGGCGGTTGGGCCGCTTGTCGCACGATACATCCGGGCTCAACGGAATCGGCTGGCTTCGACCGCGATGCCGTTGTCCGAAGTCTCAAAGCTGCGACTGCGGCAACACTTCGGCGATGCCGACCTGGAGCGTGTTCGGGTGGCGCTAGCAGATCCGCTACCTATTCCAGACCCGCCGTTTTACTCGCTTCTCCGGTGGCTGCGGTTGGATATCCCGGAGCCGTCGCTCATGGACGCCATCACCTTTGACCACGTGATCGCTGCCCGCGAACCGATGGGCTTGCCATTGCTGTTTCATGAAATGGTGCATGTGCTCCAGTATCGCCTCTTAGTCGTGAAGGCGTTCGCACGGCTTTACGTTCGGGGCTTTTTCACTGGAGGCGGTCACCATGGCTTTCCGCTGGAGCGGTGCGCTCTTGAGATGGAGCAGCGATTTATAAACACCCCGGAGCCGTTCGATGTTGAAAGTGAAATTGCGAAGTGGATTGACGGAACCTGTTCTTGAGTGTCAAGGGCCGTGCCAACTTACGGCACCGACCGCCGGTCGATGCGACGTCGTCAGCAACCACCGTCATAAAGGACGAGCCTTACACCAATCGCGGCGTGCCATTTATGGAAGCGTTCAGGCGCGTAGTGCGTAATTCACCGCTGCCGCCGCCACTTCGCGCAATCACTCCGGTTAGAACATCACCCACGCCACTAAACATTTGGACCCATAATGCTCTGGCCGCTTGGAGACAGCATCGCTCTACCAAGCAGGGCTGGGCACGAATCTCGATTCAAAAGTGGCAGCGACAGCCCTTCATCTACAAGTGAGGCGCTTTCTCGCTGTATGCAAAGCTAAGACCACCGACAAAGTGGCGAATGCCATCAAGAAGGTCCCAGTCTCCGGCGCATCGCTCGCCGGTTCTGGTTCTGGTCCGCCGCCAAAAGCTTCAGTCATTGATACCTTCCGCTCAAACGGGTGGCTCACTTCACATATCGCATAAGCTCTTGATGATAACCCATCTCCGGGGGCATTGATATTAACGGTAAAGACATGTCACCACTAAACCAATTCGCATAGCTGGCGTGGTCTGTCACCACCTCCCACCACGATGGTGCCGTCGCACCCTCATTCGGGCCGTTCGGAGTTAACTCCGACCAGTCGATAAGATCCGAACATCACCCGGTCCGACAGTAAGTGTAAAGCTATTCCACGCTACTGACGCAGATGCATTTGGTAACGCGAGGAGGTGCTCCAGCAAGGTTCTACCTCATCTCGCGTCACGCTTGCAAGAAGGCGGCTGACCTTCGCAACGCGCGTATGGCCGTGCGAGACATTCTCATAACAAAAAGTAACGGAGCCAACCGCCTTCAGCCACGGTACTCCCGCGAGTACCAGCCACGCTCGGCAGGGTTGCGTTTTACGAATGGAAATAGGAAGTCACAGCCCCGACGAAGTCTCCCCCGCTAAGATTCGATCTGATCGCCGACGAAACTGCGTGGGATACCGCCTCCCTGGGGCCAAGCAAACCGGGCTGTTGCTCGACCACGCGAATCGGCTCACCGTCAAGTTGAAACCCAAACTCGATTGCGATGATGAGGCGGTATTGGCCGTTTGGGAAGGATTCATCGAGGATCTTAACGAGGAAGCTGGTGGTTACCAACTTGTTCGCGGGCTAGAAATGACGGGCTCTCATGTCTTTCGAGTTTCTTCCCGCCAAATTATCGAAGCTGAGAATTTAGCCCAAGTTTTGAACGATCTCTACCATCAGAATGTGGAATAAGCTTGGAAGCCAACTTCTTTTCCTTCGAGCCTGTCCGCAAGCCCACATTGCATCAGAACGGCGAAAACGAGCCCCAGATGTTTTTGGCCCGTTGACCGGGCCACTCTAATGCCAAACGCTAGCCGTACCAGCGCTCTTCCCGCATCACCGCCCGTGTATGCCCGTCCGACGCAGATCAGATCGTTGCGGCGGAGGCGAACCTAACCTCTAGCCGCTGCTTCAAGTGACCGGTGCTGATGGAATTCCGAAAGCGGGTCTCACAACTCCGCACTTCAGTTTCCGCCAAATTCATCGCCGCGCAAATTTGTTCGCTAGTTTGACTGCGAAGATACCGCCTGGTCAGGATTTCCTGTTGTTGCGGGTTCAGCAAGGCCAGAGCTTGTTCGGCTAGCTCCGTTTTCTGTTGGATCATTTGCTGTTTTTCCGCATCGACGTTCGGCTCTGCTAAAACCGTAGCCGGTTGTTTTCCAGTTTCCTCTTCTTCCCTCAGCGGGTTTGAACTATGACGCGAGGCTCTGCGCTGGGCCATCGTGATGACGAAGCGCGGAAGATCCTGCGGTTCAGGCAGGTTTCCCCGTTTCATCTCCGCGATCACATTTCTCAAAACTCCCAGAACTTCTTCCTCTATGTTGCCGCACCACCCCTTTCGGGAGAGGATGAATCGCAGACCACGACCAAAGACTTCGTGGAACTCCGACAATCCATCAGGATCTCCCGATTGAACGTTTCTTAGCAGTTCGCTCCATCGTTTAGGTGGCTCCTTGCTAGCCTCTGGCTCGTTGTTTGTGCATTGGGTGGACAATTTCTGGATCATGTGGATATCGTTCTGCTTTCGATTTGAAATTTTTGGAGCGGCCTGTTGACACAAAGCCGAATGGAGTCATTGCGGGCCGCGGCTCAGCGCCTTCTAAGATCGGCAAAGATCTGGTATGAACGTACAGTATTTCTCGAATCGTGTCCAAGAATAAATGGGAATCGTTTCATGAAAGCGACGCAAAGGATAAAGAATAACCCGTAATCGTTTGACGATTAGGCTCCTTAGGCCCTGGATGCAGCGACACCAAAGCTTGGGGAAGCTTCTAGAGGTTTTGAGATTAAGGGCTCACCTATTTCACCTTGGAATCACAGCTTTCCGTCTGGATGAGGATATTTCGGTGACGGGCCTGTGCATTGGTAGGCACCTTCGTATTGACGTTCTGGGCCGCAATTGATTCGAGCACCTTGAGACGTGTGGTGTGGTAACCGATGAGCGCGAATCCATCCGCTCGTGGCCGGGTAATTTCTTTGAAAATGCGCTCAGACACTCCGTATCGGTACTCGGTAATCTTGCCGCTGTATCTGCTGTTTCTAGCGTCGTACCGGACAATTTCGTAGCAGGCACGCGATGAGCAAGGTCGCTTCCGACCGGGCTGATACGTGCGGTGAGAAGTAGGCAAGGTTGATAAGTCTGTAGCCTTGCTCGCAGTAATCCCAATATTTTTCGTTCGTAATCGTTTTCGGAAACCTCCAATCGCTTTAAGATGTTGCCGCGCTCAATCGCGGTCAATAAGGTTTCGGCGGATGATTCCCTCTGACGGTCGATTAACCGGGTTTCGGCCCAGCCGTCATATTTTGATGCTCTATCGTAAAATGCGGCCATCACGGTTCCGTCTCTAGCTTCAAAAAAGCGGGAATCGAAATGGTTGTCCGTGAGGAACTACTGACCCACTGGGTCAGTAGTTCGCACGCTGGTTATTTTGGTCCAATCGCACTTTGATTGATGGTGTGGTCTGAAAGATCGCTAATGCGCCGAATTACGTCCCCATTCCAATCGGGTGGGTCCGGACCTCGTCTATTCGTCGTCGGTCAATTGCTGAATGCTCCTCCCCAGCGTTGGGTGGAGTTGGATCTGGCTCTTCGGCTGATCCTGGACGACTGGAGCATATCAAGCGTCAGTCGCATGTCGGTCGTATCGCGGGGCACGGTATGGTTATTCGCCTTTGGGCGTTAGTGACATAAGCCACAAACTCGAGCCACACTCAGACTGATCGAGCGCCCTCGCGGTGTCGGCGATGCCCAACTAAGAAGGCCGTTAAGCGAGCACTTGCAACTGCCAGAAGAAGATGTGGGAAACCGCGACCCACACCAAGAATTCGTTGGGCTTTGTCTCGAATATCTCAAACTTCGGCTGATTCGTAGCTTGGGCAAAGAGACGATCTCCATCATGGGTGATTCTAATTGAGAAGTTTGGCTCAAGCTGGTATTCGCCTTCGTACGTTTCCAGCACCTTCGGGTCGGGCGTGATCTTGGTAAACGCTTTTGGATGGTAAGTGGGCCAGCCGTACTCGGCGGCAATACTACGCAGGATCTCCTCCGCCAAAGCAATTCCACCTTGACCATTGGTCATTACGACCGCTCCTTTGCCCGCGTTCTGAATGAAAAACAGCATCGCCTCAAACCCCTCATCTACTCCGCCGTGTTGGAAGACGGGCGCTGGCGTCTCCTCCAGGCCGATGCCAAGTCCAAACGTGCCCTTTTGCTTGCTCAACATCTGCAGCGTCATCTCCTTTGACAACACACCTTTCGACCGGCCCTGGGGCGAATTCATAACCTCAATACCGAATTTCGCAAGGTCGGAAGGAGTCGTCCATAAGCCAGCAGCGGCCATTTCTGGGTACGTATTGTATTTGCCCGGTATTGGCGCTCCGTCCGCGCAAGCCGTGGCTGCATTCACGGTCAGACTATCCGGTAAAGGCTGCTCGTAGGTGCTGTGGGTCATTCCGATGGGACGCAAAACCGTTCTTGCCATGAAGTCCGGAAATGATGTCGCGGTCACATCCGTTATGAGCAACTGCATAATGGTAAAGCCTCCGCCCGAATATCGAGACTGCGTACCCGGCACAATGTCCACACGTACCGGCTCAGTATTTGCGGGTTTGACGCCATCTAGCACTTGCACCACGGTAGGCAAAGGCAGTCCTCGCTGGTAGCCGGGGAAGCCATGGACAGTGAGGCCAGCGCTATGGCTCAACAAGCGGCGTAGCGTGACCTTTTGCTGTGCTGTGAAACTGTTCTCCGGAACTTTCCAGGAGCGGAGTTTCTGATTCACATCTTCGTCAAGAGCAAGTTTCTTCTCCTCCACTAAATGCAGCGCTCCGACCGCCGCGACGGGTTTACTGATGGAGCCTGCCTCAAACAATGTGCTCGGGTCAACAGGAAGTTTCTGCTCCTTGTCACGATATCCGTAACCCTTCGCCCATTCAATCTGGAAGTCATTGATGGGTGCGCGACATTAAAGTGAGGCTTTCGATGGTCTCTTTTTTTGGCGGCTATATCCGTGCGTAGTGATACGCTCGGATAAGGAGGCTACTCGATGCCCAATTCACTCCCTTCACTGCTGCGACAACGCGACACCATTCTCCGTGAGATCCTGTCTCTGGGTGACTTTCGCAGCGGTTCCATCACCGCGACCAGTGGCAAATGCGGCAAGCCGAACTGCCACTGTCATCGAGTTGGTAGTCCCGGACATGGACCCCACTACCGTCTGACCCGCAAACAAGGCGGCAAGACGGTAACGGAAACCTTTTCCTCGCCAGCGGAACTACGCAAGGCTCAGTCGGAAGTGGAAGCTTTCCATCGATTCCAGAGCCTCAGCCGCGAATTGTTGGACGTGAACGAGAAAATTTGCACGGCGCGCCCTGTGGAGGACACCTTGACGCCGCAGGAAAAAAAACAGCGCAAGCGGTCCACTGCGAAGTCCAGCGCGAAGTAGAGGCCATCCTTCAGGTTCTGTTTCAGAGCCGGCGCAAGGAAGGGCGGCTTGACCTGGAATCGGCCGAGACCGCGATGCGCGCCTCCATGCACCGGGCCGCCTCGGCCGCTTTGACCCAACTGCTGCAATTCGCGCCACCGGACTCGCCGCAATCACTTCGTTGTTCGTGCGGCCACCAGGCACGCTACAAGGAGCAACGCTCCAAAGCGATTCTGACCATCGTCGGACTCGTAACGGTGATGCGTCCCTACTACCTCTGTTCCCGCTGCCATGTGGGGCAGTTTCCCGCCGACTCCGAACTGGACATCGTCGACACCGAGTTCTCTCCCGGGGTCCGCCGAATGCAAGCTCTCGTAGGCCAGCAATCCTCCTTCGATCAGGGCCGGCAGGAACTGCAACTGCTGGCGGGCCTTGAGGTCACAACCAAAGCCGTGGAGCGGACTGCGGAAGCCATCGGAGCCGATATTGCGCAATACGATCAGAAAGAAATTGACCGCGCACTCCAGCTTCAATTGCCCCTAGAGACTGGACCGAAAGTTCCCATCCTGTATCTCCTGATGGACGGCACTGGTGTGCCCGTCCGGAAGGGCGAAACCGAGGGCCGCTCAGGCAAAATCCAAGGCCAACCTGCTCGAACACGCGAGGTCAAGCTGGGCTGCGTGTTCACCCAGACCGGCTTGGATGAGGAGGGATACCCGGTGCGCGATCTCGCCTCCACCACCTATGTGGGCGCCATCGAGACGGCTGAACGGTTCGGAAAACGTTTGTATGTCGAAGGCTGGAAACGGGGCTGGAGCCGAGCCGAAAAGAAAGTTGTAATCGGTGATGGCGCCGAATGGATCTGGAACCTTGCCGACCAACACTTCCTGGGTGCTCTCCAGATCGTTGATCTCTTCCACGCCCGCCAACATCTGTGGGACATCGCTCGCGCCCTCCACCCGCTGGACCCGTCCGCCCAACAACGATGGATTCTCCGCCATCAGCCCAAACTCGACTCCGGCCAGATCGAAAAGTTAACGGCCTATCTGGATTCGCAACTGGCCGACGCCACTCCCGCCCAGCAGGAAATCTTGCGCGTGGAAACCGCCTACTTCGACAAGAACAAGGACCGCATGCGCTATCCTGCGTTCCGTGCTCAAGGCCTCTTCATCGGCTCCGGAGTCATTGAAGCGGGCTGCAAGACCCTCATCGGAGCCAGGCTCAAGCAGTCGGGCATGTTCTGGTCCGTCGATGGCGCCAACGCCATCATCGCCCTCCGCTGTTGCCACATGAACAACCGCTTCGAAGACTACTGGGATCACCGCCGGGCGGCTTGACGGTCACTTTAATGTCGCGCACCCGTCATTGATGACCGCGATGCTCACGCCCGGAATTTTGTAAAACGCTAAACGTTCCTGGATCGAGTAGGCTTTGTGCTCACCGTTTATGAGTACCGGCGGCAAGAGGCCATTTTCAACCTTGCCGATTCTTTGGTTTCCGGCTACTTGCGCAAAGATATGGCTAGCAAGAACTATGAGCGAGAGACAGGCACGGGTCATCCGCCCGATTATATCCGTATAGGAGGATGCTGACGGATAAACTTACTCCCGGTCGCGGGTGGGCTCCCGCACAACACTCCGGGCATTCTTATCGTCCCTGAGCGCCACAAACTTCGCATGCCGCAAATGATTATCTGGCGTCCATTCCGCGAACTCGACCTGCGCAACCAGTTCGGGCGTCAGCCACCGGCATTCTGCCATTTTTGCCTTGGTCAATCCCACGCCCCAGCGTCCGCTTTTCGCTTCCGGAAGATTCGCAAATGGGCACTTTTCCGTGTGTAGTCCGTGCAATCGTTTGAAGAGTTGCGCTCTTAGCGCCGGGTTGAATCCATTGCGGCAACGCGCCACATAGATCAGCTTCGCGCCGTCGTAGTATCCAAAGATCAAAGCATCGAAGTTCTTTGGCCCCGGCGTGTACCCGCCGATTACAAATTCCTGTCCAACGTTCAACCGCATCTTTAGCCAAGCTCCGGAACGCAACCCGGACTCGTACAGGCTGTCCTTGCGCTTGGCAACCAAGCCTTCGAAGTGCTGGGCCCGAACGGATAGGATGAGATCCGCCAAGCTGGCTTCTAGGTCCGGCGAATACCGGATGGGCTCGCTGAGTTTTGGGCACACTTTGGTCCGGAGCATCTCTCTTCTGGCTACCAGCGGTCGCGATCTGAGATCGCGGCCAGCCATCCCCTGCGGTGGTGCTGGTGAACCCGGCGCTGTTCTGGATCTAACGTATCGTATACCGCCGGTTCGCCGCCCCGCCGCAGGGCCTTGCGCGGGAGCAGCCGTCCGGCTTTAGATCTTGAGGCTTGCAGGATATCCGCCAATTCGCCCCCTGGGTATGCCCCTCCGAATTCAGCACCACCGCTAGCAACCTTTTCGCCGCGCGGTAGGCCCCATCTCTTTCCGCTTCCTTGCTCGATTTTCACCAGAAGCGGCGTCGGGCGACATTTGCTGACAACGATATCGTGCGATCCCGTTCTGGAGGAACCATTCTGACGTAGATAGGACCGTTTGTGGCGGAAGTCCATTTCATTTCACAGCGTGGACATCGGCTCGTGGTCCCACAGACCCCACCTCTGCATGGCGATCTTCTCCATCGCTGTCAAGCGTTTTCTCCACACTTTTAGGGACAGAATGCTGTTTCCATCTCCAGGCTGGAGCGGCACGGGTTGACAATTCACCCAAAGAAAACGGCTTTTCGACGAAAGCAAACAGCGGCCACGTGAGAACGACGGCCACCAGCAGAACAACCGGTAACAAAAGCAGATAGCCCATACACCCGACTTGATAGTTGGGTAACAGTGCATTGAGTGCCCGGAAACAGCCCTGCAAGATCAGGGCGTGAAATAGATAAAAGCTATAGCTGATTTTCCCCAGCCAGCGCAGCGGATACCACGAGAAGATGGCGTAGGCGGCGGCTCGTTTGAAGAGACATTCGTAAACCAGGAGGCTGAAAGCGATCGTCAGGCCAACGTAATCAATGACACGCTGATGCAAAGCGCCGAGAGTGGCAACATGCCAGATTCGGGTCTCCTGAAAGCCGAAGGTGAACACGGTCGAGATCAAAACGGCGAAAAGCAATAAATCCATCCAAAGACTCCCTGCCCCGAAGGACATGTATGCTCCAAAACCAGTGCCTAACTCGTACACGAGGATACCGGCAAGAAACATAATCATGTGTAAATTTGGGCCAAAGCCAAGCGTTGCAGTTACGATCATCAAAGTCACAGCGGTAATGGCTAGGATGAAACGTTGGAGCGAGGACCACTGATGGAGCCTGAGTCCCAGCCTAAGAATCGGCATAGCTATGTAGTACGCGAGTTCGTAGCTGAGCGACCAGGCGACCGTAATGATTGGCACAATTGGGAATAAACCGGGGAGCAGGAGAAGATTGCTGAGAATATAGAGCACGCCATGCCCAGACGTGACGGCGAATTTGTTGTTGAGTGGATAAGCAAGCATTGCGCAAATGTACATCGCGAATACAAACAAAAAGGTCGGATAGATACGAACAAACCGCCTCCTGGCGTATTTTCGGGCTTCGAACTTCTCTTGGATGCAAATACGGTAGATTAGAAGTCCGCTAAGGACAAAGAAGAGGTCCACGCCCGATTGGCCTGCCTTCGCTGTCACTGCGGCCATCTCCAGCGACCAACCATGTCGCGCCATATGAGGTTTCAGGAACGACGTGTAGTGGACAACGAAAACTAGCAAAATGGCCAGACCACGCAAACCCTCCAATGCTGGCCACCGCAAAGACTCTGACTGGATCTGATGGATGGAAGTTCGGAATCCTTGTTGGTCTTCCAGACCGGTCTCGCTGGATCGGACGTGCCCTTTCGTGTTAGCTGATTCTAATTTATCGTCAGTTTGTTTCATATAAGACTTGCAAGGGAATCACGTGAAACCGTTTCAATCAGAGTACTTTCGGCCACAAAGATGACAGGCATTCGCAAAATGGCCGTGGCGTCTGGTGTGGCGAGCCCGTCAAACTTCGCGCCGCACCACAAATCTGTAGGCGGCATCGATTCGAGCGGCATTCTTTATCGCCAGGTCTATTAGTCCTACGGAAGTAATTGCTCCGCCAAAAAGAAAAATACTTACGCCGCACGCCAAGGCAACTCGCTGCGCGGAAATTGGGAATGGCGCAGAGTACTCATTTGTGACGTGAGCGAATCGAACCCGCTTCCGTCCGAGCAAGCGAACACCGTATCCATCGAATAGGGCGTTCGTCATCGAAAAATACACGTGTTTAAATAGACGCTGAACGTCCTTGTGGTTGATGGACGTACAGGATTGTCGCCCAATCAGCTCAACCTTCTCTAATACTCCTTTTCGAGCAGAGTCATAAACATCCATGGCGGACGCCGGAACCGCATCGAGTGTGAACATGCTATCTCCCATTGCGTCCATCAAAACCCATTTGCTAAGACTCGGTATCCAAACCTCGACGATCG
>Ga0302324_100024525_pt1 | contig 11615 bp, 10 predicted proteins | sample Palsa_T0_1_FD_201949 | JGI IMG/M metagenome (GOLD analysis project Ga0302324, IMG submission 201949) | Peat permafrost microbial communities from Stordalen Mire near Abisko, Sweden - Palsa_T0_1 | ecosystem: Environmental > Terrestrial > Soil > Palsa > Peat permafrost | place: Sweden: Abisko... | reverse complement strand
GCTATTTCACCCCAGGCTCGCTGAACCGCAAAGGCCCCGCCCGTTTCCTACTCGATCGCTTCCTGCGACTCGCCATTCCTCTCCTCGTATTCGGATTCTTTCTGGGGCCACTCACCGCAACCCTGGTAGCCAAAGCCCAGGGCCACGGCATGAGGGGAACACTCATCTTTCTGTTGAGAAAGGGAAGCTTTATCAACGGGCCACTCTGGTTTGCCGAGGCCCTGCTCATCTTCTGCGTAGCTTATTGCCTCTGGCGCAGCGTCGCGGCCCACTGGACGCGATCCGCTCCTGCCCCTAAGAGGGCCTCCTTACCCATACCATCCCCGCGCGCGTGGCTCATCAGCGCATTCGGCGTAGGTCTGGGTGCGCTCGTCCTTAGATCTTGGTTTCCCTTGGAGGCACGCTTTCTCGGTCTGTGGATTGGCGACTTTTCCTCCTACATCTTCCTCTTCGCCTTGGGAGTAGTCGCATGGCGCTCCAATTGGCTTTCCCAACTCACCTGGCAGCAGGCTCGCCCCTGGGTCATCGCAGCCTGCATCGCCTGGCCCATCCTGCCCATCGGCTTCCTGCTCTCCGGCCTCGCCGACGGAAAAACCGCCACTCTCGGAGCCTTCAGCTGGCCCGTCGTCCTCCTGGATTTTTGGGAACCGGTGCTCGCCTGGGGCCTCATCTCCGGTTTGCTCGTCTTCTTCCGATCCCGCTTCAACCACCCCTCCGCGTCATGGACGTGGCTGGGACGCAGAGCCTATGCCGCGTATATCCTTCACGCCCCCGTGCTGGTCGGCGTCAGCGTTCTTGCCCACAACTGGCAAGCTCCCGCGATGCTCAAGTTCGGCGTCATCGGCACACTCGGCTGCGCTCTTACTTGGCTGGCTGCCGACCCCTTCGTTCGCATTCCAGGGATCCGTCGAATCGTTTAGCCCGCTCATTTCCGACCCAACAATCCGCTTGCCCGGCCTGCGGCGCATCGTATAAAGCGCTCAATCGGCAAATTCAGCTGCCATGCCGCAATCATGAACGCTGCGAAATCGTAACCAGCAATTCCCCATCCACAATCGCTGCGGGAAACACCCGCACCCGCGCCTTGCCTTTATGCTGCTCGCCGGTCTTCAGGTCAAACGTCCATCCATGCCACGGACAAACCACTCGGCCCTTCTCTATATATCCCTCGCTCAGCGGCAAATCCTTATGGGGACAAAGCCCATCCACCACCGCAATCTCTCCATCCAGGCGAGCGACGCAGAACTTTCGTCTTCCAGCGCGCATCTCCCGAACTTCACCCTCTTTCGGCAGCTTCTTTCTCAGACAGACCCGTACCAAACCATCCATGACGAATCACCCCATAAACAACCCTAAGCCGAATAATCCGGCGGCCTCACCAGCAACTCCCCATCCTTCACCACCGCCTCAAAAACCCTCACTTTTTCTCCTGGAGCGTGCAGTGCCGCACCCGTCTTCACATCAAAAGCCCACCCGTGGTACGGACAAACCACCCGCCCGTTCTCCACCATCCCTTGCCCCAGCGGACCGCCGCTATGCGGGCAATCGTTGTCCAGCACGGCAATCTCTCCACCGACCCGCGCCACGCACAACCGCCCGCCAGCCATCTCGCAGACTTCCCCTTCGGCCGGCAACTCTCTCTCCGAACAGATTCGAACCAAATCAGCCATTCTCAACCACTCCCGGCAATCAGTTTAAGGGAAGCCAGGCCAGTTACCATCAAATCAGCCGGCCATTCGAAGATGCCCATCCCAAAACCAACTCGCGAACACTCTCCAAAAGCGCCATCTGCGTTTGAAAAAGCCGCCGCCGACCTGCGCCAGCCCACCGCAGCCTTCCCCAATGTCTCCCCGCGCTGGCTCCTCAAAGCTGGCGCCATCGCATTTCTCGCAGCCCTGGGCTGCGCCTGGCTCACCCTCTGCCTGCTCTACTGGCAAGGTAATTGGCAGCTCCTCTACCACCCCAACCCCACGATTACACGCACCCCGGCAAGCGTAGGTCTCACCTACGAACCAATCCACTTCGCCGCCACCGAAACCGGCACAACGCAACTCACCGGCTGGTGGCTGCCCGACCCAAACGCCAGCCGTACGGTCCTCTACCTCCACGGCGCTGACGGAAACCTCAGCAACACCCTCGAATCACTCACCGCTCTTCACCAGCAAGGTCTCGCCGTCTTCGCCATCGATTACCGCGGATACGGCCAAAGCCAGCCAGCGCGTTCGAATGAGAAGCAGTTGCGCCAAGACGCCGAATGGGGCCTGACCTGGCTTACAGTCACCCGCAGCATTCCTGCCAAAAGCATCATCGTCTACGGAAGCGGTTTAGGCGCCAACCTCGCCGCCGAATTAGCCGCAAACCACAACGAATTGGCCGGAGTCATCCTCGAACAGCCTCTACAGAACGCACTGGGTCCAGTTTTCAATGATCCGAGAAGTAGACTGGTACCCGCCCGTTGGCTTGTTCAGGACCGTTACGACCTCGTCGCCTCGACAAACCGGCTTCGAGTCCCATCGCTCTGGCTATTCGCTGGGAACGATCCAAATCAAAAGAGTGCAGCCTCACAGACCTGTGAAGACGCCTACCGAGCCGTAAAGGTGCAGAAGGAGTCAGTCTGGCTTCAATCGCCCTTTTCCGCTGACCCGCATTTCGCCGAAAGCCTGCAACGTTGGCTGGACAATCTTTAAATAAATCACCACATGTATCCATTCACAAATACAGCTAACTCGCAAACTTATTTCCCCGCCATGGACCGCTCAATCAACCGCGTGGTCGAGTGTCCCTCCACAATCGGCACAATCGCTACCTTTCCGCCCCACGACTTCACTTCTTTAGCGCCAACAACAGTGTCTTCGTTGTAATCTCCGCCCTTCACAATCACATCCGGCCGCGAAGCCACAATCAGCTCCAGCGGTGTGGCCTCGCCAAAGATCACCACCGCATCCACCGCCGCCAGGGCCGCCAGCACGCGAGCACGCGACTGCTCATCCACCACCGGCCTGCTCGGACCCTTCAGCGCGGAAACCGAAGCATCGCTGTTAATCGCCACAATCAGCCGATCACCCAGCCGCCGCGACTGTTCCAGCACTGCAATATGGCCCACATGCAATAGGTCGAAGCAGCCGTTGGTAAACACAACCTGCTCGCCCGTAGCACGCCACGTAGCCACGCGCCGCACCAGTTCGCCGCGCGTCAGCACCTTATCCTCTGCATGAAGCGCAATGTCGGGAGCAAGCGCCGCCAGCAGTTCATGCTTCTCGACCGGAACCGTGCCCACCTTGCCCACGACAATCCCCGCAGCAATGTTTGCCAGTTGCACCGCAGGCTCAATCGCCAATCCTGAAGCCAGACAAAGCGCCAGCACTGCGATTACCGTATCGCCCGCGCCTGAAACATCAAATACCTGCCGCGCCACAGCCGGGGCCAAAAACCGGTTCCCGGGACGAATCACCGCAATGCCCTTTTCACTCAAGGTAGCCGTCAGATACTCCAGGTCAAACTCGCCCACCATCCGTTCGCCAGCGGCCAGCATCGCATCCAGATCCGACGAGGGCTCTCGCGAAGCAACTGCAAGCTCCTGCAAATTAGGACAAATCGTCGTCGCGCCCTTATAGCGGGTGAAGTCCGCCGTTTTGGGATCCACTAGCACTGGAACGCCCAGCTTGCGCGCTTCGGCGATCACGGCCTGGCACAGCGCAGGCGCCAGCACTCCCTTGGCATAATCCGAAAGCACCACCGCATGGCACCTGGGCAGCTCTTCCAGCACCTTCGCCAGCAAACGATCATGGTCGGATTCCTGACGCTTGCTGAGATTCTCACTATCGAGCCGTAACATCTGCTGCCGTCCGCCCACGATGCGCAGCTTGGTAATCGTAGGAAATCCCTCACAGGAAACAAACGCCGGGTCGATTCCGTTAGACCGAAGACTCTCAGCCAGCAGCAGCTCATCCGCATCCCCGCCGGTAAAGCCCACCAGCGCCACGCCAGCGCCCAGCTTGGCCAGATTCATCGCCACGTTGGCCGCGCCGCCCGGCTGTGCGCTCTGGTGTGTAGCCCGCACCACCGGCACCGGAGCCTCCGGCGAAATCCGCCCCACTTCGCCCCAGATGTACTTATCCAGCATCACATCGCCCAGCACCAGCAGCCGTTTCGACGGCCACTCCTGCTCGATCTTTTGGATCACCGCATGAAGCTGTTCAATCAAAGAACACCAGTCTCTTTCGCTTCTACCGAAGCCTGCGTTGCAATCCAATCCAGCTCAAGCCAATCGCAAAGCATATGCCCAGCCAGAATATGCGCCTCCTGGACTCGCGCCGTGTCTCGCGAACCAACCGCAAACAGGTGATCGGCCAGCGCCGCCATTCGTCCGCCGCCCTCGCCCGTAAAAGCAACCGTAATCAGCCCTTGCGCATGAGCGGTCTCAATTGCCGCGATCACGTTATGGCTGTTTCCGCTCGTCGAAATCCCCACCAGCACATCGCCCGGCCTTCCCAGCGCCTCAATCTGCCTCGAAAACACTGCCTCATAGCCATAATCATTGGCCACAGCGGTCAAAATCGAAGTATCCGTAGTCAAAGCGATCGATGGCAATCCGCGCCGCTCACGGCGAAACCGCCCTACAATCTCCGCCGCCAGATGTTGCGAATCTCCAGCACTGCCGCCATTGCCGCACCACAAAATCTGTCCACCGCGATGCAGCGCCTCAGCCATCGCACGAGCAACCGCCTCCAGCACCTCGACCTGCTGCTGTACCGCGGCAATCACGTCCAGATGCTCGGCGATTGCCTTGTCAAAGACACTCTCTCGGTCAGGAAGATTTGCCATGCACTCCTTTCGCAGACCACTGAGAAGGCTGAAGGGAAACAGATCAGCCAATCAACAACTAATTGCTATCATAGCCGCGTGAGCATCTCTCCAGAAATCCTGCACACCGTCTTTCTCGATCGCGACGGCGTGATCAACCGCAAGATGCCGGAAGGCCAATATGTCACCGGCTGGCAGAATTTCCATCTGCTGCCCGGCGTACCCCAGGCCGTCGCTAAACTCAATCATGCCAATCTGCGGGTCATCATAGTCACCAATCAGCGCGGCATCGCCCTGGGCCTATATCGCGCGGAAGACGTGGAAGCAATTCACTCGAAATTGCAGTTAAGTCTTGCAGAATCAGGAGCGCACATCGACGGATTCTACTTTTGCCCACACGACAAGCGGGAATGCACCTGCCGCAAACCGGGCCCTGGGCTGTTCGAACAGGCAAAAGCGCAGTTTCCGGAAATCACGCCAGAGACCAGCCTTGTCATCGGCGACTCCCTCTCGGATATCGAATTCGGCAGAAATCTGGGGTTGAAAACCATATTCATCGAAGGGAATAAAGAACATCAAAAGCCCGGCGCACATAGAGGACTGGAACTAGCGGATCAGCATTTCGCGGACCTTCCCGAAGCTGTCGACCACTTGCTATCTAATAGAGGATAAATGTATTAAGAGAAAGTGGGTGGTCCATTCCGGACATGTTCACATTCATGCAGGGCGCAAAGGACGTTATTCACCACTCGCCGCCATCGTCTCGTATGTCTCGGTGATCCCGGCTTCCAGTTCGGTCATTGGGCCGTCGTAGCCCAGTTCGCGCAGGGCGGTTAGATCGGCCTCGGTAAAGTGCTGATAACGGCCTTCCAAATCAGCTGGAAATGGAATGTACTCAATCGGGCACTCTCCATGTACATTCATCAAAGCCTTGGCTACATCATTGAAAGTACGGCTTTTACCCGATCCGGCATTGGCCAGGCCTCGATAGATTTTGCGCTCCTGGCCAACCGCAGGCGCGTATGGCCCGACCTGCGCGAAGAACATGTTCAGTTTTGCCAGGTCACGGACGTACACGAAGTCCCGGCGCTGCTCACCGTCGCCATAGCCGCCTGTGCCGCCGAAGAGCTTAACCTTGCCTAAGTCCTTCATTTGCTTAGTGAAGTGGTGGATTACAGACGCCATTCGCCCTTTATGCTGCTCCCTTGGCCCATAGACATTGAAGTAGCGCAGCCCGATTGCCGTAATCGGCACTCGGCCCAGAGCCAGTTGATTTCGAAAATAGTGGTCAAAGACAAGCTTCGAATAGCCATAGATGTTCAGCGGCCGTTCGTTTTCAGCGGTGAGCGTAAACCGCCCCGGACCGGACAAACCGTACACTGCAGCAGTTGAAGCAAATACTAGAGGAGATCCGCTATCTATCGAAAAACGAAGCACTTCCTTGGTGTATTCAAAGTTGTTGTCCATCATGTAGACGCCATCATCTTCGAGCGTATTGGAGCAAGCGCCCTGGTGCAGAATGGCTTCTATCTTGCCGATTCCAAGAGAGTTTTCGCGGATGGCGCGACGGAATTCACGCTTATCCAGGTAGTCCACATAGCGTGCGCCATGCAGATTCTGGAACTTCCGTGCGTTGGCGAAATTATCGACGATCAGGATGTCAGTGATGCCATGCGCGTTCAACTCATGTACCAGATTGCTGCCGATAAATCCCGCGCCGCCGGTGACGATCAACATGCTGGAACTCTCTCCTCAAGGTTGGGACCGGTTGATGTAGCCGATCCTGTTGATGAAATACGGGTTGGCAATGCGCAGTCGCTGTGGATCAAGTGGCAATCGGCGGATGAGCCTCTTTTGCCTGTGCCGCCGCCTCAGGGGTCCGATCTCAGGACCGACTGAACTGCCGCTGCCATCTCGTCGATTGAGATTGACGTCAGGCATTTGCGGCCCTCGGCTATGCAAGTTTCCAGGTTGCAGCCAAAGCAATTGACCTGATGATAGATGATCCGGTGATTATTCCCCGCCGGAAACCAGACGCCCGGCAGTCCTCTCGCCGAAAATGCGATCACGCAAGGGACGCCGGCGCAAGCTGCCAGGTGCATCGGCCCGGAATCCGGTCCGAGAAAAACTCTTGCCTCGGTAAGGACTGCGGCTGTCTCGCGAGGACTCAGTTTTCCACAGAGATTTACACATGGGTTTGCGTGCTGCCCTGCCCAGTCCTGAGCTGCAAATTCGCTCACTTCCTGGTCTTCTCTGGCGCCGATCAGCGCGAGGCCGCAGCCGGGAAGCTGCGCTGAAATTCTCCCCAGCAGGGCGCGCCAGTTTTCCTGGCCCCAATCTTTGGCCTGCATCTTGGTTCCGGGGCCGCAGACGATGAGCGGTCTGCCGGCCAGTTTGCCGAGCGCGGACTGCGCCGCGGCTCGCTCTGCCTGACTCAGACGCAGATCCCAGTTGGCGAGATCACCGGGGGCAGCGTCACCCAAGGCCGCCATCGTGCGCGCCAGGCGGGATGCCTCAGCCTCGTACAGCCCTGTGACTGGATTCTGTACCCGCTCCAATTCAGCTGCGCTGGGCAGGCCGACGATGCGCTTAACGCCACCTGCGAGGCGAAAGAACCACTTGTCTCTCTGGACGGCGCGCAATGGCCTGACTGGCATCAGGTACACCAGCACGTCAGGCTTGAAGCGGCGAATCTCGCCAGCCAGCTTGAGCAGTTCTCGCGGGCTGCGGGTGCCGACGGTGTAGCGCATGTAGCCGTGGACCAGCCCTGAGTCTCCGAGCACCGTAGCCGATGCCGGAGCCTTGGCATGGATGGGGAAATTGGTCAGCAGGACGCGTTCGGCACCCGGGTAAACGCGCTCAATCAGGTGGAAGCATGGCAGCGCGACCGTAGTGTCTCCAAGGCTGCCCAGCCGGTAAATCAGCACCTTCTTTACCGAAGGATCTGGCGGCAAAAGTATTTCTCCTCAATCGGTTAGACGTACTGAGTTCAACTAAATTCTCGATTGGAGTGGGCGAAATATCAAGTACATTCGATGCGGAAGGCGAGAATGGTTTTCCAGGAGCTGCGTCAAAACGCTCGCAGTTCGATGATGGTGCGCAGTATATCTTCCGGCTGAGGCAGGATTGCGTCTTCGAGTATTGGCTGGTAAGCCACGAAGGTATCCATGGCGGCTACGCGCTTTACCGGAGCGTCCAGGTCTTCAAAAAGCTCGTCGGCGATGCGCGCGGCGATCTCCGCTCCGTAACCCCAGCTCTTCGTGTCTTCGTAGGCCACAATCACCCTGCTGGTCTTTTTGACCGAGGTCGCGATCGCCTCCCAGTCATAGGGGCTTAGGGTTCGCAGATCGATGACTTCGGTCTGGATGCCATGCTCGCGCTCAGCACGCTGCGCCGCCTGGAGAGCCCGCGGCACGAGGGCGCCGTAGGTGATGATGGTCACGTCCGTGCCGGCCCGCGCTATGGCTGCCTTACCGAAGGGAACCATGTAGTCGGGACCTGGATACGGGGCGCGACCGTAGGGCTCACGGTAGAGCCGCTTGTGCTCCAGGAAGAGCACGGGATCGTCGCAGCGAATGGCTGTGCGCAGCAGCCCGTTGGCGTCGAGAGCGTTGGATGGAAAGACTACGCGCAGCCCCGGAATGTGGGTGAAGATCGATTCTCCGCTTTGGGAGTGGTAAATGGATCCGCCGGTGAGATAACCGCCGATGGGCACGCGAATCACGACCGGGGCACGGAAGCCGCCATTGGACCGCCAGCGCATCAGGGCCAGCTCGTTGCGAATCTGGTGGAATGCAGGCCAGATGTAGTCGAAGAACTGAATCTCGACCACTGGCTTTAGCCCGCGAACCGCGTAGCCCACGGCGCGCCCGACGATGTTGGCCTCGGCCAGAGGCGAGTTGAAGACCCGTTCGGGACCAAATTCCGATTGCAGCCCGGCTGTCAGCCCGAAGACTCCGCCCTTGCCCTTACCTTCCTTCAGAGCATCGGCGCGAGTGGCGTCGGCGACGTCTTCGCCGTAAATTAGGATTCGCGGATCGCGCCGCATCTCGTCGCGCAGGCAGGCAGTGATGAGATCGGCCATGGTCTTGCTCGGAATCTTTTTCTCAGGCCGGACAGCTTGAAACGAAACAGATTCAAGGGAAGCGGATTCAGACGAATCAGGTTCCTCAGTCCATAGAGGGTCGGACTCGAGCTCTTCCCTGGTTGGGTCGTAGTCTTCCGAATAAACGTGGCGAGAAATGCTGGAGATGGGAGGCAGCTTGGCCGCGACCGCGCGCACGGCCGCCGCCGCGACCTGATCGTCGATCTCATCCTCAAGCGCGTTGATTTCGCCAGCGCTCAGAACGCCTTCGCGCAACAGCCTCATTTGCAGTTTATGCAGCGGGTCGCGCATGGCGTCCGCTTCACGCTCGGCATTGAGGCGGTAGTTCTTGTCATCTTCTGAGAAGGAGTGAGAGTAGATGCGAACGCAATGGCCGTGCACGAAGGCCGGCCCCTTGCCTGAGCGGCAATGCTCGACTGCCGCGACAAAGGCCTGATAGCTGGCCTCGGGATCGGTTCCATCGACCTCGGCAAAGTAAAAATTGGGGAAGTTCGCTACCAGAGTTGAGATATTTCCGCCTGGGGTGTTGACCTCAACCGGGACGGAGATGGCGTAGCCATTGTCTTCAACGCAGAATATTACCGGCAGCTTGAGGTTGGAGGCTGAGTTGAGCGCCTCCCAGAACTCGCCTTGCGAGGTTGAACCCTCACCAATGCAAGTGAGCACAACCTCGTCTCCGTGAAAGCGAACGTCATTGAAGGCGCGGTAGTCGTCGGGTGAGGCGATTCGCTCGGCTGCCTGAGGATTGTGCGCGTAGTATCGGCCTGCCTCAGCCACACCAACGGCATGGAGGACCTGGGTAGCAGTCGAGGACGAGGTGCTGACGATGTTGAGCCTGGGGCTGCCCCAGTGGTTGGGCATCTGACGGCCACCACTTGAGGGATCGCCTTCCGCGCCCACTGCCTGCAGAAACATTTCTTCGGCGGTCATGCCGAGGGCGAGGCACAGCGCCCGGTCACGGTAGTAGGGCACGAACCAGTCGTAGCCGGGCCGAGTGGCCAAAGCCGCTGCCACCTGAAAGGCCTCATGGCCGGCGGCAGAGATCTGAAAGAAGATTTTTTGCTGGCGCTTGAGCATGATCTCGCGGTCGTCAATTTGCCGTGAGGTGTACATGAGGCGATAAAACTCAACCAGTTGGTGAGGGCTCAGCGGACTGGAATCGCTGGAGGTGGAATCGGCCCCGGAAGGCGTCTGGGGCTCTACGGCAACTGCGCTCGACGAGGCCGCGACTCCTTTTGCTCCAGCAGCCCCTCGACCCATCGCGAACCCTCCCGGCAACTCTGCCGCAATCTAAACCCACACGATTGTACCAACCCAGGCTGCGTTGGAAAAAATGCCTGCTCTGGAAATGTCCAATGCCAACGCCCCAAAAAATTAGATGCGCGAGGTCGTCTGACGAACCCAAAACCATTGCGTATTGACGATTGAATTGTTGCCGTGTTTCTATTCGACGTATTGATATGACCGGATTGCGCCGAGGATTCGAGGCAGTTGAAAGGAACAAGATGCTCCTTTTCAAGCCGATAGCAGGCCAACCGGATTGGACCCGAGGAGGAATACCCCCGAATGCACGCATCCTTTCTAGGCATGGGCGCAGTTTTCGCCACACTGGCAGACCCACTTGCCGGCAGCACCACTTCCGGAACTGACACCCTCTATTTGTGGATCGCTTTCGCGGCCGGAATCCTAGCCCTGGGAGCTGCTGCTCTTTTTGCGCGATCCGTGCTCTCCGCCGACCAGGGCACGCCTGAGATGCAGGAGATTGCCTCGGCTATCCGGGAGGGCGCGCAGGCGTTCATGGCCCGGCAATACAGAACCATCGCTATCATGGCCGTTGTGCTGGCTGCCGTGCTGTATGCCGGATATGCCGTCTATCCCCCAACGTCTGACCGCGCCATCAAGGTGGTGGTCAGCTTTCTACTGGGCGCTGCGTGCTCTGGAATATCGGGTTACGCGGGCATGTTTGTATCGATCCGCGCCAACCTGCGCACGGCGGCGGCGGCCCGCACGAGCCTGGCGGGAGCGCTGAAACTGGCGCTGCGCGGCGGAGCGGTGACTGGGCTGATCGTCGTGGGCCTGGCGCTGCTTGGCATCAGCTTGCTGTTCCTGCTCTTTGGAGGAATCGACCATCCGCAGGCGGTTCCGTATCAGCTGGTCGGCTTCGGCTTTGGAGCTTCGCTGGTGGCTCTGTTTGCCCAGCTGGGCGGTGGTATCTACACCAAGGCAGCCGATGTGGGCGCTGACCTGGTGGGCAAGGTCGAGGCCGGGATTCCTGAGGACGATCCTCGTAACCCGGCTGTGATTGCCGACCTGGTGGGCGACAACGTGGGAGACTGCGCGGGCCGCGGAGCCGATCTGTTCGAATCTTCAGCGGCTGAGAGCGTGGGCGCCATGATCCTCGGCGCGGCGCTGTTCCCAGTATTCGGAATCAAGGGGATTCTCTTCCCGCTGATCGTCCACGCGATCAATATCGTGGCCTCGATCATCGGCGTCTCATCGGTTCACAGCAAAGAGACGGACAACCCGATGCACGCGCTGAATCGCGGCTTCTACTTGACCAGCTTTCTGGCGCTGGTGGGATTTGCCGCGGGCGTTCACTTTCTGCTGCAGGATCGCTGGTGGCTGCTGGCTGCGGGAGTGGTTGGAATCATCACTTCATTCCTGTTTGTCTCGATCACGGAGTACTACACTGAGACGCGCTATCGTC
>Ga0302324_100024524_pt1 | contig 11615 bp, 9 predicted proteins | sample Palsa_T0_1_FD_201949 | JGI IMG/M metagenome (GOLD analysis project Ga0302324, IMG submission 201949) | Peat permafrost microbial communities from Stordalen Mire near Abisko, Sweden - Palsa_T0_1 | ecosystem: Environmental > Terrestrial > Soil > Palsa > Peat permafrost | place: Sweden: Abisko... | reverse complement strand
GTTCAGTTGGACGGCCTTCTGTTCACAAGTGACACGCAGGTTCTGTCCGTCATGAATCAGATTCTGGCGAGCTTTGCAATCAAGACAGAAGTTTGTCGCGAGTTGGACCCTGCCCTGGACGCGGTCACCCACCGCAGGCTTGACGCTGTGATTGTCGACTGGGATGGGGTAGCTGACCCCACGCGTATTGTGAGAGCCACTCGCAGGTCATCACCGAACAGCAACTCAACTATTGTGGCGCTGGTCAGTGGACAGTCAGAAACGCACGCCCTTCTCGTTGGAGCCAACTTCATGATTCACAAGCCCGCAGACGTCGACTGTGCCAGGCGTTGTATGCGGGCTGCCTATGGAACCATGTTGCAAAATCGCAGGCGCGCAGCTCGCGTTCCTGTCGACATTGCGGTAGTGGCAAGAGTCGCCGACGTGGGAGAAATCCGGGCCCGAATTAGCGACCTCAGCATTGGCGGGTTAGCGTTGCAGTGCGCACAGCTGCTCCCAACCGATCGCGAGGTGCTGACTCAATTCTCGCTTCCGGGTGCCGGCATGATTCATGCGACCGGCAGGGTGGTAAACGCCGACAGCAAAGGGCGGGCCGGGGTGCGCTATTCGTTCGTTCCTGAGGAAGATCGCAACCTGCTGGAAAACTGGTTAGCAGCCGAATTGGCCAAGCTGGAGAAAGCCGAGATGCCCACGGACGATGCAGAAAACGAAGGAAACTGAAAAGGAAAAAGCGTCTCCCTCCGAAAAGCCCGCTGGTTCGATTCTAGTCGCAGAAGACTCCGCAATCTACCGGCACCTGATCGGGGCCCACCTGAAGGAATGGGGCTTCGATTTCGCGTGCGCAAAAGACGGCAAAGAAGCCTGGAAGCTGCTCGCTAAGCGGGACGCACCGAGGCTGGCGCTGCTCGACTGGGTCCTCCCCGAAATCGATGGCGTCGAGATCTGCCGCCGGCTCCGGAGCCGCTCGGCCGATGAACCCTACACCTACACGATTTTGCTGACCGCGAAGAATAGTAAGCACGAAATGCTGGAGGCGATGGAAGCCGGGGCGGATGATTTCCTCGCGAAGCCGTTCGATCCCCTCGAATTGAAAGCTCGCCTCTTAGTGGGCCAGAGAATCGTTGATCTGCAGCAGAACCTTGTTGCCGCTAATACCGCGCTCCAGTTTGTCGCGAGCCATGACTTCCTTACAGGAGTTTGGAATCGCGGCGAAATTCTGACATTCATGCAACGCGAACTTGCCCGCGCACGTCGCGACGCCACCTCCGTGGGAATTGTTCTGGTTGACGTGGATCACTTCAAGAAAGTAAACGACGAGTTCGGGCACGAGACGGGAGACCTTGTCCTCAAAGAGATTACGAAACAATTTTCCTCCAGTCTGCGTGAGTACGACGGCATCGGACGTCACGGCGGAGAAGAGTTCCTGCTGGTGATACCAGGCTGCGATCTGGCAACGACAATGCGACGAGCCAATCAGATCAGGGAACTGATTGCAAGCCAAACAATCCCCACGCCTCACGGAGCAACGAGCGTCACCGTGAGTATGGGAGTCACGGTAACAGAATCGTCCACCAATTCGGACCTGCTGTTGCGCAGTGCAGACGCGGCGCTGTATCGAGCCAAGCGCAACGGTCGAAACCGTGTCGAACAGGCCACCAGCCCCGCAATGGCAATCGGGGTGGGTATTTAGTGTGCTTGCCGATGACGCGAAGTGCGGCGGCGTTGTGTCTGGGAGCAAGACGATATTCTAGAAAATGAACCAGCGTCCAAAACGCTGCAACGCACCCACACTGAAACGCTCCCATCAAGCCCTTGCATGCGCATGACGTGCGGGCAATGTTGGATTTCGTCTCTCTACCCGCAAAGACCATTCGGCACTCATCGTGCAACGTGTTTTCTCGAGTTCTTCCGAAGATAGCCTCTCACCTGCTCGGCTCGGCTCGACGCGACAAGCACAGACGCGTTGCCTGAAATAGCCTTTTTTGGCGTGAGCGGAAGATGTCATATCAGTCTCGTCTCAGCGAGCCATCTGAACTCGGGGAGTAGAAATGCAATCCAAAAGCCTTGTGTGGATAGTTCTTTCGCTAACAGCAATTGCGTCCTGGGCGCAGGAGTCCCCAACACCGACGGTGCCGCAGAGCGGCCTGGTGCAAGGGATACGTCGGCCTTGGAACGCTCAGATGCCGATGACCTTTGAGGCAAATCAGGGTCAGACTGACCCCCATGTTAAGTTTCTTTTCCGCGGCAACGGGTATACGGCATTCTTAACTGCCGGCGGATTGGTTCTTTCCTTGCGACCGACCGGCTCAACAACTACGCCGGGGAACGCTGAGGCGCCTACCGCTAAGAATGCTAAGCAGGTTCAAAACACAACGTTGCAGTTCAAGTTAGTGGGGGCGGCGCAGACTTCGCTGGCCGTGGGGGAAGATCCACAGCCCGGCAGAGTCAATTACTTCATCGGAAATGACTCCGCGAAGTGGCAGAAGAATGTGCAGACTTATGCCAAGGTCCGTTACAAAAACGTCTACCCGGGAATCGATCTGGTGTACTACGGAAGCCATCGGCAACTGGAATACGACTTTGCGATCTCGCCTGGAGCGGACCCCAGCCGGATTCAATTCGAAATTAGTGGCGCCAAACAAATTCAGGCAGACGCAAAGGGCGACCTGGTCCTGCAGACCGCCACCGGGGCACTCCATTTCCAGAGCCCCGTTGTCTACCAGGAATCCAACGGATTGCGCGTGCCCGTCCCGGGCGCGTATGTTATGTACGATACGACGCACATTGCTTTCCATGTCGCTGAGTATGACTCCAGCAAGCCGCTTGTGATTGATCCAGTGCTGGTGTACTCGACCTACCTGGGTGGAGGCGGCAATGACCAGCCCACCGGAATTGCCGTCGATAACGCCGGCAGCGTTTACATCGCCGGATACACGGATTCGCTAGACTTTCCCCTGGCTACGTTAGGCTCTCTGCCAACGGGTGCAGACCATGTCTTCGTCGCCAAACTAGATCCCTCTGGATCAAATTTGGTGTATGCGGACTATATCGGCGGCAACAGCCAGGATTACGGATACGCGTTGGTGCTGGACAGTGCGCACGAGGTGTACGTAACCGGTGGTACCACTTCGAGCGATTTTCCTGTGGTCAATCCATACCAGGGTTCCCTAACCGGATTGTTCAATGGTTTCTTGTCGAAGGTATCTGCTGACGGTTCCTCTCTCCTGTACTCGACATATCTTGGAGGAAGCAGTTCGGATGTTCCATCGACCATCGCGATCGACAATGTGGGGAGCGTCCTAGTTGGCGGGTATACTTTCTCAACGAACTTCCCGGTAGTCAACGCCTACCAGGCTACAGTAAGCCCTAATCAGGGCGGCTTGTTTGGCGAATACGGCTTCCTCACCAAGTTCAGCCCGGATGGATCGTCTCTGGTCTATTCCACTTACCTTGGCGGTAATTCTAACGTCCCTTACAACTGCGGCACGCCCTGCTGGGGTACGCCCTTCAGCGGAATTAGTGGAATTGCGTTGGACCCCAACGGAAGCGCGTATGTTGCCGGCAACACGAATACTTATAACTTCCCGACTACGTCAGCTGCTTACCTTCCGACGGACGTGACCCAACAAAACGGCTCAGTCGGATTCGTTAGCAAATTCAGCACGGCCGGAAATCTCGACTACTCCACATACTTCTACGAATCCAGCGGCGCCGATACGAACCTCAATGCCATCACAGTGGATAGTTCCGGCTCAGCCTATGTCACCGGCCAGGCTCTCAGCGATGGCACATTTCCTCTCACTTCCACCAGCATCTGCAATCCGAGCGTTTTGGGATGGGGATGCAACTTCGCCTTTGTTACTAAATTCGATCCCACCGGCTCGACATTGGCATACTCAACGTTTCTCGGCCCAAACAATGGGGCCAACCCACAGGCGATTGTCCTCGACGCGAACAACGATGCTTATATCTTAAGTTCTTCGATTAGCAGCTCGTTCAGCATGGTAAACGGCATCGAGCCTTACACAAACGAGAGCGACCTTCTGCTAGTGGAGATTGATCCGCTGGCGAGTACCCAGCTATTTGCAACGTTCCTGGGTGCAAGCGCAAATGAGTTTCCGGCCGGCCTGGCTCTCGATTCTAACGGCAACCAGTACATTGTCGGCGCCACGGATTCAACTGATTTTCCTGTTACGCAGGGGGCCTTCCAGAATGTGTTGGCGGGGAATACTAATGCCTTCGTGCTCAAGATTGGACTGAACTCAGCCCCAGCGGTGGCCCTGAATCCAAGCCTCCTGCAGTACGCTATGCAGACCGTAGGTTCGAACGGCCCGGCACAGACCGTTCTGATGCGAAATATGGGCAGCTCCCCGCTGTTGATCTCATCGATCACTATCAGCGCGAACTTTGCCGAGACGGACACCTGCCGGGACGGCGTTCCCGCCGCCAGCAACTGCGCCTTCTCCGTCACTTTTGTCCCCACCGCCGCGGGGTCACTTAGCGGATCGATCGTGATTCGGGATGATGCTGCGGGATCACCCCACGTCATCGACCTGAACGGCACTAGTGTTGGCCCCGTTGTCTCACTCGCTCCCGGGAGCCTGACTTTTCCAGGCCAGCAAGTTGGAACCACCAGCGCAGCGCAAATCGTGACCCTCACCAACAGCGGGAACATGGTGCTGAGCGTCAGCGACGTTCAGTTGACGGGAGACTTCGCCCAGACCAACGATTGTTCAGCTTCCTTGGCGGCAAGTTCAAGTTGCGCGATCAACATTACTTTCACCCCTACGGCTTCCGATACACGCATCGGAACTCTGACCGTGAGCGATAACGCTGCGAGCAGTCCGCAAACTGAGAGCCTTACCGGGAGCGAATCCGATTTCAGCCTGGCAAGCGCTCCAGGCAGCGACACCGTCAAAGCCGGTTCTGCGGCGACCTATAGCCTGAAAGTGTCGCCTGTTGGCGGATCGTTTTCCAGTGAGGTCACACTGACCTGCGGTGGGCTACCGGCGGTAACCTCTTGCAGCCTGTCGCCCAATGCTGTGACTCCGGGCGGGAGCACGGCGACCTCTACGTTGTCGATTACCACGACGGCGACCGTTGCGCAGGCTGAGCCGATGCGTAAGTCACGAAGCGCGCCGGTTTATGCGGTTTGGATTCAGTTGCAGGCGATTGGCTTACTCGGAATGATGTTTGCCACGTCCAAGCACCTGAGCAAGAAAGCGCGTGCGCTCGTTCTTTTGTTACTCGTGTGTGGTGCTTTCGTCTTTATGATCGGGTGCGGCGGAACCGGTATCGTAACGCCGCCGCAGACTGGGACCACACCTGGAACCTATACGATCACGGTCACAGGTACTTCAGGCCACATGCAGCACTCGCTGCCTCTGACTCTCGTGGTTCAGTAGAATCACGGTTGATTAGAGCCTTGGTTGAATAGAGTCCGCATTGATTAGAGTCTCGCCGACCCCAATTTCCTTAGTTACAGATGATCATGTTCTGGGTGACGCCCCCAAGGCTCACGATCGAATTCGTGACCAGAGGTGCGCTCCAGAACCTGCTGTGATGCCTGCGCAGGTAGTAGGCCATCAGGATCGCCCCTGCGCTCTTAGTCGAAGCTACGGCGTAGGCGCGCCCGACGGTTGGGTGAGTCCCATACAGATAGGCCGAATCAACCTCCGCATTGCAGACGCCCTTCTTGCCGGCGAGCCAGTTCTCTCGGGCAAATAGGGTGGTGTAAGAATCGGCGAAAGTGCTGGTCGTAGAGATAAATGCCAAGCCGATGAATTTCTTATCGATGGTCTTAGTTTCTGCAATCCGTGGCGCCGGCACCGATACGGGAGCCGCAATCACGACCGCATTCATACGGATGACGCTGCTGGGAGCCTCTGGAAGCTCGGCTGCGGGCGAGATCGTCGCTAGCGCGGCTACAGCACCTACTGTAAGAATGATTGACTTCAGGAACGTTGGGGTAAATCCATTCGTTACTGAGAGTTTCTTGGGGGTACGGTAGGTCATGTACCGAAGTTACGCGATGACCCGATCACGCACAATTGCAAGACCGTAATGACCGTAATGGCACTTAGTAATGGTTAGTAACTACCCGTTGGTGCCATTCGCCCAATCATGGCGCGCCGCGCGCTAACAGTTTTCAGAATTCGTGAAATGACGGTCGAGTGATCGAGTAGACACTTTTGTAACCCATTGGGTGCCCGCGTCGAATCATCTCTTCTTTCCGTAAGGAAAGCGATTTCCAAGAGCAATCCAGAAAAGGTACATTTCTCTGGTTTTAACACTCCCCGCGATCGCGGTGGTTTAGTCGTTTCAGTGCTTTACGCAGCCCAGCCCCGGAACCTTAAATGCAATGGATATAAGGGGGGCCCAAGCGAAGTCAGGGCCCTGTGGTCGAGGAACGGCACATCTTGAGTTTAGCGAACTAACTAAGAGCTAAAATGACACCTGACATGGCATTTGAAGGCTTGCTTGTATCCGGCAACCCGCAAGTAGTTTGCAGCATGAGTCGCGCGCTTCGGGACCTTTCCATTTGTACCAATCTCTGCCTGAGTTCCTCGAAGGCAGTTGACATGTTGCAGAAGGGGAGCCCTGATCTGGTTGTGATTGACTGGGAGGGCGACGCTTCTTCCGAACTGTTGCAGAAGATTTGGGAATCGCCCCTGCGGCAGAAACCTACGATCATTGCTCTTTCTCAGATGGACCGGCCTATAAGGGGCGCCCATGCCACTCTGCGGAAGCCCGTAACCACTGAGTCAGCAACCAAGTCGATGAAGGATGCTTATTCCAGGATGCTGATTGACCACCGCCGGAATGCGCGGTACTCCGTTATGCTCCCAGTTCGTGCAACTGACGAAAACGATCGGAGCATTGAGGTTACGGTTACCGACATCGGTGACGCCGGAATAGGCCTCAGTTCCGATCAGAAGCTCGCCATCGGACAGACTCTGGCTTTGCGATTGTTATTGCCCGGAGAAAAAAAAGAGATCTACATCCAGGCCCGTGTGCTCTGGACCCGGCAACACGGCACCGCCGGCTGCGAATTTGTCCGCATACCGCCAGTGGATCTGAGCGTCCTGCAGGACTGGCTTAAGGCCAGGTTTCACGTCAAGAAACCGTTGATACCAGTGTGACACATGAGTTCGACGATTGTTTTTCGATGAGCACTGGCGAGTCACTGCCACCATTTTAGGGGAGCCTAGGTCCGCAGGCCGCACCCGGTTGGGTTATAGGTATTCGCGAATACTTACTGGATATCAGGCGCGCTCGCCACGTCTTAGCTTCGCCTCTCGCTTTCGTGCATCGCTCGCGGCGCTTTAATTGACTGGGACTGAGATCGCGGTCGCGGGTCCGGCGGTTCCTTGCTTGCCCACTACGCTCTCAACAACGTGGAGCAGAGTGTCGGAATCATTCGCTAGAAGTGAATCTGATTTTGTGAAGTACGCGGCCGCGCCTTCCCTTTTGAGCTTCGCCTCGTTTAGTTGGCCAAGGCCAGAGAGCACTATCACCGGAATGCCCGCGGTCTGGGGGTCGTGTTTCAACGCCCGCAGAACCCCCAAGCCATCGAGCTTTGGCAGCATCATGTCCAGCAAGATGAGGTTAGGAATACGTTCTCGCGCCATCAGCAAGGCGGCTTCTCCGTCAACCGCGCTGACCACATCGTATCCGGCCTTCACGAGTGCTCGTTCGCTTGCGACTCGCAGAAATCGACTGTCCTCTACCAGCAATATCATCATTTTCAAGAAGTCCACCCTGAGTTTTCAGCGTGCACGTCGAGTGCCGAAGCTCGCTGCGGCTGAAGCGCCGTTTCGCGAGCCTTTTTCGACGAAAACGAACACTCTAACCTTAATGTTGTTCGATCTACAGAAAAGAGATGAGCTTTGCGAAGCGTCCGTCGTTTCCGCCATTTTCCCAGATGGACATGTGTCCACGATCTATACGACTGGACGGACGGTCACGAATTCAAGACGTCGGCTCCGGCGAACGCATCCTGTTTAATCGACTGAATGATGTCTAAAAGTTCAACGGTTTCCAGCTCAGAAAGGATGCCGAATCGCCTTTTGCTAGGTGTGACGCACGGCCGATAACCCTAACAGTTGCAATAACTTCTCCATGAATTCTGTGCATCTCCTGCGACTGGGAACCTTCGGAACCCAGGGTGCATTCACCTTACGAGGCAATGGTTCGCCAGGCCCCCACCTGGAATGAAGCAATTCGCCGTGCACTCTTGAATGGAGAAAGAACCGCTCATGCGTCATATCCCATGGACAGCCGCGGTGCTGTTCTTGTTCAGCAGCCTGTGTTATCCGCAAGACGCCACTCCGACTGATTCAGGAACGATTGGCGAACTGGTTCAGCAGGTGAAAGACCTTCAAGCGAGAGTGAAGCTCTTGGAGTCTCAGCAAAACCACGCGGTTGCCTCTACCCCTGCCCCTACCCCGTCCAATTTGCCGATCCCACCAGCAGAACCTGCGGATCAGACCGCGCCGGTTCCTAGCGTGGCGCAGGAAACTCACGAAGTCCATGGAATTCAATGGCGAGGGTTCGGAGAGGTCGATTACAAAGTTTTGAACCAGAGGGCGCCGGAACTAGGAACCTATGGGTTCGTGCCCGGTTCGCAGGGCAACTTCTACAATGGTGACTTCGGTCTTTTCCTCACTTCAAGACTGACTTCCAAAGCCAGCGTGCTTGCCGAGATTGTTTTTGAGGAAGCCGATGCACAGAAATATAAAGTGGATCTGCGGCGAGTGTTGCTCAACTACGACTACAACGATCACTTGAAGATGTCCTTCGGCCGTTACCAGACCAACATCGGCTATTACAACTGGGCGTTTCGCAGCGCAGCGTGGCTGCAAACCACCGCGGACCGGCCTCTGGTGATGGAGTTCGCCACCAACGGCGGCCTGCTCCCCACGCAAGCGATTGGCGTTTCGGTGACCGGCACGATCCCTTCGGGGACGTTGGGACTCAACTATGTGGCGGAATACGGATCCGCCGACACCATGCGGCCCGACCTCAACGGCGACGGTCTGGTGACCGATGAGAACAACGGGAATCAAACCAACGTTGGACTCTTCGCCAGACCTGACTGGCTGCGCGGACTGCAATTCGGAAGCTCCTACTATCACGACCAAATCAGCAACAACCTGTTGAACGAAGTTTCCGGCACTCTGGTTCCTCCGCCTCCGGGAAGTCCGGGATCGGCTGCGAGGTATGACCAGACGATTGTCAACTCCTACGCGGTCTATGTGGCCCACGGCATGGAATTTTTGAACGAGGGGTTCCTGATCCGGCACGCCCTTATCGGGAGTTCGCTCCACTTCGACACACCGGCTTTCTATTCGCAGATTTCCAAACAGTTTGGCCACATTCGCCCGTTCTTCCGTTACCAGTATGTAAACGCGAGCCCCAACAACTTCATCTACGACGACGTCGGCCTGCGCTACGGGCCATCATTCGGAGCTCGCTACGATCTGAACGACTACATCGCCTTTAAAGCCCAGCTGGACCACACGGTTCGCCGGGACGAACCGGACCTGAATGGACTTCAGCTGCAATTGGCATTCACCTTCTAAACCAGGCATCACAATATGCAAATAAAAACGTCACTCCTTCCGCTTCTGATCTGCCTTACGAGCCTGGTCTGCGTCCGGGTTGCCACAGCCCAGGCCGAAGACGTGGCGGTTGTGGTCAACGACCGCAATCCGGCGATCAAGATGAGCAGGGCGGAACTGCGCAGGATCTTTGCCGGAGAAGAGCGCTCCTGGTCCGCGGGCCTTCCCATAAAGGTTTTCGTGAGGTCTCCGGGGACACAGGAGCGAGTCGCGCTGCTAAAGCTATTGGGCATGACAGAGGGTGAGTACAAGCGATATTGGACGGTTCAAATTTTTCGGGGAGAGGCTCAGGCCGAACCCGTCGCGCTTCCCTCAAACGGCATGCAAAAAGAAGCACTGGCCGCCTTCCCGGGTGCAGTCGCCTTGGTTGGTCTCCAGGATGTCAAGGCTGGCATGAAGGTGCTTAGAGTTGAGGGCCGGATGCCCGGTGAGGCTGGATACCCACTTAACTGACTATCCGGATCGCCATCAGGCTCGTGGATTGTTTGGAGCGTCGTGATTATCGCGGGCTCAACTTACGCTCACCCGCACCTCATATGGCATTCCGCTGCTCAGCCTCTCAGCATCGAAGATAAGTCGCAAGTGTACCTGATGGAGAACCCATGACCGTTGTTCTATTGGCGATTCTAAGGAGAACTTACAATGAAACGTTTGACAATCGCTCTGTTCCTTATGGCGTGTATTTCTACGATGCAAGCTCAAACATTAATCCAGGTAGTTAGCCAGGATATTACCCAAGATCAATCCATCACTTTCACTGCGCAGGACACGCTGCAAGTTGTAAACTCTCCCATCACGGCCGTGGTCATCGATGGCGTACAAACAACGGCCAACCTCGGCACAATATCTCTCAATACCGCAGTGCTGACCTCAGGCGACTCGCAAACTGGAGCGACGTTCGGAACTGGAGGAACGTTCTCTATCGTTGCTCCTGGCTATGTGAATTACACAGGAACGTTCACTTCTGCAGCGTGGACCGTGCCTGTGCTGGCTGATGGCAGTATTTTTTACAATCTGCAAGGTGCCTTAGTGTCTTCTCAGGGTTCTTCCAATTTCATCTGCACAACTGACGTTTTGCCAGTCGGCACTACGTTTAGTGCTTCTGAGATTTTGGATAATTGCTCGTTCGGAGGCACACTGTCTGACCTGAGCCCAGGTAGCTCTCAAAGCGCAATGTGTGGATCAGGCTCTACCACGCAAAGACCAACCCTCCCTCGCTCGGAAAACGCTTCAAACTCTATTCAAAGTCTCGTCAGAAGTGGCGCAGGCATCAACGGGACAGGGACGGGGAACACAGGTGGGTCAATGTGTGTCCCTTTAAGTCTTCCGGAAGGGGTTTGGGGTACCACCGCTACTCTTACGTTTTCCGGAAAATATGGCTCCGGCGCGGCCTGCACTCTCTTCTCTGGATCAACAAAACTAGACTACTTGGTGGGACAAAGCACAAACATGGATGTGCCATACGTTCGCCTTATTCTGAGTGGAGTCACGCCTGCAGGTTCCACAGGGGTTTCAGTTCTTTGCACAAATCCCAATGGGGAAACGTCTCCCTGGACACTGAAAATAATAGCAATGCCGGCAGCAGCCTCAGGGCCACAGCTCTAGTCCATGATGAACACGTCGTAAAACCAGTCCAAAGGAAAATCGCTGCGCCGCCTTGCATTGAGCCGGGCGAAATGCGTCTAACGGCCGTTCCAGATCTGCGTGCTAAGAGGTGACACGGCCTTGGAGCCGCCATGTGTAGCCGTGGCATGCTCGTTCATCACCCTGGCAGCTTGTGTGCGGCAACTGCCGTTCCGGCTGCTGAACTCCCGTGTAGTGACTGAATGCTTGCAAAGTACACACTTGAACATGCTAAAGCCGCTCATCATTTTGATCGTGTAATGTCTCATACTTCAAGTGTAGTCTCACACCGCGATATGACTCCGAAACTATAGTTTCCGCTCATCGGTGGCTCACACGCGTGCAATCGTGATATTTCACACAGCATGG
>Ga0302324_100024523_pt1 | contig 11616 bp, 6 predicted proteins | sample Palsa_T0_1_FD_201949 | JGI IMG/M metagenome (GOLD analysis project Ga0302324, IMG submission 201949) | Peat permafrost microbial communities from Stordalen Mire near Abisko, Sweden - Palsa_T0_1 | ecosystem: Environmental > Terrestrial > Soil > Palsa > Peat permafrost | place: Sweden: Abisko... | reverse complement strand
GCCCCATGTAGAGCGTGGCGTACGTGAGGCCGAGCGGGAACCAGTTGGCGAAGCGCCGGAGGCGGAACGCGAACGGGTGGCGCGGGGCGTCACTGCGGCTCATGGGAGAGGGCGGCGTTATAGCCGAGTGCCGACGTAGGCGCGCGCGCGAACACGCCCGCGCTCGTGAAGCGGGATGCACTTTGCGGTGAAGCCGGCGGCGCGGAGGCGGGCGAGGAAGGCGTCGGCAGGGTAGCCGCTCCAGACGGCGAGGAACCCGCCGGGCGCGAGGGCGCGATGGGCGACGGCGAGGCCCGCGGGAGAGTAGAGGCGGGCGTTGGTGCGGAAGCTGGCCCAGTGCGGGCCGTTGTCGACGTCGAGGAGGATGGAGTCCCAGCCGGCGGGGGAGCGGGCCATGACGTCGAAGACGTCTTCGGCGACGACCGAGACGCGGGGATCCTCGAGGGGTCTGCCCGCGGTGGCCGCGAGGTCGCCGCGGACGAGGTCCACGACGCCCGCGACCTTCTCCGCCACGACCACGACGACGTCCGCCCCCGCCGGGACGCCTTCGAGGACTCCCCGGACGGTGGCCCCGAAGCCCAGGCCACCGACGAGCACCCGTGGCTTGCCGGCGGCGAGGCGGCCGAAGGCGAGCTCGGTCTCGAGGGCTGCGCTGGAGAGGAGAACGACGTTGCCGGCGAGGATCTCGAGCACGTCGCCCTTCTTCCGTAGGACGAGCGGGCCCGTGCCCGCTGCGGCTGCCGTGACGCGCACCCTCTTCTTCTCCACCGGGCCAACCGTCTATCAGGGCCGCCGTCCGGCCGCGATGGCTCGGATCGGCGCCGGCTGCCCTCCGGCTCCCGCCTGCGCCCGCTTCACGCGACGCGGGCGATGAGGGGACGGCGTGGCAAGAAGCGAACGACGTGGCCAAATGCCACCTCGCCGCGTCCGCGCCGCGCGGCCTCACGGCCCCACCCTCTTCATGCACACCATGAGCGCAAGGGCGAGAATCGCCCTCGAAGGGGCCCCATCCGCTGGGGATCCAATCTTGCTTACCCGCTCGCGAGCTTCACCAATTGACCGCCGACCTTCGACAACAGCCTCAGATCCTCGGCCCGGAACGCCAGCTCCCGCCTCACATCGAGGACCACAAGGGGCGCTGGATGTGGATCAGCGTCTCGTCGCTCGTATTGCTGGGTCTGGTGATCGCGATCGTGCTGTTCGTACGCCACCACGAAGCCGCCACGAAGGCCGTGCCCCCGCCGCCGAAGATCGCCGTGACGACCGTGACGGCCACCAAGGGTGACATCGGCATCTATCTCGAGTCCATCGGCACCGTCACGCCGGTGCACACGGCTTCGATCACCAGCCAGGTCAACGGCCTCGTCACGGAGGTGCACTACGAGGAGGGCCAGCGGGTCAAGAAGGGGGATCCGCTGGTCGAGATCGACTCCCGACCATACCGCGCCACGCTGCTTCAAGCGCAAGGGACGCTGGAGCGCGACGAGAATCTGCTGGCCCAGGCCCAGATGGATCTCGAGCGCTACCGCGCGGCGTGGGACCTACACGCCATTGCGAAGCAGATGCTCGACGACCAGGAGAAGGTCGTGCTCCAGGACAAGGGCACGGTCAAGAACGACCAGGGCACCGTTCAGTTCGACCAGGTGCAGGTCGACTTCTGCCACATCACGGCGCCCATCGCGGGCCGCGTGGGATTGCGCCTCGTCGACCCGGGCAACGTCGTGCAGTCGACCGGTACGGCGGTGGCCCTGGCGGTCATCACGCAGCTCGAGCCGATCACGGTCATCTTCACGCTGGCCGAGGACAGCCTGGGACCGGTGCAAGCGCGCCTCCGCCAGGCGGCCAAGCTCGACGTCGACGCCTCCGATCGCACCGCGCAGAAGAAGATCGCGAGCGGCACGCTGCTGACGCTCGACAACCAGATTGACACGACGACCGGCACGGTGAAAGCGCGGGCCCTATTCGGCAATCCGGACGACGCGCTCTTCCCCAACCAGTTCGTCAATACGCGACTGCTCGTCGATACCTTGCGAGGGGTGACGCTCGTCCCCGCCTCCGCCATTCAGCAGAATGGGCCATCGTCTTTCGTATACGTGATCCAGGACGACGTCGCTCACATGCGAACCGTCAAGCCCGGCGTCTCGGATCACGGCATGACGAAGGTGGACGGCATCGACCCCGGTGACGTGCTCGCGAACAGCACCTTCGACCGGTTGCACGACGGGGCGAAGGTCGTCGGATCGACCGCGCCTACGCCGGCCGCGAGCGGGAGCGCGGCTCCGAGCGGGAGCGCGGCGCCTTGAACCCCTCCGGCCCGTTCATCCTGCGGCCAGTGGCCACGTCCTTGTTGATGGCCGCCATTCTCCTCGTCGGCATCGTCGGCTACACCCAGCTGCCCGTCTCCGCGCTACCGGAGGTCGATTATCCGACGATCCAGATCCTCACCTTCTATCCGGGCGCCAGCCCGACGGTGATTGCCACCACCGTCACGGCACCCCTCGAGCGTCAGTTCGGCGAGCTCCAGGGCCTGAGCCAGATGACGTCCACGAGCTCCGGGGGCGTGTCGGTCATCGTGCTTCAGTTCAATCTGTCGCTATCCCTCGACATCGCGGAGGAGGAGGTGCAGTCGGCCATCAACGCCGCGCAGAGCCTGCTGCCGTCCGTCTTGCCCGCGCCGCCGATCTACAGCAAGACGAACCCCGCCGACGCGCCGGTGCTCACGCTCGGCATCACCTCGACGTCGATGCCCTTGTCGCAGGTCGAGGATCTCGTCGATACGCGACTGGCACCGAAGATCTCGCAGCTCAGCGGCGTGGGGCGCGTGAGCATCAGCGGGGGGCAGAAGCCCGCCGTGCGCATCCAGGCCAACCCCACGGCCCTGTCGTCGTACGGCATCAACCTGGAGGATCTCCGCACGGCCCTGACGCAGGCCAGCGTGAACGCGGCCAAAGGGAACTTCGACGGGCCGCGACAGGATTATCAGATCGACGCGAACGACCAGCTCGTCACGAGCGACGACTACGGCAAGGTGGTCGTGGCCTACCGCAACGGTGCGCCGGTGATGCTGACCGACGTCGCGCGCATCGTGAACGGCGTGGAGAACGAGAGCCAGGCCGCGTGGATGAACGGCACGCCGGCGGTGATCCTCAACGTGCAGCGTCAGCCCGGGGCGAACACCATCAGCGTGGTCAAGAGCATCAAGAAGCTCCTGCCGCAGCTGGAGGCCACCCTGCCCGCGAGTCTGAAGGTGACCCCGATGACGGATCTGACGACCGCCATCGAGGCCTCCGTCTCCGACGTCGAGTTCGAGCTCTTCCTGACGGTCGGGCTGGTCGTCCTCGTCATCTTCCTCTTCTTGCGGAGCTTCTCGGCCACCATCATCCCGAGCGTGGCCGTGCCGCTGTCGCTCATCGGCACCTTCGCCGCGATGTACGCGCTGGGCTACAGCCTCGACAACCTGTCGATGATGGCGTTGACCATCTCGACCGGCTTCGTCGTGGACGACGCCATCGTCATGATCGAGAACATCGCCCGCTACATCGAAAATGGCGAGACCCCCATGAAGGCCGCGCTCAAGGGCGCGAGCCAGATCGGGTTCACCATTCTGTCGCTGACCGTGTCGCTCATCGCCGTACTCATCCCGCTCCTCTTCATGGGCGACATCGTGGGTCGACTGTTTCGTGAGTTCGCCGTGACCCTCGCCGTGACGATCGTCATCTCCGCCGTGGTGTCTCTCACACTCACGCCCATGATGAGCGCGCGCATCTTGAAGGCGCATCCCAAGGGTCAACAGGGGCGCTTCTACAAGGTCTCGGAGCGCGCGTTCGAGGCGATGATCGCGTTCTACGGCCGGACGCTGAAGTTCGTCCTGAAGCACCAGACGATCGCCCTGTCGGTGGCCGTCACGACCCTCGTGCTCACGGTCATTCTCTACGAAGTCATCCCGAAGGGGCTGTTCCCGGTGCAGGACACCGGGGTCATCCAGGGCATCTCGCAGGCGTCGCCGACCATCAGCTCCAAGGCGATGGCCGAGAGGCAACAGGAGATGACGAAGGAGCTCCTCCTGGATCCCGCCGTCGAGAGCGTCTCCTCGTTCATCGGCGCGGACGGCACCAACGCGACCACCAACAGCGGTCGCATGTCGATCAACCTGAAGCCGCTCGATGAGCGGAAGATCAGCGCGTCGGATCTCATCCGCCGGCTCAAGCCGAAGCTGGAGCACATCCAGGGCATCCAGCTCTTCATGGAGCCCGTGCAGAACATCACCGTCGACGACCGGATCAGCCGAACCCAGTACCAGTACACGCTCGAAGACTCCGATGCCGACGAGCTGGCCACCTGGGCGGGTCGCTTCGTCGACAAGCTGAAACAGCTTCCCGAGCTCGAGGACATCGCCACCGATCAGCAACCGGGGGGCCTGGCCGTGTCCCTGCTCATCGACCGGGTCACGGCTTCACGGCTGGGAATCGCGCCGTCGACCATCGACAACACGCTGTACGACGCGTTCGGTCAACGGCAAATCAACACGATGTATACGCAGGTCAATCAGTACCACGTGGTGCTCGAGAGTGATCCGCAGTTCCAGACGGACCCGAACAAGCTCGACAAGCTCTACATTCAGTCGAACGCGTCCGCCGGGGCGACCGGTACCGGCGCTTCGTCCTCCTTCGCGTCGTCCGGCTCCACCGCCGCGGGCTCCAACGCGCTGACGACGTCGCCGCTGTACTCCCCGTCGGCCAAGACTCTCGGCCCCATCACCAACGCGCTCTCGCCCGCACCCACGGCCACGTCCACCACGAGCTCGGCGATGAGCAACGCCGTGCCCCTCAGCGCCGTGTCGCACTTCGAGAAGACGACGGAGCCGCTCGTCATCACGCACCAGGGTCAGTTCCCGGCCATCACCGCGTCGTTCAATCTGGCGCCGAACGCGTCGCTCGGCAGCGCCATCACGGCGATCGACAAGGTGCAGGACGAGCTTCGCATGCCGCCCAGCCTGCAGGCCGGCTTCGAGGGAACGGCGGCGTCCTTCACGCGTTCGCTGGCGAACGAACCGTGGCTCATCCTGGCGGCGCTCGTCACGGTCTACATCGTGCTCGGCGTTCTCTACGAGAGCTTCATTCACCCGATCACGATCCTGTCCACCCTCCCGTCGGCGGGCGTGGGCGCCTTCCTCGCGCTGATCCTCTTCCGTCAGGATCTCAGCGTCGTCGCCATCATCGGCATCGTTCTGCTCATCGGCATCGTGAAGAAGAACGGCATCATGATGGTCGACTTTGCGCTCGAGGGGGAACGCAAGCACGGGAAGAGCGCGACGGACGCCATCTACGATGCCTGCCTTCTCCGGTTTCGCCCCATCCTGATGACCACCATGGCCGCTCTGCTGGCCGGTCTCCCGCTGGCGCTGGGGACGGGTTTCGGCTCCGAGCTGCGCCGCCCGCTGGGCATCGCCATGGTGGGCGGGCTGCTGGTGAGTCAGGTGCTCACCCTCTACACGACACCGGTCATCTACATTTTCTTCGACAACCTGGCCCGGCGCTTCTCGCGCAAATCGAAGAAGCCGACCGAGCCGGAGGTCGGAGACGCAGAGCAGGCGGGGGCGGAGTGAACATCTCGGCTCCCTTCATCCACCGACCGGTGGCGACGACGCTACTCACCATCGCCGTGGCCATTGCCGGGGCGATCGCGTTCATGGTCCTCCCGGTCGCACCGCTTCCGGAGGTCGACTTTCCGACGATCTCCGTCTCCGGATCGCTCCCCGGCGCGAGCGCGGCGATCATGGCGTCGTCCGTCGCCACCCCGCTCGAGCGGCAGCTGGGGCACATCGCCGGGGTGACCGAGATTACCTCCGCGAGCTCGCTCGGGAGCACGTCGATCACCATCCAGTTCGACCTCGGGCGCGACATCGACGGCGCGGCGCGCGACGTGGAGTCGGCGATCAACGCGGCGCGCAGCTATCTGCCCGCCAACCTGCCGACCAATCCGACGTATCGCAAGGTCAACCCCGCCGACGCGCCGATCATCATCCTGGGTCTCACCTCGAACAAGTACGGCCCCGACAAGCTCTACGACGAAGCCTCCACGATCATCATGCAGAAGCTGTCCCAGATCCAGGGGGTCGGGCAGGTCATCGTGGGCGGCGGCGCGCTGCCGTCCGTGCGGGTGGACGCCGACCCCGCGCGACTGGCCAGCTACGGACTGACGCTTGCCAACCTGCAATCCGTTCTCAGCCTGCAGAACTCCGACCTCGCCAAGGGTCAGCTCTCCGACGGCGCGACGACCGCGGACATTCTCGCCAACGACCAGATCGCCCACGCGAGCGACTACGGTCCGCTGGTCGTCGGCTACAACAACGGCGCGGCCGTTCGCCTGTCCGACGTCGCCCGGGTCACCGACTCCGTGCAAAACATCCGCGTCGCGGGGTATCTGAACGGCGCGCGGGCGATTCCGATCATCGTCTTCCGGCAGCCGGGCGCGAACATCATCGCCACGGTGGACCGGATACGCACGCAGCTGCCGTACATCCAGGCCTCGATTCCGCACGGCATCGATACCACCGTCGTCCTCGACCGCACGACCACGATACGCGCCTCCGTCGGCGACGTGGAGAAGACCCTGCTCATCTCCATCGCCCTCGTCATCGTCGTGGTGTTCATCTTCCTGCGCAACGGCCGGGCGACGCTCGTCCCGGGGGTCGCGGTGCCGGTCTCGCTCATCGGGACGTTCGCGGTGATGTACCTGTTCGGATACAGCATCGACAACCTGTCGCTGATGGCCATGACCATCTCCACGGGATTCGTGGTCGACGACGCCATCGTCGTCATGGAGAACATCGCGCGCCACCTCGAAGCCGGCATGAAGCCCTTCGCCGCGGCGCTGAAGGGCGCGCAGGAGATCGGCTTCACGGTCCTCTCCATCAGCATCTCGCTCATCGCCGTCTTCATCCCCATCCTGCTCATGGGGGGTATCGTCGGCCGTCTCTTCCGCGAGTTTGCCGTCACCCTCGCGACGGCGATCCTCGTGTCGATGGTCATCTCGCTGACCACGACGCCGATGATGTGCGCCTATCTGCTGCGGAACACCCCCGCGGAAGACCATGGTCGCGCTTACATGCTCAGCGAGCGGTTCTTCGACGGCGTGCTGTCCGTCTATCGCCGGAGCCTGCACTGGGTGCTGAAGAGGCCGGCCCTCACGCTCATCGTCCTTTTTCTCACCATCGTGCTCAACGTCGTCCTCATCATCAAGATCCCCAAGGGCTTCTTCCCGCCCGAGGACACGGGCGCCCTCGCCGGGGCGCTGCAAGGGCCGCAGGACTCGTCCTTTCAGGCGATGGACGAGGCGATCCGGCAGGTCGGCGACGTGATCAAGAAGGACCCCGCCGTCGAGAACGTGATCGGCTTCACCGGCACGAACGGAGCGACGAACACCGGCGCTCTCTTCGTCGCCCTCAAGCCGCTCGACGAGCGGAACGTGAGTGCGGACCAGATCATCAGCCGCCTGCGCCCGCAGCTGAGCCGTCTGCCGGTGGCGTCGGCGTTCCTCCAGGCCGTGCAGGACATACGCATCGGCGGTCGCTCGAGCAACGCGATGTACCAGTACACGATCCAGAGCGACAGCCAGGAGGATCTCGCCCAATGGGGACCTGCCCTCCTCAAGGAGATCAAGAAGCTCCCGGGCCTCCAGGACGTCAGCGCGGACCAGCAGAATGGCGGCCTCGCCGAGCTATTGACGTACGACCGCCTGACGGCGGCAAGGCTCGGTCTCACCGCCCAGTCGCTGGACTCGGCGCTCTACGATGCCTTCGGCCAGGCGCAGGTCTCCATCATCTACACCCAGGTCAATCAGTACTACGTGGTCCTCGAGATCGCTCCGGAGTACTGGCAAAGCCCGGAAGGGCTGAAGAGCATCTACCTACACACCTCGGGGAGCACGTCCGGCAACGGCAACATTCCGCTGCTGGCGGTGGCCAGGGCGCACGCAAGCACGACGCCTCTGGCGGTCAACCATACGAGCCTGTTCCCCTCCGTCACGGTGTCCTTCAACCTCGCCCCGAACGTGTCGCTCAGCGAGGCGACCCTGCGGATCGAGCAGGCGCAGAAGAAGCTCGGTGCGCCATCGACGATGCGCGGCTTCTTCGCCGGCACGTTGCTGGCCTACCAGCAGTCGCTCGGCTCCGAGCCGATGTTGATCCTGACCGCGCTGCTGGCCGTGTACATCGTGCTCGGCGTTCTCTACGAGAGCCTCGTCCATCCACTGACGATCATCTCCACGCTGCCCTCCGCGAGCGTCGGCGCGATGCTGGCCTTGATGCTCTTCGGGGAGGACCTGAACATCGTCTCCATCATCGGGATCGTGCTGCTGATCGGAATCGTGAAGAAGAACGCCATCATGATGATCGACTTTGCCCTCCAGGCAGAGAGGCAAGAGGGAAAGAGCACGACGGACGCCATCTTCGAGGCCTGCATGCTGCGCTTCCGCCCCATCTTGATGACGACGATGGCGGCGATCCTCGGCGCCCTGCCGCTGGCGCTGGGGACGGGGATGGGGCACGAGCTCCGCCGGCCGCTCGGCATCGCCATCGTGGGGGGCCTGATCCTGAGCCAGCTCCTGACGCTCTATACGACGCCCGTCGTCTACTTGACGTTCGACCGGATGCGGATCTGGATGTCGCGAAAGCGGCGCGAGGAGCGCGGCCATCTCGATCCTGGCGCCTCGGCGGCGCCCAGCGGGGCGGAGTGAGGGGACCATGACGGCCTCTCACCGGATCGGAACGGCGATCGCCGGAGCGCTCTCTGTCGCGGTGCTGGGCGGGTGCAACGTGGGACCGAATTACGCGCGGCCTGCCGTGCCCGTCCCGCTGGGATTCAAGGAGGGCGCCCCCGCGGCCTACAGCGCGATGCCGGCGGGCACGTGGCGACCCGCGCAGCCGCAGGACGCCGCGCTCAAGGGGAGGTGGTGGGAGGCGTTCGGGGAGCCGGAGCTGAACGCGCTCGAAGAGCAGGTCGACATCAACAACCAGACCATCGCGCAGTACTTCCAGAACTTCATGGCGGCCCGCGCGCAGGTGAGCGAGGCGCGCGCCGGCTACTACCCCACCGTGTCGGTGAATCCCGGGTACACCAACGCCGGGGCCGGGCACACGGCGGCGACCGCGGGCGTCGGGGGCGGAGCGGGTGCGGGCGGCGTGACGACGAGCAACGCGCCGACGGTCACCAACGTGTTCTCGCTGCCGCTCGAGGCATCCTGGGCGCCGGACTTGTGGGACCGCGTGCGCAACACGGTCCGCCAGTATCAGTACGCCGCCCAGGTGAGCGCCGCCGATCTCGAGAACGAGCGCCTCACGGAGCAGGCCGCGCTGGCGATGTATTACTTCCAGCTCCGCGGGCAGGACGCGCTTCAGGAGGTGTACGACCACACCATCGTGGCGGACCGGGAGGCGCTCGAGCTCACGCGCGCCCAGTATTCGACCGGGGTCGGGACCGAAGAGGCCGTCGCCCAGGCCGAGGTGACGCTCGACAACGCGGAGGCGACCGGGATCGGACTGGCGGCGAACCGGGCGATCTACGAGCACGCGATGGCGACGCTGATCGGACGGCCCGCGTCGACGTTCGCGATGCCGGTGAAGGTCCTGAGCACTCCCGTCCCCGCGATCCCCGTCGGCATTCCGTCGCAGCTCCTTCAACGCCGTCCGGACATCGCCGCGGCGGAGCGAGCGCTGGCCTCGGCGAATGCGCTCATCGGCGTCGAGAAGGCGGCCTACTACCCGTCGTTCAACCTCGCCGCGACCGGGGGGCTCCAGTCGTCGTCGCTCGGCACGCTGTTCTCGCTGCCCGCGCTATTCTGGTCGCTGGGCGTCTCCGCCTCGGAGACGATCTTCGACGGTGGGCTGCGCGGCGCGACGGTCGACCAGTACACCGCGATGTACAAGGCCGACGTGGCGGCCTACCGGCAGACGGTGTTGACCGCGTTTCAGCAGGTCGAAGACTACGTGGCGACTCTTCGCGTGCTGTCGCGTCAGATCGAACGGCAAGAAGTGGCCGTGAAGGCGGCGCAGCGCTACGTGGAGCTCGCGAAAGAGCGGTTCCTGATCGGCGTCGATCCGTACCTCGACGTCATCACGGCGCAGACCATCCTCCTCGGCGACCAGCAGACGCTCGTCACCCTCCGCGTGAGCGAGATGATGGCGGCCGTTCAGCTGATCCAGGCCCTCGGAGGGGGGTGGGACGCCAAGGACCTCTGAGTGTCCCGCGACACCCCGGATCTGTCCCGGACACCCCTCGCCTCGCAGAACACCGAGGAATCCGGTGGTGCGGCGGCGGCACGTCGATTGATGAGGGAGGGTCCCATGCCCTCCAAGCCGCTCCTCCCTTTCATCGCCATCGCCCTTCTCCTCCTCGTTCCGTCGCGCGCCCGGGCCGACCCACTCTTCGGCCACGGGGAGGACGCGCTGGAGGACGCCTTCGTCGACGGCGACCTCGACGAGGAGGACCACGTCGCCATGCGCCTCGGCGGCCACATGGGCGCCAGCGACGTCCACGGGCAGAGCTGGGTGAGCCTCGTGGGGTTCACGCGCGAGCTTCTCTCGGGGCGCAGCGACGTCGGCGGCTTCCTCGTCGTCGGCCTCGCGCTCGACCGCATCGCGACGGGGCCGGTGCACCGGCTGGCCGACCCACCGCGTCATCCGAGGACGCCTCCGCTCGGGCCCGTGCTGCCTCCGGCTGCACCCGCGCCCGCGCCACCAGGACCCGCCATCCTGGCTCCTGCGCCCGCGGCCCGGGTCGTCGAGCTCGTCCCACCCGCGTTCGCGCGCGATTGCGTGAGTGCCGCCTTGCAGGCGTCCGGCCTCGGGGTGGACGACGCGCGGATCGACGCGCTCGTGTCGCGCGCCCGGGAGAGCGCGTGGCTTCCGGAGACGCGGATGCGCGCCATGCGCCTCTGGGACAGCGCGAACAACGCCACCACCCTCGCGACCACGGACACCGCCAACTTCTACGACGCGGTGGGGGCCAACCTCGTGCTCGAGCTCCGGCTCACCTGGCGGCTCGACCGCCTGCTCTACGCAGGCGACGAGGGGACCCTCGAGCGGGTGCGCCTCGAACGCCTCGACGCCCGGACGCGGCTGGCCACGCGCACCCTGGAGGTCCTCTTCACGTGGGAGCGGGCCACGCTCGAGGCGCGGCAGGCGACGTCCGGATCGCCCGAAGAGCTCGGGGCCCGGCTTCGCGCCTCGGAGGCGCAGGCGACGCTCGACGTGCTGACGGCCGGCTGGTTCTCGGCACGCACTCTGACTCCCGCCGCCCCCGCCAGCGGAGACCCACCTTGACCCGAGGGCCCCCCACCGTTAGACGTGTCCTGTCCGGCCGATGCTGAGCGAGACCCGCGACAAGCTGAACGACCTCCAACGGCGCCTCATGGCGCTAAGGGGGCATCTTTGACCTGCCGAAGCTCAAGGCAGAGATCGACCGGCTCGAGCAGCTGACGCTCGCCCCCGGCTTCTGGGACGACCAGAAGAAGGCGCAGGTCGTCACCCGAAGGCGGTCGTCGATCGAGCAGCACGTCGCCAGCGTCGAGAAGCTCACGCGCGACCTCGACGACGCCATCGTCCTGCTCGATCTCGGC
>Ga0302324_100024522_pt1 | contig 11616 bp, 8 predicted proteins | sample Palsa_T0_1_FD_201949 | JGI IMG/M metagenome (GOLD analysis project Ga0302324, IMG submission 201949) | Peat permafrost microbial communities from Stordalen Mire near Abisko, Sweden - Palsa_T0_1 | ecosystem: Environmental > Terrestrial > Soil > Palsa > Peat permafrost | place: Sweden: Abisko... | reverse complement strand
GCTCGCCTTCACGGGCTCGAGCGACACGGGCATCATCCTTCGCAGCGGCAAGGCGGCCCTCGCGCACTCGGTCCGCGTGAACGTCGAGGCGGACAGCCTGAACGCCGCGGTGCTCGGCCCCGACGCGACGGAAGGTTCCGACACGTGGAACCTCTTCATCACCGACGTCGTACGCGACATGACGCAGAAGACCGGCCAGAAGTGCACGGCGATTCGCCGCATCTACGTGCCAAAAGAGAGAGCCGCCGAGGTCGTCGGTGCGCTGAAGGAGCGGCTCGCGCAGACGAAGGTCGGCAATCCGTCGCACGAGGAAGTGACGATGGGCCCCGTCGCGACGGCGCAGCAGCTCCGTGACGTCCGTGAGGGTATCGGCCAGCTCGCAAAGGCCGCGCGCATCGAAGTGGGCGGGGCGGGAGCCGTCGATGGAATCGGTGCTCCGAAGGGCAAAGGCTACTTCGTCGCTCCGACGCTGCTCGTGTCGAGCTCACCGAGCCCGACCGATGCCGTCCACACCCTCGAGGTCTTCGGCCCGTGCGCCACCGTCATCCCGTATGACGGAACAGCCGCGGAGGCGGCCCGCTTCGTTCGTGCTGGAGGCGGCGGTCTCGTCTCGAGCGTCTACTCGGACGACCGCGAGTTCATCCCAGCGTTCGTGCTCGGCTCGGCGCCGTCCCTCGGTCGCGTCACCATCGGGTCGGCGAAGATCGCAGGGCAGGCGATTCCGCCCGGCATGGTCATGCCGTCGCTCATTCATGGTGGACCCGGGCGAGCCGGCGGCGGTGAAGAGCTCGGCGGTCGTCGCGGTCTCACGTTCTACATGCACCGCGTCGCTCTCCAGGGCGACCGCGCTCTCGTCGAAGCCACCCTCAAGGGCTAGACTGCGACCCATGCGTCGCTTGCTCGTGCTGCTCGTTCCGCTGCTCGCTTGTTGCAACAATTCACCAGTGGGCGCCCCTGACAGCGGCCCCGAGGCCGAAGCCGGGCCCGCCGCTCCCTACACGCAGATGCTGCTCGACAACGCGCGCATCACGAGCATCTCGTCGATGCCGAACTACCAGGTCGCGACCGCGGACGTGCAGCTCACAGGCGGCCCGTTCGCGAGCGTCACGCTCACGGTCGACCTCACGAGCACTTGTTACCCGTTCTCGAACTGGGCGACCGACAAGCCACCTGCCGGGCAGAACTGGCCCGCGGACTGCGACGCCTACGACCGCAACTTCGAGATGGCGTTGCTCGACCCCGCGAACCCGACCAACCCGGGCCTCGAGCTCGTGCGCGCCATCACGCCCTTCGGGGGGCCGGAGGAGATCACACAAGACGTGACCGACGCGTTCAACGCCATCGGCTCCGGCGACCGCACCTTTCAGATCACGATTCCGACCTACAGCGACGGCGCCGGTCAAGTGAGCGGCAGCAACGGTGGTTGGAACGTGTCGGCGCAGCTCGCCGTCGTCCCGGGCACGCCACCGCGCAACGTGCTCTCGGTTCAGTCCCTCATCTACACGAGCATTCCGGCGGCCCAGAGCGGGATGGCGACGTCGCTGCCCTTCACGCTGCCACCGGGGACGGCGACCACGACGCTCGAATATCGCGTGACGGGTCACGGCGGGGCCACCGACACGACCGGCGAGTGCATCGGCCCCGCCGACGAGTTCTGCGAGCGCACCCACACCCTCACGATGGACGGCCAACCCCTCGCGACGATGAAACCCTGGCGGACGAACTGCGCCACGTTCTGCACCCAGGAGACGAACGACGCGGGCTACGGCCCCGTCGGAAGCTACTGTGAGCAGAATCCGTGCGGCGAGATCGCGAGCGTTCAGGCGCCGCGCGCCAATTGGTGCCCTGGCAGCGAGACGGCGCCGTTCACGTACAACCCGACGCTCGCGCCGGGTGACCACACCTTCGCGTTCACCATCTCCACCATCGCCGGCAACTGGCGCGTCTCATCGACGGTGTACGCGTACGGGAATTAGGAGAATGCCGCAGACTGTCGAGCGCAGCGGCGCTTGTGACGTCGGTGCAGAAGGACGGCGCGTTCAGGTCCAAGGTACTCTTTCTCGACAAGAAATCGACCGGGTCGTCCCAATCGATGCCGATGGCGACTTTGGGAGCCGAGACGTCGTCTCGAAGACCCGAGACGTTGGCTCCAAGACCCGAGACGTCGTCTCCAAGACCCAAGACGTCGTCTCCAAGACCCAAGACGTCGTCTCCAAGACCCAAGACGTCGTCTCCAAGACCCAAGACGTCGTCTCCAAGACCCAAGACGTCGGCTCGAAGACCCGAGACGTCGGCTCCAAGACCCGAGACGTCGGTTCCAAGACCCGAGACGTCGGCTCCAAGACCCGAGACGTCGGCTCCAAGACCCGAGACGGCGTCTCCAAGAGCCGAGGTGTCGTCTCCGAGAGCCGAGACGTCGTCTTCAAGAGCCGAGACGTCGTCTCGAAGACCCGAGGCGTTGTCTCGAAGACCCGAGACGTCGTCTAAAGGACCCGAGGCGTCGCCTCGAGAAGCCAAGGCGTCGTCTCCAAGAACCGAGACGTCGTCTCGAAGCGCCAAGACGTCGTGCGGATCTCGGTCTCGTAGGTGACGTAGCTCCCGTTGCCGCTCGCCGGATTGCCCCGTTACCGAAATTGTTCGTACACGCAATCCATGCGGTGTGGCATCGCTGTTGATTACACGACTCGTTCTGGGCTGCGGATATACAATCGGGCGCGTGCACCGTGCGCTTTCGATGTTCGCGCTCGCCCTTGTCGCGTGTGCTGGCGAGCGTCCGTTTCCACTGCGCGCGCCGATGACACGCGACGACGATCTCCTCTCGCGATCCGTCGCCTGCCGCGTCGAGCCAACGAAGAAGGACGCGCATCATCGCGTCTGCGCTCCGCGGGCGTACGTCTCGCCGCTGATCTGGGACGGCGCTGACAATCTGATCTTTCGCCCCCTGTCGCGCGCGTTCGCCATCGATCCGCCCGGTGACGCCGTCGACGTGAACAGCCTCGACGAAGTCCCCGACTCGTCGTGGTTCACCAACCGCATCGGCACTCATGATCTCACGCTCGACGAATTCCTGCGTGGAGCCTGCACCGAAGCCCTGATGCTCGACCCCGACACAATGCCGGACGGATCGTGGGTGATCGACCAAGGCAAGAACAACGGGTCGTCCCCTGGGTTTCGCGTCAACATCAAGGGCAAGGGGAAATATCTCCTCAAGAGTGATGTCGCGAGCATCGCGGAACGATCGAGCGGTGCGAGCGTCATCGGTGCAGTCGCGTACAATGCGGTCGGCTTCAACACGTCGTGCGAGCAGGTCGTCTATTTTAGGCCGTCCGTCCTCAAGCTCACACCTCACCTCGAGTCCGCGAACAACTCCGGGGTCAAGAAGCCGTTCGATCAGGCCGCGGTCGACAAGATCCTCGCCGAGGCGGCCCACCGCGGCGGACTCGTCCGCATGCAAGCCTCTGCTTGGCTGCCTGGGCACCTCCTCGGTCCGTTTCGCTACACGAGCACACGCGACGACGACCCGGCCGACGTAATCGCGCACGAGGATCGGCGCGAGCTCCGCGGCGGGCGTCTGCTTGCCGCGTGGATCGATCACTTCGATGCGCGTGAGCAGAACAGCATGGACAGTTGGATCGCCGACGCCAAAGATGCACCCGACTCCTCGCCGGGTTACGTGCGTCACTACTACCTCGACACGAGCGACTGTCTCGGCGGTGAGTGGGATTGGGATCCCGTCTCGAAGCGACTCGGCCAGAGCTACCTCGTGGACTACGGCGACATCTCGCTCGACTTCATCACGCTCGGAATCCCGGAGCGCCCTTGGGATCACATCCACCGCGCCAAGGGGAGGGAGATCTTTGGCTACTTCAACGTGGAGCAGTTCGACCCGGAGACGTGGAAGAACGAATATCCGAACCCCGCGTTCAGCAGAATGACCGAGCGCGACGGTGCGTGGGCGGCGCGAATTCTCGCCCACTTTACGCCCGAGATGGTGGTGGGCATGGCGAAGCTGGCGCGCTTCACCGACCCCGGAAACACCGACTATCTGGCGAAGGTGTTGCAGGGCAGGCTCGATCGCATCCTCGCGCGCTATCTGACGCGGCTCTCGTCCATCAGCGACGTCCGCGTCGAGGGCGACCGCCTCTGCGCGACCGACTGGGCCGAAAAGCGCGGCGTGCGGGAGGCCTCGGCATTTCGGTACTCGGCACACGAGTCAGGCGGCGCGGCACTTGCCGTCGAGCGACTCAACGGCGGTCAAATATGTGTGCCGCTCACGCACGCGGCCGCCCCGAGCGGCAGCATGACGGAGCGTTATATCGGCGTGCGCATCGAAGACGGCGTCGCGCCCCATCCACTGCTTGCTTACCTCTACGATCTCGGGTCGGCGCGCGGCTTTCGGCTGGTCGGCCTCGAGCGGCCGGACTGACTGACCTCAAACGAGTTCGTCGCGCTCCTCCTCCAGCCACGTCAAGATCGACCGTGACAGGTCAGCGTGATCTTCGTTCACGTCGAAGATGGCTTCGTCGGACAGACGGAGAACGGTCGATCGGCTCGACGCTGTCGCGTCGAACGCGATGCGTCTTACGAAACTCGCCGGGCCGAGGACGAAGGCGCCCTCACCGAAACGCTCGACGTGTGCAGGCTCTACGCGCGTTGCCTCGACTTCACCAAACGCCACGACAGCGTGTGCACGGCGTGAGATCGCTCGCGAGAAGAGCGTGTCGCCAGGGGCGAGCTCGAGCACGTCGGCAGAGGCCGCGAGGCTTGCCAGCGTCTGGATCCGAGCCCGGTGGAAGGGCCGCGTAGCGCGCAGCATGACGATGCGATCGACAAGCGTGAGCGTGTCGGGTGAGCTGATGCGCACGGTCGGCGGATCGAGGACGGAGCCCTGCACCATCGGGCCGCGCTCGCGCCGGAGCGTATCGACGTTCGTCGCGACGCCGCTGATCGCCGCCATCGCCGCCTCCGTGTTGTCCTCGAGGATCTCGAGCCACGACACTGCCGGAAGCTCGAGCGCGTGGACGGGCGAGAGCGCGACGGCCTCCTGCGTTCGCAGCCGCTCGAGAAGGACATCACTCGTCCCGAGAACGCTCCGCTCGCCGTATGCCGTGCGCCTCGAATCCTTCACCACATCCAGGCGGCCGCTCGCGATGAAGAACACGCTCTCCGCGGCATCACCGACACGGAAGAGCGCTTCGCCCGGGCTGATATGGACGTCCGTCATCGCGCGCACGAGCAGCGGCATCGTGCGCGCCATCAGCTTCGTCGAGCGGCCTTGCGCGAAGCTCGCTATGAAGAGCTCTCGCGACGTGATTGAATCGCCACTCGTCATCGCGGCCCTCGCTCGCCGTGCGGGGCCCCCGCGCCGAACCACTGGGCGCGAAGATCGGTGAGAGCAGGTCGCTCGAGCGCTCGTGCAACGGCAGCGTCGAGCGACGAGTCGCGCAGGATCGAAGCATAGCGGGCCGCGAGCATGGCGACCAGATCATCGTCATCGTCGATGAGGGCGATGACGGCATCTTGCGCGTCTCGCGGCAAGGTTCCAACGATGGACGCGGCGCGCCGAGCGCGCTCGACGTCGTCCACGTCGTCGAGGACGATCCGGAGCAGATCGCGCGTCAGCTCGTGGCTGGGGCCCGCGAGGAGAGCGTCGAGGTATTCGAGCGCATTCGTGCGCGTCGTGCGGTCGCCGGCCCGCGCGATCACGTACACGCGGTGGATGTCCTCGCCCGTGTACATGAGCTCGAGGAGTCGAAATGCGCGCTCCAGTGCCTGGTCGATCTTGTCGGCGAGGAGGCCCATCAGCAGATCACGCGTGGGCTCGCCCGACGCACTCGCCGTGTCGTGAGCGTGGAGACGCGGCGCGCCCAGGGCCACGCGCCAAGCTACGAGGCGAAGATGCTCGACGAGGTTGTTATGGCAGTCGACCTCGAGTCGCGCGCGATCGAAACGCACGTTCGCGCCGACGAGCATGTTGAGCCCCCGAAGCACCTTGTAGCGAACGAGACCGACCGTCTCCGTCTTCAACATGTCGGTGAGCACGTCGGCCGCCCGTTGCGTGCCGAACGCGCCGAGCGTCCTCGGAATGTGAACGCGCACAAGGTAATCGGTCGATTTGTCGAGAAGCATCGTGACGAGGGCGTCGAACGCCACATCGCCCATGTGGACAAGCGCCTCCCGAGCGCTGTCGCGACCGACGTAGAGGCTCAAGCGTTGAATGAGCGCTGGGACGAAGCGCACATCACCGACTTCGCGCATGGCACGTGCCAAGAGCGCGGGAGCGTCTGGGCCCTGCATCACGCCGTCATCGCGTGCGAGTGCGAGTAGCACACCTGCAGCGCGTGGCGTGGGCACGTCGGCAATGGCCACGAGGAGCTCGGCGCGAGCCGCGGCGCCATAGTCGCCTTTTGCCTCCAAGAACCCCGCGATCAATGGCTCGTCGAGCAGGTCGCGTTTGCCGTCGCGGAGCATCTGGTGGAAGGCCGCGTAGACTTGAAGGCGGGTGCTCGGGTCCTCCGTGGCCTCGGTCAGAGCGCTCACCACGTCCTTGCGCGCGAGGGCACGAATCGCCGCGACGCGCACCCGCTCGTCGGGGCTCTTGAGCAGACGCTCGGCGAGCGGGATCCAATCGGTGCGATCGGTCGCGGCGAACAAGTCCAGCGCCTTGACCACGACGGCCTCTGACTCGTGGTAGAGGACGAGCGCCGGGATCAGTCGCCCGTGGTTCTTCTGGGCTAGCAGGCTCATCGCGGCGATCACCGTGTCCGGGCTGCGGCTCGCGAGGCCCTCGACGAGCGTCTCGGCGGACGCGAGGTCGAGGTCTTCCGGTTCGTCACCAAGGCCGCCCACTGCAAGCGCAGTTCGGAAGAGCTGGAGATATTTGCCGCGAATCGCCACCGCGCTCGCCACCCACAGCACCGCGAGAACCGCCACGGTAAGCCCGAGAGCCCTGGTGCTCCCGAAGCCCCGAGTTGCGACGACGTACAAGGCACCTGCGGTCACAGCCTGCGTGACGCGCGTGACGACGCCGTCGATCAAGGCTTTGCCTCGTTCTCGCGCCTCACGAGAGAGTGGGAGATACAAGAGCTCCGTCGCAATCTTGTTGAGCGAGTAGCGCAAGCCGCCGTCGATGCTCTTGGCGATCGCGACCGCAGCGAATGCGCCCGTCGTGAAGATGCCGAGCCCGCCGAGCGTGAGCAACACCGGCGTGTAGGCCGTCGCGCCGACGACGCCGAGCCTGCGGAGCACGCGTGACGCGACGAGGAGCTGCACCACCAGCGAGATGAGGTTCATCACCGCGTAAAAGCGCGCGAAGAACGGGCCGAGCGCGGCCGGAGAGAGCGACCGCGCGGCAGTCGACTTGAACACGTAGTCGACGACGAGGACGGTCGCCGTCGACACGACGACGAGAATCGTGATCCGCCCGAGCAGCGGATTGTCGCGAAACACTTTCGTCGACATGCGCGGAGGGGCGTCCGCTGGCGCTGCGCTGCTGGACGCGCGATCGTCGATCAGCACGCCGACGATCATCGCCAGGACGAAGAGAACGCTCGACACCCAAAAGAGCGACTGCACACCCCCGATTCCGATCGCAACCGCCGCGATGCTGGCTCCGGCCACGCCACCCACGACGCCGCCGGCAGCAAGCAGCCCAAAGAGCCGCCGGCCTTGCGACACGGAGAAGATTTGCCCCATGAGCAGCCAGAACTGCGGGATGACGACGGCGCCGATGAGGCCGCTGTAGACGTAGAAGACGATGGCGAACGTAGGCGTGGGGGTGAAAAACCGCAGCGCCGCGGTGATGCCGGCGGTGAGAACGAGGGAGCCCACGAGCGCGCGGCGCCGTCCGAGCACGACAGCGACGGTCGTGCTTACCGCAGCGGCGAAGAACGTGAGCACCGCCAGAATGACGTAGACGATGTTGAGGCGGCTCGCCGGCAACATGGACAGGAACAGCGTGTCGCGCGCAGTCTCGAGGATCGTATGGCCGGCGACGATGAGCAAAAGGAGCGCGGTGGCGCGGGTCAGGTGCCACCGTTCGCCCACCCGAACGTCGAATGTGCGGGACCCCATCATCGCTCGACGTTGCCTCGCGACAATGGCAGCATCGGGTCCGGCTGTGGGCAAGCGGGTGATGAGCAGAGTGCCTCGAACATTCGCGCTCGCTCTCGCCCTCTTGGCCGCACCCGCGACAGTGCACGCTGACGATACGTCGTCGCCCAAGCGCAAGGTGCCCGACTACGACGGACGCGGCCGCAAACCAACGAACGCGTCCGACGTGCTCTTGTGGATTCCACGCGTGCTCTTCTCGCCGGTCTACTTCACGACCGAATACCTCATTCGTCGCCCGCTTGGGGGGCTTCTCACCTGGGCCGAGCGCGTCAACGCCTTTCAGAGCTTCTACGACTTTTTCGTGTTCGGCCCCGATCACAGAGCCGGCTTCGCGCCGATAGGGTTCTTCGACTTTGGGTTCAACCCCTCCGTCGGCGTCTACGTGTTCTGGGATGACGCTCTCAAACGCGGGAACGACCTCGCGTTCCACGGGACGACGTGGGGCACCGATTGGCTCGCCGGGGTATGGACCGACCGTGTCCATTTCGGCAAGCGCGGCAATACGTTCACGTTCAACGCGGTCGCCATCAAGCGGCCGGATCACGCCTTCTTCGGCGTCGGCCCAGACGCGCTCGAGTCCGACCTCGGCCGTTACGGCGAGGAGATGGTGGACGTCAGCGGCGCGTTCGATCTGAAGCCGGCGAGGCCGCTCGAGGTTCGCGCGACCGGCGGAATTCGCGACGCGAATTTCTACGCTGGACACTACGGCACCGATCCGAGCATTGAGGCCGAGTCGCAGACGGGGGCTTATCCCCTGCCCGACGGCTTCGCGAAGGGGTACACGTCCGTGTACGAGCATCTCTCGTTCGCTGTCGACTCTCGCAAGGCGCGGCCCGTGTCCGGTAGCGGCGTTCGCCTCGAGCTCGACGGCGAGAATGCCGGCGACGTGCGCTCGGGATCGGGGTGGGTCCGTTATGGCGGAACCTTTGGCGGTTTTTGGGACATCACCGGCACGGGTCGCATCCTGAGCTTGTCGTTCGCGACGGCCTTCGCCGATCCCCTCGGAAAGAATCCCGTTCCATTCACGGAGCTCGTCGCGTTGGGTGGCGACGGCCCGATGCGCGGATACATCCCTGGTCGCTTGCTCGGCAGGAGCTACGCGGCGCTCACGGTACGCTACCGTTGGCCGATCTGGATGTGGCTCGATGGCTCGCTCCAGGCAGCCGTCGGGAACGTCTTCGATGAGCACCTCGAGGGCTTCAAGCCAAGCCTGCTCCGACTCTCGGGCGCTTTGGGCATCGAGAGCACGTTCTCGCTCGATACGTCGATCGAGCTGCTCGTGGGCTTCGGGACGGAGACATTCGACCACGGCGCGACCGTCAACTCCGTGCGCTTCCTCGTCGGGTCGAACCGAGGCTTTTGAGGGATGGCGAAGCCGCATTTCAACAAACACCCGATCGAATTCGTGCTTCGGCTGTTCGCCGATGTGCGCGCGGGCGAGGCGCCGACGGCGCTCCTCCTCACGCTGAACGTTTTCTTGCTGCTCACCGCGTACTACCTCCTGAAGGTTGCGCGCGAGCCACTGATTTTGGTGGGCGGCGGAGCGGAGGTGAAGAGCTACACGTCCGTCGGCCAGTCGATCCTGCTCATCGGCGTGACGAGCGTCTACAGTTGGCTCGCGTCACGCGTCGGTCGCATGGCATTGGCGGCTTGGGTGACGATGTTCTTCGTCGCGTGCCTCGTCGTGTTCTGGCTCCTCGGCTCGCGAGGTGTTCCGCTGGGTATCCCGTTTTTCCTGTGGGTCGGCATCTTCAACGTCACGATGGTCGCGCAGTTCTGGAGCTTCGCCGCGGATGTCTACACCGACGAACGCGGCAAACGGCTCTTCCCCATCATCGGCGTCGGCAGCTCCGTCGGGGCCGTCGCCGGCGCATGGACCGCCGATCTCCTCCTCTCGCTTGGTCCGTTTCGCCTCATGATCATCGCAGCGGGTGTGCTCCTCGGTTGTCTCGCTCTCACGGTCGCGGTTCATCGCCGCGAAGGCATCGCGTCGGCGCAAAAGCAAGACCATACCGACGACCGCGATGCGCCCATTCACGGCAAGAACGGGTTCGCGCTCATCATGCGCGACCGATACCTGTTGGTCTTCGCCGCGCTCATCTTCGTCCTCAACTGGGTGACCAAAACGGGCGACTACGTCCTCGACCGTGACCTCATCGCAGCTGCCCACGATGCGGCCCGCGCTACGGGCATCAAGCCAGCGGTGTTCATCGGCGAATTCAAGGCGCACTACTTCGAGTGGGTCAACGGGGTGGGCGTCGTGATGCAGCTCTTCGTCGTTTCCCGCATCATCAAGTACCTCGGCATGCGCGCCGCGCTCGTCATCATGCCCATTGCCTCGGTCGTCGGCTACAGCAGCGCGTTCGCCGTTCCCTTGCTCTCGGTCTTGTTCGTCGCGCGTGTCTCGGAGAGCAGCCTCGACTACTCGCTCTCGAACACCACGCGTCAAGCGCTGTGGCTCGTGACAGCGCGCGACATCAAATTCAAGGCCAAACAGGTCATCGATACGTTCGTGGTGCGCATTGGCGACGCGATGTCGGCCGCGCTCGTGTGGATCGGCGTCCACACCGCGATGAAGCCGCACACTTTCATAGGCATCAACGTCGCTCTGTCGGCGGTGTGGCTCGCGCTCGCTTTCGCGCTCGGCAGCTCCTACAAGCGCGTCAGCGCCGCGTGTCATTCGCCACGCTGACAGCGACGAATCCGGTCCACCACCCGAGCGCCAAACCAAAGGCCACGTTCCACACGTAGTGCATGCCCATCCACACGCGCGAAACAGCGACGAGCAGGGACCACGAGAAGAGGAGGGCTGCGACGAGATCGCGAACTGTACGCGTCGATGTTCGGAGAACGACGTCACGCACCGGAAAGAAGAGGAGCGCGGCGACAGACGCGTGTCCGGAAATTCCGTGACCGTCGAGTGCGAGGTACCGCATCGCTCCTCCGAAGATCGGGCGACGTTCCGCGAGCAAGAGCTGCCCCGTTTGCGTCAGGAGAAAACACCACACCCCCGCCGCGCCGAATACGAGCGCGCCGACCGCGAGTCGTTGGATGCGAAACACGCGACCGACGACGAACGCGACGACCCCGAGGACCGTCATCGAAAAGCCGCCGCCGATCAAATTGATGATCGATGCGATCGTACGCGGGACTTCACCTCCGACCCCCTGAACATGACCTTGCAGCGCGCGCTTATGGCTCCACGTCAGGTGGATTGTGACCACGAGGATTGCAAAAAGCGTCCACTGCTTTACACGCCAAGCGAGCGGCGCGCGGAGGAGGGCGCGACCTGTCTGAAACGTAAGGCTGAGCCCAGACGAAGCCTCCAAATCTGCCAGTGTAGTGCTCTTACCCGGTGAATATGGACAGTTCGAACCCGTCCGCGATGTCGAGTGTCGAGGACACAAACCCGTTCGTGCCGCTCTGCACGTAATCGACGTACGGTCGTAGCGCCCTCTTGAAGGTGAAGATGTTGTCGGCGAGAACGACCGCCCTGGGCCTGAG
>Ga0302324_100024521_pt1 | contig 11616 bp, 10 predicted proteins | sample Palsa_T0_1_FD_201949 | JGI IMG/M metagenome (GOLD analysis project Ga0302324, IMG submission 201949) | Peat permafrost microbial communities from Stordalen Mire near Abisko, Sweden - Palsa_T0_1 | ecosystem: Environmental > Terrestrial > Soil > Palsa > Peat permafrost | place: Sweden: Abisko... | reverse complement strand
GTGGGCGTGCACCACAATGGGATAGCGGAGGTGCATCTGCTCCTGCGGCAACAATTGGCCGCGACTGGACGATTGGACAGCGAAGAGCTGAACACCGGTCTGATCTGCTATCGTGTAATCATCGTCGGTATTGTTTTTCAAAACATAAAAAAAGACCATATGGTGAGTCACGGTGCCAAGCATGACTCCGTCAAACGTCGCCGTAATACTTGTGGAATCCCAGGTGCCGGAAGGGAAATTGTGGGGCGACGAAGCGCACGGTCCTGCCGCGGCTTGAAATGATGCCAGCGCCACCCAGCAAAGAGCGATCCGAGAAATTCCGCGCAGATTTTTCATGTTCCAGCGAAATTGTATCATCGGCGGCGCCAAACTGTACGGGTCCTCAACTTTAGTTTCGCGGCTCATCTTTCCGGCTCGGACCGCCTGCTCCAGGTTTCACCCATCGATGGACATTGCTGCGATCCGCGGTTTCGGCCAGCAATTCCGCGATGGTGCGATGCAATTCCGGATGCCGAAACGCGGGAGCAATTTCATTTAACGGCACCAGGACAAATCGCCGGATCGTCATGCGCGGATGAGGGATGTCCAGTTCCTGCCCATGCAGGATATCGGAATCGAAGAGCAGCAGATCAATGTCCAGTGTCCGCGGGCCGCTGCGGACCAGACGCTGCCGTCCCGCCTCTTGTTCAATGTGTTGCAGAACATGAAGAAGCTCAATAGCGGGCAACTCCGTCTCCGCTTCCACGGCACAATTCAGAAACCACTCCTGCTCGCGCAGTTCGAGAGGTTCGGTCAGATACAGCGTGGAACGCTTCGTGACTTTGACGCCCGCATGCTGAAGGCGCGTCAGAGCGTGTTCAATGTTTTCCGTCCGATCGCCTATGTTCGAACCCAGCGAAAGATAGATGACGTGCATCGCAGTCGCTCAGAGAGCCCCTTCCTAAAATAATTGCGGCTGCCGCGAAGGAGGCTCCAGGCCGAAATATTTCCAGGCCAGCGCCGTGGCGACCCGTCCACGCGGGGTACGGCTGAGCAGGCCAATCTGCATCAAATACGGCTCGTAGACCTCTTCGATGACGTCCTCTTCCTCGCTGAGTGACGCGGCCAGCGTGTTCAGGCCCGCGGGGCCACCATCGTATTTCTCCAGCAACGTGCGCATGAGGTTGCGATCCATCTCGTCCAATCCCTGCTCGTCCACACCGAGCATGGCCAACGCCTCGCGCGCTGCGTCCAGCGTGATCCGCCCTCCGGCGCGCACTTCGGCAAAATCGCGAACGCGTCGCAGCAGCCGGTTCCCGATGCGAGGTGTTCCGCGGCTGCGCCGGGCAATTTCCGCGCCGCCTTCTTCGTCCAGGGCAATCCCCAGTATTTTTGCCGTACGAAGAACGATCCGTAGCATGTCTTCCGGCCCGTAGAAATCCAGACGGTGCACGATTCCGAAGCGCGTCCTCAGCGGGGCCATCAGCAATCCCGCGCGCGTCGTGGCGCCAACCAGCGTAAAGCGGTTGAGCGACATATTGTGCAGCCGCGCGCCCGGCCCCTGCCCAATCATCAGATCAATCCGGAAGTCCTCCATCGCGGGATAGAGGATTTCCTCCAGCGCGGGCATCAGTCGGTGAATTTCATCCAGGAACAGAAAATCGCGCGTTTCGAGGCCGGTTAAAAGGGCCGTCAGGTCGCCCTTCCGCTCCAGCAGTGGCCCTGAACTGATGCGAATGTTGGAACCCATTTCATTCGCTAAAATTTGAGCCAGGGTGGTCTTGCCCAAGCCGGGCGGCCCGTAGAGAAGTACATGGTCGAGGGCTTCATCGCGGGTACGCGCCGCCTCCACGGCGATGGAGAGATTTTCCTTCAGCCGCTCCTGGCCGATAAAATCCGCCAGGCGCTGCGGGCGAACCGTGGCTTCCAACCGCGCATCTTCGGTAAGCGGCGCGCCCGTCACAATGCGCGGCTGCCGCGGAGGGGTCACCGACGGCCTCCGTGACCTTCCGTGCTCGTGGAGACGCCGCCCAATTGTTTCAGCGCCGCGCGCAGCATGGCATCAAAATCGCCGTTGGCGGGCTGCATGCGCTCGATCGCCTGCTCGGCGGCACGGCGTTCGTAGCCCAAATTCAGCAACGCGGAAAGCACGTCCTCTTCCGCGTCGGATTTCGCTGGCCTGCTTCCTTCCGTCACCGGCTCCAGCAATGCGATCTTGTCGCGCAATTCGACCACCATGCGCTCGGCAATTTTCCGGCCCACTCCGGGAGCGCGCGTAAGCTGAGCCAGGTCGCCCTTGCCGACGGCGCGAATCAACTCTTCCGTGGACAGGCCCGAAAGAATCCGCAATGCCAGATTCGGACCCACACCGGAAGCGGAAATCAGCAGCTCGAAACATTGTTTCTCGCGGGCGGTGTGGAAGCCGTACAAAGCAATTTGGTCTTCGCGGACGTGAGTATGAATCAAAAGCTCCGCCTCCGCGTTCAGCGCTCCAAGTGCCGCATAGGTAGAAAGCGGAATCTGCGCCTGGTAGCCCACGCCGTTGACGTCGAGAATCACTTGGTGAGGCAACTTCTCCCGCAGCCTGCCGCGTAGGAATCCAATCATGTCACCGCGATTATTGAGCACGCGCGAATGCCTGTCAACGCGCCGGTTCCGAGCCGCTGACCCGTGCTATCCGCGGATGAAACTGCCGCCACCGATGGACTTGGCGGATGATTCGTGAAAGCTGTGCCCGCACTGTTCGATAGCGAAAAATAAATTACGCGCAATCTCAAAAGTGGACAGTCGCCGGGAATTTTTCTTGCCCGCTCAAATATTTCTGAACTTTGGGAAAGGAATTTCGTATCTCGATATTGAATGCGCTTTCTTTCATTTGGCATTCGCGTCTACAGAAAAGAAGATGCACAAAAACCCAGGGAGGAACACGATGTCACGCCGAATATTTGCACAATTCATGGCTTTACTCGCAGTGATGGCAATGTCGTTGCCTGTGTTGGCGGCGCCGAGGGCTTCAAAGGACTCCGCGCCCACGCTTAAAACCACCTTAATCATTTCGGATCCGGTGACGTTTGCCGGTACGCAACTGAAACCGGGCAATTACGACATAGTTGCCCGGGATTCGAAGGTCACGGTCAGCCGCGATGGCCAAAAGATTGCCGAAGCAGACGCTGAATGGCGCGATGAACAGCGCGCACCCCACTCCAGCAGCATCGTGCTCGATGGTAATCAGGTTAAGGAGGTTCACTTCGGAGGAAAAACGAAATACATTGTCGTCAGTCAGCCGTAGGAGTCGACATCTTCCGGGTGCGGACGCAACCCGCACCCGGAAACCTCTTTCCGTCACGCCTTGCTGTTGTCAGCGGGCGAAATCGCAGGCATTGTGTGCGCGCCGGGCGATGAGGACGTGGACCGCGCCGGCCGAAGGTAAAAACTCGAGCTAGGCGTAAAGGCCGCGCAGCTTCAGCGCCGAGGCCACGCGGTCAATGGCCAGCATGTACGCGGCGATGCGGTTGTTCACCTGGTGCTGGGCCGCGTACTTGGTCACTTCCGCGAAGCTGCGGTCCATCACGTCCTGCAATCGCTCATTCACTTCGCTTTCGCGCCAGAAGAATCCCTGCCGGTCCTGCACCCATTCAAAATAACTGACCGTCACGCCGCCGGCATTGGCCAGAATGTCGGGAATGATGAAAACGTCGCGCGCTTCCAGCACGGCGTCGGCATGGGATGTGGTGGGACCATTGGCGCCTTCGCAAAGAATGCGCGTCTGGACGCGATTCACATTCTGGCTGGTGATCTGGTTCTCGATGGCCGCCGGAATCAGGATGTCGCAGGGCTGGAAAATAATATCCTGCCCAGAAAGCTTTACACCGCCGTCGGGAAATTCAGGAAGCGGGCGGCGCTGCTGATGAACCCAGTCAATCACTCGGGGAACATCAAATCCGTTCTCGTTGTAGAGGCCCCCATGAATATCCGCCAGGCCTATGATCTTGTAACCCGCTTCGTGCATCAGCATGGCCGCCATGGAGCCGACGTTGCCGAAGCCCTGGATCACCACGCTGCACCCGTCGCGTTTTATCTTCAATTTCTCGAGCGCGCGATCGCAGGTCATCATCACGCCACGGCCCGTGGCTTCCCGCCGTCCAGCCGAGCCGCCCAGCGCCAATGGCTTCCCCGTCACCACTGACGTGACCGTATGCCGCATGTGCATCGAATAAGTGTCCATCACCCACGCCATCACCTGCTCGTTTGTGCCCACGTCCGGCGCGGGTACGTCACGCTCCGGGCCGAACCAATCCGCCAGCTCCGCGGTGTACCGGCGCGTGATCCGTTCAACTTCCTTCAGGGAAAGTTTCGACGGATCGCAGATTACGCCGCCTTTCGCGCCGCCAAACGGAATATCCACCACGGCGCACTTCCACGTCATCCAGGATGCCAGCGCGCGAACTTCATCCAGCGTCACGTCCGGCGCGTAGCGGATCCCTCCTTTGCCAGGCCCGCGAACCACCGAATGATGAACGCGATAACCAATAAAAACTTCCAAGTGCCCGCTGTCCATGGTGATGGGAAGATAAACGGTGATTTCCTTGTTCGGATATTTCAGGTAACGATAGAGACCTTCGGCCAGCCCCAGCTTCCGCGCGGCGATTTCAAAGCGTGCCTCGGCGGATTCGTATGGGTTCAACTCATTCTTCGGCAATACCATGGACGTGGCCATCACACATCTCCCCGCAAGCTTCGGCTCACTGCAAACGGCAGCCGCGCGGCTGCACGGCTCATCCCTCGAGCGAAACTCGTTTTCGGCAGCGTGCGCAAGTATAGAAAATGGCCGCGCCGGGCGCAAGCAACGGCGACCCCGAAAGGATTTTGAGGATGATTTCTATGCTATAGAATTGGGGCCGAGGTGCTTCGATGCGAAACATCCTGATCCCCAACATAAACATAATTTTGGTTCTTGCGGCATTCGGCTCCGGCGGATGGAATGTGCCGCCTTCACCTCAAAACTCCAAATTACCGGCGCAAGCGCGCAACGCAGAAGAAGGACAAAAGCCCGCGTTGATGTGCCCGGATAAAATTGAAGTTACCGAGCAGGCCGGAGTGCCGTCCACGCCTGTGGCCGGTGAACACATGGAATGGAACGCTCCGCCCGTGAAAGCCGCGCATCCGCTCGAAGGCATCACGATATTTAACGGTGAAATGGGCGACACCCAACCCAGCCTGGCGCCGGATGATGAAGTCCATCGCGGCAAACATTACAAGCAGACCTGGCACGTAAAGGATTACCGCGATCGGAACGTTTGGCTGCAATGCCGGTACCAGGACACAAGAGCGACGCTGGCCGTCAACATTCCAGTTCAGATTCAGAATTGCGAATTTACGTTTGATATGGACGCGAAGGGCAATATCACGCAGCCCGTTCTGGAGTGCCGCTGATCCAGCGGCAACCGCGTGGAATTACTGAGACACCTGGTCAAGCTCTGCTTGTCTTCCCCACCGTGGCGGGATTCCGGCCTACAGGCGCTCGGGAAGCGAAACGGCGAATGATGGCGCGTGCCAGGCGATCCGTGTCGTGACGCACAACGTGATCCTGCAACAAAAAATCACTGCACAGCACATCAAGCCCGAGCTTCTCCAGCTCCCCGGTATCGCAAACGACGGGCTCCGCGCCTTGATGGCGATAGCGGCGAAGAAGACGCGGCGAAACGGGTGCGCGATTGACGATAGCCCAATCGAAAAGGCCGGGACGCGTGTGGTCATACACCGCACGAACATGATCGGCGACTGAATAACCCTCGGTCTCACCAGGTTGAGTCATCAGATTTGCGATATAGATGCGCGTCGCGCGCGCCCGGGCAATTGCCGCGGCCACGCCGTCCACGAGCAAATTGGGAATGATGCTGGTGTAGAGCGAACCTGGACCAAAAAGAATGAGGTCAGCTTCGCGGATGGCCGCCAGGATTTCAGGCAAGGGCCGCACGCGGCGCGGCGCCAAATAAACGCGGCGGATGCGGCTGCGTGATCGGGAAATCCTGGTCTCGCCACGCACGCGACGGCCGGATTCGAGTTCCGCTTCCAGCGTGACGTTCTGTGCCGTCGAGGGGAAAATGCGGCCACGAGTGGCCAGAACTTGACTGGAGACGCGAACCGCCTCGGGGAAGTCGCCGGTGACGCGTGTAAGAGCAGTGAGAAACAGGTTGCCGAAACTATGGCCGCCCAGCGCACGCGCGCCGGGGAAGCGGTATTGAAAAAGCCGGCTGAGAAGAGCTTCATCCTTGGAAAGCGCCACCAGGCAATTGCGAATGTCGCCGGGAGGCAGGACGCTATATTCCCGGCGAAGGCGCCCAGAGCTGCCGCCGTCGTCAGTGACCGTGACCATGGCGGCTAAATCGGAAATGGGCAGGCGCGCGCGCTCCTGCCGGCTCCGCGCCACGTATTGCTTCAGACCGCGCAGAATGGTGGAAAGCCCGGTACCGCCGCCAATGGCGAGAATGCGGACGGAGCGGGAGCGAAACTCGCTTGAAGCCTTCACGGCGACGGAGGTCAGCCGGAAGCGGTGTCGCGCTCCGGGTAAAGGATCTCGGTGAAGCGAGGGTCTTCCTGCAGGAAAGCAAAATCCGGATCGTTGCGGGCGAGGTAACGATTTTCCGGCCGTAGTTGCATGGCGATGGCCAGATTTTTCATCGCCGATTCGGCTTCGCCGCATAGACAATCGAGCGCCGCCATGGCGTAGATGATGTGGTCGGACTTGGGTGAGGATTTGTGCGCTCGGTCCAGGTGCTCGCGGGCCTCGTCCCAGCGGCCCAGGTTCATAAGGGCCACTCCGTGAGTATAATGATCCTCGGCCGAGCGTAGCTGAGGCACCGTGTAGCGCTCCATGCGCTGGTCGCATATATGAAGATGCATGCGAGCGCGATCCCCGAGCTCCTTGTTTACGCCCTCGAGAACACGAACGAAAAGCGGGCGGGCACGGTTGAACTTCTGCACCTGAAAAAGAGCCAGCGCCTCCTCATACAACTTGAGCTGCTGGTGGGCAGCCTGATCGTACGCTTCCTGGGCCTTTGAGCGAGCAGGGGCAGAACTCTGTAACTCTTTTGTTTTAATAGGTTTGCTGGTTCTACGGCTAGATGATCGACCGCCGAGGCGTTTCGCGCTTTTATTCCGTGCGGTCATAACTTATTGAAGAACCTAGCAGACTTTTTACCCCGCGTCAAACCACCCAGAATGAACGTAAATCCATTAAATCGGGGGTGAATACCAGATCACTCCTTGAGCAAGCCACCTCCGAAAATCGGACGGCCCCCCAAGGAGGTGTAGAAGCCGTAGAGCGCCAGCGCGGCAATCAACAGAACCCCGGTGAGACTGATGCCCGCATACCACGCAGACCCTTGTGTGGTCAGGGGAAAGGTCTGCACGATACTAACGACAACTAAATTAACCGCCAGAGCCAGCAAGCCGAAGCGGATCAGCACAAAGACGGCCAGACTGAAAAAAATCAGAGTGCCCACCCAGGCAATCGGATGATTGCCAATGCGGCCAATAAGCGTAAATAAAAGAACCCATGCGACTGCTGCCGCCCACTGGTTGCGCAGCAAGGCCCGGAAAAGGAACAGGATAAACAGACCTGAAAGCCAAACAAAAGGCGCCTGGATCAACGTGAGGGCTACATCGGCAATTATGGTCCGTGCACCCAGAAACTGCCAGTCAGGACCCGATACTGGTTGCGGCGGAGGATAGCCGAGCCAGGAGGGAACGAACCACAACAGTCTTCCAACCGCGATTGGAAACGGCGCCAGGCAACAACCGATAAGGATGTCGCGTCCCACCAGTGGATCCCGAAAGCTTCCCGCCAGCAAGCGACTCCAGGAAATCAGCGTGGAGGGCCAGCGGCGGCGCACATACGGCTCCAAAGCAATGTAGAGAACCCAGATGAAACAGGCCCAGGCAAGCCCCCAGGCCAAAAACTGCGTGAAGAGCCCGAATTCGAGGAAATTCGGGACGTGGTGCGTCCCAAAGAACCATGCCACAGCCCAAGCCGCAAAAACAAAAGCTGCCAGACGAGAAGCTCCCCGGCGATCACCCCGGCCAAGGAGCAGGTTCCGCCGCGCGAGCAGCGTGCCGGCCACCAACACCGAAAGCAACAAAACGATGAGAATCACCAGAGAGGCCCGTTCGCCGCCGGTGAACTGATACGGCTGCATGCGTTCCGGACGGGTCCAGGGGCCGATCAACTCGAAGTAAACGGGCTGGCCCCGGTATGCTGCAGCTTCGATCCGCATCGGGATATCAGGGCGCGCGGCCAGCGATCCTGTCCATGCAGCGCGCGCGTCGCTATCAACAGGAGGCGTCCACATTGGCTGAGCTGACGGCCACTTGGATGGATCAAGTCCCGCAGCGGAGAACAGCGGCGCCCAGTCAGCTGAGGATATAGCGCCTGCCGGCTTCTCCACCTGCGGAGGAACTGCGATGAGTTGCGTAAGACGGCCGAGCGGATTGAGCTGAACCAGCGTCATCCCGGACACATCGAGCGCCGGGTCGTCCGTCCATACGGCCCCCGATATTGGTGCATGCGAGAAGATGTTCCCCGCCACAAGCGGTTGGGGGCTGCCGCGATACCAAAACACAAACGCCCCAGTATCGAGGTGATCCCAGCGCGTCTTCGACTTGTCGTGTTTCTCGATATAGCGTAGAAACTCGTTCCCTTCGTAGAACCCCATCGCCGTATCCACCGGCGGCTCGGAGTAGCCGACACTCTGCAGAATTTCCCGCGCGTGCCCTGCAAGCTCCTCGGGAGGCTTTTCGAGTGGCACGCGCCGGAACAGCATTGTTTGTGCACCCAACAGAATCGCCGCGGTGACTGACAGAATAACTCCTGCCAGCAATACCCAAGCCACTAGCGGACGCAGTCCTTCGGTTTCTCCCGAGGCAGCGACCATTTCCGGCGACGGCGTTTCCCCCGCCGCCAGCGCTGCAGCGAGCGGATCGCCTCCCGGAAGTGCTGCCGCCACTTGCAGCGCCGATGCGGGGCGCTTGGCCGGATCTTTTTCCAGGCAGCGCAGGATCACACGCTCGGCGAGCGGATCGATGTCCTTCACCAGCAGCGAAGGATTCGTCGGCGATGAGTGTTCCTGCGCGCGGCGCAGATCGGCCACCGTGGCGGCCTCGAACACGCGTTTCCCGGTGAAGACTTCATACAGCGTCAGGCCCAGCGCGTAGATGTCACTCTGAACCGAGGCATCTTTGCCCTTCAGTTGCTCGGGTGCCATGTAGGCAGGCGTGCCCGCGCTTGCTCCCTCAGCATCGAGGCTCCCGGCCACGCCGGCGAGACCGAAATCCGTGATGCGCACCTTGCCGCGGCCGTCAATCATGATGTTGGCGGGCTTCAAGTCGCGGTGAATCACACCGTGTTCATGCGCGGCGGCAAGCCCTGCGCAAATCTGCCGTGCCACTTCCATGGCCTTATCCGAAGGCAGCCGCCCAATCCGCCGCAGCAGCGTGGCCAAATCTTCGCCATCCACATATTCCATGGTGAGAAACGGAAGGCCGTCCGCTTCGCCGATGTCGAAGACGCGGCAAACGTTGGAGTGTGAAACCTGGCGAGCGATGCGGACTTCGCGATGAAAACGCGCCAGCGCGGCGCCATCCTGCGAGATCGATTCAGGAAGAAATTTCAGCGCCACTGTTTGGCCGAGCTTGAGGTCCTCAGCGCGATAAACTTCGCCCATGCCGCCGCGTCCGGCCATGGCCACAATGCGATAGCGCTCCGCCAGGACTGTTCCAGGGATGAACCTCGCGCCGTCGAAGGAGTGGGAGGAGGAGGAGGAGGAGGAAATTCTATCCTTGGGATAGAAATCCCGTTTGCGCGGAGGAACGCTTGGTGTAACCGGCATGCGCGGTCTAGATTCACTCTCCACCGTAACCGTGGCGTCGAAATCCACCGCGCCGCCGCAGGCAGGGCAAAAACGCGCTGCGCCAGGAACTTCACTTCCGCAGGCCGGGCAACTCATGCTGTCGCGGGAGTATATCACTGCCCGCTCCCAAGCTAAGAATTCTGTAAAGCGTCCGCTTCAATTTGCCATTGTTCCATTTCGGCACTTGAATGCCACCCACTACCCGACAGCAGTCACCGCTTCCCGCGAAATTGACTCCGCTCGCGCCCTCCCATTACCAGGCGGTTCCTTTCATGTCACAGCCCAACATTTCCGACTAGCTTTGGTGGCCCAAAAGGCAGAGTATAGCGATAACTTGTCGCGTCAACCCGCAACGAGGATCCACCCATGAGTGAAATCGTCCTGCCCCCGGACCTTGCGGAAATCGACTCCGAAAAAGAGATTCGCAACTTCGAGGCGCTGTTAGAAAAGTTGGAACGGCGGGATCTCTGGCTATGGTGGACAGCCGTGGCCGTTATGCTGCTCCTGACCGTGGCCGTAATTTCGCTGACGCTGCCCGGGCTGGTGGGGTCGCCCGCCCAGAGGTTCGAATTCAATCTTCAGCTGTCCGTGCGCGCACTGGTGGGACTGGTGCTTCTTTTCAATGTCTACGCGATTTACCAGCAGTTGTTGATGAAGCGGATGCGCGCACAGGTCGCCGCTCAGTTGGATATGCTCATACGCATGAAAACGCGAGCAGAGGAGTTTCGCAAGCTGGCCACGGTGGATCCGCTCACTGGGCTGCACAATCGTCGTGTCGCCGAGCAACGCCTCGCCGGCGAGGTGGCCCGATCACAGCGCTACCGGCAGCCGTTAACCGTGATGATGCTGGATCTCGATGGATTCAAGCAGGTCAACGACCGGCATGGCCACGCGGCGGGCGACGCCGTCCTGCGAGAGTTTGCCGTCCGGCTGAACACAGCCATCCGCGGATCGGACGTCGCCATGCGCATCGGGGGCGACGAATTCATGGTGCTGCTGCCGGGAACGCTCCCTGAGGAAGTGAACCACCTGCTGCCGCGGTTGCGGAAAATTCGAGTCGATGTGCAAGGAAGCTCCGTTCGCGTGACGTTCTCGGCGGGCTGGACAGGTTATATACCTGGTGACACGCCGGAGATAATGCTCGAACGCGCCGACCAGGCGCTCTACGCACGAAAGCGCGACGGCAAGGCCGCCGCATCGATTCCGGCCCGATAGAACTCCGATAGAACTTTCGATAAGACCGCTGGGCGACACAGGAACAATCCCTTGGCCTTTGCGCGCGACAGGCGCTTTACTGCACACCCCCGCGATCCAGCACTTCCCTTACCTTCAGGGCCAGGTCCCGCGCACTATATGGTTTGGGAATAATCACTGCATCCCGAGGCAAGGAGCAGTCCGCGGCGGCTCCGGCTCTTTCGTCCTTGGCGAAGAGTGCCCGCACCCCGGGCTTGATGCGGCGAATACGCTCATAGGCCCGCGGACCGGAAACTTTCGGCAGCACGACATCGAAGAAGGCCAACGAAACACGGTCACAATTCTTCTCGAAAAGTCGGACAGCTTCCTCGCCGTCTCCTGCCTCCAGAACGCGATAACCAAGCCGCGTGAGGTACTCGTGGGCGATCTCGCGCAAACCTTCGTGCTCATCGGCCAGCAGCACGGTTTCCACGCCTCCCGGCATTGGAGCGTCAGCAACTTTGAGCGCATGCGCGCTGGGAACTCCGTTTACCAG
>Ga0302324_100024520_pt1 | contig 11616 bp, 9 predicted proteins | sample Palsa_T0_1_FD_201949 | JGI IMG/M metagenome (GOLD analysis project Ga0302324, IMG submission 201949) | Peat permafrost microbial communities from Stordalen Mire near Abisko, Sweden - Palsa_T0_1 | ecosystem: Environmental > Terrestrial > Soil > Palsa > Peat permafrost | place: Sweden: Abisko... | reverse complement strand
GGCAGCTCCCGCGTGCGCGCGTTGGGCGACGAGACGCTGACGCTCGTCCACGAGCGGATGCACGCGTCCTACCTGTGACGGCGGCCCACATAAGGCGTTGCATCGCGCGCGTCTGACGTGCCACCCGCGATTGCCCGTGGCGCGATCGTGTGTTACAGATCTCGGGTGGGCTTTTTCACCCACGGCGACCGTGGGGCGAGCGAACCGGACTCAGGGCAGGCGATCGACCCCGGTGTGCTCGGGGAGCATGCGTCGGACCGTCTGCGAGGGCTGCGGGAGGGCGGCGCGCCGTTCACGAGCGGCCTCTCGGTCAACGAGTTCGCGCTGCTGCGAACGCTCGGACCCGAGCCGCTGGCGCAGGTGATGGGCGCGAGCGTGGTCCGCGTCGGGTGGCAGTACCTGCCCGCACTGGCCGCCGGCTCACGTGATGGCTTCCCTCGCAGACGCGGCAGCCTCACCGCCTGGCAGAACGCGCCGCAGCCGGGACAGACCAGCGCCTTCATGATGCGCTACACCGAGGCATCGGTCCGGCAGGTGCTCGCCTATACCTGGCACGTCGAGGTCGTCTGCGAGCTCGAGGAGCTGACCAGCGCCTGGAACATGGCCCGCCGCCAGGCGATGGCGCGGCTGGCGGTGGAGGCGCAGGCGGTCGGCGCCGACGCGGTGGTCGGCGTGCAGCTGAGCCGCGCTGACCACAACTTCGGGCTGCGCACGATCGAGTGCGTGGTCACCGGAACCGCGATCCGCGATCCCGAGATAGCGGGGGGCCGCGGGGACGAGCCGCTGATCACCGACCTGTCCGTACAGGACTACTGGCGGCTGCGGCAGGCGGGGTACGAGCCGCGCGGGTTGGGCGCCTCGACGGTCGTCGTGTTCGCCTCGCCGCCGCTGGGGACTCGGGTCCGCCGCGCGCGGACGGCGTATCGCAACCAGGAGCTGACCGAGCTCGCCGATGGCTTCCAGCTCGCTCGTTCGGTGGTCAGGCGCGTCCTGGCCGAGCAGGTTTCGGCGCTCGGTGCGACGGGCATCGTCGGGGTTGAGATACGACACGAGATACACAAGGACCGGCTCGAGGTGGCGTCCTCGCTGGGCTCGGCAGACCGGCGCGGCTGGCACCTGGGGCGACTCGGGATTCCGTACCACGTCTCGGGCCGCGCCGACGCGGCGAGGGACGGCTGGGTGATTACGATGCACGGTGCCGGAACGGCGATCACGCGGCGACGGATCACGTCCTTGACGCCCGAGACACAGATCCGGATGGGAGGCGCCTCGTGACCAATGAATACGACCCCACCTCGCTGGAGGGCGTCCCCGAATCGGGTCGTGAGCGCCTGGAGCAGAACCGTGAGGGGCTCTACACGTCGGACCTGAGCGTCAACGAGTTCCTGCTCGTCACCCAGGCCGGCTTCGACCCCGTCGGGCTGGTCGTCGGCAGCTCGATCTTCCACACCGGCTTTCAGATCGCCGGCCCGACCGCCAGCCAGGAGATGACGGTGCTCTCGGAGGCGATGTACTCGGCCCGGCACCTGGCGATGACGCGGATGGAGGAGGAGGCCGACCAGCTCGGCGCCGATGGGATCGTCGGCGTACGCCTCGACATCGGCCGCTACGAGTGGGGCCCGAACATGGCCGAGTTCATCGCGATCGGGACCGCGGTCAAGCACCGCGACGGCGTCCTGCACCGCGCGCCCAACGGCCGGCCCTTCCAGAGCGATCTGTCCGGCCAGGAGTTCTGGACGTTGCTGCGCACCGGTCACCGCCCGGTCGGGATGGTGATGGGCAGCTGCGTGTATCACGTCGGACGTCGCGGACCGCTGAAGACGCTCGGCCAGACCGGTCGCAACGTCGAGCTGCCGAACTTCACGCAGGCGCTGTATGACGCGCGCGAGCTGGCCATGCAGCGGATGCAGACCGAGGCCAAGGAGCTTGGAGCCGAGGGGATCGTCGGCGTCTCGCTGACCGAGCGCACCCACGGTTGGGGCAGCCACGTGATCGAGTTCTTCGCGCTCGGAACCGCGATCATCCGCTCCGAGGACGCGGACGGGTCCGAGATCGAGCCACCGGTCCCGGTGCTTGACCTCAACGACCGCCGCTAGCACCGCCGATGGGGCTTCGCCGCCACCGCGGGGACGCCGAGCCCGAGGCGGCGGACGTCGACCCCGGGCTGTCCACGCGGGCCCACGATCGACTCCAGGCCCTGTCGGGGCCCGGCGCGATCTTCACCAGCGGCCTGTCGGTCAACGAGTTCGCGCTGTTGCGCGGGCTCGGCCCGGAGCCGCTGGCCCAGGTGATGGGCGCGAGCGTCGTGCGCACCGGCTGGCAGTTCCTGCCTGCGCTCGATCCCGGGATCGCCGCCTACGTGACCCCGGGCTACGGCGGCACCGCGACCCTTCGCCAGGATCGCTGGGGCAACGCCTTCGGCGAGACGTCCCGGGCCCAGATCCGCAGCTACCTCTGGGCGACGCCGGTCGTCTGCCGGCTGGAGACGATCAGCGACGCCTGGAACCTGGCGCGGCGGCGCGCGGTCGCGCGCTTGATCGACGAGGCGACCGCGGTCGGCGCCGATGCGGTCGTCGGGGTGTCGCTGCAGCGCCTCGACCATGACCTGGGACGGCGGACGGTCGAGTATGTCGTCAACGGGACCGCCGTCCGCAGCTCGACGCCGAGCGACCGCGCCGAGCCCGTGCTCACCGGCCTGTCGGTACAGGACTACGCCAAGCTGCTGCGGGCCGGACAGGAGCCGGTCGGGCTGGTCGCGACGACGGTCGCGACGTTCGCGTCGCCGTCACGCGACACCCGGATCCGGCGGGCGCGCACGTTTCGCTCAAACCAGGAGCTGACCGAGCTCTCGCTGGCCTTCCGGGTGGCGCGGGATTCGATCCGTCAGGATCTGCGTAGCCAGCTCACGCGGGCCGGCGGGGTGGGCGTGGTCGGGGTCGAGCTCTCGCAGTCGATCCGCCGGGAGAAGCTCTCGCTCGCCTCCGCGCTGCGCTCGCCCGAGCAGCAGGGCTGGGGGCGCGGCCGATTCGGGCTTCCGTACTACGTCTCGGGCCGGACGGACGCCGAGCGGCGCGGCTGGGTGATCACGATGCACGCCGCCGGCACGGCGATCCGCCCGATCGCCGGCGGCGGCTCAGCGCCCGCGCGCCGCACCGAGACCCGGCTGCGCCTCTGAGCCCGACCGCCCCGGCCCTACCGACAGGCCGCCGCGGCGGCGCTGAGCAGCGCCGCGGGCATCCGTTGGAAGCGTGTGCTGGCCCGATCGAACGCGGCGCCCGCGCGGGTCGAGCGCTCGGCGCAGTCACGGATCATCTCGCAGACCGACGCCAGCGCGGCGCCACCCTTGATCGTCCGGCTGTCGACCGCGGCCTGAGGATCGAGCAGCGCCTGCAGGTCGATCGGCGGCAGCGCCGAGGACGCCCCGAGGATCTCCTCGCAGGCCTGCGCGAGCGCGGCGTCGGTGAGGTCGCAGTGCCCGTCCGCGACCGCGAGCGCCGCCGCGCGCGCCACCACGCGGTACGCGGAGCGGTAGTCCAGCTCGCCGTGCAGGCAGAGCGTCTCGGCCACGTCGGTGGCCTGGGCGAAGCCGGTATGGGCGAGCTGCCGCAGACGGTCCTCGGAGATGATCAGCCCGGCGACGACCACCGCGGTGAGGTCGACGACCTCAGCGGCCGTCTGCACCCCGGTGATGACCTCGCGATAGGCGTACATCAGGTTGTCGGTCCGCGCCGAGGGCGTCTGCTGCATCGCGGCCACCCCGGTCAGTCGTCCCAGGGCCAGCCCGGCGGCGCCGCGGATCACCGGGAGCGCGTACGGATTGCGCTTCTGCGGCATCAAGGCGCTCCCCCGGGAGACGTCGACGCCGACCTGGACGATGCCGAACTCCGCGCTGGCGTAGATCTCGAGGTCCTGGGCGAGCCGCGCGCAGTTGGTGGTGGCGGTGACGGCGGCGGCGCAGACGTCGACCAATCCATCGGTCTGCCACATCGCGTCGCGCGCGTGCTCGATCACGCCGTCGAAGGCCAGCAGCCGCGCCAGCCGCGCGCGGTCCAGCGGCAGCCGGGATCCAGCGACGCCCCCCACCCCGCCGGGGCTGCAATCCACCCATGCGAGCGCCGCCGCGATCCGGTCGGCGTCGCGCAGCGCCGGATAGGCAAACGAGAGCAGATAGTGACCGAACGTCGTCGCCTGCGCGATCTGCAGGTAGGTGTAATCGGGGGCGAGCGTCTCGGCGTGGCGTTCGGCGGCCGTCGTCAGGGATCGTGCCAGGGCCACCGCCGCCTGCCCGAGCTCGGCCAGGCGCTCGCGCAGCGCGAGCCGGAAGGCGATCCGGCCCGCCTCGCGGCGCGTCCGTCCGGCGCTCAGCCAGCCGGCGGCGCTGCCGATCTCGTCCTCCAGCCACTTCTCCTGCGAGTTGTAGACGTCCCCCAGCCGGCGCTCGTAGGGGAAGTCGCCCGCGGGGATCTCGATCATCCGCACCAGGCCATCGAACAGCGCGGCGCGATCGGCGTGCGGGATCACCCCCTGCTCGCAGAGCATCGTGACGTGGGCGAGGTGCGAGCGTCCCATCGCCGTGTGCAGCAGCTCGGCGTCCCCGATCTCGTAGCCGTAGCCGGCGATCTCCATCGCGGGCGCCGGCCCGGAGGTGATCCGCCCCTCGGCGCCGAGGTACCCATCGGGCGGGGCGATCGGAACCGGGGGCATCAGCCGATCACCGCCGCGCCCGCCGAGTGCCCGAGCAGCACCCGGTCCACGAAGCTCGCCGCATGCGCGGCGGTGCGTTCCGGATCGAGCGCCTGCGCCAGCTCATCGTCGGTGACGTGCTGACCCGCCTCGCTGCTCCGGATCGCCTCGTCGAACGTCCGCCCGTCCGCAATGGCCGTGATGCTCGCCTCGTAGACGAGGCGGTGGGCCTCGTGCTTGCCGACCGTCTGCGCGATCGCCCCCATGACCGGCTCGGAGAGCACGTAGCCGCGCTGGGCGTCGACGTTTGCCCGCATGCGGGCGGCGTCGACCCCGAGCCCGCCGAGTAGGTCCGCGCCGAGCTGGAGCGCGACCGCGGTGGCCGAGCAGACCTCGGGCACGAACGCCCACTCGGTCTTCCAGGCCGTGCCGTCGCGCTCGTGCTCCTGGGTGGACCCCTCGAGCGCCAGCGACGCGCCACCGCGCACGACCCGGGCGAGCGTGCCGAGATGCTCGGAGAGCTCGGGATTGCGCTTGTGGGGCATCGTGATGCTGCCGACCAGCCCCTCGCGGGTGGGCTCGCGCACCTCGCCGATCTCGGCGCGCTGCAGCTGCTTGATCTCGTTGCCGATCTTGCCAAGCGTGCCGGTGACCAGCGCGCACAGCACCGCGAGCTCGGTCACCCGATCACGCGCGGTCAGCCAGGCGATCTCGGGCGCGCGGAGCCCGAGGCGCGCCAGGAACCGCTCCTGCAGCTCGATCGCCCGCTCGCCGAAGAACGCACCGGAACCCACCGCCCCGCACAGCTGGCCGACCGCCAGCCGCGGCGCCGCCTGGGCGACGCGCTCCTGGTGGCGACGCAGCTCGGCCACCCACACGGCGGCCTTGAACCCGAACGTGATCGGAAGCCCCGGCTGAGCATGGGTGCGAGCGAGCATCACCGTGTCGCGATGGCGCCGGGCCAGCGTCACCGAGGCCGCCTCCACGGCGCTCAGTCCGGTCTCCAGCAGCCCGCACATCCGCTGCATGACCAAGCCCAGCCACGTGTCGGTGAGGTCCTGGACGGTGGCCCCGTAGTAGATCCACTCGCGCGCGTGCGCCGGCAACTCGGCCTGCAGGCAGCGGATCAGCCCGAGCGTCGAGTGGCCCGCCTCGCGGGTGGCCTGTCCGACGGCGGCGGGATCCAGCTCCAGTCCGGCGAGCACGTCGGCGATCGTCGTGGCCGCGGCGCGCGGAATCAGCTCGCAGTCGGCCTGGGCCTGAGCGAGCTCTGAGAGGATCTGCAGCCAGCTGCGCAGCCGGCCCCGATCACCGAACAGCTGCCGCGTCGTCTCGGTCCCCCACAGGTGGCCGTACTGCTCGGAATCGATGATGTGCGAGCTCACGCGACGCTGCGCACCCGGGAGCGCGAGAGCGCGTGCAGCGCCTCGCGGACCTCGTCGAGCGACGCTCCCCAGGGGACGATCGCACGGTCGGGCCCGTCGAGTTCGATCTCACGCTCGCGCAGGCAGCACTTCAGCAGCAGCCGCTCGCCGGCGAAGCCCTCGGCGTGCTCGCGCGGGCACATCGTGCGCTGGTGCGCCGGGTCGCCGCCGTACAGCGCCTCGTGGATCTGACGCGAGCGCTCGCAGCCGACCAGCGTCCAATCGGTCCGCCGGGGCGGTCCGGCATCCAGGAAGTCGACCTCGGCGTTCAGCGACAGGCCGCTGCAGCGACACGGGAACAGGAACTGCGCGGCCGGGGCCTCGCGGGCGATCGCCTCCATGTCGACGCGGGCCGCGTGCAGCTCGATCGGCGGCAGATCCTCGTCGAAGTCGATCACCCGCCGGGCCATCTCCAGCAGCTTGGGCGGCTCGGGCGGGACCACCTCCAGCACGGTGATCGGGACCGGCGCGGGCTCGACGATGAAGTTCACGTGCTGGAACAGGCCCTCGATCACGTACACCCGCGCCGGCGCGCCGGACGCGAGCGCCGCCACGGCCATCTGGGTCGCGTTCGCCGTGTTGACCTCCGGGGCATGGACGAATGTCAGCTCGGCGGGCCCGGCGACCAGCCGCATCTCGGTCACGGGCTCGAACAGCCGCTCACCGGCATGCTCCACCTCGATCAGCGCGCGCTCGTCCCCGTTGACCAACGCGATGAACTCGGTCCGGCGGTAGACGAGGCGGCCCAGCATCAGTTCGCGCAGCGCCAGCTCCACCAGCGGCACCTGCGTGTCCTGCACGCTCAGCGTTCTGTAGGGCCGAGCCATGTCGTTGGGTACGAGTTCACGCATGGTTCGGGATCACATCAGAGCATTTCAAGCCGTCGACGGCAAACCAAGGTCTCCGCCGGATAACCCTCGCCGCACCCGGTTGTCCGACACAGAGCAGCGTGACGGCCGGTACACTCGTTGCAGCGATCCGAGGAGAGGAACGCGACGTGAGTCTTACCGCAGTCCGAGGTCTCGACAGCGAACCGGGAGCGACGCCTGGCTGCTCGCCGGCGCGAATCGCTGCCGAGCTGCAGGCGCTCAACGCGCTCGTCGCCGACGTGCTCGGGCACTTGGAGTCCGAGCAGACGCTGCTGGCGATCCTCACCGCTGCCCAGAAGCTCGTCGACGCCGACATCGCGGGCATCCTGCTCGCCGACGCTGACCGCTCCGGCGTCCGCATGCGGGCATGCGCGGGCCACCGGACGATCGAGACCCAGCGGCTGTACGTCCCGGCGGGCCAGGGCGTGGCCGGGCGCGTGTATGCGACCGGGCTGCCGTTCAAGGTCGCCGACTACGAGACCGACCCGGTGATCAGCCGCCACTTCGTCGAGGTCGCGCGCGCCGAAGGCAAGCGGTCGGCGCTCGGCGCCCCGATGTTCGTCCGCGGGCGGGCCGTGGGCACGCTGATGGCGTGGCGCCGCAGACCGTCGGTGTTCGACGACGAGGACGTACGCATCCTGACCAGCCTCGCCTCGATGGCCGCCGTGGCGATCCTCAACGCCGACCTGTACGAGACCGAGCGCAAGGCGGTCGACCACCTGGAGGAGGCCAACCGCCAGCTCGAGGCCCAGAACGCGCTGCTGCGCCGCTCGACCGAGGTCCACGAGCGCCTCACCCAGATCGTGCTCGACGGCAGCGGTCTGCAAGAGCTCACCTCGGTGGTCGCCCAGCACGCCGGCGGATGGGCGGCGATCGTCGACGATGACTTCAACGAGCTGGCGACCTCCGCGGGCGCCGGCCAGCACCTGTGCCCGGCGGCGACCCAGCTGCGCCGTCACCTGTCCAGCTCGCCACCGGATCGCAAGACGATCCGGCTGTCGGGCGAGGAGGGCTCCAGCGCCTGGCTGCTGAGCACCCCGGCGCTCGCCGGCGGCGAGCCGATCGGATACCTGATTGTCGGCCTGGACGAGGAGCCGCTCCAGCTCACCGACGTGATCGTCGAGCAGGCGGCGATCGTGTGCGCGCTGCAGCTGACCAAGGAGCGCGAGGTGTGGGAGGTGCACACGCGGCTGAACACCGACCTGCTGTGGGACATGCTGGAGGGCAACGTCCGCTCCGAGGCCGAGGCGATGATGCGCGCCCACGCGCTGGGCAAGACGCTGCCCACCGAAGCGCGCGTGCTGCTGATCGAGGTCGACAATGGCCCCACCGTTCAGACCGGCGCCCTCGAAGTCGCAATGCTCGACCGTGGCCGCGCCCAGCTGGCGCGGACGGTCGAGCGGGCGGCGCGTGACAACGGCTGCCGCTGCGCGTTCGGAGCGTGGCGCGGCTCGTACGTGGGTTTGCTGATCTCCGGCTCGGCGGACCCGGCGGTGACGCGGCAGCTGGCGCAGTCGATCCTGCGCGCGATCGGTCGGGCGAGCCCGAGCTTCGACGTGCGAATCGGGGTCAGCGCTTGCGCGGCGTGGAGCCCCGACCTCAACGCGCTGCGCTCGCAGGCGCACAGCGCGCTGTCGGCGATCGCCGCGATCGACGACGCCGAGCGGGTGTCGCTGTTCGACGACCTGGGGGTGCTGCGCTTCCTGCTCGCGCCCGGTGATCGCGGCGACCTGCTGGAGTTCGCCCGGGGCGTCCTCGGTCCGGTGATGGACTACGACGCGGCGCACAACATCGATCTCGTGCACACCCTCGACGCGTATCTGGCCAGCGACTGCAACCTCAAACGCACCGCCGAGAGTATGTACATGCACGCCAAGACCGTCCGCTACCGCCTCGACCGCATGCAGGAGCTCGCCGGGATCGACCTCTCCAGCCAGTCGACCCGCTTCGAGGTGCAGATGGCGCTCAACATCCTGCGCTCGCTCACCGCCCAGCGAGAGGATCCCCGGGCTCGCAGCTCCGGGCCGACCGCCTGAGCGTCCAGCGCGCAGGCGCTACATGGCCGACCAGCCCCCGTCGAGGATCAACGGCGCGCCGTTGAGATAGCGCATCGCACCGGTCGCCAGCAACTCGATCGCCTCGGCGATCTCGTCGGGCTGGCCGACCCGTCCCTGGGGGATCCTGGCGACGATCTCGGCGTGCATCGCCGGATCTGACAGCCGCCAGTCGGTCATCGGGGTGTGGATCATCCCCGGGCAGATCGCCACCGTGCGGATCCCCGCCGCGGCGTAGTCGACGGCGATCGAGCGCGTCAGCATCAGCACCCCGCCCTTGCTGGCGTTATACGCGCACCGCGCCGGGAAGGCCACGAGGGCGGCGACCGAGGCGAGGTTGACGATCACCCCGCGGCCGCGCGCGACCATCCCGGGCAGCACCGCCTTGCAGAGATGAAATGTGCCGGTCAGGTTCACGGCCAGCACCCGGGCGAACTCCTCGTCGGGGGTCTCGGTGCAGGTCGTGGCCGCCGCGGAGCCGGTGATCCCGGCGGCGTTCACCAGCAGCTCGACGTCGCCGATCCGCGCCTGCGCGGCGGTGACCGCCGTTCGGACGGCGTCGGGATCGGCCACGTCGAGCTCGAACGCGGGCGCGCCCAGCGACGTCGCGGCCGCGTGCAACGCGTCCGCGTCGCGGTCGAGCAGCGCGACCCTGATCCCGGCAGCGACGAGCCGCCGAGCGGTCGCTGCACCGATGCCCGAGGCGGCGCCGGTGACGATCGCGGTCCGGGCCGCCCAGCGCTGCGTGGGATCTGACCTCACCGGGGCAACGCTACCGGCCGACCACGGTCATCTGAAGGGGCAGGGCCAAGCCGCGGGTCGAGGCCGTCGGTCCAGTTGCCAGCATCGGATCGTCCGACCCCGGGCGCCTCGGCGGTCAGAGGTCGACGAGCTCCCGACGGCCGGCCCGCAGCCGCGAGAGCTGGATGAAGTGCTCGGGGTTGAGGAACAGCTCGTTCATCTCCCCCAGCTCGTCGATCGTCAGCCCTTCCGGCCGGCGCAGGAGGTAGTCCAGGTACTGGAACGCGTCCTTGGCGCCGTAGCCGATGTGGTGGAAGCCGAGCACCCGACGCGAGGACCCGTCGATCACGCACTTGAGCAGGCCGGTGAGCTCCGGGCGGGTGAAGGCGTACAGCATCGTGCCCTCGGCGCACGGCAACGGGATCTCGTGCTCGATGCCCTTCGGCGGCATCTGGATCACGGTCACGTCGTCGAACTGCTCCCGGGCCTCGTCCTCGCTGAGCCCGACCCACGTCACCTCGTAGGTGGAGTGCAGGAAGTCCGGATACTCGGAGAAGTCGAACTCGAACGGGTCGCCGGCGATGTTCCGCGCGGCGGTCATGCCGCACTTGCGGGCCTTGAACATCTCCATCGGCGGTCCGATCACGTCGCCGACCGCGTAGACACCCTCGACGTTGGTCTGCATCCGGGCGTCGACGAGGATCTCGCCGTTGGGACCGGTCTGGAGGCCGAGCGTGCGCACGACCTCGTCGCTGTTGGGACGCTCGCCGGTGGCGTTGAACACGAGATCGCACTCCAGCACGCGCTCCCGGCCGTCGGCGTCGCAGATCCGGACGCGCCGCGCTCGGCCGTCCACTCCCTCGATCGCGACCAGCCCGCTGCCCTCCAGCACCGTCATCCCGCGAAGTCGCATCCCGTCCAGGAGATAGCGGCGGATGTCCTCGTCGACGTGGTGCAGGCTGCCGGTGCGCAGCAGCGGCGAGCGCGACACGATCGTCGTCTGGCAGCCGGTGGACTGGAAGAACGAGCCGTACTCGACCGCGACCTTGCCACCGCCGACGATCACGCACGACTCCGGCTCGTAGTCGAGCTCCTCGATCAGCGTCGCCCAGTCGAGGACCCCGGCCAGATCGGCGCCCGGACACGTGAGCGGCTTCTGGTAGGCGCCGAGCCCGATCACGAGGCCCTCGGTGTGGAACGTCCGGCCGGCCGCCCGGACCGTGTTGCGGTCGATGACCTCGGCGGCCGCGTTGAGCACGAACTCGACCTCGAGCTGGGACTGCGTCTGCCAGTTCATGAACGCGTGCGCCGAGCCGCGCCCGCGCCGGAACAGCTCCACCAGCGCCAGGATGCTCGCCTTGGACTCGTCGAACTCGGGGAAGAACAGCTCGCCGGAGAACCATCGCGAGCGGTCCAGCAGCGCCGCGGCCTCGGAGAACAGGTGGTGGGGCACGCACGCCTGGTGCGGACAGCTGCCACCGAGGAACGGCCAGCGGTCGATCACCAGCGGGCGCCCGCCCATCGCCCGCAGGTAGGCGCTCCCGAAGCGCCCCGCAGCGCCGCCGCCGATGAAGATCGTGTCGTAGACGCCCTCTCCGTCGTCGCGGAGGTTGAACATCGGCTCAGAGTCCGGGCGATCGAGCGCGTCCTCGATCGCCGCGCGCCATTCGGCGTTGTCCAGGTTGCGCCCGTTGCCTGACTGCACGTGGTCGTTCATGGCAGCAGGTTGATCGCTGCCGACCGCGTTGTCATTGGCCGACGGCGTACAAAATCGCCGCTTCGGGTTGGCTGCGTGCGCTGGTCACAACGGCTCCGGCGTTCGCATACGATGCCGTCGTGAACGCT
>Ga0302324_100024518_pt1 | contig 11616 bp, 9 predicted proteins | sample Palsa_T0_1_FD_201949 | JGI IMG/M metagenome (GOLD analysis project Ga0302324, IMG submission 201949) | Peat permafrost microbial communities from Stordalen Mire near Abisko, Sweden - Palsa_T0_1 | ecosystem: Environmental > Terrestrial > Soil > Palsa > Peat permafrost | place: Sweden: Abisko... | reverse complement strand
GGTTTCGCGCTTCACAACCTCGCTTCGCTCCCTCACATCTCGGTGGCGGGCGCATGCAGTACGGCAACCCACGGTTCCGGCCAGAAAAACGGTAACTTGGCAACGGCAGTATCCGGACTGGAAATCGTGACCGCCGAGGGTAAGATCGTGAACCTTTCGAGGGAGAGAGATGCTGAAACCTTTAACGGAGCGGTGGTTGGACTGGGCGCTCTGGGTGTAATCACAAAGATCACTCTCGACATTCAACCCAGCTTCATGATGCGTCAGTATGTGTACGAAAATCTGCCACTCAGCGAGTTGAAAAACCACTTTGGCGCCATCGAAGCCAGCGGCTACAGCGTAAGTCTGTTTACGGACTGGCAAAATCAACGCATCAACGAAATCTGGATCAAGAGCCGCATTGAGAAAGGACGGGCATTTCAAGCGACACCCGAATTTTTCGGAGCAAAGCTTGCCACGCGCAATATGCATCCGATTGCGGCACTCTCGGCGGAAAACTGTACCGAGCAGATGGGCGTACCCGGACCGTGGTACGAACGCTTGCCACACTTCCGCATGGGGTTTACGCCGAGCGCGGGCAAGGAACTGCAGTCCGAATACTTCGTTCCGCGGGATCGTGCCGTCGAGGCGATTCTGGCAGTGGAGCGGTTGCGCGATCAAGTGAGTCCGGCCCTGTTGATTACCGAAATCCGTACGATCGCCGCCGACAAATTATGGATGAGTCCTTGCTACGAGCAGGACTGCGTCACCATCCACTTCACCTGGAAACCAGACTGGCCCACGGTAAGCAAACTGTTGCCCGTCATCGAGCGGGAACTGGCGCCGTTCAATCCGCGCCCACACTGGGCAAAGCTATTTACCCTCTCTCCGGCGGATCTCCGGCGCAGTTACAGGAAAATGTCCGACTTTGTTGAGCTGAGCAACCGATACGACCCCCAGGGCAAGTTCCGCAACGACTACCTGAACAGAAACATCTTCTCTGCTTAGCTTTGTAGGTGATTATGACGCGGTTCGGACGAAGTGATCAGTCCAAGTGTTCAAGCGAAGGCATTGCTGGCTTGACTGCTCTGAAACCCGCACTCGCAGATGTCTTTACTGGGCGGGCAGCGATCTGCACACACAGTTGGAAAACTGAAATTGAACCCGCGACGGCGAGCGAAATCGGGATCAGGAAATCGTGCCCTACGCGGGTGAATTCCACGATCAAGACGAGCGCCGTAAGTGGCATTTTCATCGATGATGCAAGGAAGGCGGGGCTGCCCACAATCGCGAAGCCGGCCAAAGATCCCGCCGGCCACATCTGCTGCCAGAAGCTACCAAGAATGATGCCCAGCAGTCCGCCGATACTCAGACCCGGAGTTAACAATCCGCCGGCCGCGCCGGCGCGGAGGGCGCCCAGGATTACGACAAACCTGAGCACCAACAGCAGAGCTGCAAGCCGAACCCCAAGATCATTGTCAAATCCCGCCTGCGCCAACCCCTTCCCATTGCCCAACAGTTGGGGAAAAACGAAAGCGAGCAGACCGATGGCGGGGAAGACCACCGCGCACCATACGGGCAGATGCCAATCTTGAGGAGCACGTGCGCCGGCGGCCTGAGTCCCCCACACAAAGGCATAGGCAGCGAATCCAAAAATCGGTCCCATCAGCATCGACCACGCCACGAGCGACGATGACATTGCAAGCGGCGGAACCATGTACTGAGGGGTATTGCCTAGCCCGAGCCATGCGACCGCAGTCGCTATAACAGAGCTCGCTAGTGCCGGGATCACAGCCGATAGCCTGAACGTGCCCAACAGCACTTCGAGAGTAAAAAGCGCTCCGCCGAGCGGGACATTGTAGATAGCGGCCAGACCAGCCCCAGCCCCGCACGCAATCATGATCCGCCTGTCTTGCGGAGTCAGGTGTGCCCGCTCCGACAACCACGTTGCAAGCACAGCGCTCAGTTCGCGCGGCGCTACCTCCCGGCCCAGAGGTGAACCGAGTGCCACCGTGACAATTTGAAGCACGTCATGAATGACGGTCGCAAGAAACGGCATCCGGGGACCGTTCTCTCGAGTCGCCTGCTTGATGGAAACCAGGGGTCTTCCGAGGCGATGGAGCAGCCACCAGCCGAAACCAGCCACTGCACCACAGATGGATAGTACGAGAAAGCGCCGCAGATCAGACGAGGCGGTAACACCCTGGAGAAAACTCTCGCCACCATTGATCTTGTGCCGGCTGTAGTTATAAGCGATGTGCTGCACGACGTGCAACAACAGGCCCAATCCCATACCGGCAAGGCCCGAGGCGATACCGATTATGACGGTGACGAGCGCCATTCTCGGCCAGCGCTGCCCGTACGGATTGACTACAGAAGGTTCCACTTCGCCATCCCCAGTCAGAGATTTGAAACGCAGAGCGAACGTGTTGCCAGCTCGCGCTTACCATTCCCATCCGCATTCGCAAAGAATGGGATCGCAGAGCCCGATTTTTCTAGCTTACATACTTCTGCTTTCGTTTATTGAAGACGGAGAATATTACCTCTGCGCATCCGCATGGCGGAATGACGGCAAAGAACTCTACCTCTTCTCGATTGACCAGCAGTTGATGGCCGTAGATATCCAGCAGGACGGCTCCAGTCTGCGACTGGGCACGCCCTATGCCCTGTTCAAGGCCAGCGCGGTGAGCGGTCCGACGGGAGTCTATAAAGCTTCCCCTGACGGCAAGAAATTCGTGATGAATACCGTTCTCCCGCAAATCGTGAGCGAACCGCTCACTTTAATCACCAACTGGCTCGCTGACCTGAAACAGTGAAGCCTCGCTCGCAGGAACAGAGCTCGCCGCGTGAAAGCGTTGCATCTCCCAGGCTGGCAAATCGATTGACAAACTCATCGGTGATATCGTCGCCCAAATGCTGGGGTGGGGGCCAGGATATGGGCTTGTCGCTGATCGGCCAAAAAAGACTGGAAAAGGAATCCCAACGAGGGTCTTGCGTCAGCCAGAGTTGAGGTGCATGTTTCCTGAGCGCCTTTTTCTTCCATTTTTGATTTGATACGCCGATTTCGTACCAAGTCAAACTGCTGATTCTAGGGATGATAATGTCTTAATGAACTTCAAATAATCAAAAAGTCAAAGGGAAACAAGCAAGAAAAGCAAACGCGAGAAGTGCTCATGTGGCCCCGTCCGATGTGGAACTTCAACGACTTGCAGGCGATTTAAGCTTCCCATGGCTCGCGAGAAATGTTAACTATGAACAGGAGCTTAAAAGCCGTATCCAGCAAGGACTTTAGCGCATTTATGCGCGGGGAAAATCACAGAGAACGGCGAAAACTGAACAAGAAAGCGCTGGGGCGAGCTTTGTTTGATTTAGTACGACCATTTTGAGCTCACCCAGCTCACTTCTGCCACCCGGCAACACCAACAAAGGCACGGGCCGAGGGCGCAAGCTGATCCGCGAATCCATGAAGCGCTACGCGGCGAAGCGCTCCATCCTGATCGACAACTCAGGGAACGCCATCGCGGCCAATAAGACCCTCGAAGGCGCAAAAGCCTTTGATCAACACCTGCAGCTCGTCGACGTCGAGCGACGACGGAGAACGGCTATGAGTGATGAAGCCAAACGGAAAACGAGCAACCTCCAAGTGATTGCCGAAGCCCACAAGGAGATGAGCCTCGCCGAGCGCCACCACTTCAACTCCATGCTGATCGGTGTGCTCTCCAGCCGGGTTTCAGAGGATGAATGGAAAGAGGCCATAGGCCGCACGCTCAGGTACTGGGTGGGACGGCCAAAGGGTACCGAGTCGGAGAAGTGAAATGAACGAAAAACTGCTCGACGCGTCCTTCTTTATACGTGAGAATCTCTGAACATCATTGGCGGGGCGCGAAAATGGCTAACGCTAGGGAAGAAAGCGCCGCACTTGACCAACACCCGCAGCTCGCCCGGCGCCGGCAGTTCCTCGAGGGTTGTCCGATGTGGCGAAGCGCGCGGGTGAATCGAGAGCTGACGTCGAGCCTGTTTGTTCCAAAATCCCCCGGGTTGGCGCGCGGCTAGGTCTTTGGTTTTAGGGGATCGCGTGAGGGCGGCTCTCGCCGTTCGTAAAACAAATGATTGTGGAACACCGCTCGCAGAATTTCGCAGCACCGAACCGGATGGTAACGCCCGCATCGGGAGGAAAATCTAGAAAAGGCGGCTTGCTGATGGTGGCTTGCCAGCAGACGGGCCAGTCACTATTGCGCGTGCTTGGGACGACTTCATCGCCGACGCAGAGGCAAGGAACCTCCGTGCTGAGTCATTCAGAAAATACAAGTATCTTCGGACGGGCATGCAGCGTTTCGCGGAAGCCGCCGGCTTGCGATTCGTAAAGGAGTTCGATCTCGAGCAGCTCCGAAAGTGGCGATCGACTTGGCCCAGCGTCAGGGGTGCATAAACAGCGGGGTTTTAGAAACTTGGCGGAGAGGGAGGGATTCGAACCCCCGGTACCCTTTCGGGTACGCCGGTTTTCAAGACCGGTGCCATCAACCACTCGGCCACCTCTCCGACAATACAGTTTTACTACAGCCTCGAGTCTTTTTGGTGCGGGTTAGCTTCTTCGACTGGCTGTCGCCCAGGAAGAGCCGATTTCGCGATGGGCTCGAAGGCCGCCGCGTACGCAAAAAATGGCGACCATGAAGTGTCGGCGAAGACGACGATGCAGAATATAAGCCGGACAGTCGTTTTGCTCGATCGGGGGAATCGCGTACGCGGGGAAATCGGCGTTTCATGGGAAGAACCTGGATACCCGGCGCACACACGAGTGCCCAGGTCTGCGACCTGTAGCAGGCGAAGAATCTGGGATTGCGCAAGCAGAAGCTTTACGCAACTGTGGCGCCAGACTCGCTTCGGATGATCGCGGTGAGGCCGTGACAAGGGGAATGTTTTTGGATTATCTGGTTCCGTTCGGATAGACGAGAATCTTGCTCGCCTCGCCGGTTTTCAGGCGTGCCATGGCTTTGGAAAAATCCTTCATCGGGATTCGGTCGGTGATTACGGGATGAAGATTGAGGCGTCCGCTTTTCAGGAGCGCGGTCATCTGGTACCAGGTCTGGTACATACGGCGGCCATTGATGCCTTGAATCGTGATGCCTTTGAAAATGATGTCCTCGGAGAAGTTGAGCGGGATGGGTTTCGAGGTCAAACCCAGGAGGGAGATTCGTCCGCCTCGGCGGACGATATCGAAAGCTGTGCGGATGGCGTCGGGGTGACCGGCCATTTCGAGGACCACGTCGACGCCCAAGCCTCCCGTTTTTTCGGCGATGATCGCACGTACATTTTCTTTTGACGGATCGAGCGCGTAATCGGCATTCATCTCGGTCGCGAGTTTGCGGCGGTGCTCATTGACTTCGATGGCGAAGATGGTGGTCGCACCTACGGCTCGTGCGACTGCGATTGAGAACAAGCCTATGGGGCCACAACCGGTGATGGCTACCGTTTTCGCGGCGATTTCTCCGGCCAGAACACTGTGCACGGCATTTCCGAGCGGATCAAGGATCGAAGCGTATTCCAGCGGGATGGCGGGATCGAGCTTCCAGATGTTTGACTCGGGGATGACGACGTACTCGGCGAAGGCTCCGTTGGTATCGACGCCAATGATTTTCACATTCTGGCAGATGTGGGCTTCGCCGGTGCGGCACTGCAAGCACTTGCCGCAGGCCACATGCATTTCAGCGGACACGAAGTCGCCTTCCTTGACGCTAGTGACCTCATCGCCGAAAGCGACTACCTCGCCGCAGAATTCGTGGCCGGGGATCAATGGAGGATGAATACGCCCCTGGGCCCAGCGGTCCCATTCGTAAATGTGGAGATCGGTGCCACAGATGGAGGCGACCTTTACTTTGACCAGCACATCGGTGTTGCCGTAGCCGGGAATTTTAACTTCGCGGATTTCAGCGCCCGGCGCGGCTTCCGGCTTGACCACTGCAAGCATATTGCCGGAGATCTTGCTGGACATGGAAGCCTCCCTATGAGCGCGGAATCTATGAGCGCAAACGGTTTATTCTACATCGGCGCAACGCGTTGGCGTTTTTCGCAGAGGTCGTTTTGTCCAAAGGAATCAGGGAGAGGTCTATGGTTTATAGGTCCCGCGGGCGTGTGTTGTTGGACCCGCAACCTTGTAGGTTTCCGATTTTCCTCGCGGTATGCTGAGAGTTTTCCAATGTGACGAACGAACGTGTTTAGCGAGGAAGACGATTTGTCCGATGTGTTGCGCATAATGGGCGAGCGCGCGGTTAAGCGCCTGCAGAACGGTGTGCGGCTCGTTGCGAATGGTTACGGTTCGTTGCACGTCTTCAGGATGGAGCGAGTCAAGTGTCGCGAATACGTGCGACCAACCCTCATCCCACCAGCGCATCACTTCTTCGCTCGTGGTTTCCGCTGAGACTTCAAACTCCTGATCGCGAAAGCGGTCTGGTTTCTCGCCGTCGCTGGTCAGAAAGTCGGTGAAGCGCGAGCGTGCGTTGCCGGCGATGTGCTTGACCAGCGTCGCAATGGAATTTGACTCTGGATCGAGCGTCACGAAAAAATCTCGGTCTTCGAGTTGAGCCATGGCGGTTTCGCCCATATGCTTGTGGCCGCGGAATTGGCGTTTCATCTCTTCGACGTAGTGAGATGCGAGGTCGGTCATAGAGATCACCATCCAGTAGGTTCCATTTTACGACGGGCTCGAAGGCCTAAGGATGGCTTCGGCAAACGATTCCGTTCTGGGCGCGCACGATGAGAAGATAAAACGGCTTGTTTTGCAGTCGATCTTGTGCAACCTGAGTTGGGCGCGGCTGGCTACCTTTGTCGCGGTGGGTCAACATAGTCTATTTCCGCTTGCGGACTCTATGAAAATCTCCGCTTTTGCCGCCCGACTTGCGCTCCAGCACTATCTCTCTTATTTCGATGCCTTTATCGAGCGCCTTGCACATGTCATAGACCGTGAGCGCCGCCACGCTGGCCGCGACGAGCGCCTCCATCTCCACGCCGGTCTCCGCCGTGGTCTTTACTTTTGTGGCAATAGCCACGCCATTCTTGCGCAGGCGTAGGGTCACAGCAATGTGCGACAGAGGCACGGGATGGCACATCGGAATCAACTCCGCCGTCCGCTTAGCCGCCATGATCCCGGCTGTCCGAGCTACTTCCAAAGGATCGCCTTTAGGATTCTGTGGCAGTGCGCGAACCACATCGGAGGTCATGGCAACGAAGGCGCTCGCCTCTGCTTCTCGTGTGGTTCGAGACTTTTCGGAGACATCGACCATGCGCGCTTGGCCCCGAGCATCGTAGTGGGAGAGCTTTTTCGGCATTCCCAACAGGTTATCGTACTTGCGTTCGGCATCGCATATTCAACGCATCAACTCGACCGCATCAGCAACGATACCCATTCCCCAGCCTCAATTCGTTCGCGGTCAGGAGGAATCACTACGTAACAGTTTGACCGCGAGAGCGCGATGATGTCGCCTGACCCTTGCCACCGGGCCAGCCCCACTTCCGCGTTCTCAAATTCGCCCGCGAGCAATGCCGGAAGGAATCTCTTCAAGCCTGTCTTCGTCCGGATCGATGACTTCAGCTTCGCGCCGAGAAAGATCAACGGCTGTGGCATCATCCCGGAAAGGGCTTCGATCATCGGCCGCACAAAGAGCTCAAACGTCACCATGGTGGAAACCGGATTCCCCGGCAGCCCGAAAAAGTATTTCCTGTGGGCGCCGGACACTACTGTCTGCGCGTCTGCCGCTGATCGACTGTCTTCGCGAACCGGAATATCGACTCCACATGAGCCAAACACCACCGGCCGCCCCGGCTGAATCTCTGCCCCCGTAAAATAGAATTCAGCTTTCAACTCTGACAGAACCTGCTCCACCAGATCGTACTTTCCCATGGAGACGCCGCCCGTCAGCAACAGCAGGTCGCAAGCCAACCCCTCTTCGATCGATGCGTGTAGTTGTCGGAGCTCATCGGCAACGATCGGCAGCCGCACCGCGTCGCCGCCAGCCTGCTGAACCTGCGCCGCGAGAGAGTAAGAGTTTGAATTGCGAATCTCGGCCGGCCCCGGCGTTCTGTCAATCTCCACCAGTTCGTCACCGGTTGCAAGCACGGCGACGCGAGGCTTGCGAAAGACCTGCAGCCGGTTTTTGCCGACGGCCGCAGCCATCGCAATCCCCGCATGATCCAGCCGTCGTCCTCGATCGAGCAGCAGGTCACCTGCGCGCGCCTCCGCTCCGCGTGGAACAAAGTTATCCCCTGAGAGCACGCTGCGCCGGACTTCCACCACATTCTTCCGCAGGTCCGCAATTGAGGCGTGCTCAACCATCACGACTGCGTCAGCGCCCGCTGGCAGAGGCGCTCCGGTCATGATTCGCACAGCCTGACCGCGGCCGACCGAGCATGATTCCGGCTCGGGCCAGTCGCCCGCCTTCACCTCGCCTGTGACTTCAAGCCCCACCGGGACCTCGGCTACATCTGCCGAGCGCACGGCGTATCCATCGCGAGTGGCTCGCGCAAAAGCGGGAGTGTCCCGGTCGGCCAACAACCTCTCGGCTAACACGCGGTGCAACCCAGCCAGCAATTCGACGGTTTCGACCTCTTCCGGGCACACGCCGGACGCATGCTTTTCCACAAGATGTCGCGCTTCTTCAAAGCTCACCACCTGCGACGTTGCTCCTGGGAATGCCGTAGACATAAAAGAATCATACCCCGGCGTTTGCTCATGGGTCTGAAAAGCACACGACGTTCATCGCTTCGCCCGATGGTGTCCGAGGGGTACCGAGCGATGACCGGGAAAGAATCGTCTACAGAAAAACGAAGGAAGGGAAGTCCGCTCTTTGAAAATCGAACGAAAATGAGAAATGCTCTACCGCGCCAGTTCCTGTTCGAGGACGGTCGCGTTGCTGGCGAAGCAGAGTCCGGTGTCCAGATCTACGAGTCCAGCGCGAACAAGTTTTGCGATCTCTCCGTCGAAGTGCTGCATGCCTTCGCTTTCGCTGGCCTTGATTACGTCGAGCAAGGTACGGCCGGGACGCTCGCCTTGTTCGACGCAATCCCGACTGCGGGAATTCGACTTCAAGATCTCGACCACAGGAATGCGATCACCGCCGTTCGCTTCCGGGATCAGCCTTTGGGCAATAATGTAACGGAACGTCTTCGCCAGACGTTCTCGCACCGATTGCTGCTCGGCGGCGGCGAATGTGCTGACGATGCGCTCCACGGTTTTCGATGCATCGACCGTGTGCATGCTGGAAAGAATGAGATGGCCGTTTTCGGCGGCCTCAAGAAGAATTTCGAGCGTCACGCGGTCGCGGATTTCGCTGACCATGATTATGCGAGGCGCCTGCCGTAGCGCCGCCCGCAGAGCCATCGTAAAATTCGGCGCATCGCTGTGCAATTCGCGCTGGTGAACGGTTGATTTTTTGTGCTTGTGCAAGAACTCAATCGGATCTTCGACGGTGAGAATGTGATAGCAATGCTCGCTGTTGATCCGATCGATCAAGGCCGCCAGCGTTGAAGACTTGCCAAAGCCGGTTCCGCCCGTCACCAGGATGATTCCGTTGCGAACCTTCGCCGCTTCTTCGAGCTGCGCGGGCAGATGCAGCGAACTGAAACTCGGAATGACGGTTGGAATCACGCGCATCACGATCGCGCAACTTCCCCGTTGGATAAAGATATTCACGCGAAAACGCGCCATCCCCTGCAATCCGTAGGAAATATCACAGGAGCCTTGTTCTCGGAGCGTGGTGATCGCCTGTTTGTTGCTCCCGATTAAATCGGCTGCGAGGCGGCGTGTGTCATCCGCCGAAAGCACGCCACTTCCGGCCATCTCTACGGCGGTGAGTTGTCCATGAATCTCGACCTGGGGAGATCGTCCCGGGGAGAAAATGAGATCGCTGACCTTTTCCGAGCTCCGCAACATGCCCGAGAGCAGCACGGATGTCGAGATTGAACCAAGTCCGCCGGCGCCGTCAAAGGCGATTGCGACCGATGAATTGCCCGGGGCTGCCATTCCACACGCTCCAGGTCATCAGCATTCCGCCGCGGAAAACGTTGCGAAGCCAACGAGCCTCCAATGAATGTAACGTGGATGCGCGGAAGAGCGAAGGACGACTAGGCCATAGACCTCGGTAACTGACGAACTCCCAAAGAAAAAGAGCGGATATACAACCCGCTCTTTCTGGCCGATTCGAGTGTAAAGGACTTATTTCGCTGGTTTTTTCTTTCCGTAGCCGGTTTCAACCGTGGCGCCAATGCTGGCCAGCATGTCCTTGGCTGGCTGCGCGAGCTTTCCGTCGGGCTGGAGTTCGAGATATTTCCGGAAGGCGTCCGCGGTACCTTCGGGCGCAACCATTTTGTCGCCCTTGAGCGTCGCCTTGCCGATCAAGTTCACACCCTTCCAATAGTAGGCATCGGCTTTGGTCGGATCAGCGGCAATCACCTTGTCGAAGGCCACAATCGCTTCATCGACCTTGCCCGCATTGGTAAGGACGGCGCCTTCGTTGAACAGATACATGACCGCGTGCGTCGGATCGAGTTGGGACGCCTTGGTGTAGTTGGACACGGCATCATCAATTTTGCCCGACTTCGAATCAACTTCGGCAAGATTGTTGTAGTAAGCGGCCATTTTCACATTGTTATCGGAATCTTTTGGTGCAGTCTGGGACGCGCTGCGCATGTCAATCGCCTTCTGGTAGTCGGTTGCGGCCATCTCATAACGCTTCTTTTTTTCGTCGGGATCAGCCTGCTTTGGAGCCGACAGACGGTAGGCGTCGCCGAGTTTGAACCAGATCAGGTCGCGGGTGGGGTCGATTTCGTTGGCTTGATTCAACGTCACAATGGCGGTCTCATAGTCGCCGGCCTCGGAAGCGGCCGCCGCCGCTTTGAGCTTGTCGTTCAACGATCCGACGGTTTTATTTTCAGCCGCTGCTTTGGCGGCGGCGTCCGCCCTCGCTTTGGCTTCTTCGGGCGTCATACCCTGGGCCTGGGCGGCGATCGCCTGTTCTTTCTTCATGTCGAAGTCCTGCACCGTTTCGTCCATGGCCACAGGGATGTTTTTCAAGGTATAGATTTCTTTGCCGTCCTTGCTCAGTGTGACGTTGTACTTGCCGGGGGTGACTCCAAGCGAGAAATATTCGCCCTTGTTGTTGGTTTTGAGAGTGTACTTGTGACCGGTCTCGACTCCAACCCACTCCACCTGGGCCTGCGCGATCGGTTTGCCCTCCACATCTTTGCAAACTCCCTTCACGCTCCCGGTGGTTTGCGCAACCGCAAACGAAGTCCACATTCCCGCCACCAGAACGAGCAGCAGGGGAAGGATTAAATGTTTCCTCATGATTTGCCTCCCGGCATGGAACCTGAATTTGACCAACTCCAACGTCAGCCCTATTGAGAGCATCCACTTTCGGTGAACTCCAGCGCCATCGCTTGGCAGATCACCTTCAGAAAAATCGTCCTCGAAGCAACGCGGCAATTAGCGCGTTTGCGCAGCGGCATCGGCATAAGGAATGGGATCCTCCGCACCAACCTCGTGAAACGCGCGCAGGCGGAGCACACAACTGTCACAAACGCCGCAGGCGCGATCTTCGCGCTGATAGCATGACCACGTTAAATCGAAGGGGGCGTTCAGTTCAAGAC
>Ga0302324_100024516_pt1 | contig 11617 bp, 13 predicted proteins | sample Palsa_T0_1_FD_201949 | JGI IMG/M metagenome (GOLD analysis project Ga0302324, IMG submission 201949) | Peat permafrost microbial communities from Stordalen Mire near Abisko, Sweden - Palsa_T0_1 | ecosystem: Environmental > Terrestrial > Soil > Palsa > Peat permafrost | place: Sweden: Abisko... | reverse complement strand
TGATCCGTCACGGCGGAAAATTCAGCTTGGCGTAGATCGCCTGATCAGGCCGGCGTCCTTGAGCTGGTACGCAATGTCCAGCCAGTCGAGAGCCTTGCGGGTGCTAACGCTTCGCGAAATACCTTGTCCCCGGTAGCCCATCGAAGTCTGAATCCTGGGTCCAAAGCGTGGCGCGATGGCGTCGCGCCGTCGCCAGCATGACACTGTCGGCCATCGCGATTTGATATTCAATGGACAGACGTGCTGCTTCCAGTGCCGTTGCCCGATCGAGATCGACAACCGTGCCTTGCTCCATGATCGCAATGGCTCGCAGCGCTTCATCCTCAGAGCGTTGCTGACTCACCCGCTTGAATACTTCGAACAGCGACAGCGAAGGAACAAGAAGCGATCGGGTGGCCTCGATAGGCTTGGCAAACGAGGCGGCGTTCGGGCCGTCGGCGAAGTACTCGAGCCACGCGGAGGAATCCACCACATTCATACGCGGTCGTCATCTCGAGCAACGTCGGTATTAATTCCCTTGAGCGACCCGCGGGCACTTCTTGCCGGCCGCACCGGAACCAGCTCGATCCGACCCCGATACTCGATGGCGTGCAGTTTTTCGCCGGGTTTGAGACCAAGAGCCTCGCGAATTTTCACCGGGATGACAATCTGGTACTTTGAGGAAACGGTGATAGTATTCATACGGTATTCCGATCGATCGAGCTAATGTAAGCCAAGCCCAAAACCCTATCACGGGACTGGCCGCGTGTCATGCAACAGGTCTACACCATCGGGCATTCCTCACAATCGATCGAGGATTTCTTCGCTCAGCTGCAGCGCCATACTGTGGAGGTCGTGGCTGATGTGCGATCTCGACCCTACAGCGCACGCTTTCCGCATTTCTCCAGAGAACCCTTGCAGCTAACCCTGAAGGCGGCGGACATCGGCTACGTATTTCTCGGCCGCGAGCTCGGCGCTCGACGCGACGAGCCTGAGTGCTACGTTGACGGCCAGGCGCTGTACGACAGGATCGCGGATTTACCGGCATTCGCCGATGGCATCAACCGTCTCCTGGAGGGTGTCCAAAAGTATCGGGTTACCCTGATGTGCGCCGAACAGGATCCGCTGAGCTGCCATCGGACCGTTCTTGTTTGCCATGAGTTGAAGCGACACGGCGTAGCCATAACTCACATCCATCGCGGGGGCATGCTGGAGCCCCATCAGCAGGCGGAACAGCGGTTGGTCGCCGAAGAGCTCGGCGCCGCGGACCAGAGTGACCTATTCGCGCCGGCAGAGGATGCCCGACAGAGGCTGGAGCAGGCCTATGCCCGGCGCGCCCACCGCATCGCCTATCGGCGCCCTGCAACAGACGATTTTAAATTAACGCAAACAAGGGCTTAAGGACCGTCGGGCAACATGAGCTATATGACCGTATAACACTACGACCACGCTTCGACGATAATTCGACCACTAAGGTGCCCCCGCCAACGTGCCGTCACACCCGCCTCTGGTAGTCCGCGCAGTGCGACGTCGCCCCCAGATACCGATCGTGCCGCCGACAGATGCCGTCCGACGCGCGCACCGACCCATGGGCTGATGACAGGCTGCGCATGCCCGGCAGCTGCGACTCGATCTCGTGCGGCTCCTGGCAAAAGTATCGGCAGCTGCCGCAGCTCGACTCGAGCACGCTCGCCACCACCCCGCGCCACTGCGGCGCGCTTCTGCGTGCAGGCGCCTTCATTGGCCGAACCGGGTCCAGAAGCCCACGAACACCTGGGTCGACAGCAGGTACCCGAGCACGACGTTGACCGCGACGCCCGCGGTGAACGCATAGAACGGCTTGGCGCCACCGGTGAAGAACTCGCGTACGCGCGTGGTCAAGCCGATCGCCAGGAACGTGAACGTGAAGGCCCAGACTCTGAGCGCCTGCAGCGGTGCCACCAGCGACGGCTGCACGACTTTCTTGTAGTCGGCGTAGCTGTAACCGCTTGAGATCACGCTGACGATCGCAGAGGCGATCAGAAAACCGAGCACGAATTTCGGAAAGCGCCGCCAGATCTCTCCCGGATTCGGCTTCGAGTCGATACCGGTGGACTGCCAGCGCGTGGTGGCGATGATCGATAATACGAACGCCCAGGCGCCGATCCAGACGTCGCGGCCGATCACTTTCATCAGCGTGAAGGCGTTGACCGCAGCTTCTGGAGTGCCGTTAATGCCGGCGACATGGCCGGCGTAGCCGCCGTAGGCTTGTGCCGCCGCCAGGCCGGCGGCGTCGGCAAACTCGGAGGTCCCGATCCAGGCTCCGGCAACCCCGGTCGGCAGCTGCAAAGCGCGCGCCAGCAGCGGCAGGATGAAGATCGCGAGGATCGCCCAGAAAATCACCAGCGATATGGCGATCGAGCTGTGCTCCTTGCGGGCGCCGACCGCACCGGCGGTCGCGATTGCGCCGGACACCCCACACACCGCGCCGCCGGTACCCAGGGTTGCCGCCAGGCGTTTATCCAGCCCCAGGCGCACGGCGGTAACGTAAATGACGCCAAAGGTCACCAGCGACACGATCGCCGCCTGCACGATGACCACCGGCCCGGCCCAGGCAATCAGCGTCAGCGGCAGGCTGGCACCGAGCAGCACGATGCCGGTCTTGATGTACAGCTCCACGCGCAGGCCGGCATCAGCCCACTGCGGTATCCCCACGGTGTTGGCGATCAGCAGCCCGAGCACCAGCGCCACCAGCGGCGGCTCCAGGTTGTAGTGCGCCGCCTGGTCCCATTGACCGAGCACGTACAATCCAATCGACGCCACGAACAGCAGCGCGAAGCTTGGCAGAAACCGTGACAACCGGTAGCCGAGCGCACGCACGCCGATGCCGAACAGCGCCGCCCACAGCGCAAACAGCGCCAGGTATTGCGCGGCGTGATCGCGCAGCTGGGCCACGGCTTCCGGCCAGGCCTTCCACTTTTGCGGCGCGATCGCCAGCCACTTCAGGCTGCTGCCGCTCGACACCAGTCCGGCCGCGACCACCACCAGGCCGAGCCCGATCCAGATTGCCCACCAGTCATCCTTGCTGATGAATTCGGCCCAGGCCGACTCGCGCTTTGGCGCATGGACCCGGCTTTCCACTAACTCTGTCATGACGGCTCCCCGGCCGGAAATGCAATTAATCCACGATAGGCATCGCCCCGCCGACAATCCAATATCGAATTGCCATGACGAATTTTCGTTTCGCCATGTAGCCGCTTGCTAAGCGACCGCGCGCGCATGTGCGCTGACGCGGCCGGGACCCGCTGCGGGCACGGGGTGATCAGTCACGTTGACGGGCGGCCGCCGCCGCCGTAAGGCGTCGATCGATGCCAGCAGGTCCAGCGGCGACACGGTGCTGCGGCCGGCGCTGTACTTGAGTACGCCGCGTCGATTCAGCGACTCATCGATGATCAGCACGAAGCGCGGTTCCAATGCGAGGATCTCGTCGCGCAGGTTGCGCGCCGCCATGTCGATCACGCCGTCGTGCGACTCGGCGTCCTCCAGCCGCAACAGCCGGTAATCGCTGCTCAGCTCCCCGGCCCAGCTGCCGTCGGCCACGCCGGCGGGCCTTCGGCACGCCAGCGGGCTGACGCGGCGGGCGCGAAATTCGTCGCGCATGATGGCCAGCCAGCGATCGTGCTCCAGTCCCTGATCCTGGAAATCCGCCGGATGGGAAAACAGCAGCGCCCAATCACCGCCGAGCCAGTCGCGCAGCAGCGACGCCGAACATTCAACCTCTCCAACGCATAAAGTGGCCATCGCCTGTTTCCTTCCGACCCTGACGGTTTGACATTGCGACGCAGTCTATGGGCCACAGGATGACAATGCGGTAGCCGCTCGGTGACAGCCGAGTGATATTCGTTACGCCCGCGCCAGTAGCGCCAGCGCCGCCGCAGCGATGAGCAGGAAAGTCGAGATGATCAGCGAACTATGAGCGCCCCTCAGGAACGCATCCGCGTGCCCCGACAGCGATCCGGCCTGCCCCAGCAGCGATCCAAACAGGGCGACGCCAAGCACACTTCCAGTCTGTCTGGTGGCGTTGAGAACGCCAGCGGCGATTCCGGAGCGCGACTTGTCGACGCTGCCGAGTAGCGTCGAAGTAAGCGGCGGCACCAGTAGCCCCAGTCCTGCTCCCATCGCCAGCAGCTGGACGCAAACCTCCGAAAAACCCGTGCCGACCTGGATACCGGTCAGTGCGACGCAGCCCAGGGCTGCGATCCCCGCACCGGCTGCAATGGTGATCAGTGCACCAAAGCGCTCCGCCGCGCGAGCAGCGAACAGATTGACCGCCAGCACCGCCCCCATCATCGGCAGAAAAGCGAGGCCGGTCGCCAGTGCGGACAGGTGATTGATCTGCTGAAAATACAGGCTGAGCACAAAGATCAGCCCATAGAAAGCCATATTCACCAGCAGACCCAGCAGCGAGGTCAGGGAGAACACCCGATGTCGGAACAGCGACAGGGGCAGCATCGGCTGGCGCGCGCTGCGCTCCTGAACGACGAACAGCCATCCCAGCGTTGCGAACGCCGCGAAACCCGCCAGCACCCACGGATTGGCCCAGCCTCGGGCGCCGCCTGCGATCATCGCGCCGGCCAGACTTCCCAGCGCGCCGATCGCCGCGGCCTGCCCCACCAGGTCGAGCTCACGCTGGCGCGAGCGCGCGGTCTCGTGTGCGTAGCGCCAGGTCAGCCACATGCCAGCCACGCCGATCGGCAGATTGACGAGAAATATGCTGCGCCATCCGACCAGTGCGATGAGGACACCGCCGGCCAGCGGCCCCGCGGTCAGGGCGAGGCTGGCGCCCGCCGCCCAGATTCCAATCGCGCGGCCGCGTTCCTGCTCGCCGGGATACGCATGATTGAGCAGCGCCAGAGAGTTGGGCACCAGCAAGGCGGCGCCCGCCCCCTGCAACGCTCGCGACAGAATAAGGACCGCTGCGCTGTACGCCAGTGCGCAGGCAACCGAGGCCGCGGTAAACAGGGCGAAGCCTGCGATGAAAATCTTCCTGGCGCCGGCACGATCGCCGAGCGCACCGGCCGTCAGGATGATCGCCGCAAAGGCAATCGTGTAGGCGCTGACAACCCATTGCAGCTCCGCCACCCCGCCGCCCAGGGAGCGGCCGATGCTGCTCAGCGCCGTATTCACGATCGTTACGTCGAGTTGCACCACGCCAAAGCCGAGACTCATGGCAGCCAGCGTCAGCGATTTCGCCAGCGTGGAGCGCGCTGCGGTCACGGCGCTGGCGTCGGTTCGGCGGCGGCGAGGCGGCCAAATACCCTCTGCATCGCGAAGACGCGCTCGAGATAGCTGCGCACCTCGTGGTCGCCGCAGCGCTGGCCCTCGCTCAGCTGGAAACCGCGCTTTGCGAACTGGTCGCCGGCGCCGGCGCCACAAAGATGAACCAGTGCTGCCAGCTGCTGCCGCTGTGGCAGCGTCGCGGCGCTCATTCGGTGCCGCTCCAGGATGACGGTCACGCTGCGGTCGAGATACGCGGCGGTGAGTTCGGCCGCATTCGCCGGCAGCACGCGGGCGTAGAGACTGTTGAACCAGCACGAATGCCAGTGGTTCCAGGGTCCATCCTGCACCACCACGTGATCGTGGATGCACAGCCGCCTGGCTTCTGCAAAGTTGCCATCGGTGATCTGGTACATGCCGACGGCACTGGATGCCGGACGGTAGACCTCAAACGGCTGGCTCGGTGTCCATGACCAGCGCCAGTAAGTGCGCGCCACCGGATTGCCCGAGCCTTCCACCTGAGCGATCGCTGCGAGCAGTTCCGGCTTCATCACACCGGTCGCGTAGGTTCTGAATATCGGCGCGTACTGTCGCCAGGTTTCAGACGGCGTTCTATAGAGTGTCGCGCTGACCGGAAACAACAGCTCCGAGGGTTTGCGGATCACCTGGTAGATGGCGTTTACGGCCAGTCCCAGCAGCAGCAGCAGCGCCACGCCAATGAGCAGCTGCACCGCCGGCGGCGCACGCCGCAAAGCCCGCCACCAGCGCCGCCGGACGCGGGCGCCAGGCCACAGCCGCATTCTCCGGCGCGGCGAGCGGCGCCGACGCCAGCTGTCAGGCCGGCGTCGCGTGCTGCGCGCGGCTGGGCGTCGTTCCATTCATACCGGCCGCACCGCGGCGACCGGCCTCGGCTCGATCCACACTGCGCGCGCCCGCGCGCACAGGTCGCCGTCGTAGTCGTACAGCGCGGTGCCGACCTCGTACACCCGGCCGCGCACCGCAATCCTCCACCCGATCACGATGCAGGGTTCATCGATGTGCACGCACCGATCCACATGCACGCTGTATTCGCCCAGCAGCATCGGCACGCCATCGCTGCGTGCCGCGACATATCCGGGACAATCGAGCGCCGCGCTCATGAATTCCGGCCGTACCTTGCCATCGCCGTCCGACAGCGACTCGTCCGGCGCCCAGGTCGCAGCCACATGATCGTGGCCGCTCAGCGCGCCGGCGAATATCCGCAGGCCGTCGCCGCGGGCGCGCTCGGTGCCGCACACGAAGCAGCGCGGAAACGGGTGATGCGCGAAGCCGGTGAAGCGCAGCGACGCATCCAGAGCCTGCAGGTAATCGGGCGCCGGCGGGACCGCCAGGTCGAACGGCGACAGCCACGGCTGCGCTCGCGCCAGCACCGCGCCATCGTGCAGCAGCTCCAGCGTACCGTTCGCGTCGCTGCGCACATCGAGCTCTACCTGCAATGGAATCGGCTTCTCGATGCGCACGCGCACCAGGTCCGTCGAATGGCGCGCAAGCAGACCGGCGAAATAGCCGCCGTTGGCGCAACCGGGTGGACCGCAGTATCGCTGATCGACCGTGAAACTGGGCAACGCACGACCTCCGATCGCGGCAGTCTACGCGCTCATCGGCGCGGCGGCCGCAGTGTCGCCAGCCACTGCTGCGGCGACTCTCCTCGTTCCAGCACTTCCACCAGCGCCGAGCCGACGATGACCCCGTCCACCATGCCGCGCAGCGCGTCCACCTGCTCGCGGTTGCGGATGCCGAAACCGGCGCACACCGGCACCGTCGCCGCCGCGCGCACGCGCTCGAGATACTCGGCGATGTCCTTCGGCGCCGCGACCTTGTTACCGGTGGTGCCGGTCATCGTGACCGCGTAGACGAAGCCCTGGCTCGCGCCCGCCACCCGGGCGAGCCGCTCCGGCGGCGTCACCGGCGTCACCATCTGTACCAGTGCCAGCCCGTGCGGCGCCAGCGCCGCGCGCAGCTCCTCGCTCTCGTCGAACGGCAGGTCCGGCACGATGAAACCGCATACGCCGACGGCGGCGGCCTTCACGGCCAGGGCCGCAAGACCATAGGCCAGCAACGGATTCATGTAGCTCATCAGCAGCAGCGGCGTCGCCAGCGGCGGCAGCGATCCGAGTTCGTCCAATATGCCCCCGAGCGTGACGCCGGCGCGCAGCGCCTGCTCGCTCGAGCGCTGGATCGTGACGCCGTCGGCCATAGGATCGGAGAACGGCACGCCGATCTCCACCACATCGGCTTCGGCGGCGACCGCGACCAGATGTTCGCGGAAGCTCGCGCGGCTGGGAAAGCCCGCGGTCAGGAACGCCACCAACGCCGGCTGCCCCTGCTTGGCCGCGGCCCGCAGCGCCGCCACGATGCGCTCGCGCGGCAGTACGGTGGCCGCTGGCGATGTCGCAGCGCTCATCGCGCGGCCTGTTCGCGCGGCGCACCAGTCGGCTCCACGCCCGCCGGCTCGGCCGGCGCCAGCAGCGCCTGCGTTAGCGTCTGCACGTCCTTGTCGCCGCGCCCCGAGACACCGACCACTATCCTCGCATCCGGATGCGTAGCGGCCCAGCGGCGCGCCCCGGCAAGCGCGTGCGCGCTCTCAATCGCCGGCAGGATGCCCTCGCACTCGCAGCACTCACGCACCGCCGCCAGTGCCTCATCGTCGCTGGCCGCCTGGTAAGTCACGCGCCCGATCGAAGCCAGCATCGCGTGTTCCGGGCCGACACCCGGATAATCCAGTCCGGCCGAAATCGAATGCGTCTCCTGGATCTGGCCGTGTCGATCCTGCAGCAGCAGCGAGTAGCTGCCATGCAGTACCCCGGGTCGGCCGTAGACCAGCGTAGCCGCATTGTCGCCGAGCCCGGAGCCGCGACCGCCGGCCTCGATCCCGATGATGGCGACGTCGCGATCGCCGAGAAACGCGTGAAACAATCCGATGGCATTGGAGCCGCCGCCAACGCACGCCACCACCGCATCCGGCAGCGCGCCGCTGTACTCGAGCATCTGTGCACGCGCCTCGCGCCCGATGACCGCCTGCAGCTCGCGCACGATGTACGGATAAGGGTGGCCGCCGACCGCCGAACCCAGCAGGTAATAACTGTTGGTCGGATCGGAAACCCAGTCGCGCAGCGCCTCGTCGATCGCCGCACGCAGCGTGCGATCACCGCTGGTCACTGGCACAACGGTCGCCCCGAGCAGTTGCATGCGGCCGACGTTCGGCGCCTGGCGCTGCATGTCGACCTCGCCCATGTAGACCGTGCACGGCAGGCCGACGCGCGCACAGGCCGCGGCGCTGGCGACGCCGTGCTGGCCGGCACCGGTCTCCGCGACGATGCGCCGGGCACCGAGCCGGCGCGCCAGCAGCGCCTGTCCGAGCGCGTTGTTGATCTTGTGCGCACCGGTGTGCGCGAGGTCTTCGCGCTTGAGCCACACCTGTGCGCCCCAGTGCTTCGACAGCTGCGGTGCCGGACTGAGCGCGGTGGGCCGTCCGACCCAGTCGCGCAGTTCGCGATTGAGCTCGGATTGGAACGCCGGATCCGCCAGCCAGCGCCGCGCGCCGCGCTCCAGCCGCTCGTGCGCGGGAATCAGAGTCTCGGGCACGTAACGGCCGCCAAACGCGCCATAGCGGCCGCGCTCGTCCGGGTAGCGTCCGGCCAGCAGATCCGCCAGTACGCGCTCGTGTTCGGCCCGCTCCTGTTCGGCCACGGTGTCAGCTTGCATCATCGGTCATCTCCTCGTTCATCCCCTGAAATGCCGCACTCGCGGCCCGGGCAAATTCGGCTATCTTCTGCGCGCACTTGCGCCCCGGCGCCGACTCCACGCCGCTTGACACATCGACGCCGTAGGGTCGCACGGCGCGAACCGCAGCGGCGACATTGTGCGCATTCAGGCCGCCGGCCAATATCAGCTCGCAGCGACGCGCCAGCCTCGCGGCAGCGTCCCAGTCCGCGGCTTCACCGCTGCCGCCGCGCGCGCCCTCGAACAGAATCCGCCGCGGCAACGCGTTGCCGGCGGCCGCCTCGGCGCGCAGCACCGGCAGTCGCAGCAGAGCCTGCGGCAGCCGCAGGCCGGCGAAATCCTCGGCATCGGTCTGCAGCATGTCGGGTTGGAACACGCGGAGGATCTCATCGATCAGCGGCTGTGGCGGATGCGTCGTCACCGCGATCAGCGCCACGCGCGCGCGCGCCCGCGCCGCCAGCTGCGCCGCCTGCGCCGGTTCGACCCGCCGCACCGACGGCGAGAACACGAAGCCGATCGCGTCGACCCGCGCCGCGAGCGCCGCTTCGACCGCCGCAAGATCGGTGATGCCGCAGATCTTCAGCCACATGACGGCCTCATGCACGCCCACCGGCGGCAGTGCGGCCAGCGGCGCCAGCGCGGCCAGCCTTGAGCAACGCCGCGGCCAGCGCCAGCGGATCGCCGGCCTGCATCAGTGCACTGCCCACCAGCGCAACGTCATAGCCTTGCGCCGCCAGGCGCGCCGCATCCTCAGTGCTGCTGACGCCGCTCTCGGCGACGCGCGGTACATCGCGCGGCAGCAGCACCGCCAGCGCCTCGAGCCTGCCGGGAACGACCTTGAGGGTCGTAAGGTCGCGGCAGTTCACACCCACCAGCAGCGTGGCGCGCTCGCGGTACTCGCGCACCAGCTGTGCGGCGAGTGTCAGATCCGGCTCATCGAAGGCCTCCAGCAGCACGAACAGTCGCAGCCGGGCCGCGGCCTCCAGCAGCTGCTCGATCTGCACCCGGCTCAGCATGCGCAGGATGATCAGCACGCCGCCTGCCCCCGCCACGCGCGCCTCATACACCTGGTAGGGATCCACCAGGAAGTCCTTGCGCATCGCGGGAATGCGCCCGGCCAGTCCGGACACCGCCTGCGTCAGATGCGACAGCGAACCATCAAAGCGGCTGGGTTCGGTCAGCACCGAGATCGCCGCCGCTCCGGCATCGGCATATTTGGCGACGCGAGCGGCGATGTCCTCGCTGCCTGCGTTGAGCTGCCCGGCGGCCGGCGAGCGCAGCTTGACCTCGGCGATCAGATCGAAGCCGCCCCGCGACAGGGTCAGACGCGGAGGATCCGGCAGGGCGTTTAGGAGCCGCTGCAGCTCGGTCTGCGGCGTCAATGCGCGTGCCTGTGCCAGCCGCTCGTGGCTCGCCTGCGCCATCGCCGCCAGGAAATCCATGTTCGCGCTGCTGCTGCTCATGCGGTGCTGCTCATGCGGTGCTGCTCACGCGGTGTTGCTCATGCGGTGCTGCCCGCCAGGCGTTTTTCATCTGCACCGAAGCGCGCCAGGCGCGACAGCAGTTCGGCGGCCGCCCCGCTGTCGATCGCCTGCGCGGCGCGCGCCAGCGCTGAGCGCGGCGAGCGCTCGCGCCCGGTGACCTCGAGCGCCAGCGCCGCGCCCAGCAGCAGCGCGTCGCGATGCGCGCCGGCGACCTGGTTCGTCAGCACGCGCGTGAGCTCGCGCGCGTTGTGTGCCGCGTCACCGCCGGCCAGCGCGTCGGCGGCGCACAGCGGCAGGCCATAGTCGGACGGTGCGCGCGTCTCGCGGCGTACGCTATCCGCGCCGACGTCGAACAGCGTGAACTCGCCGATCGGTGTCGGCTCATCCCAGCCGTGCGCGCCGTGGATCACGAACGCGCGCCGGATGCCGCTGCCCAGCAGCGCCTGCGCTATCAGCTCGGCGGTGGCGAGGTTGAACGCGCCGATCACCAGGTACGGCGGCGCCGCCGGATTGCTCAACGGGCCGAGCAGGTTGAACACGGTGCGCACGCCCAGCGCGGCGCGTACCGGCGCGATGCGAGCGGTGGCCGGGTGGTAGTACGGTGCAAATAAAAACGTAAACCCGAGTGCCGCGAAGCAGCGGCCCGCCGCCGCCTCGTCCAGCGGCATCGGCAGCCCGAGGGCCTGCAGCACATCGGCACTGCCCGCGCGGCTTGAGACCGCGCGGTTGCCATGCTTGATCAGCGGCAGCCCGCAGGCCGCGGCCAGCAGCGCCGCGCCGGTGGACAGGTTCAGGCTGCTGGAATGGTCACCCCCGGTGCCGACGATATCCACCGCATCCACCAGTGCCGGCAGCTGTGGCCGGCGCGCGAGCGAGCGCATCGAGGCGGCAAAGCCGCGTAGCTCCTCGGCGCTGACCCCGTTGGCACGCAGCGCCGCCAGCAGCGCGCCCGCCAGCGCCGCTGGCAGATCCTCGGCAGTCAGCGCGGTCAGCAGCTGCCCGGCCGCAGGCTGGCTGAGATGCTCGCCCTGCAGCAGCCGATCCAGCAGCGCGCGCAGCGACACGACGTCACTCATGGGTGTAGTCACGGGTCAATCGTCGCGGCGCTCGCCGCCGCTGAACTGCAGGAAGTTACG
>Ga0302324_100024514_pt1 | contig 11617 bp, 12 predicted proteins | sample Palsa_T0_1_FD_201949 | JGI IMG/M metagenome (GOLD analysis project Ga0302324, IMG submission 201949) | Peat permafrost microbial communities from Stordalen Mire near Abisko, Sweden - Palsa_T0_1 | ecosystem: Environmental > Terrestrial > Soil > Palsa > Peat permafrost | place: Sweden: Abisko... | reverse complement strand
TTGCTTTCGGTATTTTCACCGTCCGCACCGGCGGCGGAAAGTAACTGCCCGACGACATCCGATTCCAGATCTTGTACAGGTTCCCTTTCAGGTCCCTTTCAGGTCCCTTTCGAAATCCGCAATCGTCTGCTCGTCGACCCCTGCCGCTCCTTGGTTCGCTTTTACTCGTTTATACGCCTCCCAGACCTCCCACTTGGAAATACTGAACGGCTTTGCCTCACTCATCGGCTCCTCCCATTGCTGGTTGGCACATTGAATTCAGCTCCATCAACACAACGCCGAGTCGCCCCGGGGATTTTCACCCCGAGGCGCTCACAGAACCGTGCGTGAACGTCTCCGCTCACACGGCTCGTGCCACCCATTGAAGACTGCCGCCTCCCATCAAGACCATCGAGTTCCTCCGGTTTCCCGTTGACCCTTACGATCCCGATGCGGGTGACCCGCTCCCTTTGCTTCACGGGCATTACCCCTTCTCAACGCTACTGCGAAGCAGTCCGCCCCTGCCCGGTAGATCCGTACTTTCGGCCTCGCGGATCTGCCGCTTGCACCTTTTCCGTTAGCACCGCCGAGCAGGTTCTCAAGTTCCATACGAAGCCCGAATTAGAGTCACCCCTCCTGAACACCGGACATCGCGTGATCGGTAAGTAGGTGTCCTCCTCGCAGTTCCCGGAGTCGAAGGGCAACCCCGGTTTTGATGCCATCCTTGGAGTTTCGATGCGTCATCGGAAGTTCATTGGGTTTCGTCTCTCTAACTCATACTTGACGTGATTTACTTGACGCCTTTCAACCATGGCGTTCACCACCGCAGTTTTTGACTGAAGCAGCCCATGGCAGTTTGAAGCCTCCCCCTACAGGGCGACTCCAAGGGACCTACCCTCATCTCTCGCACAGCATGCCGCCTTACGCGTCTTCTGGACACAACCCTTCGCTCCATCCCCTTTCGGAGACTTCTTCGCTACTACGGGTTGTTCCGCCCCTGGGCTCCGCTTCCGTACTCTCGCCCTCGTGGTTCTTCCACTTGTGGCTTCTCCGTTTGCATCGGAGTCCCAGGTTCCCACGTTCCGTTCTACCGCCTCTCGGCAAGCTCCGGCCACCTTAATGCCGGATGCCACTCCGTCCGTAAACAGGTCTCGCCGGAGTTGATCCCGCAGTAACGACTCCCCTGCGGTTTGACATCGTCCCTACGCTTTCGACACGTCATCAGTGGTTCCCTTGCGGTCCTCTTCTTGCCAGTCACCTGACCTGGTTCTTTCCAGGCCTTTTCCTTCTGCGCTCACGACCATGGCTTTTGCCCACAGCCGCCAGAGGTGGTTTGGAACCTGCTCCTGCAAGCCGGTTACGAGGGGCCTGCCCTCATCGATCCAGCAGTTACACACATTGGGCCCTCCTCGGCCCTTTGCGCTCGTGGCGCACGATCGTCGGCGTAGCGCGTGTATTTCCGCCGGCCGACGGCGCCAGTCCGGTTAATCGGCAATCTACGGGATAGGCGCAAACATTGGCCAGCGCGGGCGACGTGGGAGCGCCTTGCGGCAGGTGCGGGCGCGTGTAAAGGATGCTGGCATACTGCAATCGCCCATGATCGGTCTCCGCCGCTGCTTCGTTCCAAACACGCCGGGGCACGGCGTTGGTGCAAATGCCTCCCAGCAGATCGGCCACCGCTTCCGGATAGCCCAGCAGGCGGAAAATAGTCTGAATTCGAACGCCGCTGATGGAAGGAAAGAAATCTTGCAAATCCATCTTCAAGACGACGCGCTGACCGAGATGTGGCGCGGCGAAAGTTTTCACGGAGCGGCCTGGGATGAAGCCGTGCGCGGCGGGATGAGGCGGAATCTTGTCGAGAATTCGCGCGAGTATTTGCCGCTGCAGCTTTTTAAGCCGAGGTTTGGGCGCTTCAAATTAATCGAATTGCGCCGGATTTTTTCGCCAGGACGCGATAGTGGTAATGCGCCAGGCGAAGCCGATTGGTTTTGCACGCGAGCCCCTTGAGGTCGGCGAACCACAACAGCTCGTCCGCAGTAACATTCAACCAATCGGCCAGGGCGCCGACAGATTCAATGACAGGAACATCCCACGATGCGGCAGCCGCGACGGGTTGCATTTGCTGTGGGTCGCCCAACCACTGGGCGATCGACAACTCATCGAAATATTTCGACCACGCGCGGCGAAAGCCGGGGTCTATAAGAAAGAACTGGATTATGTCGCGCTGGCGAGGGCGAGTTTCGCCTGAAAACGATTTCACATAGCGCCGCGCGAGCGGCCGAAGCCACCGCCAATTCCGGCCCAGCGTCTTGCTGCCACGATCGACAATTCCGTCGACCGTCATATCGCCAGCCAGAAACGATCGCGCTAATGCGGCAAGCAACGAGGGAGCGGGCATACGTGACGGACGGAAGCTCCAACCAGTCTGACCCTGCGTGAGCGGTTCTGCGTGGAGCGCAGCGTGGTCTCACGCGACGAAATCTCAGCCCTTCGCCATTCCCTGGGGTAACCCCAGAGAGGCGTCATCGAACCTTAAGGCGAACCCGCAGGCCCGGCACCGCCAGCTTGGAGCGATCCGCCCGAAGTGCATAATAGCAGGGCAGGCGATACAATACCGCACATGTACCGTTTTTTCCTATTCGGAGTCTTCGCGCTGGGAAGCGCTTATGGTGCGGGCTGTGATCGCGCCTGTTTGAAGACCACGCTGGATCAATATCTCAATGCCATGGTGCAGCACAATCCGGCGGCCGCGCCTCTTTCGGTGGGCTATCGCGAAACTGAAAATGCGATGGTCCGGCGGCCCGGCGGCGGGTTATGGAAGAGCGCTAAGGAATTGGGCAAAGTACAGCGCAGGTATTTCGATACCGAGAGCGGGCAGGCGGGTTATTTCGGAACGCTCGAAGAAGAGGGCGGGACGGACATCGTCACCGTGCGCTTGAAAGTGGAAGACCACAAGATCAGCGAGGCCGAGTGGTACGTCTCGCGCAAGGGCGATGCCGGGATCGGCGTATCGGCGGGCGCGCAGGCCAATGCCGCGTTCCACGATCCCGATTACCTGACCGCACATCCGCCCGTGGAAAGGGTGGTCCCAAAAAACGAGCGGCTACCGCGCGCGGACATGGTCGCGATCACCAACAGCTACTTCGACGGCCTTACCGCGCATGACGGAACGCTCATCATCGCACACCAGGGATGTGTTCGCCTGGAGAATGGATTCGCGACGACGCAGCGGAAGGGCCCGAACGGAGAGATGACGGACTGCACGTCCAACGGCGCGATGGCCAATATCTTCGCCGTCACCGCGCGCCGCTATCCGATTGTGGATGAGGAGGCGGGCGTGGTGCTGGGTCTGGGACTGTTTGAGCGGAAGCCGGGCGTGGCCATGCGGCGCAATCTGTTCAGCGAGTGGTTTGTCATCGAGCAGGGCAAGATTCGAGCGATCTACAGCGCGATGATGTATCCCGAGCAAGAGGCGATGGCGCCGAACTGGTCGCCCTTCGATGGCAACTGGCCAGTAGCGCCTCCGCCCAAGTAAGTATCCGATAATTACCCGATCTCGGGATGTATTCAACTTCCAATTCGTTCAGACTCCCAGGTGAGGGGACTGCTATGTTTCAGGAAACGATCCATTCCGGTGAGGCCGCTCAAGTCCGCAACATCGTGCTGGTTCACGGCGCGTTTGCGGACGGCTCATGTTGGTGGAAAGTCATTCTTCTGTTGCAAGAGATGGGCTACCACGCGGTTGCGGTGCAGAATCCCATGACCTCGCTGGCGGACGAAGTGGCTTTCACAAAAAGGATCATTGCGCTTCAGGATGGTCCGGTGATTCTGGTGGGGCATTCGTGGGGCGGCGCCGTGGTGACGCAGGCGGGCGATCATCCCAAGGTTGCCGCGTTAGTGTATGTGTCGGCCTACGCACCGGAAGTGGGACAATCCGCGAACGACGCCAGCGCCCCGTTTGGATGGACGGAGGGGCAGAAACAGATTCGGCTGGATAGCGAGAAGTTCGCTACGGTGACTGCGGAAGGAATGCTGGAGGACATCGCGGAAGGGCTCCCGATGGCTGAGAGGAAACTTGCGCTTGCGGTGCAAGGCCAGAGCTACGGCCCGATGTTCGATGAAAAGCTGACGGTTGCCGCATGGAAGACTAAGCCCACGTGGGCTGTCATCTCGACGAACGATCGGATGCTTCCTCCGGCCTTGCAAGAAGCGGCCGCAAAGATGATGGGTGCGGTGACTACCATTCTGCCGACGTGCCACATGGTGATACTGGAAGAGCCGGCAAAAGTGGCAGCGGTTATCGACGACGCGGCAAGAAACGCACTCGCGAAACAACGGAACGCAGCGTAGGCTGTGATCGCAACTAGCCCGCTGCCCCCCCTTTGCGCTTGATCTCGATGCTCAATCGTTTGATCTTCTGATTCAGCGTCGATAGCGGAATGTGCAGCTTCTCGGCGGCTTCAGTCTGGCTCCAGTTCACCGCTTCCAGCGCGTCGATGATTTTGCGCCGCTCGAAATCGGCTAGAATCTCGGGCAGCGACGCGTCGGCGGGCAGCGCGCCCGTTTCGTCGCGCCGTATCTTTACTCCGCCCTCCTGCAGGACCGAGTCTGGCAGAACATCGACGGGAACTAATGTTTGCGACGCCAGCACCACCGCGCGCTCCACGGCGTTCTCCAGTTCGCGCACGTTGCCGGGCCAGTTGTAATCCATTAAGAGCTGCATGGCGTCGGGTTCAAATCGCAACAAACTCTTGCCGTCCGGATCTAAGAATTTCTCGTTCTCCCGGCTGAATTTCGTCAAAAAATGATCCACCAATGGTGGGATATCTTCCTTGCGATCCCGCAGCGGAGGCAGGGCCAGGTTGATGACGTTCAGCCGGTAGTACAGATCTTCGCGGAACTTGCCGTCGTCCACTAGCTTCTTCAGCTCGGCGTTGGTAGCGGCGATGATGCGCACATCCACCTTGATGGTTTCGGCCGACCCCACCGGCATGAACTCGCGCTCTTGGATCACGCGTAGCAGCTTGGCCTGCGTCTCCCAACTGATGGTCCCGATCTCGTCGAAGAAGATGGTGCCCTTGTTCGCGGTTTCGAAATAGCCTTTGCGCGCGGTAATGGCGCCCGTGAACGCGCCTTTCACATGCCCGAACAGCGCCGACTCGAGCAGATCCGCCGGCACTGATCCGCTGTTTACCGCCACAAACGGCTGGTCGGCCCGCGCCGAATTCGCGTGAATGCCTTTGGCGATCAGTTCCTTGCCGGTGCCCGTCTCGCCGGTAATCAGGATGGTGGCGCGGCTGGGCGCTACTTGCGTCACCAGATCCAGGATACGCAGCATGCGGTCGTTTTTTCCGATGATATTGGGGAAGCTGTACTGCTGCCGCAGCGCCTTCTTGAGCTGCGCGTTCTCGCGCGCCAGCCGGCTGTGCGCGATCATGCGATCGATTTCGATCAGCAGCTTTTCGTTATCCCAGGGCTTGGAGAAATAATCGTTCGCGCCGTTCTTGAGCGCCGTCACCGCCACTTCCACCGACCCGTAGGCGGTGATCATAAACACCGGCGTCTCGCCGTCACGCTCGCGGATCTCGCGCAGCACTTCCATACCAGAGCGGTCCGGCATCATCAGATCCAGCAGGATCATGTCGTAATTGGCGGCTTCGGTACGCCGCAGCCCATCACCGCCGTTTTGCGCCAGCTCTACCGTATAGCCTTCCAGGCACAACAGCGCCTCCAGGCTTTCGCGGATATCCGCTTCGTCGTCGATTACTAAGATTCGGCCTTTGGGAAGGGGGGTTGGTTCGTCGAGCGGCAGTCGATCAGACATGCACCGGCTTTCTTGCTAAGGGAAGCTCCACGCGGAATCGCGAGCCCGCTCCAATGCGGCTCTCCACTTCAATGGTACCGCCGTGCTCGCGCACGATTCCGTAGGTCACCGAAAGTCCCAGCCCGGTTCCCTTGCGCGCTGCCTTGGTGGTGAAGAACGGATCGTAGATGCGCTCCAGATGTTCGGCCGCGATTCCCTGCCCCGTGTCCGACACATCGATGCGCGCGAATCCGCTTTCGCTCCACACGTGGATAGCCAGCGTGCCGCCCCCATCCATGGCGTCTCGCGCGTTCAAAAACAGATTCAAGAACACCTGCTGCAGCTTGCCCGCGTTACCCTTGACGGGCGGAAGCGCCGGCGGAGCGTCCAGTTTCACTTCGATGGCCGACTTCTGGAGTTGATGCTCCACCAGGTTCAGCGTTTCATGGATCACCTTGCTCACGTCCACTTCCACAAACTCGGTGGGCGAGGTTCGAGAAAAGCTCAGCAGCGAGTTGACGATCTCGCTGGCGCGGAAGGTTTGCTTGGCGATCTTGTCCAGCAGTTTCGACTTCTGCTCGTCTTCGGAGATCTGCTTAGCCAGCATCTGCGCATAGGTAGAAATCACCGCCAGCGGCGTATTCACTTCATGGGCCACGCCCGCGGCCAGGAGCCCGATAGAGCTGAGTTTGTCGGCCTGCACCAGCCGACGTTCCAGCTCATCGCGATCGGTAACGTCGTCGAAGATAATGAGCCGGCCGATCTGCTGCATGTCCTTCGAGACCAGCGGCGCAACCGCCAGATTCAAGATGTGGACGGCGGGCCCGGTTGGCTTTCCATTTCCATTGCCGTTCGCGCGGCCATTGCCATGTCCATTGGCGTGCCCGTTGCCAAGGCCGTTCCCGCCCGCGACAGCAGGCGGCGCGGGCAAAACAAATTTATAAATGTTGTGAACGCCGGTCTGCTTGCGCACCTGATCGAAGACCTCGCATAGCTCGGCAGGGAAAAGGGCCGAAAGCGGACGGCCCAGAGCCGCATCGCGCGGGATGCCGGTCAACCGCTCGATCTGCGTGTTCCAGCTCTCCACGCAATCGTTCAGATCCACCGCCAGAATACCGACGTTAATGGACTCGACGATATTCTCGCTAAACTCCTTCAGCCGCTCATACTCCTCCACTTTGCGCTGTAGCGAATTGTACAGCCGCGCGTTCTCCACCGCGATGCTTACGTAGCCGGCCAGCGTGGTCAACAGTTCCACATCGTCGCTCGAGAGGAAATCGCCTTTGTCGGTCCGGCTCAGCGCCAGATATGCAATAGTCCGGCCGCGCACAGTGCACGGGAAATAGTACGTCAAATCCAGCTCTGAAATCGTTCGCCGCACCGAAATCGGCCACTGATGCGACACGGCGTCCAGCAAATGCCTGGTGCGCTCAAAAAACAGGTAGGGCTTGCCGGGGTCGGCGGTCAAAAAGCTGAGGTCGAGCTCCTGCGGTTGTTTCTGATTTCGCTCCTTGCGATTGCCGAGCGTCATGTGCAGGCTGAATTGGTCGCCGTCGCTCTTGGGACCATCGGCCGCCAAAAAGAACGCCACGTGCTGTATGGAAAGCGTGTGCAGCAACCGGTCACCCACTGATCGCAGCATTTCGTCCAGATTCGTTTCCGACCCCAGCTCGCGCGCAAATTCAATCAGCGTACGCCGATAGTCGTAGCGATCCTTGTAAAAGAAGTAGCGGTCGAGCTGCTCCTGCAGCCAATCGCGGATGGGCTGGAAAATAAAGGTGGCGAACAGAATCAGCCCTACGATCGCGGCCGGACTCAGATTGTCTGGATGGGCGAACGAAAAAATCAGGCCATAGAAAATCCCCAGCACCACCAGCGTTGCAAGCGTGTAAACGTACCCTTGCTGGAAGATGATGTCGACGTCCATCAGGCGATACCGCAGAATGGCGTAGGCCCACGTCAGCGGCACCAGGATCAGCGAGAGCACCGCCATCTTCTGGTAATGCCCGGGAAGCGCCCCGAACAGATATGGCACTGCGTAAATCAAGGTGAAGGGCACAATGCCCAGCAGCGCCCCGTTGCGCATATACTTCAACTGCCGCCGCACCAAGGGATCCTCGGCGTGGGGCGTTTTCATCGCCAGCACGACGGTTCCGGCCAGATAGAAAACGCTCAGGAACAGCAGCCAAACCCGGTCCAGAAACCAGCTCACCTCGACGGGCGAAGCCGCCACTCGCAGCATGCCCTTTGCTACCAGGAAATAGACCGTCAGGAGCAAGGCGGCGGGCAGGTAAAAGAGTGCGCTAACTCCCGGCCGTTTTAACCACGTAGGACGCTCGGGGAAGACCACGCAGAAGTGAAGAAAAATGGTTGGAGCCAAAACTCCCGCAGCGACGTTCCCCCAGTAGATCGCCTCATCGAATGCATTTAATTTGCCCGTGAAATGAAAGCACGATAAGACGAACGATGCCAGACACAATACATAAAAATGTACTGACCGTGGCGCTCCAACCCTCCGATAGTAGACAAACAATCCGATGAGCAGATAGGCGATGCCAACCACATACTGATAGTACAGAGACCGGTCCAGAACACCCTCACCGACAATAACTTGCGCCGGGACAGGAACATTGTCACGCCGCAGTATATACTGGGTCTTGTTCCAGACCCCCACCCGCTGCAGCGCCTGCGGCACTTCGATGGTGTTCGCCACCGGCTTGCCCGCCACCTGAAGTAGGACGTCGCCCGCACGAATGCCCGCATTGTACCCTTGGCTGCCGGGGGTGACGTGCAGGGCGAGAACCTGGTTTTGACCATCGGCGCCGCCCCGATCCACCCACGTAACTCCATCATCCGGAAGGTGATAAAGGCTTTGTTGGTGGAAACTGATGACGGCGCAGCACACCGCTGCCACTGTGAGTACGAACAGCAGCGCACTGGCGAATTGGGTTTTAAGATCTCTCAAGCGGCCGTCTCCGCTCAAACACCCTGCTAAGATACTCTACCTCATGCCGGTGCAAACCTTCAGACCACCAGGTTCCGGCACCTACACTTCGGCACACTCCGCGCTGTAACTTTAGCGCACTCTGTTAGCACTTCGTCTGCCACCAGACGTAGATGAGGCTTAACCCTTTTAAGACGATGTTCATCTATGAGAATACAGGGATTTGCCTCGGCAGGCCAGCGACATTCCCATTTTGGGCTTTCGTTTTCGGAATTGACACTACAGGAAAGTGTATGGGCCATGATGCGGAAACTCGCTGATGAAACAGGTAATTGTAAAGACTATTGACAAGTAACCCCGTTAAGTCTTAACATCTACTTTCCGGTTCGTCAGTAGTTTGGCTGACAACCAGGCCATGGCGCAAGGGGGTCAGTGTATGACCTTGTTTCAGATCGGCGAGAAGATCGTCTATCCCAATCATGGGATCGGCACGGTCGAGAATATTAGCACTCGTTCATTCGGCGCGCAGTTCGAGCGCTACTACCTGCTGCGTCTCACCTATAACAGCATGACAGTGATGGTTCCCTTTTCGCACGTCCAAGAGATTGGGCTGCGCAAGGTAACCCGCAATGGCGAAATCGCGCGCGTGCTCAGTTTCCTGGCGGAAGGCAACGCTCAGCGCAAGGCCGACTGGAAGGATCGCTATAAGGAGAACTCGGACAAGATGCGGCACGGCAGCTTGCTCGAGATCGCCGAGGTGCTGAAGACGCTGCTGATATTGCAGTCGGAAAAGCCGCTGTCTTTCCGCGAAAAGAAAATGCTGGAACGCGCCCGGCATATGCTGGTGACGGAGCTCTCTATTTCGCGCGGCTTGGCGGAGATGGAAGCCATCGGGGTGCTGCAAGCCGCACTGGCGAAATCGTCGTTGAGCCTTCCCGCACCGGCTTAGTCCGTAATTTCCCGCCATCTGATTTGCCCTCGTCGCAAAGTCATTGTTGCGGGTCTCCAAGCGGAATTTCACGCGTGCCGTCGTCCAGCCCCTCGATCCGAATCATGGCTGGTTTAGCTGGCGGAGGTTTTGCTGGCGCGGGCGTAATTGTCCTGGCGTTTTCCGCCGATTGCGCGGAAGCTTTGTGCGACGCTGCAAACGCCTGCACGGTCTTTTCCAACTCCTGCGGGGTCAGATGCAAGCTGATTTTGGTGGCGGCGCCATCTGCATTGAACTTCAGTTTCTTCGCGATGTCCTGCAATTGCGCGCCGGAACTCTTGTCCTTCGCTGCCATGTTCATCACGCGCGTTAGCTCCGCAGTCACTCGCTTGGCCGTGGCGTCCGACGCGAAGCGCAGCGTGATATCCGCGACCAGGCCCGCGCGCAGATTGACACCCGCTTCGAATCCCTGCGCCTCCGCTGCCCAATCGCCGCCCTGGAATAGGGCCGACAGCCGGTCGCTCGACATGATTTCCGTCGCGTCCATGATCACCCACAATTCGTAGTTCGCCTCCATTTCACCCGCGCGCGCGGTAATAGAGGCTGGCGCCGCTGCAGGCTGCGTCGAAGCTTGCGCGAATTGATTGCGGTCGAGCGCCGCGAAAACCGACGGCGCGTCTCCATACAAAATGGTCTCGGCATCGAACAGCACCCACGCCGTGTCTTTGGCTTCCTTGCCCTGTGGCCGGTAGACCTGGAAGGAATCGTACGACTGAGGCTTCGCGCCAAAACGACTGAAGACCTGGCGCACCTGGGCCGCGGCGAAGTGTCCCTGGATGGCAACGAGAATAGGCTGTTCGGCCGCATCGTCGGACAAATTCTTGCCGGGAGACGAAATCAGAACGCGGTCGATGTCGTTCACCATTTCCATGCCGGGAACGGCTGTCAGCACGCCGGTGGCGAGCCATTGATCGCGGATCATCGCGCCTGCGGGCGACTGCCGGATGCGCGCCCAATCGATACCGATCAGCGCTTTCGCGTTTGGGGAAACGAATCGCCACAGCGCGGGGTCGGACTGGGCGCCGGCCGGGCACGGCGCGAGTAGTAGCGCGCAATAAGCGCCGACAGCGAGCGAGTTAAATCGCGCAAGAAACCCAACCATCCCCACGTGTATCCATCGGCAGAGTTGCCAGTGCTCTCTAGTAAGACAGGAGGCCGAAGAATTGAGGGAGGATGTTATAGTGAAAATGCTTTCTTCTCACCGGGGCCCGTAGCTCAGTTGGTTAGAGCGCTACCTTGACACGGTAGAGGTCGCAGATTCGAGTTCTGCCGGGCCCACCATCAAAACAAATCGTTTATGGTGCTTCGGGAGGCGGGCACTCGTGTGACCGCTGGTAGTTACTGTCCAAAACGCGCACGAATCATGCCCGGGCCACCTTCGCGCGCATGCGCTTTTGGCGCTCTTCCATCGCTGCCTGCTGCGCCTCGTGATCTTCCAGAGTATAGAGCAAAGTCATGTCGGCCTTTTGAGTGCCCCGCCATCCGCATGGCTTGCGCAATCCCCAGCCGCGCAGCTGTTGCCGTCACGCCCTCCCGCCGGAAGGCGTGAAATCCAAAACCCTTCCAATAGAGCCCGAGTTTCTCAGCAACGGGCCGCAGGAAATGCTGGTGAATGTCCCGATCGTCCCGGCAGATCGCGCGCTCACGGCCCCACCGAGGTTTCGTTTCGACTCGGAAGACGAATGCCTCCAGGTTACCCGTCAGTCGCGTTCGCAGTCGCGCGGCAAGATCACCCATGGGAACATCCCGCGGCTTGCCGTTCTTGGGACGGTCCAAATCACCGCGGTAAAATCGCTGCCGCACACGGATTACTTCCGCCTCGAAATCAAGATGTTTTTCCTGAAGACCTAGAACCTCCGAGATTCGCAGCAGGAGAGCGCCGTCTCGATGATTAGGCACACGT
>Ga0302324_100024513_pt1 | contig 11617 bp, 8 predicted proteins | sample Palsa_T0_1_FD_201949 | JGI IMG/M metagenome (GOLD analysis project Ga0302324, IMG submission 201949) | Peat permafrost microbial communities from Stordalen Mire near Abisko, Sweden - Palsa_T0_1 | ecosystem: Environmental > Terrestrial > Soil > Palsa > Peat permafrost | place: Sweden: Abisko... | reverse complement strand
GCGCGCTGGTATTGGACCATGCGCGCCTGGCACTGCCGGTCGTCGGGCCGCTGCTGCGGCGTTCGATTACGGCGCGCATCGCGCGCACGCTGGCGACCCTGCTGCGATCGGGGATGGATCTCGTCGTGGCGATCGGCACCGTTCGTCCCGTCGCCGGGAGCGCCGCCTACGCGCGGACGCTGGCGCGTGTGGACATCGCTTTGCGCGAAGGTGATCCTCTGTCGGCGCCGCTCCTCCGTTCGCGGCTGTTCGATCCGCTCGCCGTCGCGTTGGTCGGCATCGGCGAAGAGACGGGACTGCTCGACGAGATGCTGCTGCGCGTCGCGGGCTACTTCGAGAGCGACGTCGAGGCTGCCGTCGCGACGCTGGGCGCGACGTTGGAACCGGTCCTCATCTGCGGCCTCGGGGCCGTCGTCGGCTTCATCGTCTTTTCGGTTTTTATCCCCCTGTACACGTTGATCGGGAGTGTTTCGTCATGATGATGCATCGGGAAGAGCTGGTGGCGCGTTACTGCGCCGAGCGAACGATCGAACGGCGCAATGCCGTCGTGGACGCCTATCGTTCGCTCTGCGTCCGCAGCGCGCGCAAGTTCAAACGGGCCGGCAACGATCGCGCCGACCTCGAGCAAGTCGCTGCGATCGGGCTGATCAAAGCTGCCGAGTACTATCGCGCCGAGATGCGCACGAGGTTCGAGTCTTACGCCTCCGTCATGATTTTGGGAGAGCTCATGCACCACGTTCGCGACCACGAGCGGCTCGTCCGCGTGCCGCGTTCGCTGCACGCGCTCGAGAAGCGCAGCGCGCAGATCTGGGACGCGTTCTGCGCCACGCATCATCGCGAGCCGACCACGGCAGAGATCGCCGCAGCGCTAGGAATCTCGGCGGGACTCGCGGCCGAACTGCGCGGGCTGCGGCGTTCGGATCGCACCCCGCTCCCGGAACCCGGCTCGCAGGAAGGTCCCGAACGCGTGGAACTGTTAGCCGACGCGCCGCGCGGCATCTCCGTCGAAGAACGGCTGCTGCTGACGTCGGCGCTCGACAAGCTCGGCGAGCGCGAGCGGACGATCGTCGTCGGAACGTACGGCGCCGGGTTGACGCAGGCCGAACTCGGGCGGCGGCTTGGGCTTTCGCAAAGCCACGTTTCGAAACTGCTGGCGCGCGCACTCGGCGAACTCGGGCGGCGCGTCGCCTGAGCGCGCGCCGCCGCGAGGCGTTTAGTGGACGCCCGCCGAGGCGGGCTGGAACTGCGCTTCTTCGGTCGAGCCGGTCAACGCGGTCGTCGACGTCGAGCCGCCGCTGACGGCCTTGGCGACCTCGTCAAAGTACCCCGTGCCGACCTCGCGCTGGTGCCGCGTCGCGGTGTAGCCTCGGGCTTCGCTGGCGAACTCCCGCTGCTGGAATTCGGCGTACGCCGGCATGCCGCGCCGCTTGTAATCATACGCGAGCTCGAACATCGAATGGTTGAGGGCATGCCAGCCGGCGAGCGTGATGAACTGGAAGCGGTATCCGTAGCCGAACAGCTCCTGACGGAACCGCGCGATCGTGTCGGCATCGAGCTTGAGCTGCCAATTGAATGATGGCGAGCAGTTGTACGCGAGCATCTTGCCCGGAAACTGCGCGTGGATGCCATCGGCGAAGGCCTTCGCTTCGTCGAGCGACGGGTGCGACGTCTCGCACCAGATGAGGTCGCAATGCGGCGCATAGGCGAGTCCGCGCGCGATCGCTTGATCGAGTCCCGGCCGCACGCGATAGAAGCCTTCCGGCGTCCGTTCGCCGGTCAGGAACGGCCGGTCCCGCTCGTCGATGTCGGACAGCAAGAGATTCGCCGCATCCGCATCGGTGCGCGCGATGAGGACCGTCGGAACGTCGAGCACGTCCATCGCGAGTCGCGCGGCGACGAGATTGCGAACGGCTTGCTGCGTCGGGATCAGGACCTTGCCGCCGAGATGGCCGCACTTCTTTTCCGAGGCAAGCTGATCTTCGAGATGGACGCCGGCGGCGCCGGCGGCAACCATCGCCTTCGTCAATTCGAACACGTTGAGCGGACCGCCGAAGCCCGCTTCCATGTCGGCGACGATCGGAGCGAACCAATCGGTACCGCTGCGCCCTTCGATGGAGTCGATCTGGTCGGCGCGCACAAACGCGTTGTTGATCCGTTCGACGACCTTCGGCACGGAGTCGTACGGATAGAGCGATTGGTCGGGATACGTCTGCCCGGCGGTGTTTGCGTCGGCAGCGACTTGCCAGCCCGAGAGATAGATCGCCTCGAGACCGGCCTTGACCGCTTCGACCGCTTGACCTCCGGTCATGCAGCCGAGTGCGGCGACCGGTTCGTCGCCTTCGAGAAGCGCGCGCAGGCGCTCGGCGCCTCGACGCGCGAGGGTGTGTTCGACGTGCAGCGAGCCGCGCAGCCGCGCGACGTCGTCACGCGTGTACGGCCGCTGCCATGCGGACGCCGGGGTCGCGCGCCCATTGGTAGAGCCGTGGCTGTGACCGTTGGCGGAACCGTTTTTCGCGGCGGGACGATCGAACACGGAAGACTCCTCGCGGCAGATGTGGTGTTCGCAGTATCGCCGCAGGGCGCCGTCGCTGTCCGGTCTTGCAGCGCGAACGGGCGGTTTGTCCGCTCGAGCGGTTGGGAATCCGGCCCGACCCGCGTCAGCCTCCGCCCCCCGGGGCGGCGGGAGCCGGACTGACCGGCGGTGGCGGCGTGGGCACTCTTGCGCAGGCGGCGCCGATGCATGCCGGCGCGGTCGGCAGCGGAAGCGGTACCGCCGGGGACAGCGTCGCGATGGCGGGTGGTCCGGTCACGGCGAGCGTGATCCGGCACGCGACGTAGCGGTCGGCGTGCGCCGCAGCATAGGTGAACACGAGGTGATACGCGCCGGAGGGGGGACACGGCGTCTCGGGGCCGGCTTGGCCGAGCACGGCGCCCACGATTCCGGCGACGTCGCCGTTGCCGTGAATCGTCAGGGCGAACGACGGTGCGCCGAGCTTCTCCGTTTCGAGCACGGCCACGCGCGCCTCGAGCGCCGGCATCGTGCTGGCGACGAGTGCAGCCGTGCCGGGACGATTCTGGTACAGCTGCGCTCGGAAGCCGTCGCCGTAGGCATCGGGAACGAACGCGAGCGTGACGCCCTCATCGAACGCGCGCGCCGTCGTGCGCGCGCCGTCGAGCAGCGCATCGAAGCCGGCGGCCGCCGCCGACACCGCAAGCGAACGCGAAGACAACGTTAGCCAGACGCCGCTCAGCGCGATCAGGCTGACCACGCCGGCGGCGAGGACGACTTCGACGAGGCTGAACCCGCGCTCGCTGCGCACCGCAGCGCACGGTACCCATCGCCGCGCCGGCGTACCGGCGGCCGGCGATCAGCGCGTGAGGGTCAACGTCGTGCGCGTGGCCGCCTTCACCGCGGCATCCGAGAACGGCAGCGGCGTGCGCGCGAAGCGCGCCCAGCCGTCGGCTTGATCGGTGTAGTGCGCCGATCCAGGTTCGCCCGATTCGCCCGCATCGATGTCGATCGTTCCCGCGTCCCAGTCGCCCGCGATCCAGAGCGCGCGGAACGACTGTCCGTGCCCATCCCATTGCACCGCAGGAGCGAAACTCGCGCCGCGACCCGGGAAGGTGGGACCATTCCACAGCGTGAGACCGAAGCCGGACAATGCGTGCGTCAGCGGCTGCGCCGCGTACGTGCCGAAGGGCGGAACGGTCGACCCAAAGCGGTTCGCCACCCGCAGCATCGACGCGATGACGAACGCGTCGTAGTCGTCGTGCAGCACCCACCCGCGTGGACGCTCGCGGAGCGCCCGCAGTACGACTTCGAAGCCGGGGCCTGAGCGCGGGTATCCTGAAACAAGCGCGGGCGGAAGATGATCGGCCGCAATCTGCGCGAGCATATCGCGCCGCAGCGCCACCACGGCGGTTGCGCCGGTCGACGTCGGAACGAGGTTGCCGTCGAATGCGGCGACCGCCGCCAGCAGCGGCGTCAACGTCGTGTCCTTGTCGGCCTGAGATCGGCGCGCTGCGGACAGCACGAGGCGCGCGAACTCGAGCTCGGCCGGTGAGTGGTCGTCGCGCTGTTCGCGCACGACCGCCTCCGGCGAAAGCTTCGCATCAGCGGAGCGCAGCGAGGTACGAATCTCGTAGGCGCGATAGGGAGGCGGCCAAAACGGCGCCAAGCGCGGCGAGCCGCTCCCGTCGGGACGATTGTTGCTGGTGACGACGAGCGCGTCGCGCGACGGTCCTACCTGCGGCGCCGCGTCGTACGCGAGGAACGGCGGGACGGGAGAATCCCCGTCAACCGCCCAGCGGCCCCAAGAGGCATCCATCGGTACACCTCCCGCGAAGTGATAGGCGACGTTCCCCGTGTCGTCCGCGAACAGCATGTTGAGCGCCGGCTCGGGCAGCGCGCGCATCGCCTCGATGCCGTCGGAGACGGTGCGCGCGCCTAGGAGCCGGCTGAACGGCGACAACGGCGACGCCGGATGCGTCAGCATCCGCCACTGCATCAGGTACGCCGACGACGTTGCGGCGTCGTCGTGGATGACGACGCCGTGCGGCGTTTCGAGCACGTCGAAATCGACGGCCGAGCCGAAGCGCACCTCGATGTGTTCGTGCCGGCGGCGCGCCGTCACCCAGCGTCCGTTCTCAAAGAACTCGTCGTCGTGCATGCGGCGTTCTTTGAGCACGCGCATCGCGGCGGTTTCGCCGGCTGTCGTGCCCCACGCCAGATGCTCGTTGTGTCCCAAGGTCACACCGGGCGTCCCGGCCAGCGCGGCACCCGCGACGTGGATCCCCGGCGCGCTGCCTTCGAACAGGTACCAGATGCCGGGGATGGACAGGCTCAGGTGCGGATCGTTGGCGAGGATTGCTTTGCCGACCGTCGTCCGCGCGGCGCCGACGATCCAGCCATTGCTTCCGGCCGGGGCCCGTTCGACGGCCGGATTCAACGCCACCGTGCTCGTTGCGCCGCCGAGTGCGGGCAGCGGCGGAATCGAACCGGAGGGACGACCGTTGGTCGGCACGTCGTAGCGCGGATCCGTCAGCGGGTAGAACGCGTCGGTGCCGCGCATGCCGAGCAGCCGGTGAACGTAGTCGCGAAAGACGACGTCATCAGGCACGTCGTCGAGATCGAGCACGGTCGCGAAACCGACGGCGAGGCCGTCTTCCGGCCGCCATGGTTCGAAACCGAGGAACAGCGCGCGGTACTCGGGCGGTAGCGGCTGCGTCGCTGCGGCGGCGTTCACGCCGTCGGCGAAGGCGGAAAGCTCGGCGCGCTCGTCCGGCGAGGTACGCACGTAGACGCGCGCAGCAAGATCGCGAATCGCGTAGCGGCGCATGCGGCGGTCGACCGCGACCAGCGGGGGGCCGAGCATCTCCGCCAAGCGCCCGTCGACGAACCGCCGGGTGAGATCCATCTGGAAGAGCCGGTCGCTGGCCATCGCATAGCCCTCGGCCACGAACAAATCGTGCACCGACGTCGCGCGGACGTGCGGCACGCCGCGCGCGTCGCGCGCGATGGTCACCGGGGCGTCGAGCGGAATCCCGGCCTGCGTGCCGTCGACGCGCGCGACCGCCGTGTACGTGCTGAGGAGCACCCAGGCGGCATAGAGCAGCACGATAATCCCAGCCGCGCTGAGAAGACGGCCGGCATAAACGACCGCCCGGTAAACGATCCGGCCCGTCATGAGCCGGTCAAGTCAGCGAAAGCGGTGCCGCTTTCCTCGTTTGCGCGCCGGGCGAGGTCGCGGCTAGCGGTCGGCGAGTGCTGTCAGGCCGCTAGAATCGACGTTGAAGCTGATGCGCTGCTGCAAGTCGGGACGAGGATCGTGCGCGAGATCGGGGCAGGCGGTGCGGTCGTAGTCGAAGCGCCAGCAGTTGGCGATCTTGACCCACGTCGCCGAGCAGCCGCAGGGAAAGAGCAGCCGCTCCGTCACCACGCCCAGCTGCGCGTCGTACACCGACTCGCGCCCGAGCGGGTTGCCGTAGCCGTCGATGCGTGGGAGTCCTCGCCGGTCGATCATGGGGGACGCTTTCCCACCCCCCGCCGCTTCTCTTGGCGGCTGCGGCCGTCCTCACCAAAGCTGAACCGGCCCTTTACCGGCCCTTGAGAAACCCCCCATGGGGAGGGGAGAAATGGAGTGGCCGCTCAGCTCAGCGAGGCGGGCTGGCCGACTACCGCAGGCGACCTTGAGCTTTGACCCGTTTCATGGTAGAATACGCGTCTGTGCCCTTCGGCCGATTACGCGGACCTCAGGGGCGCCGGACCCGCCATCCCCGCAGCAACGTCGCCTTTTCAAGTGACGCTACGGGCCCAACGGTGCTCTACGGCGTCACCCCGGCCGCCTCTGTCTCGCCGACGCGCTGAAAAGGAATAGATGAACCTCCTCGACGTCAACAATTTCGACGCGATGCGCATTGGCCTCGCGTCTCCGGAACAGATTCGCGCGTGGTCTTTCGGTGAAGTGAAGAAGCCCGAGACCATCAACTACCGGACCCTCAAACCGGAACGCGACGGCCTCTTCTGCGAGAAGATCTTCGGGCCGACCAAAGACTGGGAATGCCACTGCGGCAAGTACAAGCGCATCCGCTTCAAGGGGATGATCTGCGACCGCTGCGGCGTCGAGATCACGCGCGCCAAAGTACGTCGCGAGCGGATGGGCCACATCGAGCTCGCTACGCCCGTCACCCACATCTGGTACTTCAAGGGCGTGCCCTCGCGCATCGGCATCCTGCTCGACATGTCGCCGCGCCAGCTCGAAAAAGTCATCTACTTCGCGGCGTACGTCGTCACCGAACCCGGTGACACGACGCTGACTAAGCGCGAGATCCTGACCGAGCAGAAGTACCGCGAGAGCCGTGAGAAGTACGGCACGCGCTTCAAGGCCGGGATGGGTGCCGAAGCGATCCGCGAACTGCTGCGCGACCTGAACCTCCGCAAGCTCCAAGAAGATCTGCGCCGCGAGTTCAAAGAGACGTCCGGCCAGAAGCGCATCAAGGCGATCAAGCGCCTCGAGGTCGTCGAAGCCTTCCTTTCCAGCGGCAACAAGCCGGAGTGGATGATCCTCTCCGCCGTTCCCGTGATCGCGCCCGAACTGCGCCCGATGGTGCAGCTCGACGGCGGCCGCTTCGCCACGTCCGACCTCAACGATCTCTATCGCCGCGTCATCAACCGCAACAACCGCCTCAAGCGGCTGCTGGAACTGAGCGCGCCCGAGATCATCATCAAGAACGAAAAGCGCATGCTGCAAGAAGCAGTCGATGCGCTGATCGACAACGGCCGTCGCGGCCGTCCGGTGACGGGCCCGAACAACCGGCCCCTCAAGTCACTCTCGGACATCCTCAAGGGCAAACAGGGCCGCTTCCGGCAGAACCTGCTCGGCAAGCGCGTCGACTACTCGGGCCGCTCGGTCATCGTGGTCGGCCCGAACCTGAAGCTGCACCAGTGCGGGCTGCCGAAAGAGATGGCGCTCGAGCTCTTCAAGCCGTTCGTGATGAAGAAGCTCGTCGACCGCGCTCAGGCGCACAACATCAAGTCCGCAAAGCGGATGGTGGAGCGCGTGCGTCCGGAAGTGTGGGACGTCCTCGACGAAGTGATTCGCGAGCATCCCGTGTTGCTCAACCGCGCCCCGACGCTGCATCGGTTGGGCATTCAGGCCTTCGAACCGGTGCTGGTGGAAGGCAAAGCCATCCATCTGCACCCGCTGGTCTGCACGCCCTACAACGCCGACTTCGACGGCGACCAGATGGCAGTCCACTTGCCGCTGAGCGCCGGCGCGCAGGCCGAAGCGCGCATCCTGATGCTCAGCGCGAACAACATCCTGCAGCCGAGCTTCGGGAACCCGGTTTCGATTCCGACCCAGGACATGGTGCTCGGACTGTACTGGCTGACCTTCAATCCCGACGAGTACACCGGGCCGGCGAAAGCCGCGCTCTCCGACGACGCGCTCTATTCGTCGCCGGTCGTGCGCAATGGCAACGCCCGCAAGAAGCCCGACGGTACGACGGCGCTCCTCGCGTTCAAGGACGGCGAAGAGGCGGTCACGGCATACAACCACCGCATGATCGGTCTGCACGAATGGATCGAAGTGCGCGTCAAGGGACAGCGCATCCGCACCACGGTCGGGCGCGTGATCCTCAACGAAGCCTTCCCGGCGGAGTGGGAGTACCCGTTCCTCAACCACATCCTCGACAAGAGCGCGCTCAAGAAGCTGATCACCGAGTGCTATCGCAAGTTCGGCAACGCGGCCACGGCCGAGTTTCTGGACGCGATCAAGGCGCTGGGCTTCCGCTACGCGACGCAATCGGGTACGACGGTGTCGATCAGCGACATCATCGTGCCGGAGGCGAAGCACGAGCTGCTCGAGCACGCGCAGGCGGAGGTCGACGAGCTCCACGGTCTGTTCGACCAGGGCTTCATCTCCGACGACGAGCGCTACAACAAGACCATCGAAGTCTGGCAGAAGGCCGGCGACGACGTCACGCTCGCGATGCAGGCGGCGCAGAATCCGCTCAACCCGGTCTTCATGATGGCGACCTCAGGGGCGCGCGGCTCGATCGCACAGGTTAAGCAGCTCGGCGGTATGCGCGGACTCATGTCCGACCCGTCGGGCCGCATCCTCGAGATCCCGGTCAAGGCGTCGCTCAAAGAGGGCTTGACGGTCCTGGAGTACTTCATCTCGACCCACGGCGCGCGCAAGGGCCTCGCGGACACCGCGCTGCGGACGGCGGACTCGGGGTATCTGACCCGGCGTCTGGTCGACGTCGCGCAGGACGTGATCATCCGTGAGGAAGATTGCGGAACGACGAACGGCATCACCGTCACCGACATCACCGTCGGCAAGGAGACGATCGAGCCGATCTACGATCGGATCATCGGCCGCCGTTCTGCCGAAGACATCAAGGATCCCGAGAAGCCGCGCGGTGAGAAACTGATCAAGCGCGATGACGAGATCGACGAGGAGAAGGCCAAGGCCATCCTCGCCGCCGGCATCACCACGATCAAGATCCGCTCAGTGCTGGCCTGCCAGGCGAAGTACGGCGTCTGCGCGATGTGCTACGGACGCAATCTCGCCACCGGCCTCAAGGTCGACATCGGCGAGGCGGTCGGTATCATCGCTGCGCAGTCGATCGGTGAACCGGGTACGCAGCTCACGCTGCGCACCTTCCACACCGGGGGCGTCGCACAGGAAGACATCATCACCGGTCTGCCGCGCGTCGAGGAGATCTTCGAAGCGCGCAAGCCCAAGGGCGAAGCGCCGGTGGTGGAATGGGCCGGCACGATCAAGTTCGGCGAAGAGAAGAACAAGCGCGTCGTCTACGTCACCGACGACGACGGTGTCGACCACGAAGTCGACGTGCCGGCCTCAACGCACCTCTCGGTGCAAGAGGGCCAGCGCGTCGTCCCGGGTCAGCCGGTCGCCGAAGGCTCGCTCAACCCCCACGACATCCTGCGGATCAGCGGTGAGACCGCGCTGCAGAACTACCTCGTGCGCGAAGTGCAGAAAGTCTATCGCTCGCAAGGCGTGGACATCAACGACAAGCACATTGAGGTCATCGTGCGTTCGATGCTGCGTAAGGTGAAGATCGTCGACGGCGGCGACACGCGGATGCTCCCCGGCCAGTTGGTCGAGGCAGCCGTGTTCGCTGAAGAAAACGCGAAGCTCAAGGAGAGCGGCGGCGGCAAGCCGGCCGAAGGCACTCCGGTGCTGCTCGGCGTCACGAAAGCGTCGCTCGCGACGGAGTCGTTCTTGTCGGCAGCGTCATTCCAAGAGACGACCCGTGTGCTGACGGACGCCGCGATCAAGGGCAAGCACGATCCGCTGCTCGGGCTCAAGGAAAACGTCATCATCGGGAAACTGATCCCGGCCGGAACGGGGATGTCGCGCTATCGCAATCTCAGTATCCAGCCGGAAGGTCAGGACATCGACGAGGAAGGGCGGCCGCGCAACGTCTTCTTGGACTTCAACCCGAACGAAGACGGGTTGTCGAGCTACGGTGACGTCGTCGCGCCGAACGGTCAGGAGATGAACCCGAAGGTGCTCGGCCCGTACGAACGCCAGCGGATGGCCGACAACGCGGTCCAGTACGAAGGCGACTACGAACCCGAGGCGACGGTCTCAGCGCCGTCGACGCGGACCCAGTACAAGCCCAAGGGCATCAACCCCGAAGACTTGTAAGCCCGGGATCGGCGGAAGTGGACCAGACAGGGCCCGGCGGCGACGCCGGGCTTTGTCATAGGCGTTGTCATGTGTCCTTGACATGAAGTCAAGCTTCCATTACAATTATGCCCACCAGCTCTCTTGCGAGGAAATGGCGATGACTCCGCTCCTTCGGCTCGGTACCCTGATGTGGGCTCTGTTCTTGGCGCTGTGGTCTGTCGCCGGAGCGGCGGGGACGCTCGCCGCCCTGCCTGCGCCGCTCGAATCGTTCGAGGCCGGCTCGCTGCACGTCGACCGCTATGGGGACGGCGGGCGGACGCTGATCTTCATCCCGGGTCTGGGGAGCGGGCCGTGGAGCTGGGCCGAGCAGATCACGCGCTTCCGTTCCTCGTACCGCGTCTACGTGCTGACGCTTTCCGGTTTCGACGGGCGCCCGTTCGTGGCGCAGCCGGATCTGTTTGGGACCTTCTCGCGCGACTTCCGGTCGCTGCTCGACACCCGTCACATCGCACATCCGGTCGTGATCGGCCACAGTCTCGGCGGAACGCTGGCGATCGCGCTGGCGGAACAGCATCCCGAGCGGCTCGCCGGCGTCATCGCACTCGATGGCCTGCCGGTCTTTCCGACCGTGGCGCAGCAGACCGCGGATCAGCGCATCGCGGCCGCCAAAGCCTTCGCGGCGCGGATCGCATCGCAGACTCCCGAGCAGCTGCTCGCGGCCGAGGTCACCTACATGCAGGCCATCGGCACGATCGATCCGGCACTGGTTCAACCCACCGCCGCGCTCGAAGCGCGTTCCGATGCGCGTGCCATGGCCGCCTGGACGCAGGCCGACCTGAGCGCCGACCTTCGTCCCGCCCTTCCGAACGCGAAGGTGCCGCTGTTGGAGCTGATGCCGTACGCGCCGAACGGTCCGTACACGGAAGACCAGACGCTGGAGTTCTATCGCGCGCTCCTAGCCGGGGCGCCCAACCTCACGGTCGAGCCGATCGACGGCGCCAAGCACTTCGCGATGCTCGATCAGCCGGCGCTGGTCGACGCTGCGCTCACCCGATTCCTCGCTGCGGTAGCGGTGGGTCCGAGCACTCCACCGCGGCGCTGATTTTCCGAGTGCCACCCGTGTGGCAGACGCGGGCGCTACGCTGGCGGCGATGACGATGACGGTGGTCGACGCGACGGCAGAACGCCAGCAGTTCCTGGATGAATCTCTTCGCATTGCGGTCTGGGAACTTCTGTTCGGTACCGGGACGCGCGCGCGGGTCGAAGAACTGCTGCTTGCAGGTGCGCGCTGGCGTTCGGAAGAGTTGAACGAAGGTTCCACGATTGCAACTGCTCGATAACGCACCGGCCTTTTCCGCGACCGACCTCAACAACTTCCTCGCGTGCCGGCACCTGACGTCGCTCGATCTTGCGGTGCTGCGAGACGGCCTCGTGCGTCCGACGGAAAAGACGGATCA
>Ga0302324_100024509_pt1 | contig 11619 bp, 8 predicted proteins | sample Palsa_T0_1_FD_201949 | JGI IMG/M metagenome (GOLD analysis project Ga0302324, IMG submission 201949) | Peat permafrost microbial communities from Stordalen Mire near Abisko, Sweden - Palsa_T0_1 | ecosystem: Environmental > Terrestrial > Soil > Palsa > Peat permafrost | place: Sweden: Abisko... | reverse complement strand
GAACAGGAACAGAAAGCCCGACGGAACCCCGAGGCGCAGCGGGGCCGCCGGCTCGACTCTTCGCTCCACGGGCGGCGGCAGCGGGAGGACGGGAACGGGCGCGACGGCGCCGATGTTCTCAGCCATGAACCGCGAGTAGACCCAGACCTCGTCGACGAATGCGAACGCCCGCTGCCAACTGGGAGGGATGCTGTTGGTCTCCCATCCCCAGATGCCGATGCGCGGTCCCTTGAAATAGTCCTCGCCCAGGCGCGCCACGAAGTCGGGGAGCTCGGCGGCGTTGACGGCGACGATCTCGCAGCTGTGATCTCCGTCCTGCACGAGGTCCTCAAAGCCTTGACGACCGTACCCCGCAGCAAGCTCCACCGGCAGGGCCAGGTGATGCAGCGGCACGGTCACCGTCCTCACCGGGACGCCGGCCGCGCCGAGTGCCTGCACGTAGCCGCGCGCTGCGGCGCCGAGGCCGAGCGTATGGCCTAGGTAGCCGGTCAATCGGACCGTCAGCCCGTCCGCTGCGGCCTGTGGGCGCCGCCGGGCGGGCCGTGCGGCTCCAGGCGTGGGCGGCTGCACGGCTCCGAGATGTCCTGCCGGCCTCGCGGGCATGAAGCGATCCGGGATCGCAAGCTCGTCTCGGCCGAACGCCCAACACCACTGGACGTACTTCCGGCCGTCGTCGCCGTCGAGGTCGGGGAAGCTCCAGGTCACGTCCGGTCGCGCGCGTGCCACGCGGTGGAAGACGTAGCGGTTGATGCCGTATGCAGCGCCGCGCGGGGCAGGTCCTTCGAGCCAGGTGAGAAACGCACGTGTCCCCTCCTCGCTGAACAGGTCTGAGGATGGCTCCCCAAGCGCGAGTGCCGAAGCGTAGATCGCGCGGAGAGAATCGTCGTAGACGATCTCATCGCTGAGGCGCCGGCCAACCTCCGCACGATGCTCGGTGTCGCGCCAGCCGCTCTGCTCAAGCTCGCTGGCGTAGCGCTCGCAGAGCTCATGAAGGACGGACGAGCGGCTGACCCGCGCCCGGCTCGCCATCGCATTCAGGCGGTACGGGCGGTCGGGCTCGAAGCCCGGCAGGTTGAGAAAGCGCAGCGGCCAGCGCCGATCGACCGTCACGCCGTTCGGTCCGGACTGCAGCGTGTGGAAAGGCAGGTTCCACATGTTGAGGTTGCAGCCCGGATCGTCCAGAACCGCGCTCGAGAAGCGGGCAGGTGCAAGCTCGAGGAAACGCGCCAGCCAGCCACGATCCTCCGGCCTGAAGCCGCCGCGGCGGACGTCCAGCGACCCGAGCGCTTCTTCGACGTGCCCGGCCCACCACACCAGAAAGTCGTTGGCATCAGAGCTTCCGTCCACTCCCATCACCGTCGTCTCGATCCGGCCGACCCGCTCGAGCTCGGCACGGGAGGGTTCCAGCCCGTCGTCCGGCAGCTCCACAGTTGTCCGCGGCACCAGCAGAACGTGGCGTGAGGAGAGCGCGGACTCGATCGGCTCGAGGTCTGCGAGGACCCAGACGGCGCTCGGCAGGTGCAGCACGGGCTCGCCCGTTCGAGCTGCGTAGCGAAGCAGGAGCAGCGGCATGAGCAGGCTGGTCAGCTCCTCCTCGCCGTGGCGCGCCAAGAGCGCCTCCAGGGCGAGATCTCCTTCGAGCTCGTCCGCCAGCGGGAGCAACCGCAGCGACGCCGGCAACACGTCGCGATCGACGCTCGCAATGACATCGTCGGCCGCCAGTAGCAGCACATCGAGCGGCCAGCCGGGCTGGTGGCGTTGAAGGGACCGACCCAGCGTCAGCGCTCGCGGCAGGCTGCCCAGAGTCGCAATCGTGATGACCTGCATCAGCCCTCGGATGCTCCCCCTTGCGAGGTCTCCTCGCGCGACTGCGCCGGGGCAGCGCCACCGCCGGCGATCTCGCGCCGCAGCGACTCGGCGGTCAGGACCAGCTCGCGAACGAGGTCCTCCAGGCGCTCGATCTGTTCGTTGTGGCGCTCGACCGCCGACTCCACGCGCGATAGGCTCCTCGCAGCCTCGGCTCGACTAGCGCGGCGGCGAGCATACGGTCTCGCCCACCGCCAGAGACCTCTGCGTGCCAGCGATCGCAACCGCCCGCGCGAGCCCTGCAGCGGGCGGAGACGGCGAGTTGTCCGTCTGGTCGGATTGTCGGCGGTCATCGGCGCGGGCTGGCGGCCATTATCGCCAAATGTCGCCGGCCGCCGCGAGACTGCTCTAGGCTAACTGGTCCACCGGCCCGGATCCCGATGAGCATGAAGGAGCTGCCCCAGATGGGCGAAGCCGACACCCGGGGAAGCGTCTGCATCGTGGTCGCGACGCAGGAGGGCGAGCATCTGCAGGAGTGTCTGGAGTCCGTGCGCCGGCACACTCAGCCCGGCGTTCCGCTCCTGCGCGTCGCACCAGACACCGCGTCGGTCAACCGCGCGCTCGCACAGGCGGCGCCCGCCGATGTCCTACTGCTGGGTGAGCCATGCCTCCTGAGCGCCGGCTGGCTCGAGCGTCTCAAAGGCGCCGCCGGCGCCGACACCAACACGGCGACGGCGAGCGCACTGGCAGACGCCGGCACCGAGCTCGCGCTGTTTGACGAGAACGATCCGGGTGGGGATTTCGCGGAGCTCGCGGACAGGGTTTCCGAGCACACACTCAGGCTGCGACCACGTCTTAGCCGCGCGGTGGGACCGTGTGTGTTCCTGCGGCGTGACGCGTTGGAGCTCCTAGGGGGGCTCGATGAGGAGCTCGAGCTGCGGTCTGCGCTCGAGGTGGACTTCGCCCAGCGTTGCGTGGTCTCGGGATTGGCCCACGTAGCCGCCGACGACGTCGTGGTCGGGCGCCTCGCGCCGGCGGAGCGGACTGATCGGACGGCGCCCGGTGTGGGCGCCGAGGGACTGCCCGCGATCGTGCTCGAGCGCTACCCATACCTGTCAGAGCCGCTCGCGCTCGCGGACTCGGGCGTCCTCACGAGGGCTCTTGAGGCGGCACGGGGCCCGCGCCCGCGGCTGTCGGTGACGCTCGACGCGCGTGCCCTGGACGCCTCGATCACCGGCACGCAGGTCAACATCCTCGAGCTGATCCTCGCGCTCGCGCGGACCGGGGAGCTGCGGCTGCGCGTGCTCGTGCGCTCGGAGCGGATAGACGCTGAGACGCTGGAGTTGCTGAAGGGCCTTCCGGGAACGGAGATCCTGGCGGCCGAGAGCCTTGACGCCAGCACGCAGCGAAGCACCATCTTTCATCGTCCACAGCAGACGTTCTCGCCGGGCGATGTCGCACTGGCGCTGTCCCTCGGCGAGCGGTTCGTGCTCAGCCAACTCGACCTGATCGCCTATCGCAACCCCGCTTATTTCATCGACTTCGACGCTTGGGACGACTACCGCCGCGCGAGTCGCTTCGGCCTTGCGGCCGCCGAGCGGGTGGTCGTCTTCTCCGATCACACCCTGCGCGAGCTGCTGTCGGACGAGCTTGTCGCCGAGGAGCGCATCAGGACGGTGCCTCCCGGCCTTGATCACCGCAGCTCGGCAGAGCCGCAACGCCCAGCGGCGCTGGATGATGGCCGTGGCGCATCCCTGGCTGCCGGCTTCATGCTCTGCCTGGGCACCGACTTCCTGCACAAGAACCGGGTCTTTGCGCTGCGCCTGCTCGCTGCGCTTCGTGAGCACCACGACTGGGAGGGGACGCTCGTGCTGGCCGGCACCCACATCCCGCACGGCTCCTCGCTCGAGCTGGAGCGCGCCTTCCTCGAAGAGCACGCCGACCTGCGCGAGGCCATGCTGGACCTGGGACCGGTCAGCGAGGAGGAAAAGGCGTGGCTCATCGGTCACGCCGGCGCGGTCCTCTACCCGTCGGTGTACGAGGGGTTCGGCCTCGTCCCATTCGAGTCGGCCCTGCAGGGCGTCCCCTGCGTGTTCGCACCTCAGTCCTCCCTGGCCAAGGCCGCGCCGGAGGGGACGGCGACGATCCTCCCGTGGGACCCCGAGGCGAGTGCGGCCGCGGCGTACGCTCTGCTGACGGACGCGAGTGCCCGCAAGCGCCACGTGGACGCGCTGGCGGAGGCCGCGAGGCGCATGACCTGGGCGTCCGCCGCCGGCGCGATGGTCGACATCTACCGTGAGGCGGCGATCGCTCCGGTGCGTGACGCTGCGACGTTGAGCCGCGATACGGCAGAGCGCGAAAGCCGGCTGAGCTTCGTCGACCAGGCTGCAGCCAGGAGGCTGCTAGGCGAGCGCGAACACGCCCAGCGCATGTATGACGAGCTCAACGCCGAGGTCGGCTTCGGGCTTGGTCTGATCGGCCCGCGCGGGTCGTTGCCCCAGGGTCTCCAGAGGGCGCTGCTCGCGCTGAGCGCGCATCCTTGGCTGAGCCGGCCGCTGTTTGGCGTCCTGTCGCGCTCATTCCTCGCAGCGCGAGCCGTCAGTCGCGCTGTCGGCGGCCGATTTCGACGCGCGCGCTGAGCCGTACCCTCCGGTCCCGGCGACCCTCGGCTGTACCCTGCAGTGACGTGCCCACTGAGGAGACAGCCGCTCGAGGTCGCCCTGCGCTGGCCGCCCAAGGAGTTCAGAAGCGCTTCAAGATTCCCGAGGAGCGTAGCCACACGCTGAAGGAGCGGGCCCTGCACCCGCTGCGGCGCTCCCGCCACGAACAGCTGCAGGCACTGAAGGACATCTCCTTTTCGGTCGAGCCAGGAGAGTTCTTCGGAATTGTCGGGCGAAACGGCAGTGGCAAGAGCACGCTGCTGAAGTGCCTCGCGGGCGTCTACCGGGCAGACGAGGGAAAGATCTGGTGCAACGGTCGGATGTCCACCTTCATCGAGCTCGGCGTCGGCTTCAATCCCGACCTGGCGGCCTATGAGAACGTCGCACTGAACGGGATCATGCTCGGCCTCTCTCCCCGGGAGGCGCGGGCTCGCTATGAGCGTGTGATCGAGTTCGCCGAACTCGAGGAGTTTCAGGACCTCAAGCTCAAGAACTACTCCTCGGGCATGCATGTGCGTCTGGCCTTCTCGGTGGCAATCCAGGTCGACGCCGACATCCTGCTGATCGACGAGGTGCTGGCCGTGGGCGACGCCTCGTTCCAGCAGAAGTGCTTCGACGTCTTCAACCGAATGCGCGAGGAAGGACGCACGGTAGTCTTTGTCACGCACGACATGGCCTCGGTCACGCGCATTTGTCATCGCGCGATGCTGCTCGAGCGAGGCGAGATCGTGGCGATCGGTGACCCACGCGACGTGGCTGACCGCTACTTGGAGATCTCCTTCGGTCGCGAGGTCGGCCGGGGGGACGTGGTCGTGGACACCACCCGCATGGGCGACGGCGCGGCGCGCGTGAGCTATGTCTGGCTCGGCGACGACCCCTCCGAGCAACGAGCTGTTGCCCCACAGGCCGAGCCGCTGACGCTGAACGTGCTGGTTACGTTCAACGCTGACGTAATCGATCCAGCAGTGAGCATGGCGCTGTTCAACGAGCAGCGCCAGCCGGTCGTGGTGGCGACCACGGCAAAGGACCGCGAGCACACAGGCGCATTCGCCGCGGGCGAAAATGCCCTGTTCGCCTTCTCCTGCCACAACATGCTTGCCCCCGGGCGCTACCAGCCGATCCTCACGATCACCCACCGTGGCGAGGGCGTGGACGTCATTGACCGCTACGCGGGCGGCCTCTCATTCGTCGTCACCGGCACGAGCTCGAGCGGCGGGATGGTGGAGCTTCCCGTGGAGACGGCGGTCACCCGCGTCGAGCCGGCGAGCGAGGTCCAACCGGCTGGAGACATTCGGTGAGCGCACCGAGCATCTCGGAGCCGCTCGGACAGCCGATCCGCGGTCCACGTGCGCTGGGCGACAGCTGGGCGCGATTCTGGCACCTCACCTACCACATCGCGCTCAGCGAGTTCAAACTGAAGTTCTTCGGGTCGGCGCTCGGGTACGTGTGGCAGGTGATGCGGCCGCTGTTGCTGTTCGGCGTGCTGTACGTGTTCTTCGTGGTGATTTTCAAAGTGGACAAGGGCAAAGGCGCGGCGGGTCACTTCTACGGCGCACAACTGCTGGGCTCGATCGTCCTGTTCACCTTCTTCAGCGAAACCGCGGCTGGCGCAGTGCGAAGCGTCGTGGATCGGGAGAATCTCGTGCGAAAGATCGAGTTCCCGCGGCTGGTGATTCCAATCTCGGTGACGCTCCTCTCCGCGTTCAATCTCGGCTTGAACCTGATCGTGGTGATGATCTTCTCTCTCCTCGCCGGCGTGCGACCGATGCTGAGCTGGCTCGAGCTGCCGCTGATCATCGCGATGCTGGCCGTGCTCACGACAGGAATCGCCATGCTGCTATCGGCGCTGTTCGTGCGCTTCCGCGACATCCAGCCGATCTGGGATGTGTTCGCCCAGATCCTCTTCTATTCCTCACCCGTGATCATCCCGGCTGAAACAGTGAAAGAAAAGCTCGCTCACGGCGGGCTCGACCAGTTCCTGTACCACCTCTACACGCTCAACCCCCTGGTGACCGTCTTTCAGCAGTTCCGCCACGCGATGATCAACCGCGCAACGCTCAGCGCCGGACAGGTGCTCGGGAGCTGGTCAGCGCTTCTGGCGCCGCTCGCGCTCGTGGCCGTGGTGTTCGTGCTGGGCTTCTGGGTGTTTAACCGCGAAGCGCCGCACATCGCCGAGGATCTCTGATCTGCTCGTGAATCCCTGCTTGGCCTGCCGCGATGTCACAGCGGACAGCGATGGCGGCCGCCGCGGCCCAGCAGAAGCGGGCGCAGGGCTCTGGTCCGGGTTGAGGAGATGGCGGTGACCGGGCTCGAGCTCCCCTCGATCGAGCGCAGCCGCGAGGAGATCCTCGAGGCGATCGGCTCGCCGGCGGACCTGACGCTGGTGCCGGGTGCGCGCGGCATCGGCGACGAGCTGGTGGCCGCCGGTGTCAGGCGGCTGCTCGCCGGGGCGGCATATCGCGAGCTTGATCTCGCCGAGCTGTGCGGCGCCTCTGGCGACACTGCGCTGTTCGCAGGCGGCGGAGCTTTCTGCCGTCCGCATATTGCGTTGACGTCACGGTCGCTCGCCGTTGCGGAGATGCGGTTCAAGCGCGTGATCGTGTTGCCATCCTGGCTTGACGCCGACGACGACGACGTCCGGCGGGCGCTGGTGCGCACAACTGCCACCATTTTCTGCAGCGAACCCGGTTCGCAAGAACGGATCGCGTCCCTGTGTGACACGCGCCTGGCGCACGATTGCGCGTTCTACTTCGACTTCACCTCCTACGTCCAGAGCGGCAGCGGCGTGCTGAATGCCTTCCGCAGCGACGGCGGGGACACATTTCCGCTCCCGCCGGACAACGACGACATCTCGCTGACCACGCCCGACCTGGCCGCCTGGCTTTCAGCGATCGCCGCCCATGAGCTGGTGCGCACGGATCGCGTCCACGTGATGATCGCGGCGGCGCTGATGGGCAAGCGCGTGCAGTACCCCCCGTCTCGCCACGACGCGCTCGACTCGATGGCCGAGGAGGTGCTGGGCGGCTACCGCGTGGCTCGGATCGACGAGAAGCCTCGAGGCGATGTCCGCCCGCAGCCGGCCGCGCTCGATCCCGCGGGGCAGCAAACGCTGCATCAGCTGCGCGAAACCGCGCTTGCGATGCCGGCGCCGCACCCGAGCGGCCGCTCGCCGGTTCCCCGGATCACCGCTGTGGTACTGACTCGCGATCGGCCCCGGCTTGCGCGTCGTGCGCTCGACTCGCTCGAGCTCAGCGAAACGCCGCTACGCGTCCTCGTGATCGACAACAACTCCGCACACGCGGCCGCGCGCGACCTGGACGCCGAGTGCGCCGCTCGCGCCAATGCGCAGCTGGTGCACGCGGATCGCAACCTCGGCTGCGCAGGGGGACGTCAGCTCGGATCGCGCTTGGCGGACAGCGAGCTGGTGCTGTTCCTGGACGACGACGCCGAGCTCCTGCCCGGCGCACTCGAGCATATGCTCGCCGAGCTCGACGCTCACCCAGATGCCGGCGCCGTGTCCGCGACGGTCGTCACGGCCGAGGGGATCGTGTCTCACTCCGGCGGCTCGATCGAGTTGACGGACGAGATTGCGAGCTTCGGCCTGATCGGCGCTGACCTTCCGTTCACACATGCCGCCCTACCTCCCAGTGGCCCAGCCGGATGGGCTCCCGGCACCGCGATTCTCGTGCGGCGCAAGCTGCTGGAGGAGTTTCCGATCGACGAGCGGATGTCGGCGTACTTCGAGGACAACGAGTGGTGCTACCGCGTCTCGCTCACGCGCCCCGGCAGCTTTCGCCGGTCGCGAGAGGCGCTCGCGCTCCACCACCTGACTCCGAAGCAAATACAGGGCCCAAGCTTCCCTGCCCGCTCGATCTCCGTCGAGCTCCTGGACGCACAAGCGCGATTCTACGAGCGCCACCGCGTCCTGATGGGCCCGTCGCTTTTCTACCTCGTGCCGGAGCTCCGTGCCAGCGACGGAACCTGCGATCTCGCCGGGGCACGCGTGCTGATGGAGCTCGTCACCGCCAAGGGCACCGACTGGACGTTGATGGCCTGGATGAACGGAGAGCTGGCGGGGCTCCTGACTGCGCACCGCCGGCAGACCGATCTGCGTGCGGCCGAGGATGCGCTCGAGCGGGCAGGCGCGGAGAACGCGCGGCTCGAGCAGGCAGTCTCCTCGCAGGAGGAGACCATCGCCTCGCAGGAGAAGGCCATCGCCCTCCAGCACTCGAGTCACGGCGCCCTGTGCCGCGAGCTCGAGCAGACACGCGCGGAGAACGTGCGGCTCGAGCAGGCAGTCTCCTCGCAGGAGGAGACAATGGCATTCCTGCACTCGCGTCACGACACGCTGTGCCGCGTCGAGCAAGGCGGCTGGTGGCGGCTACGGGGGCATCTGCTGCCGGTCCTGCGCCTGGGTGGCTGGCTGCGCGCGCTCCGACGTTGACGCTCGCCGCTCGCGAGCGTTGGCAAGTTGGATCGCCTGCGCTAACCGCGGATGTCGAGAGGCCGCTTTCCCACATGGCACTCAGCGGTGGATCGGGCGAACCTCCGGGCCCGGGCAAACGCCGCCGCTACAGGCGCGCACAGGCCGCTGCCGGGGTCAACGAGCCGCACGGTCAGGATGGTGGAAGCCAGCTCTTCGCCCAGTGGTGGACCGCGTAGGCGTCGCCATAACCCGCCGGGCCTGGGTCCGGTTCGTCCCACAGGTACGGGTAGAAGCGCTCTGCGGCGAACAGCGTCACATCCGGCACCGGCTCCAAGACCCGCGTGAGAAACGTCGTGGCGGTGGCGAACGGGTAGAGGCCAGTCCCGACGGTGCGCTGAACCGACACGACCGCGTCGGTGAACGCCCGGTGGCCGGGTACCGCTCCGATGAGGGCGTTGCACAACCGCCCGGGCACCTCATACCCGGCGAACGCCACTACGCCGTCGAGCAGCTCATCGAGCGGACGGAGACACTCGACGTCGGTGTCGGCATAGATCCCGCCGTGCCGGCGGAGGATCTCGTAGCGGACCAGATCGGTGCGCTCTCCGACGTTGCGGGCGCGCTCGACGCCATCGGGCATCGGCGCATCGGCATCCGTCCACAGCCTGAACGTCCAGTCTGGATGGTGCTCCTTCCACGACTCCCCGCATCTGGCGTGCGTCTCTGGCATCTCCCCGCCTCCGAGCCAGATGCGGTGGAGGATGCGCGGGATTCCGGGGTGTCTCCGAAGTAGGAGTCGAAGGCCACGCCGTCGCCCCGGGCGCACCTCGCGGCTGGTGGGTGCGGGCATTGCGTCCTCAAGGTCGAAGCGGATGGTCGCGCGAGGTGACCGGGTCTGTCCGGACCGCGACCTCACCTGGATCTGGAGCTGGACCGAGCCGGTGGCGTCGGGAGCCCCCACAACGGGAGCGAGGACGCGTGACGTCCCGGGATCCATCGGCAGAATGAGCGATTCGAGCTGCTCGTCAGCGAGGATGGACCGATCGGCCGCGATCCACTGAAGGCAGACCACGACAGCATCGGGGTCGCCAAACCCGGGCCACCGCTGCGCGGTGCGATTCGTGATCCGCATGACGATCGGTCGGTCCCCACCCCTCAGGAATCGACGATCGCGCTCGAGCCATTCAATCCCGTCGGCCAGCGGCTCTGGCCCGACCTCGGAAGTGGCCGCTGGCCCGCGATCGGTGGCGAGGACGGGCCGGGCCACCGCGAGCATGGCCGCGATCGCGTCGCGGTCCGCTTCCGGAACGGCGGCCAACGGCCTTCGAGCAAAGTCCTCCGGCTGGTAGTAGGACCGCATCGGCAACCCGCCGACCACCCGGAGGTCCGGTCGGAGCACCTCGTACCAGAGCGCCTTGAGGCGTCGGGCGGTGAGGTCGTTCACGATGCAGTCGAGGTGGTACAGAGGCTCCTCAACGTATGCCGCGAACTCACGGGGATCGTCCGTGGAATGGACCTTGCCTGAGCAATGGAGCGTGGGCGACGAGCGGACGAGGCGCGTTTGGTGGTCCGGGGTCCACGGGACCTCGTCAAGCCACGTCGTTGGCGAGCGGTAGAGCCATCGCCGGGCGAGCCGGTACTCCCGGATCGCCGGATCGGCCAGGAGTGCGGGCAGCCGCGCCAGGAGTGCCGGCGACGCGACCTCGTCGGTGTCCAGACGGAGCACCCAATCCGTCGTGCACAGCTCGTGGGCGAGCGTCAGGTGCCGCTCGAGGTGCTCAAAGGTCACCGGAGCGCACCGGCTGGAGAGCCGTTCATAGGCCTGCACCCAGCTGGGCGGGACGCGGTCGTCGAATACGATCACGAACCCCTCGGCCATCTCCCGGAACGGGGCGAACACCGCGGCCACCTGCGCGGGCGGCGCGTTGGTCACGCAGCAGACCGAGAGCGTCGGCGAAGCAGAAGACGTGGAGGCCTCGTTCACAGTGTTCTCAACGGTCGCGCGTCGCCGATGCCGCCGCACACGATCGGCCCGCGCTCTCGTCGGGCGGGAGCCGCTCGCCCGACCTCCGGTCAGCCACTGCGGCCACCGCACGGGCCGCCAGAGCGGCCATCCGCTCGATCGCTCGCGGCTTCGCGCCGCCCAACGGCTGCATCCGCTCCACCGTCTGGTCGTGGAGCTCGTCCTGGCGCTCCTGCGAGTGGTTGGCGAGGTCGACATATTCAGTCGCCTCGAACGCCCGCCGAGGGTCAACGAGGTGCAGCAGCTCAGAACGCCGTGGAGTGAACCCGACGGTTCGGCGGTACGTCCAGCGCATGGCCGCCGACGATATCCAACCGGTGCTCGCGGGTCAGCTGGGTTGCTCGCAAGACGGCTGGTCTTTGTCGGGAGCAGCCACCGCAACGGGCGCGAGCGTTGGCAGGTTGGATCGCCGCGCCGCTCCAGCTCAGCGTCTCTCGGAAGCGGGGGTCTCCCTCGGGAGCTCGCCGTCAAGCGCCATGCGCCGCGACGCGGCCACCCGCTCGAAGAACGCCTCGAGCGCGTCGATCCGCTGCTCCCATGCGTACTCGCTGGCCGTCTCGATCCCGGCGCGGCCTAGGCGCGCTCGCAGCTCGGGGTCGGCCAGCAGGCGGGTGAGGGCCGCACTCACGGCCGCGGGGCTCGACTCGGCCATGAGGCAGTTGACGCCGTCGCGGCAGAAGTCGCGATTGCCGTGCGCGTCCGTG
>Ga0302324_100024508_pt1 | contig 11619 bp, 8 predicted proteins | sample Palsa_T0_1_FD_201949 | JGI IMG/M metagenome (GOLD analysis project Ga0302324, IMG submission 201949) | Peat permafrost microbial communities from Stordalen Mire near Abisko, Sweden - Palsa_T0_1 | ecosystem: Environmental > Terrestrial > Soil > Palsa > Peat permafrost | place: Sweden: Abisko... | reverse complement strand
GGACGGTGGCAGTCAATACGCAGGAGGAATATCTCTGGTTTTCGCTGCGCGATCCGGCTCTGCTGCCCTCTACCATCATTTGGATCGAAAACTGCGGTAGGCGCAATCCTCCGTGGAATGGAAGAACTTCTTCACTTGGCCTTGAAGACGTATGCAGCTACTTTGATCGAGGCAGTGAGGTGGCTCGCTTGCCCAATATCTTTTCTCAGCGCGGAATCAAAACCGCTCAGGAGTTTCTTCCAGATGAAACTTTTCATCTTTCGTACATTCAGGGAGTTCTGCGGCTCCCACGAGACTTCGGTCGTGTACGAAATATGCAGTGCGATAGTGGCGGCGCATTGTTCACCGATGTAAATGGCATCACAGTTAGGGCCGACGTAGAGACAGGATTCGTGTTTGGAGAGCAACTATCTAACAGGCCCGGCTAAGTCGCAGGCGATCCCTGGGGCATTTGAGAGCATTACCATCCGAGCGTTTGGTTACAACCGTCTTTGTATGAGTTAGCGTCGGAATCATTAGTGAGGGATGTTTGTGGGCATGAATCGATATGTTGTAAGAGGAGCGCTAGTCGGTGCGCTAGGTGGCCTGCTTTTTGGGTTTGATACGGCAGTGATCTCCGGAACGACCGATGCGCTCACGCATACCTTTCATCTCTCGTCACGTGAGCTTGGCTTTACAGTCGCAATTGCATTGTGCGGCACGGTCTTCGGCGCGATAACGGCTGGGCCGCTGGAGAGCCGGTATGGCGGCCGTAACATGCTTCGTGTGATGGCGCTGCTGTACCTGCTCTCTGCCGTCGGCTGCGCGTTGGCTCCGGACTGGGTGACCATGTTGGGCGCACGTTTCATGGGCGGCATCGGCATCGGAGGATCATCGGTGCTTGGTCCCGTCTACATTGCGGAGATTGCCCCAGCGAGATTGCGCGGCCGACTTGTAGGCATGTTTCAGATCAACATCGTGATCGGCGTATTGCTTGCATATCTCTCAAACTATCTGATTGCGCGAGCAGAGATTGGCGTCACGGAATGGCGGTGGGAGTTTGGCGTTGCGGCGTTTCCTGCGTTCTTTTTCTTTCTGCTACTCTTCAGCATTCCCAACAGTGCTCGCTGGCTCGCTGCCAAGGGTCGAATGACCGAAGCCGCGGAAGCACTCAAAATCATGGGATCTCCCGCACCTTACCAAGAACTTGGCGCGATTGCTTCTGCGATGGAGCCAGACTCGAGCAGTCCAAGTGAATCCCTCTTCCAGTGGAAATATCGCAAGCCGATCTTCTTGGCTGTATCGATTGCGATGTTCAATCAACTTTCTGGCATCAATGCGATTACCTACTATCTTAATGATATCTTCGCCGCCGCGGGCTTCAGCCGGCTTTCAGGAAACTTGCAGGCTGTTGCCTTTGGCGCGATGAATCTGATGGCGACGCTGCTGGGCATGTCTCTCATCGACCGGCTCGGCCGTAAGGTACTACTCCTCGTCGGTTCAATTGGTACGGCAATTTGTCTGACCGGCGTCGCGGCCATTCTCTTTCTGAAAAGCCACAAAGAATGGTTGCTGGCGTTGCTCATAACATATATCTTCTTCTTTGCGATTTCTCAGGGTGCGGTAATTTGGGTCTATCTCAGTGAAATTTTTCCCACGTCTGTCCGGGGCAAGGGCCAGGGATTAGGCAGCAGCACGCACTGGCTGATGAATGCATTGATCTCCGCCGCCTTTCCTGTCGTGGCCGAGTCCTCCGGCGCATACCCGTTTGTTTTTTTTGCTGTCATGATGGCTGTACAGTTTTTTGTTGTTCGCGCTCTCTACCCGGAAACTAAGAACATATCGCTTGAGCAATTGCAGCACAAACTCGGCATCGACACATCCCCTGTATAGTCCTCGACGGCATTGGGAGCCATTACTTGACCGGCAATGCATTCGGTTGGGGGAGTGCAGCGAGCGCTATCGCGAGGCCCGGTCGACTGGCTTGAGCGACCACTCCTCGCGTATTAGGACGATCCCCCGGGCATGTAGAATACTTCGTGCATCATTGCGATTGACTCACCTGGCATCAGATCATCGACAGGCTCGAAGAGGGGCTCCATCTTTTTCTGCCAACGTTGATTGACTTCGCTTGCAGCCAATTCTGTCATGAGCTGCTTGAAGTCTGGCACGCGCAAGTAAAGAACAAGACGCTGGCCACGGCGAAAGATGGAATATTCAGTCACGCCAAATCGTTCCAATTCACGCAAGAGTTCAGGCCAGACGTGTTGATGCGATTCGTCATATTCAGCAATCCTGTCGGCCCTGATTCGCAACTGAAATGCAATTCGCTGCAAGGTTTTCCTCTTTCCTTTGGAGAGGGCACCGTGAACACCGTCCCCTAATTTTGCGGGTACTGCACGATTGCTACTTCAAGAGAGTCCTTCCAGGATGACCCCTCATGGTTCCGGTGGTCCTTCCTAGAAACCTGTGGGAGTGATTTGATTTATCTCCACCAAAGAGCACTAATGCCTACACCGCCGTCGTGAACCATTTCTGTCCCCGTGATATAAGCAGCTTCATCGCTAGCAAGAAACGCGATTAACGCTGCAATTTCTTCCACTTTTGCCAAACGGCCGGCAGGAAGGTGGCTTTCGAGAGCTGCCATGATTGCGGGATCACTCAGCAAATGACGATTAATCTCCGTAATCGCCCCTTCGGGGCATACTAAGTTCGACGTAATGTTGTGCTGCACGAGTTCCATCGCAGCTAAACGGCTCATCATAAGGAGACCGGCTTTAGCAATAGAATAGGCCGCCTGCTGTGGTGTGGGCAAAATGGACGCGGTTGAGCCGATATGGATTAGCCGCCCCCCTCGTCCTTGCTCAACCAGTCGACGTGCAGCTACTTGAGTGCAATGAAGCGCGCCTGTCAAGTCAACCGCAAGGATGTGGTCCCAATCTTCTATGGTGCAGTCCAAGAGGCTTCCGAAGACCACTACGCCGGCATTGTTCACCAGAATATCCAGACCCTTAAAGTCTCGAAAAGCCGTGTCAACCATTTCTTCCACAGCGGCTCGATCGGTTACGTCTACCTGCACTGCAGTTGCACAATTGTTCAAGACCCTTAGTTCAAGCGCGGTCTCACGAGCAGCGCTGAAGTCCTTGTCCGCTACTATTACATGTGCACCTTCCTGTGCGAACCGAACGGCAATTGCTTTGCCTATACCCCGGGCTCCACCCGTAACGACGGCAACTTTGTCAGCTAGACGATTGGGAACCGGGGTAATTCTAGATTGGAATTTGTCGGTATTCGACATATATGGAGATGAATTATTAGTTAGCATCAAATGCTCCCAGTGTTTGGCACGGAAGGTGTAAGCCACTTTCCTAGCCGCAGGCAGTGAACTTCTAATTCGGCAAGCTCGGCTGAATCGAGACGGTATTCAGGCTCGCGGCAGTAAGCGGCGGTAAGGATACCGCGACGAACGAGCAGTCGCTTTTCGGATGCGATCAGCAGTTCGATTGACTGCGTCATAAAAGTTAGTAACGGCAATAAATCATCATGCAGGAGCTGGGCCTCCTGGTCATTCCCCTGCGACAAGAGTTGCCAGAGCTTAACAAATGCCGAGCTCAGCGAGACGGTTGGCATTACCCCATTACACCCTCGTCTGAAGTCTGCGGGCAGATGTAGTCCCATGTAACCGACTAGCGTCTGCAGGTTTCTGGCGTGCAGGGCAGCGATCATGCGGCCCGATGGTACCGAGTCAACTTTGACGTGCGTAATATTGGGAACTTCTCGGTGAAGCGTTGCGAATAAGTCAGGTTCGATTGGCCGTCCAGTTTGGAGGGGAGCATACTGAACGATGATTGGGACCTGGACAGCCGATGCCACAGCCCGAACATGCTGCAAGGTAGCCTCAATCGGCGGCCCGAGAAAAAAAGGCGGTATTATCATCAGTGCGTCAGCTCCAGCGTTAACAGCCATGGCCGCTTCGGCAATGGCCAGTTTGGTCGCATGTGAAACCACGGAAACTATAACTGACACACGACGGCCGACTCGCTGAACAAGGTGGCTCACTAGCCGCAGACGCTCCGAGTCCGAAAGCTTGTAGTACTCACTTGCGAGACCAAGCATCGCAACTCCGTCAACGCCATCCGCGATCGAGGACTCGATCGCGCGAACGAATCCCTCATCATCAACCTCTCCTCTCTCCGTGAAAGGGGTTGGGAGAATCGGAATTACCCCGCTGAAACTGCCTGTCATTTGATTTCTCCACTTGGATAACGCACCAGGACATCTGGGTCATAAAGCGGAATGAAATGTGCCGCGTTTTGCTGGATTCGTCGATAAGCTACGTTGCATTCGGCGAGGCTTTCGGCGATGCCGAGGGGGTGGCGGGTGAGGTTTCCATACTTGAATGCACAATCGCCCACCATCACCAAGCCGGCCGCAGCTTCAATCGAGTACACCATGGAACTGCGGTGGTGCCCCCCTGACCACCATGCGTGAATCCCAGGACAAACCTCACACTCATCTTCAATTAAACTCACTCGTTCCCACGCCTGGAACAGCAAGTACTTCAACACATCATCCGGAATACACATTTGCCTTGGGGAGTGTACAAAGCTCGGTCGAGCCATAATGTCTTCGATCCAACCGCGTCTGGAGAAGCAGATCTCAGCTCTCGGAAACAGAGGGATATTGGCAGTTGCGTAGCTTTGCAGTGGGGTTAGCAGAACGTGGTCTACGCTTTCGGGCCTAACTCCTATTTTTTCTAACGCATTGAGCGGGCGTTCCTCTTCTGTCCTGAAAAGTCTGCATCTGGTTCCTGCAAAAGTGCCTAACGCCGTATTCAGTGCAGCCAAATCAGAGGGTAGACCGGTGTTGATAATGATGGTCTTCCCATTGCCTCGGATTAGCACCATATAAAAAGTTAGGGTTTCCCATTGCTCCCAATGGCTCATCCAGTAGACCTCCGGACCGGGAACCTCAAGATGCCCCATCTTGAGCACGTCAACGCGGTAAGTCATAAAAAATCCCGTCCTTGTGAAGGTAAGAAAGTGCTTTTGCTTGCGCGTTACGACTCGGTGTTGTTGTTTGGAGATGCACCACTAGTGGTTATCAACGTAGGAGTCACCAAATCGGAGTTACTGGTAGTTTCTCTTGAAACACCTTGTCATTGAGCTGGTATCCGAATCCTGGCGAACCATTCAGGGTGATCAAACCGGCGACAGGGCGTAAATCATCGGAAAGCACCCAGTCAGCTGTTGCGCCGCGATAGATATCCAAGTATTCACAAAATGGAGTCACCTCGGGTCCATTTGAGATCAGGAAGTGGTATGTGGGGCTTCCGATTCCGTGACAGACGAGCTTGATGTGATGTGCCTTCGCCAAGGCCGCGATCTTTTTTAGGCCTGTGGGTCCACCAGCGCGGTAAATGTCTGGCTGGACAATGTCAACACAGCCATCCTCGATGAGCCTTCGAAAACCCTCAAGCGTATACTCATGTTCGCCGCCCGTCACCATGGCTTTTACGGAACGCCTAATTTGCCGGTAGCCTTCGTAGTCGTCTGGCGGTACCGGTTCTTCCAGCCACGCTACGTCGTAGTCTCGAAGGCGTTCGTACATTCGGAGCGCATACGGTACGTCCCACGACATATAGATATCCAGCGCGATAAATCCCTCTGGTCCGACGACGTCTCGGGCCTTAGCGACAACTTCTTCATTTTGTTTCATTCCATCTTTGCCGTGAGCAGGGCCATAAGGGATGGGGATCTTCATGTCGCTAATGCCAAACTGGCGAAGTGCCGATGGGTCGTTACCGGTGTAATAAGACCGAAGGCTGTCCCGAGTTTTCCCCCCCAGGAGGTTGTATACGGGTTGTTCGAGGTATTTTCCTTTGGCATCCCACAAGGCAATATCGATTCCTGAGATCACCCCTTGAGTCAGTCCTCCCCGTCCGTAGAAAATTGAGGCGCGGTAGAGTTGTTCCTGGATCAACTCTGTATCGAAAACAGACTTTCCTATCACTAAGTCACGGAGCTGTTCCTCGAGGATATGCACCGCTGCGCTAGCTTTGGCGCCACCAATGAAGCCGTAACCCGTAACTCCGTTTTCCAAGACCACCTCTATCACGCCTGCCGTCATGCGGCGGTACCATGAAGAGCGTCTCTCCCAGTACTCGGGATAAATGGACATCGGATTGGCCGTCACTGCATCCGTGAGCCATGATGCTCCCATTTGAGCGACATGGCATTTTAGTTCTCGGACCCTCATGTCACTCCTTTTCGGCATCAAAAAGTAGACTGGCTCCTACCACGTGATTTCCGTTTTCAAATGGGCCATCTTTTGGAAGCTAGAATTCCGGCTATTACACTACAGTTCGAACATCGAACTTATTTTGGCCGCTATGAAGAGATTTGTCAACTAGATGTTTCTTTCTGCGACTATGCAGTTCTCTCAGCGAACAAGCCTCTTGTCCGTGACTTTCTCGAGGAAGGCCCTTTGGGACCAACCGAATAAATGTGCACGGCGAATTCTTTAGCCTGGATGTTTCGGGTGATTCATTTTTCCAAGGCCGTCGGCAGGCATTACTTTTCGCTCTGTGAAATTCAGTAATATAATACGTCACATGGCGAAAGAAACGACAAACTCTCGTTACTTCATTGAGGTGGTTGCAAAGTCCCTCGACGTACTTGAAGTTCTCGAATCACCCCCTGGCGGCTTAACGCTCTCGGACATCTGCGAACATCTGAATCTGACCCGAAGTTCCGTTTTTCGTCTGCTTCACACTCTTGAGAAGAGAGGCTGGATCGAACGGGCGCACGGAGGGAAAAAATACCGGAGGGTGAATCGGAATCGCCGATACCGGGTTGGATACGCAATGATCGGAGGACAGTCTAACTTTGCCCAAGATGTGTCCCGGGGATTGCAAGAAGCCTCCGAACGTCACGGAATGCAATTGCTTGTCGCCGACAACTGTTTCAACGCGGACATTGCGCTCATGAATGCGCAGACGTTTATTAAGGAAGGAGTAGACTTTGTCATCGAATGTCAAGTCAGCTCTCGCATGGCGCCTGTGATCGCTCATCAACTAGCTCAGGCTGGGATTCCATCGCTCGCGATCGACATACCTCAACCAGACGCAGTCTTCTTCGGGGTCAACAACTATGAAGCTGGCTTGACAGCCGGAAGGGCACTTGCCGAAGCGGCGAAGATCCGTTGGGGCGGTCGGGTCGATAAGGTCATATTGCTCGAATGTCCGGATGCCGGACCGACTCCGCAGGCGAGAATCACCGGAGCACTGTTCGGCATCGAAGAAATGCTTGGGCCAGTACCAAGGGCTGACGTAGTTCATGTGGATTGCCATGCCTCCCTGGCCGAAAGCTACCGAATCACCCAGGCTTTGCTAAGTGGTCTTCCATCCGATTCACGGATACTGATCGCTGCTATCAACGATCCCAGCGCTGTGGGTGCTGTTCGAGCGCTTGAATCGATGAATCGAGCCGAATATAGTCTCGTCGTCGGCCATAACGCTACTCGAGAAGCCAGAGCAGAGTTACGCAATCCTGCATCAAGTTTATTAGGGTCCGTGGGATACTTCCCGGAAAAGTATGGCGAGCAGATCATTCCGCTTGTAATCAAGGTACTTCAGGGCGCTGCAGTGCCCCCGGCCATATACATTGAGCATCGTATGATCACTCGGGAAAACGTGATGCAGTACTATGCTAATGACACCGATCAAAGCGATCAGATCGAGCGGGATGTCGAGGCAGAATTGCTTGCAGAAGGTCGAACCGCCGCCCCGGCGACCTTGATTTTTTCCTAGACAATTTGACGTGACGCATCGACTTAGTTTGCCGCTTTGATTGCCTTTCTGAATCGAAATCATCGGGAGCTGCGCTATCTTCTTACGCCGATATCGATTCTTGGTGAACGCGCCCTCGATTTCTCATCCACTCATAGCTGAAAACTCTTAGCGAAAAACGAGCGTAAATCATTGCCGCAGAGTAACGATGGCCACAGCAAAACCCTGTAAGCGCACGGTGTCAGAAGGCATAATATCAGTTGCCGGCGGACCATACGCTGTAGCTTGATCGACATAGTCCACGCGAGCTCCTTTGACTCCTGTTATCGTCGTTTCGACCGGTTTGTTGCGCATGTTCACCAAAAGGACCTTCTTCTTGCCTTCGGTAGTGATAAAACCACGTGCAAAAACCGCCTCCGAACCGCTTGTGGCAATCAGCTTGTCGCCCGGGCCGAAATTCTCCCGCAGCAGCTTCAATGACCAGTACCGTGCATTGGGTTTTCCTGTATCCCAATCCATCATAGAGACGCTCGGGAAAAAACCGGGAAGTTGCATCAACGCCGATTCGCCCACTGCATCGATCCCTAGCCGGGCGAGCTCGGCGTAGAGATACGCAAATTGTGCAGCGCATAAGTTCCAGTAGAATCCCGGAAGGGGTTTGAACACGTAACCTGGCTTATTTTGATCAAAGTCTACTGGAGCAATCACTCCGATTTCATCGATTGCAGTCCCAGTATTGGGAGAGAGATGCCTCCGGATTGCGTCAATATACGCAACCGTTTGGATGAAGCGGGCGCTCTGGTCAAACACCGTATACTGCCAGTTTTCTTGAGGTTCATCGGAAGCGGGCTGAGCATAAAAGTGATACGAAATCATATCGAGGGGTATGCCCGATTTGTGGTGGGCAGGATTTAGAAAATACTCGAAATACTCTTCGTCGCGCCCGGCAAGCGCCAGCCCGACGAACTTCATATTTGGTTGAATACCACGAACGGCTGCGACGATTGCATCGTATCGCGCAGTGTATTGCTCTGGCGTCATGCTGTGTTCTAAATCGATCTCATTCAGGACTTCCCAGTGATCGAAAGTGTAGTAATGGCCTGATGCATGCAACTGACCTAACTCGTCGGTAAAGCCGCCTTTTGTGTACCAGCTCACTAAGCGTCCAAAGTAGTCGGCCAGCTCCTTCAAGCTGGGGTCCCGAAGTTCTGTTCCCTGCGTGTAATTCCAAACCGGATGGTACGGGTCGGAGGGATATGGGACCGGCTGGCCGGTGAGGAACATCCATTGTGGAATCGTGCTGAAATTGATAATGACCGGGACTTGAGGATTTGCGTTGAAGAAATCGATGGTGAAAGGATCGATCAGGGAGAAGTCCCAGGAAGTCTTGCCGTTTTCGGGCGGTTGCAATTCGGCAACGGCGAGTTTTGGATAAGGAAGCCATGGAACATAGCGCACGTAGCTAGCATGGAGATCCTTCAGTGCTCCCCATACCTGATCATGAACTGGCGAACCGTTCGCCATCAAAGGCGTTACCACGGCTTGCAACGTCGCACTTGTACGCGATGTCCGCAACACCTTGTCCCATTCCACTGTCACGGTCTGTGGTGTGTGCTCCGCAGAATTGTCCGTAGACGCCTCTTGAGCCAGCGATATTACGGGCATTCCAAGAGCGGCGACCAGAGTTGCCCAGACAGCTGCGTCGAAAGTACGCATGTACTTTGAACTCCTTTGCTTAAACTGATTTGGATTCCCTAGCTAAGCAGGCACTCCTTCTCGGACAGTGATACAGCTTTCATACGCTCACCGGATGCGCCACTGTGTGATATGCAAAGAGTCTTAATCTCCCAGGGCAAGAGAGTGATCTCGGAAGCCAATTGCAAGGGGCCGCTACGAATAGAACACGTCGTTTGCTCTCCAGCTCTTTCTTGGATGCGTATGATAATGCCGGTTCCTTGCTCCGCGTGTTTCAGAGCGAGGACCTCAACACTGCGAGGACCAATCTCCAGAAACGACTGCTCCCACGGTTCAGTGCCAACATGGCGAGAATCCAGAACGTATTCGGCGGGAGCTTGTAGCTCCCGGGCCAAGCGATCGAGCGCCATTTCGGTGTGAACACCTCGGGATCGCACCAGCCAAAACGTCCTCTCCTGGCGCCCTTGATCCTGCCATGCGTTGATGCCATTGTCGTCCACTGGATAGGTGAAGTAGCGTGCATACGGCGCTGAGCGAACAAGAATGGTGCGCAGCAGTCCGTCCAGGCAATCATAGCTATAGGTAGAGTTATTGATCAGGGCCACTGTGTAGCTCTGGCCGTTCACCAATCCCTGTACGCAGACCCAATCTTGATAGGGCTCCTCATCGCCCTGTACATTGCGCTGGAGGGCCGCGCCCGGGACCTTGGCAAAAACAGTTGGCGAAGAGAGTCTGGTTGGGACCTCGAGCTTCAAGATTTGCTCGTGCTCATGCCAATCGATAACGAAGCGAAGCTCAAGAATATCCGTGCCTGCAAACTCGGCGATGTCGACCGTGATCTGGGAGCTCCGCCATTGCAGGCGCTGGCGTGTGACACGCGTTACGGAGCCATTCTCCACGACCTCGGAGGAGACAAATGCCGGCCTCCCCAGCTCTTTACGAAATGAGGCGACATCGTGAGCCCAGGTATCGCTTTTGTCTTCAATGACGACGAGTCCTAAATTGGTCGCCAGCATCTCTGTGCCATCCTCAGCACGAAAGGAACTCAATCCAAAGGCATGCTGCGAGATCGAGAGGAACTGTGGGTAGGGTTGCACCTCCGGAGGGGTGTCACGCTCAATCGTAAAAACTTTGTAGCCGCACGGCGGAAGATCGACCCATGCTGAAAGCCGCAAAAAAAATTGAGACATGCTGTCTGACGGACGGGACTGGAGCGACAGTTTGCTCCCATCCTTGGTTTTGAGATAGGTGAAGCGGTCGCTCGCCTCGTAGGTTTTATAGTGAAATTCGAGCAACGCCTTCCTACGCCATGGTAGAGGATTGTAGGCAAACACCGCCCCTTCTCGAACCTCGCGAAGGTCCACCTGCTTCGCGATGGCCTCCAAATTGAAGCGCTTAGATTCCGTTGCAATCTGGCAGGCGTATCCGATTCCATCCCGCGCATCCTGGTAATCTGCGAGAAGCGCTGAGCCGCCTAGCAGGTCGTGGAATTGGTTGAAAAGCACATGCTGCCACGCGTCCTCCATGCGTGCCACCGGATAGTCGCGCCCATAGTTCATCGAGGCAACAAGAGCGATCGCTTCCGCGCCATACATAAGGTGTTCTGCGCGACGGTTCTGGAACTTCTCTTCACCACACGCGGAGTAGCATCCCCGCGCATGGTGTTGCAGCTCTCCTTTGATGACCGGCACATCGCTGAGTGGCAGCGAATTCTCCAGCGCGGTAAAAAATTCTGCCAGGGTGCTCCAGCGCAGCTCCGGTAAGGTCGGATCTTTTTGCATCGCCAATATTCGTTCGATCTGTTCTTTCGTCACCGCGCCGCCGTGGTCGCCGACTCCTAGAAAAAAGGCCCCATGGCTGGCTCCCTGAGGAAACACGTGCGCGATCGCATCGCCGAGTTGCGCGGTGCTCGCGTCATAGGATTGATAGATGTGAAAGGTCAGGATTCGCGAACCGTCGGGGCCTTCCCACCAAAACAGCCGCGGCAGCTCCATTTCTTGTTCCTGGGGCCGCATGAACACGTAATATTTGTATCCAGCCTGCTTGAGGATGGTGGGAAGACCGGCTGCATGTCCAAACGAGTCTGGGTTGAATCCAACTTCCACCTTCACGCCCAGTGCGTGCTCGCAATAGCGATTCCCATACAAGCAGTGGCG
>Ga0302324_100024505_pt1 | contig 11620 bp, 11 predicted proteins | sample Palsa_T0_1_FD_201949 | JGI IMG/M metagenome (GOLD analysis project Ga0302324, IMG submission 201949) | Peat permafrost microbial communities from Stordalen Mire near Abisko, Sweden - Palsa_T0_1 | ecosystem: Environmental > Terrestrial > Soil > Palsa > Peat permafrost | place: Sweden: Abisko... | reverse complement strand
TTTGCGCGGCTGGTTCGAAGGGCAGGGTTTCATCGAAGTCGAATGCGGCGCGCTGGCGGTCTCGCCCGGCAACGAGACGCATCTGCACGCCTTCGCGACCGAACTGATCGCGACCGGCGGCGCGCGCCAACAGCTCTATTTGCACACCTCGCCCGAATTCGCGGCCAAGAAACTGCTCGCGGCGGGCGAGACGCGCATCTTCGATTTCGCCCGCGTCTTCCGCAATCGCGAGCGCGGGGTTGTGCATGCGCCGGAATTCACCATGCTGGAATGGTATCGCGCGAATGAGGATTACGGCACGGTGATCGCCGATAGCCTCGCAATCCTGCGCTTGGCCGCCGACATCACCGGCCTCAAGGAATTTTCCTTCCGCGACAAGGCTTGCGATCCGCGCGCTGAAGCCCAGCGCATGAGCGTCGCCGACGCCTTCCTCCATCACGCCGGTATCGATCTGCTCAAGACATTGTCGCCGCAGGGCGAGGGCGACCGAGAGAAGCTCGCTTATGCCGCCAAGCGCGGCGGCATCGTCATCGCCGAGAATGATAATTGGGCGGATATTTTTTCGAAAGTGCTGGTGGCGCGCGTCGAGCCGCGGCTGGGCATCGGCCAGCCCACGGTGCTTTACGAATATCCGCGCTGCGAAGCGGCCCTCGCGCGCTCCCCGCCCCATGACCCGCGCGTTTCCGAACGCTTCGAGCTCTATGTCTGCGGCGTCGAACTGGCGAACGGCTTCGGCGAACTGACCGATCCGGTCGAACAGCGCCGCCGATTTGAATCCGAGATGGCGGAGAAAGAGCGCATCTATGGCGAACGCTATCCGTTGGACGAGGATTTTCTCGACGCACTCGCGCACATGCCGCCGGCCTCGGGCGTGGCGCTGGGGTTCGACAGATTGGTGATGCTCGCAACAGGATCGCGAAAGCTGGACGACGTCGTCTGGACGCCGGCCATTTGAAATCCGATTCGCTAGAAAATACCCACCCCGTGCCGCGGCACGGTCCGCCGCAGCAGGGATTCATATTCGCCGGAATTGTGATATTCATTCTCAAACCGGTTGATGGGGATCGCCACTTCGTAAAAAACATTGACACCGGATTGCGAAATCAGCGTTCGCAGCAATTTGCGCGATATCAGGCCCGTTTTATAGATCCGCGCGGCGTTTACGAAATAGGACGACAGGAGTCTGCTGTGTCCATGAAGAACCTTGGCGTTTTCCGGCGAGCTTTTCGCTTCCGCGCCATAGGCGTCGGCGATGGACGGGAATCGATCCTTGTGCGTGCGCCAGAAAAGGGCGAGTTCCAATATCGCCATGCGCATTTCTTCCGAGCTGTAGATTTTCTGCAGCTCTATATAGACGTTGACTTCGTTCGCTTGCGCCGAGCGCGCGGCCTGAAACAGGTTCGCCACGGCGGCAACGGCCGCAAAAACGGCGGTCAGCGCCAACAATGCGAAGACCCAATTCTGCATCGCGTGTTCCTGCCGGGTGATGCGGCCGCCGGCTAGCGGTAATCCTCGTTCACCGCCTCGAGCGCCTTCGATCCCGGGCACAGATCCTTCTCGCCCAGCGCGTTCAGCGGCGTCGCCACCGTGTTGAGATGCGCATGGAGATCCTGCGCCTCGTTCTCGATATAGAGCAGCCCGGTGACGACGTTGCCTTGCGCGGCGTGGTGCTGGATATAGGCCATCGCGCCAGCGCGGTCGTGCGGGTCGTAATCGGGATGCAGCTTGGCCAGGCGCAAGACCGAGCCGTCATGCTGCGTCACGGTCGTCACCGTACCGGGCTCGAAATCGACGCGGATCTCTTCGCGCGGCACGATGAAATCGATGCGGTTGACGGCGTCATTGTGCTCGCGCACGAAATCATAGGACTTGGTCGAAGCCGGATTGTTGTTGAACTGCACGCAAGGCGAGATCACGTCGAGGATCGCCGAGCCTTTATGCGTGAGCGCCGCCTTGAGCAGCGGCACCAATTGCGTCTTGTCGCCGGAGAAGCTGCGCGCGACGAAGGTGGCGCCGAGCAGCAGCGCCATGCTGACCAGATCGATCGGCGAATCCGAATTGACGGCGGTCTTGCTCTTGGAGCCTTTGTCGGCGGTCGCCGAGAATTGCCCCTTGGTCAGCCCATACACGCCATTGTTCTCGCAGATATAGACCATGTTCACGCCACGCCGCACGCAATGGGCGAATTGGCCGAGCCCGATGGAGGCGCTGTCGCCGTCGCCGGAAACGCCGAGATAGATCAGATCGCGGTTGGCGAGATTGGCGCCGGTGAGCACGCTCGGCATGCGGCCATGCACGGCGTTGAAGCCGTGGGATTGGCCGAGGAAATAATCCGGCGTCTTGGACGAGCAGCCGATGCCCGACAATTTGGCGACGCGGTGCGGCTCGATCGCTAGCTCGAAACAGGCCTCGATCAGCGCCGCGCTGATCGAATCGTGGCCGCAGCCGGCGCACAGGGTCGAGATGCGCCCTTCATAGTCGCGATGGGTGAAGCCGACGGCGTTTTTCTTAAGGCCGGGATGATGGAATTTGGGTTTCGCGATATAGGTCATTCCGCTGCCTCTTTGCGCGTCACGGCCATGCGCTCGGCGATCGCCGCGGTGATGAAGCGCGCGGTGATCGGCGCGCCGTCATAATGCAGGATCGAGATGAAACGCGCCGGATCGATGGCGCATTCGTTGACGATGAGCTTGAGCATCTGCGCGTCGCGGTTCTGCTCGAGCAGGAAGACCTGGTCGTGCGCCGCGATGAAATCGGAAACCGAATCCGCGAACGGGAACGCGCGGATGCGCAACACGTCGAGGTGCAAGCCTTGCGCTTCCAGCGCCGCCAGCGCTTCGTCCATCGCCACGCTGGTCGAGCCGCAATAGATCGCGCCCCAGCGCGTCGCCACCGGTGCCTTGCGCACGACCGGCTGCGGCACCATCCGCTTGGCGGTCTCGAATTTGCGCAGCAGCCGCTGCATCACCTCGGTGTAATCCTTGCCTTCCTCGCTGTAGCGCGCATAGGCGTCATGGCTCGAGCCGCGCGTGAAGAAGGTGCCCTTGGTCGGATGCTCGCCGGGCAGGGTGCGGTACGGGATCGCGTCGCCATCGACATCGAGATAGCGCGCGAATTGCTTGCCGGCGTCGAGTTCCTCGGCCGTCATCACCTTGCCGCGGTCATAGGCGCGGCTGTCATCCCAGGTCAGCGGCTCGCACAGCCAGTCGTTCATCCCGATATCGAGATCCATCATCACGAAGATCGGCGTCTGCAGCCGCTCGGCGAGATCGAAGGCTTGTGCCGCGAATTCGAAGGCCTCGCGCGGATTCTCCGGAAAGATCAGCACATGCTTGGTGTCGCCATGGCTGGCATAGGCGGCAAGCAGGATGTCGGATTGCTGCGTACGCGTCGGCATGCCGGTGGAGGGCCCGCCGCGCTGGATGTCGAAGATCACGGCCGGCACTTCAGCGTAATAGGCGAGCCCGAAGAATTCCTGCATCAGCGAGATGCCGGGGCCGCTGGTCGCGGTGAAGGCGCGCGCGCCGTTCCAGTTCGCGCCGATCACCATGCCGATGGCGGCGATCTCGTCCTCCGCCTGGACGATGGCGAATTTGTTTTGTTTCGTGACCGGATCGACGCGGAATTTCTTGCAATGCGCGGTGAAGGCCTCGGCCAGCGAGGTCGACGGCGTGATCGGATACCAGGCGCAGACCGTCGCTCCGCCATAGACGCAGCCAAGCCCGGCCGCGTCGTTGCCGGCAATGAAGATGCGGTTGCCCACTTTGTCGCTGCGCGCGACTTTCAGCTGGCATTTGCCGGCGAGGTTCTGCGAAGCATAGTTATGCCCAAGCTCGACCGCTTTCATGTTGAGCTTGATCAGCTTGTCCTTGCCCTTGAACTGCTCGCCGATCAGGCTTTCGACCACTTCGGCCTCGAAGCCGAGCAAGGCGGAGAGCGCGCCGAGATAGATGACGTTCTTCAGCAATTGCCGCTCGCGCGGGATCGTGCCTTCCAGCGTGTTGGACAAAGTGGTCAGCGGCACGCCGAGCAGCGTGATGTCGTCGCGGATCTTCTGCCCCGTCAGCGGCTTGGTCGAATCGTAGAGCAGATAGCCGCCGCGCTCGATCTCGGCCAGGTCCTTGTTCCAGGTCTGCGGATTCATCGCGACCATCAGATCGACGCCGCCGCGCCGCCCGAGCCAGTTCTCGCCCGACACGCGCACTTCATACCAGGTCGGCAGTCCCTGGATATTGGACGGGAAGATGTTGCGCGACGCCACCGGCACGCCCATGCGCAGCACGCAGCGCGCGAACAACTCGTTGGCGCTCGCCGATCCCGAACCGTTGACGTTCGCGAATTTGACGACGAAGTCGTTGGTGGCGGAAATCGGCATCAGCGCGCCCATTTTTCCGGTTCGAACGTGCTGCGATAAGTGGATACAATCTGAGCCAGAAGCGCGCGCGCTTCGGTCTTTTCCGAGCCCAGCCGCGTGCTAAATTCTGCGTCGCAGAAATCGACACCATTGCAGACTTCGTTAAGCGCGTTACCGATCAAACCAAATTCTTCGCGCGTAAATCGAACATCCAGCGACACATCGTCGTTAGCAATCGTGATCATGACCGTTGATCTCCGCGACATAGATTTTTCGCCTGCGCGGGTTCGAGATAGAATTTCTTCATGTCCCAGGCGCCGGTCGGGCAGCGCTCGGCGCACAGCCCGCAATGCAGGCAGACGTCCTCGTCCTTCACCATCACGCGCTGGGTCTTGAGAGCGCCGGAGACATAGAGGTCCTGCGTCAGGTTCGGCGCCGGCGCGGTCAGATGCGTGCGCAGCGCGGGTTCCGGATCGTTGGGCGTGAAAGTGATGCAATCCATCGGGCAGATATCGACGCAAGCGTCGCATTCGATGCACAGATTGTCCTCGAACGCCGTCTCGATGTCGCAATTCAGGCAGCGCTGCGCTTCCTTGAAACCGTCCGGCTTGTCGAAGCCGAGCTCGACCTCGAGCTTCACATTGCGCAGCGCCACGTCCTTGGGCGCATGCGGAACCTTGAAGCGGGTGTCGTTCGAGACGTCGTTGTCATAGCTCCACTCATGGATGCCCATCTTCTGACTCGACAAATTCACCAGCGGCGACGGCCGCGCTTTCACGTCCTGTCCGCCACACATCAGATGGATCGAGACCGCGGCCTCATGGCCGTGCGCCACCGCCCAGATGATGTTCTTGGGCCCGAACGCCGCGTCGCCGCCGAAGAACACGCGGCTGTTGGTCGATTGCATGGTCACGACGTCGACCTTGGGCATATCCCATTTGTCGAATTCGATTCCGACATCGCGCTCGATCCAGGGGAACGCATTCTCCTGGCCGACCGCGACCAGCACGTCGTCGCATTCCATCAGCACGTCGGGCTCGCCGGTCGGCACCAGATTGCGCCGGCCTTTGGCGTCTTTCTCGGCTTTGACTTTCTCGAACAGCACGCCAATCAGCTTGCCATTATTGTGCTTGAATTCCTTCGGCACGAGGAAATTGATGATCGGGATTTCCTCGTGCATCGCGTCTTCCTTCTCCCAGGGAGACGCTTTCATTTCCTCGAAGCCGGAGCGCACGACGACTTTGACCTCTTCGCCGCCCAGGCGGCGCGAGGTCCGGCAGCAATCCATCGCGGTGTTGCCGCCGCCCAGCACGATGACGCGCCTGCCGATCTTCTCGACATGGCCGAACGAGACCGACGACAGCCAGTCGATGCCGATATGGATGTTGGCGGCGGCTTCCTTGCGGCCGGGAATCTCGAGATCGCGCCCGCGCGGCGCGCCGCAGCCGACGAACACCGCGTCGTAATCTTCGGCGAGGATCGATTTGAGGCTGCCGATATGCTGGCCGAAGCGCGTCTCGGGTTCGAGCGCGAGAATGTAATTGCATTCCTCGTCCAGCACCGTTTCCGGCAAACGGAATTTCGGGATCTGCGTGCGCATCATCCCGCCGGCGAACGGATCGCTGTCATAGAGCACGCAGGTATAGCCGAGCGGCAGCAGGTCGCGCGCGACGGTGAGCGACGCCGGGCCGGCGCCGATCAGCGCGATGCGCTTGCCATTTTTTTGCGCCGCCGGTTTCGGCAGGCGTGCCGTGATGTCGTCCTTGTTGTCCGCGGCGACGCGCTTGAGGCGGCAGATTGCGACCGGCTGTTCGTTCTCCAGCCGCCCGCGCCGGCAGGCCGGCTCACAGGGCCGGTCGCAGGTGCGGCCCAACACGCCCGGGAACACGTTGGAATGCCAGTTGATCATATAGGCGTCGGAGTAGCGCCCCTCCGCGATCAGCCGGATATATTCCGGCACGGGGGTATGCGCCGGACATGCCCATTGGCAGTCGACGACCTTGTGGAAGTAATCCGGGTTGGCGATGTCGGTAGGCGTCATGCCGGGCCGGGGCTTTGCCAGCGTCCCCTCAGCCAAAACTGAACTCATCTATCTATGCATCTCCACGGAGATGTCCGCTTCCGGCGCGTTGTCCCGCGCCTGCCCCGCAAACACCGGTACGTTTCCCGGCGCGCATATTACGCCGGGCGATTCGTCGCGCAATCCATTGATTCCAACAGCGTAAAATCCGTACAAAGATTGTGGTAATAGCCAAAGCCTGTCATCCCCGGCGAGCGCGTAGCGCGAGGGAAGGGGACCCAGGTGGCTGAGCTGGCCTAATTCCCGACGCCTTTTTTGAATTTGTCTTCCACACTTTCTGGGCTTGGGCGCCTGGGTCCCCTTCCCTCGCATTGCGCTCCGCGCAATGCTCGCCGGGGATGACAAGCACTACCGCCGACCAGCGCGCCATCGCCGACAGCGTGGCCAAGATCTGCGCCCGTTTCGGCGACGATTACTGGACGGAGTGCGACCAGCAGCCCCGCTTCCCGCTGGAATTCCACAAGGCGATGGCGCAGGCCGGCTGGCTCGGCATCGCCATGCCGGAGGAATTGGGCGGCGCGGGGCTCGGCGTCACCGAGGCCGCGATCATGATGCAGGCGGTGACCATGGGCGGCGGCGGCTTCTCGGCCGCCTCAACCATCCATCTCAACATCTTCGGCCCCCATGCCGTGGTGGTGCACGGCACGGCGGAGCAGAAACAACGCATGCTCGTCCCCCTCATCAAGGGCGAGCAGAAAGCCTGCTTCGGCGTCACCGAACCGAATGCCGGCCTCGACACCACCAGTATCGAAACCTTCGCGCGGCGCACGAACGACGGTTACATCGTGAAGGGCCGCAAGATCTGGACGAGCTCGGCGCAGGTCGCGGACAAGATTCTGTTGCTCACGCGCACCAGACCGAAAGCGGAGTGCAAGAAGCCGACCGATGGCATGACTTTGTTCTACACCGATCTCGATCGCAGCAAGGTCGAAGTGCGGCGCATTCCCAAGATGGGCCGCAACGCGGTCGACTCCAACGCGGTGTTCATCGACGATCTGTTCGTGCCGGACGAAGACCGCATCGGCGAGGAGGGCCGCGGCTTCCGCTATCTGCTCGACAGCCTCAACCCCGAACGCATCCTGATCGCCGCCGAAGCGATCGGCTTGGGTCGCGATGCGCTGCGCCGCGCGTCGAACTACGCGCGCGAGCGCAAAGTCTTCGGCCGCGCCATCGGCCAGAACCAGGGCATCCAGCATCCGCTCGCCGAAAGCTGGGCCTATCTCGAAAGCGCCTGGTGGATGACCTTGCGCGCCGCATCATTATACGACGCCAAGCAACCCTGCGGCGCCGAAGCCAACGCCGCGAAATTCCTCGGCGCTCGCGCCGCCTTCGACGCCGCGACCCGCGCGGTCATGACTCACGGCGGCATGGGCTACGCGCGCGAATATCAGGTCGAACGCCTGTTCCGCGAAAGCATCCTGACGCGCATCGCGCCAGTGACGGAGCAGCTTATTCTGTCGTTCATCGGGGAGAACGTGCTGGATCTGCCGAAGTCGTACTGAGATTGGTGAATTTCATGAAAGGCCGGTACGGACGCGTCAAGTGGATTGCGACGACATCACTCGTTTTGTTCGGCGCTACATCATCGATGGCCGATGAACATGCTTGCCGCACGAGTCGTCACCTGCTCGGAAGATGTCAACATATCCACGGTACCGTGTTTATGTCGGCCGATGCAGGCATCATGATCGGGATCGATGGAAGAAGATGGCGCTATTCCGTGACGGCGCCGACGAATTCGGATTGGGATATGCCGCGGGCCCTGTACCGGCCGTTCGAGCAAAGCCTTCACAACGAAGTGCAGGGAGATTTTGAGATATGTCCCGTGCGTTCGACTATGTTGCCCACCCTCATCGATGGAGCATACTGCATCTCGACCGCTAGGCATTTATCCGTCAGAAAATTCTGATTTTGTGCCAGAGTGTCATCCCAAAGTGTGTCCCCGACCTGCGCAAATCCCGTTAACGACCGCCCAAAAGAAAACCGCGGGCTTCATCTTTTCGATGAAACCCGCGGCTTGCAAAATCCTCACCGGCCGCCGGTCGGCGGACAGGATCGGAACCTCGCGATTAGTGCGATTTCCCGCCGGTGCCGGTGGCGCCGGCCGTGTTGCCGTTGCCATGCGCGCCGGAGGTGTTGCCGCCGCCATGAACGCCCGACGTGTTGCCGCCGCCATGCGTGCCGGAGGTGTTGCCGCCGCCATGAACGCCGGAAATATTCGAGTGGCCGCCGCCGGCTCCCGCCGTGACCGGATTGGCCATCACCGAAGTGCTGGCGACAAGAGCGGCCGAGAACATCAGAGCCGGAACGATGGTCTTGAACGAACGCATGAAACTTTCCCTCCAATTGCCGGGAAGCGCCGGCTCGCTTGGGGGAAGAAGTGGTGATCCTTTCGCCCAGTTTTAGGGGTCCGAACTTCGCCCGGAGCGGGCTACCGGATTTGCGAACAAATACATGCCCTTCCAGCCTTTTTGGCAGCGCGAGGCGCCAGGGAACTTTCTTGCCCAAGCGCCTGAAGCAGGCCGAATTTGTGCCAATTCTCGCGAGACCTGCGCAAAAAGCATGGCCCGGAAGCGGTGGACGATCCTTGTCGAAGCGCGGCCGCCACTATTGTCCAAAACGGACAACGGAATTTGGTTCGAATACGGCCATTTCCACGCGCGAAACCCTCCGCCAGCGGTGCGTCTTATTCGCAGGAGCAATCTCGGTGGTTTTCCCGCGCCAGGCTGGCCAGTGGAAAACGCCTGGCTTCAATTGCGCTATGGTTCGCACATGCCCGTCCCAACGCTCTCAACCGCCCGCCTCACGCTCCGCGCTCACACGGTGGCGGATTTCCCCGCCTATGGCGCGATGCGCGCCGATCCGGCTGTCATGCGGCACATGGGCGACGGCACAACGCTGTCGGAAGAAGAATCCTGGGCATCGTTTCTGAAGCTCCCGGGTTCGTGGCAATTTCTCGGCTTCGGCGGATGGGCGGTCGAGGAGAAGCAAAGCGGACGCTTCGTCGGCGATGTCGGGTTTTCAGATCGCAAGCGCGACCGGGGTCCCGAACTTGCGAGCGTGCCGGAGGTAGGATGGTCGTTTGTTACCGCGGCGTCCGGCAAAGGCTATGCGACGGAAGCCGTGCGCGCCGCGCTCGATTGGGGCCGCGCGCATTTCGGCCCCTTGCGCGTCATCGCGCTCACCACTGCCGACAATCTGGCATCGATCCGCGTGGCTGAGAAATGCGGCTTCAAGGAATTCCAGCGCGGGCTTTCGGCGGGCCGGCCGCGCGTATTCTTCGACCGGGTTTTGTGAATCAGAGTTGTGCCAGGCTCAGATTGTTGCCGTCGGGGTCGAGGAACCAGGCAACCCGGTTGGTGCTGCCCGGCGCCGTCCAGATGCCGAGCGCGTCCTGCTCGAAGCCGGGATAGCGATTGAAGGTGACACCCTTGGCCGTCAGCGCCTTCACGCTGGCCTCGATGTCCTCCACTTCCCAGCCCAGCACCGTCTGCATCGCCGGCTTGTGATCCTTGACCGTGGAGATGCGTAGCTTGGTGCCGTTCAGATCATAGACCAGCGCGAAATCGTCCTCGTGCAGCTGCGGGAATCCGAGCACGCCGCCATAGAACGCTTTCGCCCGCGCGCGGTCGCGCGTGGCAATGAAGGTGCCGACCTTGGCGGATTTGGGCAGGAGCTGTGTCATGCGCGGCAGTTTCGCCAAAAAGCGAGGCCACGACAAGTCTCGCTTTTTTCCGATTTTTCCCGTCCGGATTGCGTGATAAGAGGCGCGTGAAGCGGGGACGTCTGTCATGAAGCGGCTGATCCAGGGCTATCGCGAATTCCGCCGCCGGCGCTGGCCGGCCGAGCGCGCCAACTACGCCCGGCTCGCCAAGAAGGGACAGCATCCCGAATATCTCGTCATCGCGTGCAGCGATTCCCGTTCCGACCCGGCGACGATCTTCAGCGCCAGTCCGGGCGAGTTGTTCGTGGTGCGCAACATCGCCGCCATCGTGCCGCCTTATGAGGACGTGACGGGATTTTATGGAACGCGCGCGGCCATCGCCTATGCGGTGCTGGCGCTCAAGGTACGCAACATCCTGGTACTGGGCCATGCCCAGTGCGGCGGCGTCGCCGCGGCCGTGGACCCCAGTTCGGCGCGCGATATTCCCTTCGTCGGCGAATGGGTCGCGCTGTTGAAGCCGGCGGTGGAGGCCCACGCCCATTCGCACCACGGCAATGCGGATGTCGAGCGCGCCGCGGTCAAGCTCTCGGTCGAGCGCCTGATGGGCTATCCCTTCGTCGCGGAGCGGGTGAAATCCGGCGCGCTCGAGATCGACGGCGCGCGCTTCGGCATCGCCGACGGCGTGCTCGAATTGCTGGATCGGAAATCCGGCCACTTCGCGCCCCTCGCGCGTCCACCCCGTTCCCTGGTCAGCCTGTTCGCCGGCGGTCGCTAGCCAAGGCCGCCAATTCGCGGATCGTGCTAGCATCCGCGCCGCAACCCCCCGCGGCCGCATCATGCCAGGTCTCTATTTCGAGGAATTCAAGGTCGGCCAGACCTTCGCCCATCCGATCCGCCGCACCGTGACGGAAACCGACAATGTCTTCTTCACCGCGATGACCCACAATCCGGCGCAGCTCCATCTCGACGAGGAATATGCCAAGGGCACGGAGTTCGGCACGCGCATCGTCAATTCGCTGTTCACGCTGGGCCTGATGATCGGGATATCGGTCGGCGAGACGACGCTGGGCACCACCGTCGCCAATCTCGGCATGGACGAAGTGCGCTTCCCCAAGCCCGTCTTCCATGGCGACACGCTGCGTGTCGAGAGCGAGGTGCTGGAACTGCGCGCGAGCAAATCGCGTCCCGGCCAGGGCATTGTCACCTTCGCGCACAAGGCGATCAACCAGCGCGGCGAGATAGTGGCGCAATGCAAGCGCAGCGCGCTGATGTTGGGAAGGCCGAGATGATCCTTCGTTCCTTCCTTTTCGTCCCCGCCGACAGCGAGAAGAAGCTCGCCAAGGCCAAAACCTCGCCGGCCGATGCGCTGATCCTCGATCTGGAGGATTCGGTCGCGGCGGAGAACCGCCCGAAAGCGCGCGCGCTGGCCCGCGAATTTCTGAAAGACGCGCAGGCGCAATCGATCTGGGTGCGGGTCAATCCTCTGGGCAGCGACGATTTCATCCGCGACGTGGAAGCCATC
>Ga0302324_100024504_pt1 | contig 11620 bp, 14 predicted proteins | sample Palsa_T0_1_FD_201949 | JGI IMG/M metagenome (GOLD analysis project Ga0302324, IMG submission 201949) | Peat permafrost microbial communities from Stordalen Mire near Abisko, Sweden - Palsa_T0_1 | ecosystem: Environmental > Terrestrial > Soil > Palsa > Peat permafrost | place: Sweden: Abisko... | reverse complement strand
GGGTTCGGCCGTTGATGCCGTCGTCGCCGGTGACGTCCGGACCTGAGGGGAAATCTCCCGCCTCCCATCGGTGCTCTCCCGACGAGGACGGGATGCGACCTCGTGGTTCAGGTCCTAGCTCCATATGCTCTACCATATGGGCATGGCTCGTCGTGAGGTCTTGGTTCAGCTCGATGACGACCTCGTGGGACAGCTCGACGAGCTGGCTCGCAGACGGGGCCTGAGCAGGTCGGAACTCCTCCGCCGTGGCGCGCTCGCGGTACTCGCGGCAGAAGAACTGGACGCAGCCGACACGCTGCTCCAGGAGGCCTATCGCCGTCAACCACAGGATCCAGTCCTAGTCGAGGCAGCGCGAAGACTTGCCGCCGAGACCGCTCCCACGTGGTAAACCGAGGCGACGTCTTTTGGGCTGACCTCGGCCCGCCCGCAGGTCGGCGTCCCGTCTGCGTCCTGACCCGAGACGCAGCAATCGCCGTCCTACGCAGCGTGACCTGTGCACCCATCACCCGGACGATTCGGGGCATCCGCTCGGAGGTCGAGGTTGGCCCCCACCAGGGACTGCCAGAGACCAGCGTGATCAACTGCGACAACGTCCTTACGATCCCGCAGCGCGTTCTCGATCCAGCCGCGGCTGGTCACCTCGACGCGGTGAAGCGAGCTGAGCTCGACCAGGCACTTCGCTATGCCCTTGATATCCAATATTGAGGTCTCCACTGCGGAGGATTTGTGTCCGCGATGGGCGGGTGACGTGCTGACGAACTCGTCCTGGCGATTCCCGAGGGTGAAGTTCCAGCCGAGTGCATGGACGCCAAGCGGGCCGAGAGTTCTGTGTGTCGGGCTGAGCCTGTCCGGGTGATGCAGTGGCGGATCCACCATAGGCAGAACGCGAGGACGACGGCGAAGCCGAGGAATATCGGACCGTGGGATAGGAAAACCCCCGAACTTGATTGTCAACCAGACTTTCTAGATCCGGTCCATGCAGAGGCAGAAGGGGTGGCCCGCCGGGTCAACGTGGACGATAAAGGCGTCGCCCGGCTCCTCGACCGGTCCGGACAAAACTCGTGCCCCGAGCGATACGGCGCGCCGAGAGGCGGCTGCCAGATCAGAGACGGTCAGATCCAGGTGCAATTGTTGGGGAATGTCGTCCGGCCACTCTGGTCGCTGGTAATCGGTAACCCTCTGGAATGCCAGCTTGACGGGCAAGCCGTCCACATGCACCTCGCACCAGCTGGGATCGGCGACTTCCGCCCGACCGGCGAGCAGGTCGGCATAGAACGAGGCCAACCCAACTGGGTCAGGGCAATCAAGCACCACCGACCGCAAACGGACCGTGACCGCCGAATCGCTCATTCGTTCAGCCTGACAGGTACAGGATCTCCCTCACAAAGGCAGTGCCTATATTCTCCCACACCACGCTCAGGCGACTTTCTGCTCACTCACCTAGGCCTGGTATAGTGCAACGATGGTCGGGATTGGGTCGCTGTGAGCGAAGCTGTCGAGTTGACGGGGCGGCATTGCTCGGCCTGCGAAGCCGGCATCTCACCGCTCACCGAGTCCGATGCGGCGAAGCTGGCTGGCGGTCTTGATCCGGACTGGGAGCGAACCGCACTCCATATTCGCCGATCGTTCCGCTTCGCCGATTTTCGGGACACGTTTGCTTTCGCCACCAAGGTAGCGCTGCTTGCTGAGGCTGAGGGTCATCATCCCGAGCTTCTGGTGAGATGGGGCCGGCTGGTCGTGACCTTGACCACCAACGCAGCGAACGGGCTTACCGACAACGACTTCATCATGGCCGCCAAGATCGACACATTTGTCGGGTCGTAATTGCGACCGTCGATGGCCATGTATCCGGAGCAGCAGCCGAGTGCGTCGGACTCGTACTCGACCGAGGAGAGGCCACCCGCCTCGTTGAACGTTCGAACCAAGCTGCGGCCCTCATAACCGCTTTCGGCGCGAAGGGCTGTGACTTGCGAGCGGGCTTAGCCAAGTATCTCGACGTCCACCCTGAGAGCGCGGTACGTTTCGAGCGCTCGGCGGTCCCGGCTAGCCAGTGGCAGGTCATGTTCGACAGCAGTCGCGCCCACGAGTGCGTCGTAGACAGCGCCTCCAGCGATGCGCAACGACGAGAATGCGTCGAACAGTCGGTGGGTGGCGTCTGCGCCCAGGAAACAAGATGTCGGGAAGTTGCGCGACAACAACTCAGCCGCAGCTACGGGGGTCAATCGCAGAGGCGAAGGTAGTCGCGTGAGGACGGAAAAAGCCTCGAAGGCCGCATGCCCGGCGAGGCCAAGACGACGACCACCCACCGCCTCGACAGTGGCCGCGTGGTGCTGGTGGTCCGTGACGACGAGTGCGATCGCGACGCTCGTGTCTATAAGCAACTCGGGTCGGTTAGCGCTGGCCGGCATCTCGTAATGCCCGGACCATCTCGTCGTCGAGTTCTACTCCGGCAGCGGGGATCACGAGGCGCCCATGTTGCTCGACCAGGTCCTCCCGGGCCACCGGCTCGACCCGAAGGCCGGCTCCGTCGATGAACACTTCCACAGGACCTGGTCGCAGGCCCAGTCGGTCCCGCATGGACTTTGGAACTACCAAGCGCCCTGCCTTGTCAATGGTGGTCCGCATACCATGATAATACCATTCTCATGCCATTGGCGATCCCACGACGAGGCTGAAGATGCAAGCCTGCACCGTCCCCAGGGATCAAGGAGCAGGTCCGTCGCGTCGTTGGACCCGCCACCAGCGGCTCTGTCGGTCCGCGCCCGGCGGGCGGCGCAACTCCCAGGCTTGGCCGGTCGAGGTTCGGCCGTCGATGCGGTCGCCACCGCGGAACCGGGTGGAACCGTCTACGGGGGCGACCTGGAAGACCTGCGGTCGTGGGCCACCCACGCTGTCGGGGTCATGATCCAGCGGGCGTAGGCAGGACCCAGGCACTTTCCGGCCGAGACTCATCCTGGCGGTGGACGTCGGAGCCGACTCCTAGTCGTCGCCTAGTCCATCGGCGTGGGAGCACGCCAGCATGACCGACGACGGGAGACCAGAGACTGAGCGAGATTGTGCCGCTATTCGAAAGACGGGAATGAAGGCCTTCAGCAGACCAGCCGAGCCCAGATGACCAGGGCCCGCCGAGTGGACGATAGGCCTCGTCGAGCGCCGGCAGAAAAGGAAACCTGATGTTTGCGCTAACACGTATGACCGATCCTTGGGCCGATGACGAGGTCGCAGAAATGCTGGTCGCCCTTTTCTCCAACCCGGCGCGCACGGCACCCCGGGATATTCCCGACGGCACGGCAGTGGAGGCGCCAGCCGAAGAAACCCCAGAAACGGCGCCCCCGGCGACCCACGTCTTGACCGGCCCCACAGGCTTGGGTACCTCGGCCGCCCACCCCACCAGCACGAACAGCAAGGTCACCGAGACCGAACCCGAGACCGCCGTTGTCGACTACATAACCCTTCAGGTGCCCAACGGCCCGACCGGGTTGGGCACTTCGGCCGCCCGGGCGTTCGCCGCAGCACCGGTGGCGGAAGACCAGGAATTGGAGCTGTACTGCCCCCCCGCGGTCCGAGACGATGTGCCCTTGGGGGAGGCGGTCAACGAAAGCCTGGTCGCATGGGCCGAGGAGGTGGGCATCTACCCCGGCCAACTGGACAAGGTCAGGAAAGCGAACTTCGGCCGGCTGATCATGTTGACGCATCCCGGCACCGACGATCACGACCGGCTGCTGGCCGCCGCCAAGTGCATCCTGGCGGAGTGGGCGACGGACGATCATTTCCTGGACGAGGACTCCCTGGGCGCCGACGCGCACATAATCGGTTCGCGCCTGGGCGTGGCCTACGCCTCCGTCGACCCGGTGTATCTCACCGAGCCGTACGCGTCCCAACTGCAACAGGCCCTGATGGATGAACCGGTGTCAACGGCGTACCAGTCGGCGTTCGAGCACCTGGCCCGCTACGCCAGCGGGTCCCAGGTGGCACGGCTGCATCACGAGCTGTCCGTCATGTACCTGGCCTACAACGCCGAGGCGGTGTGGCGGACGGCCAAGCGTGTCCCGCCGGTGTGGGAATACCTGACCCATCGCTACGAGAACAGCTTTCTGCCCCCCATGGTCCTGGTGGACCCGGTGGCGGGCTACGAGGTCCCAGCACATGAATTCGCCGAGGGCGCGGTGCGCCGCGCCTTCGCCACGGCCGGCTTGGCCAGCGTGATCCTCAACGATCTGTACTCCACATCCAACGAATCGGACGAGGACTTCGACCTGCCCAAAGTCATTCGGTTGGAAGAGGAGTGCTCGCAGCAGGAGGCGATCAGGCGTTCGGTGGAGATCCACAACGAACTGATGCACCGGTATGAAGCCGAAGCTTCGATGCTCAGCACCCTCGGCTCGCCCGCTTTGCGCCGATTCCTGGCCGACATATGGGCCTGGCTGGGCGGCAACCGCGAATGGCACGCCACGACGAAGCGCTACCACGACGACGGGAGCTAGTTCGGGCCGTACCGGGGCCACCATGGCTGGCACACGGTGTTGATTCTCCGGGTGAGCATGTTGGGCCCGCTATTGGGAACGAGCAGTATGTGATCCTCACCGAAGGCCTCGATCCCCAGGTAACAATGCCCGGCGGCGGGCGGAGGGAAGAGATGATGGTGGTGCGGCCAACGCCATGGACCGGCCGACAGGTCGTCCAGATCCTTCCACGGGAAAAATGCCTCGCTTTGTTCGCCGGAATCCGAGGGACGGCACAGCGCCAACCCCCAATGGCCCACGGCGACGTCGACCGCGGGTTGCTCGAAATGGAGCAACAGTTCGTACCAGCCACGACACACCCGGCGCTGCTGCAGCCCGAGATCGCGATCGAAGAATTCGGGCGGCCGGGGATTGCCCACCTGCTGGCGCACCCATTCCAAACTTCCGTATTCGTTCTCGTGATCCTTCCAACCCGCCAGTTTGGCTTGCACCTCATGGAGGTCGTGAATAACGGCCAGCACGGTGACCATGCGGGTCGGTCGATGCACCACGATGCTCCGAGCACTAGGGCGAAGATATTCCACGTAGGAAAGGGTGTACAGCTCGCCGGTCGCGGGAACCCAGCACAAATCGTGCTGGATTTCCGGGCTGTCCTCGGCCTGCCACCATCCGCCGAAGCGGATTCCTTCACCGCGTCGGTCGCCATTGGCGTCGAAGAAGGCGCGAAGGGTCTGGCCCACCACTAGGACCGAAAGCTCCTGCACCGGCATCGAGCCACGGGAACGACCGTAGTCCTTGAGGTCGCTGTGCTCCGCACGCCGATCACAAATATTCGTCCACCGTGGCCGCCCCGGATCACCGATCGGCGGAAAAGATCTGGTCGGCCCGAGCGAGCGGGAGTTTTGATCCGAGCCCACTGCGGCAGGCGAAAAACCCCTGATCGGCATCCAGAGGGGGCGCCGCATGCACGGAGGTCATCGATGAAACGAAGCAGGGCTGTCTGGCTCATCGCAATGCCCACGGTGGTCGGTCTGGCCGCCGCCGGTTGCGCCCACGCCAGCCGCAGCGCGGCCCCGTTGGGGGACCACGCCATTCAGGCGGTGGATGTGGTGGCGCGGGGTGGCGGGGTATTCCAACACCCACGCGACGCCGTACCGTCGGCCGACGGGAGCGTCATCTATTTCACCGCCACCACCAGCAACGGTCCTGCCGTGCTTCGCGTTGCGGCGGCCGGAGGAGCGGTGTCGACCCTCACCCAGGGTGCGCCGCTCGTCAATCCGACCGGGATTGCGCTGTCCAGCGACAGTGGTCGGATCTTCGTCGCCGACCCCGCGGAGGGCACCGGCGGCGCCATCGTGACGCTGGCCGCCACGGCCGGTCCGCAGACGCCGGTGGTGGTGGCCGGCACGGCGGGACGTTCACCGCGTGGGCTCGACGTCGTAAGCCGGGGCGGTACCGACGTCATCTACTTCACTGGGACCGATCCGGCCAACGGGGCGGCGGGCCTGTTCACGGTGCCCGCGTCCGGTGGAGCGGTCGACACCGTGGCCCAGGGGTCGACGTTCACCGCCCCCGACTCGGTCGTTGTGGCCTCCGGAGGGACCGCCTATGTCAGCGACCAGGGAACCGGCTCCGGGCGTGGTGAGGTCTTCGGAGTGGCGGGTGGCCGGGTCATGCCCGTGCTCACAAACCTCAACCTGGGAACGCCCGGTGGGGTGACCCTGGTCGATCACGACGCCGTCTTGTTGGTGAGCTCGCAGAACCGGGGCAACGGATCCGACCAGGTGTTGTTCCTCGACCTGGCAACGGGCCGCACCGCCACTGCGAGCAAGGTCATCGGTCTCAACATGAACAGCTCGGGCGGCCTGCACGCCGCCGGGGACAGCGCCGTCGCGGCCTGGGCCGACACCCAAGGCACCATCTACCGGGTCCGTTTCCCGTAGCGCGGGTGGATTCTTAGTCCAGGGCGACGGTTGGTGCTCCCGCCAGGATGTCGGCGGCCAGGGTCGAATCCCCGGTCGCCGACACCGCCAATTCCACCTGCGGCAACCGATTGGCCACGAAACGGCAAAACGAAACAGCGTCGGCCACGATGCGCACGTCGGCCGGCCCGGCCTGGCCCCGGTCCAGCGCCACCTGCCAGGTGCCACCACCCGGGCCGGTCAGGATGATGCGGGCACTTCGACCGGGTTGGCGCCGACCGATGGTGGCCAGGCCACGGGGGAGGGCGGACACCGCCAACTCGGTCATCAACCGCAGCCGGGCTGGGTCGGGCGACGACAGCGGGCGGTCGGTGGCCCGTCGGATGTCCTCTTCGTGCGTCCAGGTCTCGAACGCCCGCACCACCAGCATGCGCGGGAGCGGGATGGTGAAGGTGTGCAGGGTCACCGCCCGCATGGCTTCATCGGGCCCGAGGGTCGCGGCGTACTCCACGGTTTGCCCGACCAGGCCGGCCCACTGGGCATGGGTTTGACGAGGCAGACGACCGGCCTGGGCCAATGCCTCGGCCTGCGTGGACGCCACATGGTCGGGGCTTGTGGCCACGGGGGGGCCGAGTCCAATGGCGGCGTGCAGCTGTACTTCGACCCCGATCAAGTGGCCGATCAGGCCCTGGATATCGAGATCGCGCAGGACAGGGCGATGCCACTCGTCGTCTGTCAGCTGAGAAAGGAGGGCGTCGAGCGAGCTCACCGTGCGCAGGTATGCCTCGATCGGGGTGATGGGTGGCCCCGTCCCCGTGGCCACACCAGGGGGCCGGGCCGTGATGGCGGCCTGCAGGACACGCTGGCGCAGCGCCACTGGGGGGCGCTGGGTATGGCTCTGGGCCAAGGCGTATCGCAGTTCCTCAAGCGCTTGTTCCTCAAGCGGTTGTAGAGGTGCCGTCATGCCATCTCCAGGAACTGAGGGGCCAACCATTCGCTGAGCTTGGCTTGGGCCAGGCGCAAACGTGACTTGGCCGTGCCCTCGGGAATCCCCAGGACCGACGCTACCTCGCTCTGCGTGCAACCCTCGAAGTAGGCCAGTTCCACCGCTCGGCGCTGCGCCGCGGGCAATCGACCGATGGCCTGTTGCACCAGATCGACCAAGCCGACGGCCTCGGTGGCGTCGGGCGCGGGCTCGCGTTCGGCGGACGACAAGGCGAGCAACTGGTCCTCATGGGCCGTGCGGCGGACTTCTCGTCGCACCGCGTCGACCGAGCGCCGGTGGGCCTGGACCCCGAGATATGCCCTGAGTGTTCCCCGCGACGGGTCGAAGCGATCGGGATGGGTCCACAGCGTGGTGAAGACCTCCTGCACCACCTCCTCGGCCAACTGGCGGGCCCCCGTGATGCGGCGGGCCAGGCCGTACAGCAGGGGCGCATAACGATCGAACAGCTCCTCGACGGCCTCGTCGTCGCCGGCCGCCAGCCGCGCCACGAGGAGTCGATCACCGGTATCCACAGACGGCGATGCTAGTTCCGTGAGGTTCAGGAATCTTCAGTGGCGTCGGCTGGTCGTTGCCTTCGGAGTTCGGAGTCACGACCAACCGACGAACCTACAGCGGGTCGAACTCGGTCCCCCGACCCGCCCGTAGTTCGCAGCGGGCCGGTATTTTCCCAGGTCAACTACCCTCGGCGGTAGCGAGACGGAGGATGGGTACATGCACGATGAGGCCGTGTTGGTGCGACAGTGGCGGGCTTCAGGCGATCGAGTGGCGTTCGCTCGGGTGGTCAACCGGGTCGGGCTCAGCCCGGACTTGGACTTGGACCTGCAGGCGTACTCGGCGGGCGGCGACAGCTCAGGCCGGTTGTTGGCCGGAGCGGCGGACGAGCGGACAACCTCCGCCCTGCGCAAGGCTCTGGACCAGCCTGCGGGCAGCCCCGCGGCCATCGTGACGGTCCAGGTCGACGCCGAACAGGCGGCCGACGCCGGGCTGAGCGAAGCGGGGACCGCCTATCTACTGGTGCAAACCACCGACGCCGTGCCCGACGAGTTCTGGGATGCCATGGTCGCCCGTCACCCCGTCGTGCTGGCCACGGGCATTGGTGGCCCGGTGGCCGAGGCGGGATCGCTGGTAGTGGTGGCCGGCCAGGACCCGGTCGGCTCGCTCGATCGGGACAACATCAACGAGGGTGCATCGGCCATGGCGTTGAAGATGCTGGCCGCCGGGGTCAAGGCGTCGGCCATGCTGGACACCGACCGGGGCACGGTGCTGGTCGAGGCATTCGTCTCGCCCCCGCATGTGGTGGTGGCGGGGGAGGGCGACGTGGCCAACGCCATCGTGGCCCAGGCCCACCTGTTGGGCTGGATGGGCCGCGTGGCGAGCGACGCCGGTGCGCTCGACGAGGCGCTGGCCTGGTCCGCCGAAGCGGGGGCGGTGGTGGTGCACAGTCACGACGACATCTTCGGGACCGACGCCCTGTATGCCGCCCTGCGCAGTGGGGCCTTCTATATAGGGGCCATGGGTTCCCGGCGCATCCTTTCCGACCGGGCCGGCCGACTCACGTGGCTCGGGTTGGGACCGGAGGAGATACAGCGCATCCACGGTCCGGTGGGCTTGGACCTGGGCGGCCGCGCCCCGGCCGAAATGGCCCTGGCCATCTGCGCCGAGATCCTGGCCTCGCGCACGGGCCGCGAGCCGATGAAGCCGCGCGCGACGGACGATTCGATGCGTCAGCGTGCTCCGGCCGCGCCCTAGCTCGGTGCGGCGCACGCTCGAATGAGCAGTCCCGATGATCCGGGCGGGGCAGGGCGGGCAGGACAGCGCTCGCGGCGGATGGTGCTGCGCGATCTTCCTCGCGTTGTGCTTTCCGGCAAGGCCCTGAGCAACCGTCTGGAAGCCGTCATGCTCGACGCCACCCGCGACGAGTTCACGCCGGAGGGACTGCTCCCGATGGACAAGCGGGCGAAAGCGCTGCTCGATGCCGCCCTGGCCCTGGCGGCGAACGAGACGCGGTCGGACGACGCGGCAGTGGCGGAACTGACGCGACTGGCCAAGCGTCGGCCCGACGTCGTGCGAGTGGCCGAGAACAACGCCCGGGCGGCGGGAGAATACGTCGACCTGGCCGTCCCCAACCGGGCCCAGCGACTGCTCCTGGCAGCGCTGTCGGGGCAGCCCGTCACGCAGCCCTCGGCGGAGGATCGCAGGCGGTTCGAGTTGGTGGGTGCCTTCGCCCAGCTGCCGCCCCAGGCGGCGTGGGACCAGTTGGTCACCGCCGTCCCGGGTCTGGGCGAGCTGGCCCGGGCCGTGTCGGGCGGCCAGTTGGGGCAGCACAGCGCACAATCGGGCAGCGCACAATCGGGCAGCGCACAATCGGGCAGCGCACAATCGGGCAGCGCACAATCGGGCTCACGGAGGCAGTTCCTCATTCGCCTTACCATTGCGGTGGACACGTTGGTCGGGCCGAAGTCGCCGACCGGCGACGTTCTGCTCAAGTCCGAATTCGTGCGGACGTTTGTCATGTCCTACCTCATGTAGCCGTTGGCGACCCGATGAGCCCGGACGAACTGCACGACCTGATGCGCCCGCCCCCGGCCAGTAGCCGTCAGCGGTCCGGGGTGACGAACTCGGGCTGATCGAGCAGCCTCAGCCAGCTGCCGTCGGGTTGGCGGCGTGCCACCTGGGCCCGGGCACCGGCCCCGTCCTTGGGGGGCGTCGAGGTGAGGGCGATATCCCCGCTGACCAGGGTGGGCAACGGTGGTTCCTGCTCGAAGTGCGGCCGATTGGCCAGCACCTTCTCCCACAGGATCCGAATGGCGTCACGTCCCACCGTCTGGCTCCCCGGCGGGTAGGCCATCACCGCCGCCTCCTCATACAGCGCCGCGATGCCCGCGGCATCCCCGTCATTGGCCCGCTCCACGAACAGGCGGGTGAGATCTTCAGGCTTCAATGCCTTGGCGTGTTCCGACATGGTGCACTCCGTTCAGTTGCTTGCTCCTGTCAACCAGCCTGGGCCTGCCACCATCAGAAGTCCAACAGATTGCTCTTCTCGTAACTAGAATGATTGCTTATGGATATCCGTCAACTGGAATACTTCGTGGCGGTGGCCGAGGAAGGGAACTTCACTCGGGCCGCGCAACGGGTCCACATCAGCCAGTCCGGCGTCAGCGCCCAGATCAAGCAACTGGAGCTCGACCTGGGCGCCCCGCTGATCGACCGCTCCGGCCGTATCGCCACCCTGACCGAGGCGGGAGCGGCGGCCCTGGAGCACGCTCGGGCCGCGCTGAGCGCAGCCGGCGCCGTCCGCCAGGCAGTGGACGAGGTCAATGGGCTGATCCGGGGCCGCCTGGTCGTGGGCATGGTGGCGGGCTGCACCGTCACCGCATTGTTCGACGCCCTGGCCGCACTGCACCGGGCCCACCCGGGCATCGACATCACCTTGATCGAGGACAACTCCGACCGGCTGGTCGAGCGGGTGCGCACCGGCTCCGCCGACCTGGCTCTGATCGGGGCCGCCGGGGCGGCGCCCACGGGGCTGGACTCCCTGTCCATTGTCAGCGAGCCGCTGGTGGCGGCCGTCCCCCCAGGCCACTGCTTGGCTGCCCGCCATCGGGCCTCACTGGCTGAAATCGGGGCTTTTCCCATCGTGACCATGCCGGAGGGGACGGGTGTGCGCGCCGTCTTCGACCTGGCGTGTGCCCGCCTCGGCGTGCAACCTGCGATCGCACTGCAAGCCAGTTCCCCCGGCGCCGTCGCCGACCTGGCCGCGCGGGGCCTGGGCGTTGCCATCCTCTCGCAATCGATGGCAGAACATCACCTCGACCGGCTGACCGTCGTCGCCATCGACGATGTCGACATTCCCGCTGTGCTGGCCGTGGTATGGGCGACGACGATGAGCCCGGCGTTGCGGGCCCTGGTGGGCCACGTGGCACGAGCGTTCGCAGTGGGCCCAGCAGCCGCCCGGCAGTAGGACCAACGGTGCCAGATGTGTTGAACTGGGCTGGGTAGACACCCAACACCGAGCAGGGAGCGTGGTTGCCATCGACGACCAGGAGCCGGACGAGCCAGAGAGTTTCACCTACATGCTCATGCTCGACGCCGGATCGCCCCTGTCGCGCGAGGCGGCCGAGGCGGCGCGGGCCCTGGTCACGGCGCGCATGGAGCGCGACGACCCCCAGATCTTCTACGCCGAGCTGAAGCGCCAGGTCAACCGCATATTCGACGGGGTATACGTCTCG
>Ga0302324_100024503_pt1 | contig 11620 bp, 7 predicted proteins | sample Palsa_T0_1_FD_201949 | JGI IMG/M metagenome (GOLD analysis project Ga0302324, IMG submission 201949) | Peat permafrost microbial communities from Stordalen Mire near Abisko, Sweden - Palsa_T0_1 | ecosystem: Environmental > Terrestrial > Soil > Palsa > Peat permafrost | place: Sweden: Abisko... | reverse complement strand
TGTGATGCTGAAGTCGTCGGAGGTCTGAGGTCGAACAGGCGGCGCCTCGCTTTGGTGATCGGGCATGGGGCCGGACGGGACCGGTTCTCCGGTCGTCACGCCCTCCGCGGCATCGCCGATGACAGGCCAGTCCTGTTCCCATCGAACCGGCTCGAGATGCACAATGCGTCCGTGTGCTCCGCGCGCCTGGAAGTGGAGAAACCAGCCTTCGCCTTCCGGGGTTTCGACATAGCCGCCCTGATGCGGCCCATTGATCCTCGTGGATCCCTCCGCGAGCACGACGCGATGCTCGTATGGTCCGTAAATATTTCGGGAGCGAAGTACGGCCTGCGCGCCGGTGCCAACGCCCCCGAACGGCGCAAAGATATAGTAATAGCCATCCCGCTTATAAAGCTTCGGACCTTCCAGGATGGGAAGGTCTTTGGGATCCTGCGCCACGATCTTTCCCTCATCGAGGACGTGCTTGCCGTCAGGCGACATGCGGTGAAGGATGAGCGGGCCTGCGCCGACTCTGGAGTTAATCAGATATGCCTGTCCGTCGTCGTCCCAGAAGGGACATGGATCTTCGAGTCCTGGTTGGGCAATCACCGCGACAGGCGGGCTCCACGGGCCGATAATCTTCGGCGCAGTGCTGACGAAAATCCCCTCCTGCGGCGTGGGGAAGTAAACGTAGAAGAGGCCGCCATGTCTGCGGATCGCCGGCGCCCACACGCCTCCGCCATAGCGGTTTCCTCCAATCATGCTGTAGCGTGGATCCATCTCCATACGCTGCACAACATGGCCGGCAATCGTCCAATGCACAAGGTCGGTGGATTGAAGAATGGGAATGCCGGGGACAAAATGAAAAGTTGAAGCAATAAGGTAGTAGTTAGCACCATCTCGAATCACGTCCGGATCGGAGTAATCCGCGAATAGGATGGGGTTGTTATAAAACCTACTCGTAAGTGGCAATCCGGCCGGCGATAACTGACTGACTGATCCAGCCGAAAACCAAATTGCAGCGAAGAGCGCTTGAAGAATCCGTGCTTTTGATTTGCTCATCGCTTTACCCCTTGTCCGTCAACAAACTCGTTCCAGTGCCTCAAGTGCAGCTCCGTGCGCGACGTCTCCGGCGTCCACTCTCGGGCCAAACAATCGGGAGCTCACATCACTCCACGAGTTCGGCCCGGGGGCGGTACAGGCGGCACTTTGCTAGAAGACCAGCTTCAACGAAAGCTGGGCGATGCGCTCCAGGTTTGCGGCCGCGGCAGTGTTCTGCGGAGTGGAACCTGTAATTTTGCCAAATGAGCCGCCCAACGTGGTGCCGGGATCGCCAAGGTTAGCGTGGTTGAGCAAGTTGAAGTACTCGGCGCGGAACTGCAGATAAGTTCGCTCGCTGATCGCGAACCGGCGCGCGAGGCTGGCGTCCCATTCGGCAAAGCCCGGACCCACAAACGATCCTTTTTTCACATTTCCGAATGAGGCAATTCCCGAGCCTGCAGTAGGGTTCGTAAAGCCTGCTGGATTGAGGAAAGACTTGCAGTTAACGCTGGCGCCGCATACCGAGCCGCCGTGGGCAGGACCTGTTTGCACCGCGCGATCGCGATCTTCGCCCGAGCCGTCGACGTTGCTGTTACTTGACCAAATGGTCAAAGGATCGCCGCTGCGGTATTGGAAGAGGCCGCTCGTCGACCAGCCATTGACGACGTACCGCGCCGCGGCTGGCGCGTCATTCAGGAATTTCGGGACGGCGTAGACGTAGGATAAAGCGCTGACATTGCGATGATCGAAATCCGCCGGGCCGTAATCCAGGCTCTTGAAGTTCGGAACCGTAATGGGATAGACGAAGGCATTGCCGGCGCCGATTGAAGTTGCGGCCTGATTCCACGGCAGGTCATTGAGAGCCTTCGACCACGTGTAGTTGAAGAGTAGCGTCAGGCCGTAGCGCACCCGCTGCTCAGCCGAAACTTGCAGCGAGTTATAGTTCGTATTGCCCCCTGTGTTTGCCGCAGTGATTGTATTTGGGTAGCAAGCATTGGTCGCTGCGCAACCCGGCTGATTGTAGAGGCGCGTCCCGTTGACGATGGGATTCAGCTCAAGATCCGTCCACTCGTGGCTGCTGTGCTCGGCCACGTAGGCGGTACGCATGGATAGACTGCTGGTCAACCGTTGCTCCAGGGCCAGGTTCCAATCGTAGGTGAGTGGGTCCTGAAAGCCGTGGGTTTCGTCGAACGTAAGCCACGCTTGCGAGTTGGAGATCGGAGCGGATGGGCCAGGGGGCGGCGTCGCCGACGGGAATGTCGGGTACGGGAAGGGATTCGGAATCCCATAACTACCGAACGGATCGGCGACGTTAATAACGGTCCCGGCCGCACTATTATTGAAACTCACGCTGGTAATGAACGGCGCCAGGTTCGAATAGATATTGAACAAGGTGCTGTTGATACGGCTGTCATAGAACATGCCGGCGCCGCCGCGCACGCTGGTCCTTCCGGTGCCGAAGACATCCCATGCAAAGCCCAGCCTGGGCATGAAGTGATCGTAGACGGAGGCAACGCCATTCGGATTGAAGCCCTGATCGCCCGCGAACAACATACCAGCGGGCGCATTCGGGTACTTCGCAGAGTGCGTACCCGATGCCTGCAGAGCCGGGAAGAAGCTTCCCATGCGGCCTTGTAATTCGTGCCAGGGCATGAAGGGCTCATAGCGTACTCCATAGTTGAGCGTCAGATTACGAGTGAACTTCCAACTATCCTGCACGTAGGCTCCCTGAAACTTGCCTCGCGGGTTGAAGAACTGACCAGAAGCCTGAGTAAATGTGTTGAGATACCCAAACAGGAAGTTGGCAATTGCGTCGCCGCCGGTGTTGTTGCCATTGAAGGTAAACTGGCCCGGCTGCTCGAAGAGGTTATTCACGTCGATCTTCGACACCTCGCCGTGATAACCAAAGTCGATGTTGTGCCGGCCCAACAACCAATGAATATCGTCGGTGAGCGTGTAGTTGGCCCGGTCGAAGAACGCCTGCGGATTGCCGCCAATCGTGAAAAAGCCACTTACCAGGACTTGATTAATCTGTTTGAATCCAGGCTGTGATATCTTGACGCCCAAATCAGCCATATCGACGCTGTTCGAGATCGGCCCACGAGAGTCGCGATCCAACTGGTAGCTGAGGATGAAGTTGTTGACGATGTGACTGCTGAAGGTGTGCGTCTCAGCAATCAGCGAGTTGTAGTAATTGTTCTGCGCGTAGTCCTGATACGTGAGCAGATTCGCGGGGTCGAGAACGCCCTGCAGAGAGTAGCCGTCGGAGAAATACCGCTCCGTCAGTTTGTCCTTGGGCGTCAACTCCTGATCGGCTCTGGCGGTTATCTCTGCCTCGACATAGTTATTCGGCTCCTGGAAGAGAACCGCTCCCCCTGAGGTCAAAGGCTGAACGTCCTTCAGGAGGTTGACCGTGACTGGGCTCACGGCGGCCGCGCTCCAGGTATTCGAAGAGCCAGCGGGACAAGTGATCGTAGGAGTAAGAATAGCCGATGGCATCAGCGGATCCTGGACGCAATCGGTAAACACCAGGTTGTTTGTGCCGGGCGCTTGGCCGGACGAGTTTGCGCCTGCCTGAGCAATGGTGGGCAAAATGTCAGAGGCGGTAGCAGAGGCCGCATGAATGACCGACCTTTGATATCCAAAGAAGAAGAATGACTTATCGGTCTTGTAAAGGTGAGGAATGCTGAGCGGGCCGCCCACCGTGCCGCCAAACTGATTCCGCTTGAGCGGGTTGACGGTCTTGCTGTTGGTTTTGGCGCTATAGCTGTACCAAGGGGCTGCATCCAGGTCGCCGTTGCGGACGAATTCGAACAGGTCCCCGTGATAGCTGCTGGACCCGCTCTTGGTGATGATGTTGACCACGCCGCCGGCATTCTGGCCGTACTGCGCGTTGTAATTGCTGGTCTCGATGCTGAACTCCTGCAATGCATCGGGCATCGGGAAGGGCATGTTGACGTTGGTGTACTCGTCCACATTGTTGCCCCCATCGAGCATGTAGTTGGTTTGGCCGACGAATGTGCCGTTGGCCGAGATGGCGTAGACCACGGGAAACGTCTTGGTGTTGCCCTGGTCGGCCTGGGCGGTGGGCGCTATGGTTATGCCCGCCACCTCCTCCGTCAGAGCGGCCGCATTGCGGCCCTCCAGTGGCAGGTCGGTCACCTGCGACGTGCCGATTACTTGCGACAGCGTCCCGGTCGTCGTGTCAACCTGGGCCGCTTCCGCGCTGACGCTTACAGTCTCTGTGGTGCTGCCGGCTTTCAGCGTGACGTTGACTGTCAAGGCTGCGTCCGCCCGGACTTCGATACCCTTTTCGGAATACGATTCGAAGCCGGCGCGTGTGACGGAGACGGTATAGAGAGACGGCGCCAGCGAGGGAAACACGTAGGTCCCCCCTCCGCTCGATATGGTTTTGAGGACAAGCCCGGTTGTGGTCTGTGTCGCCGTGACCTCGGCTCCCGGAATTACCGCGCCCGATGAGTCGGTCACAATTCCGCTGATGCTCCCATACCCCTGCGCCCGAACCCCTCGGGGTGCAACACCAAATGCGCATAGCAGGACCGTAATCGCTGCCATTCTGATCGTATTCCTCATCCTTGGCCTCCAAGTCTCGATGCCTCCAGCCTCCCTCAGAGCTTTCCCACTGCTGTTGGCGGGCTGGTTTTGAATCGAATTGCTTTGTAGCGGAGGCGAACGACAGTTGGAGAGACATATACCGTCACAGACGGTCAGGAGCAGCGAAAATGGGGTGGCTGAATCGGAAGAAAGAGGCTGCCAGTGTTATTTCGAGCTATTCGGTCGACACGGCAAGGATCTGCGGCGGGCCGGGCGTTTCGTCAGTCACCGTTGTGCCAAGCACGATCTGCAGGGTTCCGGAACCGCCGACGTGAGCAGTCTGTTTGGCAATTGCTTGCAGCAGCGTCGGGTCCGTCAGGAATTCCCCGGCTGCCTCGGTACCATATCTGTAGAGCCCGCCGATCACCACGACAACATGGCCGGTGTCGGAGGACTGGATTCTCGAGATCAGCGCGTAGTCCCGCAGTTTGGGGCTGTTGATGCCGCTCACGTGGTCACGAGGCTGATTGGTGCCCCAACTCCAGGTTCGTGCCGATGGATTTCTGGCATCTTTGATGTAAATCAAGTGCTGGTCTGGGTCCAAAGCAAGGCTGTAACGCAGCGAATGCGTCAGGCGAAGACTCCACTCATTATTGAATGCGCCGATCAGAACGACTGCACCTTGCCGCAGGTCGGAAAACGAGCTGGAACTTTCGCGCCGAATCAGAACCTTCTTCTGATTTGCTTCCAGAGTGCCCACGACGCGGGCAACGGTCACCGCGTCAGAAAAAGGTACGGTCTGCGACGAATCGGAGCTGGGCACGGGTGTTGAGAGAGCTTCATTCACCGGAACACCGGCAAGCTTGGGAGGCCCATTCGGCACATCGCCTACGGCCAGAAGCACCGGCCCTTGGGTATCGAGAACAGGCTTCCAAAAATCGTGCTCGGGGGTCGCGGAGCGGAAACCGCGGAACAACAGAAATCCAGTTACAACTAACCCGACACATACAATTGCCAACGCTAACCATCTCCATGAACGCGCAGCCTGCTTCGCCGGGTGCGTCTCTACGGCAGCCGTTTCCGGCAGGACACTCGGCAGCAACAGCGACGGCCCATCCAACAGAGATGGGTGTTCGGCGGCGGTCTCGGCATCGATCCCTGTGTTCACCGACTGCTGAAGCTGCGTGAATCGAGGAACATACGATCCCGGAACAAGGCCGATGCGTAGCTCCGACCGGTGCTTCTCGTCTCCGTAGTAGATTGCGAGCCGCTTGCGGAGTTCGGTGGCCGCGGTCCGGACGATGTGGTCGAGGCTAGTTTCATAGGAAGACGACCTCCCAAAAACCTCGATACCGATTGTTCGCTCCTTGATCTGGTCGGCGGAGCCATTGAGCGCAGCGGTGACCACGTACCTCAGGAACGCGACCGATCGCTTGCTCGACCGGAAGACATCGTCCTGCGCCATCAGCTCGACCTGCGCCAGGATTTTTTCCGGAGCAAGATCGCTTGCGGGAGTTTCCTGAATGTCGGCGGCTCGCATGGGGCTCCAGACCGAACGATTCTAGCATCCAGTTATCCCGCGAGATAGGTCTCGCTTCAACCAAAGTGACCAACGAAATGGTCGACGCTCCAAAGCCTTTCGAGAGGTCGCGCCAGGCTCCGCGAGGCTGATTGAGGGTGGAAAGGGCTGTCTGGTGTCTGCTTAGAGTCACGAGAGATAACCCCTGACGGTCAGAAGCGGTCCGTGCCTTTGCATTTGTGCCGATGCTCGCAGAAACTCGCTTGTTAGAGCAGAACCATTGGAGTGTTCGATCGAGACATGAGAAGCTGGTTGGCGATGAAGCAGGCGGACGGCGAACAAGCGGGGAGTTCTTCGATTTGCAACCATCGCAATTCGCGCTCGGGCAGGACCGGCACATGAGGAAAATGGGCAGGCGCGGGTTCCTTCGCGGTTCGGCGGCAATGTTGCTCGCCGCCCGATCGATAGAACGACTCGCAGCTTCTGAAACGGAAAACGCGCCGAAGTTCTCCACTGACGATCTTCCCCGGCAGACGGCTTACGACCGCGCCCTCGCCGTGCTGAACGCAAATGTGCAGGTCTTGCCACGCTTCGATGGTCCGGTACTCATCGAAGGTGCAAACTACGCCGGCATCTGGCAGGAGTGCGGGCCCCACGAAGCGCTGGTATATCGCCAGTTTCGTCCTGATGTTGCGCGCAATTCTCATCTGACCTTTTTCGCACTGCAACGCGACGACGGGCAGATTCCCGCAAACAACAAGGCCAACGAGGCAGGCTTCGGCCAGATTCAGATGGTAGTGCCCATCGCGGCGACGGCATGGCAACTCGCCAGAGCGACAGGCGACGATGAGTTGCTGGACACGGCCTATCGAAGCTGCGCGCGATGGGACCAGTGGTTGATGCGCCACCGGAACACCCGCCAGACGGGATTAATCGAGGGATTCTGCACTTACGATACGGGGCACGACAACAGCCCGCGCTGGTCCGGCATGCCCAATCAGTGTCCCGAAAAAGATGCCCGCGTCTGCCCGCAGGTTGCCGGATTGCCCCGCTTATGCCCGGATCTTTCCGCAACCATGTACGGAGCTCGTGTGGCGCTCGCGCAGATGGCAAAGGTTCTTGGAAAAAATGCGGACGCCGATCGCTGGAGCGAAGAGGCCGAGCGAATTCGAGGTTTCATTCTGGCGAAGCTCTTTGTGGAAGAGGACGCAGCATTCTACGATCTCGACGCGAATGGCCAATTCATTCGCATCCGCTCCGACATTCTGAGCCGGGTATGCGGCGAACACGTGGTGGATCCAAAGCTGTTTGAATCGCTCTGGGAGCGCCAGATTCACAATCCGAGAGCATTTTGGGCGATCTATCCGCTGCCTTCTATCGCGCTGGACGATCCCACATTCGTTCGTCCGATCCCGAGAAACTCATGGGGCGGGGCATCGCAGGCACTTACGGCGCTTCGGGCTCCACGGTGGTTTGAGTTCTATCGCAAACCTGCTGCCTTATCGCACCTGATGGATCGATGGTGCGACGCCATCCTGCGCGACAGCACCTTTCGACAGCAGCTCGATCCGTTGACCGGCATTTTCACTCAGGGGGACGCACCTAATTACTCGCCTGCTGCCCTCGTCATGGTCGATTTCACTTGGCGGCTGGCCGGCGTGCGCGAAGAGGCGGACACGCTTGAATGGAACGCTCGCCCGGGACATGCGGTTTCACGCGGCTCGGAATTTGCGATTGTGTTCGACAAGAACCACCGCGCTTCGATGAGGTACGACAACACTGGGGCTACCTTTTCTCTCAATGGACGACCGATCGGGCGCGTCGATTCGGGGATTGCACGCTTGATTACAGACAAGAGCGGCCATCCGCAAAGCTTGGTCGGCATCAGCGAGCATGTCGAGACAATCTCTCTCTCGCTTGGTCCTCACCCCCCGCGAAGAATGGTTCTCCAGCCGGATGAGTCCCTCGCGCTCGCCGAGTCTTGAGCCGGCTGAACCGGAAGCCGGCTGGGCTGAAGATGATCGATCGTCAAACGGCATCTCGCCTGCTGCGCACACGGCTCTACCAGTTTGAATGCTCTCGAACCCCTCAGCTTCCTTGAAACGACCGCGATCACGCACTTTGCCGTATTTGGTACTGCGCTGTCCAGGCCAGAAAGTCTTTCTCTGTGAACCTGGTTGAGGTTTTACTGCCGAGTGGCGTGCGGTAGTGAGAGCGATGACTCGGGCGAGGAATGCTTCTGCGTTCTCTCTTTGCATGATCGTGCCATATATCGTTTTCTACTGTCTGGCAGCAAAGATGCGCTGAACTCAAGTTCGATACGGCTATCCCAATTGCTGACGAACTCAAGAACACGTCTCGGGCTTCTGATTTCCGCATCGCGGGCGAGTCACCGCCAACTCGGCAATGTCGTTAGCAAGTGAAAATGTCCGCTTTTGGTAGCAAATGAAGTGTCCGGTTTGATTAATAGTCAGTCGTGGTAGAGGCGGTGGGAAAGTGCGAATCCCACGTTGTTTGCGGGATTTGCAAGTTGAGAGGGAAAGTCTGTTTTGTGACTTTTCCTCTCAACGTCTTTTCCACGGCCTTGACCTGCTTTTTCGTCAACGGCGTCAACAGCTTTCCTTCCGCACTGTAGTGTCCGACCCGATGTCTTGCGATCGTGAGGGTCAGCGTTTGGTCCAGGTGCTGATGGATGATCACCTTGCATCCAGCCAAGGTGGGGCGCCACTCGGCACGCTCGATCTGCATGGTCAGGTTGTGAAAGCGTACGGTGTTGTCCTGGTCAACGGTGCGCTCGTATCGTTGCGTGAAGGTCAGCTCCAGGTTCCTGTGCCGGCAGGATATAAGCCCAAAACGGTCGAGGGGGAGCCAATGGCTGAGCAATCGAAGCACTCCAAATCGGCTTACGAATCCAATCCCGCGGTTTATGACCCTGGCCTTCGAATGGAGGTCAAGAACCTCACTTTGAAAAATCGAAGACTCCGAAGGCGTGTCTACGAAAACCAGAGCCGCGACTTGGCCGGGGTACTCACGGACGTAGTTTCGAACAATGAGGCCGCCATAGGAGTGAGCCACAAAGATGAACGGGCCTTGAACTCCCGCCGTGGATAGCAGGGTGTGCAGTTCGCGGGTACGGTCTTCGATCGTTCCCCCGGCGCGCCCAGGCTCGCTCAAGCCATAACCTGCGCGGTCATAGGTGCACACCTGGGCAAATTTCGGAATCTCATCCTGCACGGGCCACCAGAATTCTGAAAGTTCTCCCGCTCCCCGTTCGATCACCACGGCCGGAGCGGAACTCCCCTTGCAGAGAAGATGAAGCCTGTGGTCACCCACTGAGATGAGCCGTCCAGGGGCGGGCGCAAGCGGGCATCTCTTCGCTCGCCGTCGGTGATATACGTGGAAAAGGCTTGGTCTGGAAGAAATCTGCGACTCAAATCGCCGCCTCCACTTCCCCCTCTACCTGCCAGCAAGTCATCCAATCGTTGAGTACAAAACTCCGTGCGAGGACAAACAATGCAGGTTCCGAATCATGTGCAAGAACACATAGACACGATCGCCAAGCATGAGCAGGAGTTTCTGGCGCGAAGATCGCCGGCGGAAAGACTGGGAGATTTGACCGCGGCCATCGTCGCCAATCTCGGGTTTGTAGTTGCTCACATCTTTCTCTTCTTGTTCTGGATTCTCATAAACACCCTGCATTTGCCGCAAATTCCGCATTTTGATCCGATACCCTTTTCGCTTCTAGGAACTGTCGTCGCCATGGAGGCTATCCTTCTGGCGAGCCTTATCCTTATGAGGCAAGCGCGGTTGGCACGCCGTGCCGATGAGCGGGAACATCTCATGCTCCAAATCCTTCTCCTCACGGAAAAAGAGGTAACGGCGGTGATAAGCATGAACCAGCAAATTGCGGCCAAACTGGGATTGTCGAATATGGAAAACAGCAAGGAAATCGAACAGCTCGGTCTGAATACTTCAATCGATGAAGTCGCTCAGGACATACAACGAAGTCTGTCAGAAGAACCGTAGCTAGGTTTCGCTGGCGTGACGATACGCTCTTCTGCATAAGCTGTGGCCGTTTTCACCAATGGACGCGGGGTCGCTCCGTATACGGACTGAGCGCGCGGTTGATCGAGACGCAAATTCTATCCAACCTCGCCTGCATCTCGATCGGAACCAGCGAGACGCCCTCACGGAATTCACCCTCGTAGGCAATGCCATACATTGATGTCAGAAACAAGGACGGCTGGCTTTTTGGGGAAGGCGTGTCGCCCGCGGCCATCGCACGCCTCGCAATCTTGATTTGAGCTCTTTCATGAGACTCCGAAGCGTCTCTCTTTCCGTTTGCCCTATATCCGATTTGTCGAATCATCGATTTGACAGTATCCGTCTTCGTGTCGTCCCAAACCAGTTTCTCGACTTCCTTAACGTTAACGAGCAATTCTTCCAGAAACGTCTTCTCGTCCAACGTCAGTTCACGCATTTGACCTCCTTGCGATTGTCTTGCTGAGCATTTGCTCCGATTACGGCCGAGAGTCGATGTATCGCAGTCAATCCGGCGGTTACCTGTCCTGCTTGTGCGGAAAGAGCGTCCCGCAGTGCACGCCGCGCCTTGTGCAACTGGGACTTCGAGTTGCCCAAGCTGCAACCAATCATGGAGGCAATTTCGCGATGTTGAAGACCATGGACATCATGAAGGAGGAAGAAATGCCGATAGCCAGGCGCCAAAGTGGCCACGGCGCGATCGAGGGCTACGCGGTCGACAACGCCAGTTTGCCTCCGATCACAAGCGCCAAAACTGCGCCCAATGTGTTCCTCCGGAATGTCGGTCATCAATTGATCGAGTGAAACAACAGGCAAAACGCGCTTGCGCAGGTGCATCAGCACAAGATTGACGGTCATTCGATGCAGCCAGGTGGTGAAGGCGGAGTCACCGCGAAACGATGCGAGCTTACGGTGTAACTGAATAAAGGTTTCCTGCGCAAGGTCTTCAGCCAGCGGGAAATCGTGCACCATGCGCATGCAAATTGAAAACACGCGCTTCTTGTGCCGCAAGTAAAGCTTTGAGAAAGCATCTGGGTCGCCAGCCTGGGCCAGAACCAAGACCTCGTCCAAGTGGGATTCGGTCGGCGTTGCGAAGCGTCTACACCCCGGAGCTGGAATGCGAGTTGAATCGAGTAACGAAATCGGAAAGGTGGGAGTTACCATACGCCTCCAAGGCGCACGCGGGCATGGTCCTGAGTGCCAGCGACATTGCTGCTTGGCACTGCTTTGCTCAGGGGGGTGAGTTAAGCAGTCGAGTGGAAGAAACAAAGGCAGGAAGACAGTATTGGCATTCTGTCTTGTCCTTGTGCTGGCCGCACAAGTTCTGCCGAAGTGAAGGGCGGTTCCGAAGCTCCGCCGTTCTGTGTCTCCTAGATTCCTCTTTGCGACGCGAAACGTCTGAGCCTAATTGCTCAGGTCCCAATAGTCGCCACTCAGGCGGTTGAAGCCGCGCGCCTGAACGCGAGATACTCCAACTCCAGACTC
>Ga0302324_100024502_pt1 | contig 11620 bp, 8 predicted proteins | sample Palsa_T0_1_FD_201949 | JGI IMG/M metagenome (GOLD analysis project Ga0302324, IMG submission 201949) | Peat permafrost microbial communities from Stordalen Mire near Abisko, Sweden - Palsa_T0_1 | ecosystem: Environmental > Terrestrial > Soil > Palsa > Peat permafrost | place: Sweden: Abisko... | reverse complement strand
AGAAGTTTCTGCGTGCCTGGCTTGGTCATGACGTGCGCATCAGCGGAGCCGTGGTGGAGAATGGCGACGCACTGATGCTGACGGTTCGCGGCAATGGTGTACCCGCGCAGCGTGTGTCCGGAAAAGCCGGCGAGCTCGACACGCTGATCGTGTCCGCGGCCGAACGGGCGCTGGGCGTCGCGAGACCGCTGGAACTGCTGGGCTACCTGGAGAGCACATCCCGCCATGCAGAAGCCGCCGCACTCGCCGGACCGATGCTGGCGTCGGCGAGTTCGACCGAAGCTCCGCGGATACTCACCATGTGGGGCAACGCGTTGACAGGTCTGGATCGGTGGCCTGAGGCCTTGGTTTTGTATCGCGAGGCCGCCCAGCGAGGGGATCCGGGCTATATGGGGTACACACTGAATGAAACGCTTGCGCTCGAGCGGCTGGGACGCGAAGAGGAGGCCTATCGAATAATGAGTGCCAAAGAAACCTCGACGCACGGCACATCTGCCGATGCCGTCCGCAGGCGCGCCGCGTTCAACACTGTCATGATTGAACTGCGCCGGGCGGGGGTCGACCTGCAGGAGAGTCTGCAGGCCTATGCGCACATGACCGGGAGCACCCACCTTCTCTATGAGATGCTGATCGCCTCCCAGGAGGCAACCACCCTCGCGTCCATGCATGATTCTGCGGGCACTGAGCGCGCCCTTGAGCAGGCTGCGCGCGGCGCGATGGGCCCGGTTGATCGTATCGCCGCGCAGCAGGCTCGCAGCGCTCTCGCGCACGAACTCGGGCACGACTCAGAGGCTCTGGCTGATGCCCAAGCTGCGCTGACCCTGGAGGAGCACACGCCGGAGTGGATGCTGGTTTTTCCTCCTACGGCGTGCCTCGCAGCGCGCTACGCCGAGAGCGCGGGCCTGCCTAATGTCGCCGACGCCATGCTCGCCAAGGCGGGAACGTTCGTCGATTGCGCGAGCGCCAAAGCGGAGTTTGCGGCGCACCGGGGCGCCTGGGATGGCGCCCAGCGGAATTTCGCTGCAGCAGTCGAGCTCGCGCCGTCGCTGCCAATGGCCTATGAGAGCTGGGGTGAAGCACTCGCGGCCCGCAGCGAGTGGAATCCCGCAATCGAGAAATTCCGCGCGGCGCACGAGCGCGGTCCGCATTGGGCCGATCCCCTCGAGCATTGGGGCGAGGCCTTGGCAGCACAGGGCCAATTGAAGGCAGCGGCGCAGAAATATGAGGAGGCCTTCACCTATGCGCCGAATTGGGGTGCGCTGCATCTGCACTGGGCAGAAGCGCTCGATAAACTCGGCGACCGCGCAAAGGCCATGGAGCACTACCATTCAGCGCAGGATCTCGCGCTATCCGACCCGGACAAGCAGATCCTGGTCCGTTATCTTTCCGCCGGGTCCCGATAGGTTTTCGCAGGCAGAAAGCAGCCGCGCATTGGTTAGGGTAGGCTGTGGGAACACTAACAACGAGGTTTTGATTGGGCGACCGCGCCGAAACGGAAATACCGCAGCGACCCGCGGATAGTCTGAGGTCTGCGGTGCCGGGAGTAGCGGAATCACTTTCCACTCCGGAGATCTCACCGCCTATGCTCGACGTTCACGCTCGCCACGAGGTCCTCCATACTTGGAAGGACTTCTTCATCCATATCGCCACTATCGTCATCGGTCTGCTCATTGCCGTCGGCCTCGAACAGACCGTCGAGTACTTCCATCACCGGCAACAAGTCGCGGAGATCCGTCACTCTCTCGCCGAGGAGCGCCGCATAAACGAGGTTATCTTTACCAGTGCTTGCAGCGAATTCCGCCGCTACGCCCCCATTCTGCTGGGCAGCTTGCAGACCCTCACCTATCTGCGTACTCACCCTGGCGCTTCACCCAGCCAGTGGCCGGGCCGATTTAGTTTCTACATGCTCGTTATCCACTTCCAAGACTCAGCGTGGAAGACCGCCCTGCAAAGCGCTGCGCTCGCGTACGTGCCGCGCGCTGAGGTCCGAAACTACAGCGATGTCTATGCCCGTCTTGCCGAGGTCAGCGAAGAGTCCGAGGGCGAGCTACGCGCCGTCATTCGCGCAAAAAGCTTCATGCTTCAGATGACTGATCCCTCCACGATCAATTCGGAGCAGAGCGTCCAAGCGTACGCTGTGGTCTCGGATGTCGTCACCAGCCTGTATCTCATGGGCATCGGTGAGCGCAACATCGCCCGCCTTTACAGTGACTTCCACAATCCGCCAACAGACACGGAACTCTATGCCCTCATTCCACCAGTGCCGGCGAGGCAGGACATTGAGGCCGTTCGCGAGATCGCGGCTCCTATCGAGCGCGACAAATAGAGATCCCGATTGCTGCGAATAACAACTGGGTGAATCGTAAATGGAAAGCGGAAGAGGCTGTGCAATTCTCGTAGCATTGTTCGCGCTTCACGCTGTGCGTCTTGGCGCGCAAGTTACGCCGCACGATACGATCGCGCCCGCTCTGCCGCGGCCGGGCGCGATCGAGATTTTCGCCAATGAGCGAGGACAGGTGTGGGACGTAATCTACCCGCCCGGCATGTCCACCGGGATGCACCGCCACGCGGCCGATTTTGTCGTTGTCGAGCCGGTCGATACCGTTCTGAAGTTAACTTCGCTTGACGGACAGGAACAATTTCGCCCGATACATCGCCGCCAGGTCTCCATGCTGCACGAGGGGCTTACCCATATCGAGGAAGGTATGATCGGTCATCCGCGACTGAATGAGGGGCTCACGCATGGGCGGTTCGTACATGTTGAATCCAACTCTGGGTGCTGCGACCGTGATTCACAACTGCCGGGTCCCTAGCCCGAGTCCGCGTAGGCCTTCACCAAATCGGTCAGGAAATCGCGGCCGACAAATACCGAGCGCACGCTCCTTCGCTCGTTCAACCCGTGCACGCCGTTGCCGTCAGGATCGCCCCAACCTCCGGGTGCACCATAGACCGGAATGCCTATGGCCTCCAGGAAAATGCCATCGGTGGCGCCTGTGGACATGGTGGGAACCAGTGGCACGCCGGGAAAATATTTGGCGACCAGTTTTTCGGCCGGGCCAATGATCTGGGGATCGAGCGGCGGGGCCACCGCGATAGGACGGATCGGAGGAACCAAACTCACCTTCACGCCGGAATCGCCGATCGCATGCTCGAGGGTGGCCTGTGTAGTCTCGACCGTTTCACCCGGAAAGATGCGGCAATTCACATTGGCCGCGGCGCGTTGCGGCAGCGCGTTGTTGGCATGGCCGCCTTACAGTAAGGTAGCGACGCAAGTCGTGCGCAGCATGCTGTGATAGCTGCGATCCGTCGATACGATCGCCTCGGCGGCGGCGTCATGCGGGTTCTGCGACAGTGCCACCATCGCGTGGCCCAACTCATCAGCGCGTGCCGCACCCGCCTTGGCGAAGAAGGCCCGTGTGGTGCTCGAAAGCTTGAGTGGAAATTCGTAATCTCTCACCTTGATAAGCGCATCTGCGAGCTGGTAGATCGCGTTATCGCGAATCGGGATTGAGCTGTGGCCGCCGGCGTTAACCGTTTCGAGCCGATAGTTCTGCACGGCCTTCTCACCGACCTGGATCGACTCCACTAGCAGCTTGCCATGACCATCGGTGCGCCCGCCGCCGCCCTCGTTCAGCGCAAACGCTGCGGAAATCAGCTCAGGCCGGTTCTGCGCCAGCCACTGCGCGCCGTTGAAGGCGTTGGTGGTCTCTTCGCCGCAGGTGAGTGCCAGTTTGATCGTGCGCTTGGGACGGTAACCGCTCTGCTTGAATCGCATCAGCGCATCGACCCAGGTCGCATCCATCGCCTTCATGTCCGCTGATCCGCGCGCATAGAAATAGCCATTTTCCTCAATCAGCGTAAACGGATCACGCGTCCAGTCCTCGCGCTTGGCTTCGACCACATCGAGATGGCCGAGCAGCAGCATGGGCTTGGCAGTACTCGAGTTTCCTTGCAGAATGGCGACCAGGCCGCCTTCCTTAGGATGTTCGGGCACGGAGAAAAACGTGACATCCTTGTCGCTAAAACCCGCCGCCTTCAGATGCGCCGCCATGCGTTCGGCCGCCAGCGTGCAGCTTCCTACCGACAACGTCGTGTTGGTCTCGACCAGTTCCTTATAGAGCGCCAGAAACGCGACCTGATCGGGTCGAAGCGCGCTCATCGGCGCTTCCTGCGCGATGGCCGCGGCTTGCATGGCCATCGCCAGAGCGATCGCGCCGAGCATTCGCATGTGCATCATGAAGTCCAATCAACCAGCGGTCGCAGTTTTAACGTCCGCAATCTTATCTTGCGTCTTGGTGTCGAAATCGCTGGCGTCATGCCGCTCGTGCAGTTGGTCTGAGAGCTCGCCCCTGACGCAGTTGACCTTGCGCCCTCGCCGTACCGCAGGGCGCTTGGCGATCGCACTGCTCCAGCGCTGGACATTGGCGTACTCCTGCACTTGCAGGAATTCGCCGGCGCCGTAGACCTCGCCCGTTGCCAGCACGCCATACCAGGGCCAGACGGCCATGTCGGCAATGGTGTATTCCGAGCCTGCCAGATACTCGAACTGCGCCAGCCGCCGATCGAGCACATCGAGCTGGCGCTTCACTTCCATGGCAAAGCGATCGATGGCGTACTCGATCTTGATCGGCGCATAGGCGTAGAAGTGGCCAAAACCGCCGCCCAGGTAAGGCGCGCTGCCCATCTGCCAGAACAGCCAGCACAAGCATTCGGTGCGGGTCGCTGCATCAGTCGGCAGAAAGGCGCCGAACTTCTCGGCAAGGTGCAGCAATATCGCCCCTGATTCGAACACCCGGATCGGGGTCGGCCCGCTGCGGTCCATGAGGGCCGGGATTTTGGAGTTTGGGTTGACGGCTACGAAACCGCTGCCGAATTGGTCGCCTTCAGTGATCCGGATCAGCCACGCGTCGTACTCCGCGCCGCTATGGCCACGCGCCAGCAGTTCTTCGAGCATGACGGTGACCTTGACGCCGTTCGGCGTGGCGAGCGAATACAGCTGCAGCGGATGCCGGCCGACCGGCAGCTCTTTGTCATGCGTAGCTCCCGAGATCGGGCGATTGATGTTTGCAAACTGGCCGCCATTTGCCTTGTCCCAGGTCCAGACTTTCGGCGGTGTGTAGGTGGACGAGTCGTTCATGAGCTGAGCTCCCGGCGTACTGTGACCATGTGGCCCCGGCGCTTAGGCTAGTCGATGTGGGCGGTAGCCGCAAAACGCTCTCGAGCCGCGTTGTTGTGCCTTACCGTACATACGAGCAGCCCACAAGAGCGGAAGCTGCCAGCATGAGCGAGGCTATCGATGGCCGCGGCGCAGTCGAGAGAAAGCCTTTGTGATCAGCAAGGTACAGCTGGCCTTTGGCTCTGCCATCCTGACCTTTGTGGTCCTGGGCGCGATCTCCTTTCGCGCCGTATCTCTGTCGGGCGAAAGCGATGGATGGGTGCGCCACACGCACGAGACTCTTGAAGCCCTTCAGGGATTGCTGATCGCCATGGAGGACATTGAAGCCAGCTACCGGGGATTTGCATTGACGGGCAACGGTTCCTACCTGGAGTCCTATGCTGCCAACGTTGCCACTGCGAGGCGGGATCAGGTCGCGATCGGCAATTTAACCCGGGACAACCCGCGCCAGCAGGTACAACTGCCGGCGCTCGTGAGTTTGATTACCGAGAAAAGCCAGTTTGGAGAGACGATTATCGCCCTGCGTCGAACTGAGGGTCTGGAGGCCACGACCGCGGCCATCAAGAAAACACCGGCCCGCGACGTCATGGCTGAACTTCAGGCATTGGTTCGCAGCATGCAGGACGAAGAACTCAGATTGCTGATACTGCGCACCGCCGAGGCCAGCCGGCGTCTGGCTCAGACCAGGACTCTTCTGATTGCGGGGACGGTGCTGGGCCTGCTGATAACTACCGCTGCCACTTGGAGCGTTCGGCGCGACAGCGCCCGGCGTGCGATGGTGGAGGAGGAGCTTCGCCGCGGCAAAGAACAACTCATGGCGGTGCTCGAGAATATTGGCGACGGTGTCGTGGTCGCCTACGCCGAGGGAGGACTCGCGCATTTTAACGCCGCGGCGCAACGCATGCTCGGGCGGGGGCCGAGCGAGGGTTCGTGGGCCCGCGAGTTCGATGTGTTTCGTGTCGACGGCGTTACGCCCTTTCCTGCGGATGAGCTGCCCCTGGGCCTGGCCATGAGCGGCATAGCTACCGACCACGTCGACCTTCTCGTCAGACGGGCAACCGGCGGTCCCGGGGTCTTTGTTAGCGTCACCGGCAGGCCGATCAATGATTCCAATGGACTGGTCATCGGTGGCGTCGTCATCCTGCACGACATCACTGAACGCAAGCGGGCCGAGCAAAAATTAACCCAATCTGCGCAGGAATTGCGCAATAGCAACCAGGAGCTCGAACGCTTCGCCTTTGTCGCCTCTCACGATCTTCAAGCGCCATTGCGCATGGTCGTCAGCTATGTCGAGCTCATCGAGCGCCGCTATGCGGACAAGCTTGACGCCAGTGCACGCGAGTTTATCGACTACGCGATTGGCGGCGCGCGCCGCATGCAAACATTGATCACAGACTTGCTGGCGCTGTCGCGCGTCGGCACGCACCCCTATAGCCCCGTGCCCGTGAACTCATCCGAGACCCTGAATCAGGTTCTGCTGACTCTGCGATTGCCCATCGAGGACGCCGGCGCCTCCATCAGTCGAGATGATCTGCCGCAGGTCATGGCCGACGCGGTACAACTCGGACAGGTGTTTCAGAATCTGATCGTCAACGCGCTTAAATTCCACGGTGATAATCCGCCGCAAGTCGAGATCTCAGCCCGCTGCGAGAGCGGCGAGTGCGAGTTCCTCGTGGCGGACAATGGGGTTGGGATTGCGCCGGAGCATCGCGAGAATATCTTTGTGATGTTCGAACGGGTTCCCGGCACTCAGAAGCATGCCGGCACCGGCATCGGATTGGCGACCTGCAAGAAAATCGTGGAGCGCCACGGAGGCCGGATCTGGGTGGAGGCAGGAGCAGGGACTGGCTCGGTTTTTCACTTCACGCTGCCCGCGGCCCCGGCGGTCAGTCCTATGTCCGCTGGCGCACAGACCGGCGCCTAGGCGCTCTGTAATTAAAGAATGCCATATCTGTGGCGGATTTAACGTCCAATGTTTAAACACGCCCATGCAAAGGACAGTATGAGATCGAGAATTCTATTGATCGAAGACGCCGCCAGGGGCGCCCGTGCCTGACCAGCCACACGCTCGCAAGGTACTGCTGATCGAGGATAACGCCGGGGACGCACGCCTGCTGCGCGAGATGGTCAACGAGGAGCATGAGTCGTCCACCGACGTCACGCATGTGGAGTGCCTCAGAGAGGCCGAAGATTTTCTGTCCAATACCGAGGTAGACATCGTTCTGCTCGACCTCGGGTTGCCCGATGCCGAGGGGCTGACCGCGTTGCGGCGGACTCAAACCGCCGCGCCTCGCGTGCCGCTGGTGGTGCTCACTGGTACCGACGATGAGGTGCTGGCAGCACAAGCCATGAGAGCCGGCGCACAAGACTATCTGATCAAGGGCCGGATTGAGTCGCGCGGACTGCTACGGGCGTTGCGATATGCCATCGAACGCAAACTTCTCGAAGAGGATCTGTTCCTGGCAAAGGAACGTGCTCAAGTCACACTGGGCTGCATCGGCGATGCAGTGATCTGCACGGATAATGCAGGGAACATCACCTTCCTCAATCCGGTCGCGGAGAAAATGACCGGCTGGTCGTCGGCGGAAGCGATCGGCCGGCCCATGTTCGAAATATTCCGCACCAAGCGTGCCTCGCCGGGAGTGGCCTCCGAGACCACAGAGGAGTTGGCGATTCTGCAGATCCGGGCCATGCACTTGCCCTCCAGCTGCATCCTGATTCGCCGCGACGGTAATGACATCGCCATCGAAAACTCCATTGCGCCCATCCATGACCGTTCAGGCAAGGCAATGGGGGCGGTTATCGTGTGCCGCGATGTGACCGAGTCTCAGGCGATGGCGCGCCAGATAGCGGTCAGCCGCCACGGAGGCGATGAATTCATCGTGCTGCTTTCGGATGTGCATCAACCGGAAGCCACCTCTGTCATGGCAAGTAAACTTCTGGCGGCCGTGGCGGCGCCGCTGCGCATCGAACAGCACGATCTTCACATCACCACCAGCATTGGCGTGAGCGTCTTTCCTGACGACGGCTCGGACGCCGAGACGCTGATCAAAAACGCGGACACCGCCATGTATCAGGCCAAGGAGAACGGCCGTCGGAGCTTCCAGTTCTTCAAGCCCGCCATGAACGCCCGCGCCGTGGAGCGGCAATTCATCGAGGAACATTTGCGGCGCGCCCTGGTGCGGCAGGAATTCATACTGTACTACCAACCGAAGGTCGATCTGCGGACCGGCATGATTACCGGTGCCGAGGCGCTGGTGCGCTGGAATCATCCGGAGCGCGGTCCGCTCGCTCCGGCGCACTTCATTCCGATCGCAGAGGACTGTGGACTTATTGTCCCGATCGGCAAATGGGTAGTGCCTGAGGCGTGCAGGCAGGCGCGCGCTTGGGTCGAAGCGGGTCTCCCCAAGTTGACGATAGCCGTCAACATCTCCGCGATCGAGTTCCGGGATGGGGGTTTTCTGGACAGCTTGTTCGCCACACTCGAGGCTACCGGTCTCGACCCCAGCACTCTCGAGTTGGAGTTGACCGAGAGCGTTTTCACGAAGAACGCCGAGTCGACGGCGGCCATCCTACAGAGCCTGAGGCAGCGGGGAGTGCGCGTGGCCATCGATGACTTCGGTACCGGCTACTCCAGTTTCAGTTATCTGCGCAAGTTTCCCATTGACACCCTCAAGATCGATCAATCCTTCGTGCGCCAGATCATCGCCGGCAGCGATGATGCGGCCATTGTCACCGCAGTGATCAGCATGGCTCGCAGTCTGCGAATGCGGGTGGTTGCCGAGGGTGTCGAGAGACAGGAAGAGCTGGACTTCCTTCGGACTCAGCATTGTGACGATGCCCAAGGCTATCTATTCAGCAAACCAGTGCCGGGGCCGGTGTTTGTGAACCTGCTTAAAAACAGCATGCCGGGAGAGGACGGACGCTGGATAGTTGGAGGAGCTGCGCCGATGGCGCCAACGGATTAGTCGAACAGCACTATTGAAAGGCGAAAGTCGGCCACGGCATCTCAGCGAATACTGCTGCGGCGACTTCGATCATGGCGATGGTGGCATCGTGAGGGAGGGTTGCCGCGGATTGAGCGTATCGACTATCGGGCACTGCGTGCTTCTGCGCCGTGATGTTTGCGGCCAGGGCTACCGAGCCAATGACGCTCCGCTGCTGGTTGTGCAACGGATACGCATACACCTCGCCAAACGTGCGGTTGCCGTCCGGCCGCTCAATCACAATCTCGCGGCCGCAATAGGCCTTGTTCTCCAACAGTGCGAGGGCCATCCAGCATTGCTCATGGCCTATGGCAGTGCCGTCAGACAAGTACAACTGATGTGATGCGCAAAAGCGGTGAGCCGCGTCGCGCAGTTTCGCCGCCCGGCCCCAAACAGTCTCCGCAGTAGCATTGAAGTAAGTGATCAACCCGTTTGCATCGCAGATATACGCAAGCGCCGGGATCCGATCCAAAATACCCCGCCAGCCGCTGTCCACTGCGGACCGTCCGGCCCGTCGCCGAGATTCGCTACTACGGGTTGCCATCGCCAGATTCCGATAGGAAAGACGCAGACATCGATTGAATATGCTCCCCCTGACGGGCGTCCCCGCGGCCGCCGCAGCTGTCCGGTACGTGATGAGCTGGTCAGTGGGCTTGATTTTGCTCGCTATTCTCGAAAACTGAAAGCCTGCGACCCCGCTATCTTTATTTGCTGCGGCGAATTCGTACGCCGGCGACGTTACCGCCGGTTGCAGCATGGATGCTACGGTCCTACGACCTCGCATCGAGTGACGCTCCAGTCCGTGGACGGGAAAGCATTTTGCAGACATTGGCCCAGTGCTGAGCCTGGACCGACCGCGTCTCCTGGCTTGGCGCCAGCCAGAAATTGCTTCAGTTCACCGTCGATGCAGCTCATTTTGCCCAGGTCCGGATGCTGCGGCATTTGACTCAGCAGGCGCATTGATCCACCGACCAGAAACGACGCTTTCGGCTGCGAGCATTTGACATCCAGAGTGCTTCCAGGCGCGCCCGAATTCCCGGCCCCTGACTGCGCGCGCGCCAGATTCTGGTCCGCAGACATACGAGCCCGCAACGCTTGCAGAAGATCACCGGTATTCGATGTCGTGGGAACCCAGGCCACCCGCTGAGAGTCAAGCGCAAGGCCATCTACGGTTAGTTGATATCTGTGCGCAAACAGTGCCGTCGGTCCGCATTCCAGCGCCTCCGTGAGCACGCATATCACCAGCGAACCCATATTGGTCACGCCGCCGCAGTCCTCTACAACTTGTGCCTTAAGTTCGCCATCGGCATTGACACTGTAGTAGCCCTTGCCGGAATAGCTGCACGCACCGCCGTGACCGTTCATGGTAACCGTGACGCCGCTCGGCTTGCCAGACAGCTCCATGATCCTGGGTTCGTTGTTCGCCGTGTCTGCCGCGGTCTCCAACAGCGCATTGCTCAGCAAGCGCGCCGGCGGGTTGCCGTTCCCGGGCGCCGGTCTCATGGGCGCCATCGCGCCCGCCATCGTGTCGGGCAGCGCCGCACGACGCCGATCTCGTTCCGCATTGCTTCCCGGCAGCGTGTTGAGCGCCACTCCCCACACCACAGTCACGTAGCTTGCGGGCTTGCCATCAATGGTGATGCCGATAAGCCGGTCATTGGATACTTGGCCTTCGTAAGTCACATCCGTGCTGAAGCCATTCCAATCTGCAGGGGCATCGTGGCGGTGTAGCTTGGCAGCGCTGGAAGTGAAGCGTTCTATGGTCCAGGTTTCATCCAAACCATCAGATCGAACATAGCGTCCATTTTTTAATGTCAGGGTAAAGCAGTTTGCCCAGCAGACATGTATCACGCTCGGCGGGCGGTTGGCAGCGCCCAGATGGTTCAATAACGCCGCTCTGAGATGTGCGTCTGCGGCCCACACGATGACGGCGATGACCAGAACTCCGGCCGAGATCTTGAGCAACAACCCTGGACGGCCGGGTATGCCAGCGGGTTCTGGTGTCCCGGGGCGAGTCGACTGGGGACCGCCTTCTGAGGGCTGAGCCCGAACCTTGTTGTAGGCGACGCCGCAGGCTGGGCATTGCCACTCGGGAGCCTCGTCGCTGGAGGTCCGCGTGTACGAACATTTCGGGCACGTCACAGTCATTGTGATGTCCTTAAGCGTGCGGCGAAATAGCCCGCCTTACTGGCGAAGCGATTGAGATCAAAGTGCCTGTTACCGCAACCTGCCCATGATGACGGGCCTTGCAGTGGTAATAGTTGATCGCCCGCACATTTCAACGGGGCCGCCGCGCGAACGGCCGCTGTAGACGCGCTCCAGATGACGGTCGAGACGAGTTTCCCTGCAATTTGGCCGATTAGCCACGGGAGCAGACGAACTGGCCAAAAACAGGATACTTATTGGCGCTATCAGCCTTGGTGTTTGCCGCGGGTTTCTCGGCTGCACAGACTATGAC
>Ga0302324_100024500_pt1 | contig 11621 bp, 8 predicted proteins | sample Palsa_T0_1_FD_201949 | JGI IMG/M metagenome (GOLD analysis project Ga0302324, IMG submission 201949) | Peat permafrost microbial communities from Stordalen Mire near Abisko, Sweden - Palsa_T0_1 | ecosystem: Environmental > Terrestrial > Soil > Palsa > Peat permafrost | place: Sweden: Abisko... | reverse complement strand
CTCCCCGCGCGATACGATCCACCCGTTCTTGTAGACGAAGTCAACCGAGCACACGTACGAAATATGGTATGGCGAAATCGACAAGCTCTCGAGTGGAGAAAAGTATCGCGTCCGCGCTACCCACGCGAGCGGACACAGAAAGGCAACGGCTTGCTCCGCCACACATCCTGACAGTCCAATTCTTTGCCGCTCGTCCCCGCTCCTGGCACGGCCTCAAAGGTCACGCGCTGCTGCGCATGCATTCAATCGGCAGCCGCCTGCTCCGCTTTTGAGTCTGGTAGTTTTGCAACAGTTTGTGCGCTTACCTGCCATCCAACAAACGCGGCGACAACCAGGGGCGGCCCCCCGTCCGTGAAACGCAACCTGTTATTCCATGAGCCTCTTATTGTGTATTTAGTCGACGGCACTTGATACGTTTTCGACAATGCCGTGAACTTTGTGTCAGCGCTGGCGTGACATGAAGACGCTGGCTACAATAAAAGCGATGAGTGACGCTACGCTGACAGCTGTACCGATCACGGTGAGGGCAAGCGCCAGGTGAGAGTCTCCACCCAATACACCAGCCAATAGCGTCACCATCGTGGGTGCCATGCCGATGGCGACGATTGCACTGAGCACAATCAGCGCGCCCAGGCATATGCCTCGAAGTTCGTTCGGGACAAGAACTGCGATGGCGGTTGCATTCACTACCCCGGCAATCGCTCCGCAAAGTAGTAAAAGCGCGAGCAACGCTGCGAATCCCTCAACGCTCGGCATCACGGCGAACATCGCAGCCGGAATCGAGAGTGCAGCCGCCAGGATCGAGCCGTAGATAATACCGCCGCGAATCTTCAACTTTTGTCCGAAGTCAGCCAGAAAACCGCCTGCAAACGCTCCAGCTATTCCCGGAATGAGCACAACTAGGCCCATCCATCCACCGAATTGATCTGGGCGCAAGCCATGGTCACGTATCAGTACGGGCGACGCCCAAATGGCTGCGGCCGTGTCGGCCATAATCACGCTTATCTGGCCGATAAATAGCGGCAAGAGAATTCTCCGCCGATTCCAAAGTTCGCGCAGCACGGGGAGTAGCTCGGCGCCCCGGATTTCTCCCACCTCCATGCGGGCGGGTTCGCGGATCCAAAGCAAAGGTAAAATCAGTATAACGCTGACCAATCCCGCTAGGACTTGCACCGAACGCCACGGGTGGATCCTCGAGGGGTCAAGCCACGACCACTCGGCTCGAGTCAACACACCCGAAAGCCAGCCTCCAAGTGCAAACGCGGCGGCGCCGCCCGCAGATACCCCCAACGACAAGACCAGCATCGCGCGGCCGCGCCGCGTCGGCCGCGAGAAATCGGCAGCCAGCGAAATCGCGACCGGCAAAGCGATTGCCGCCACGTTTGCGAGCATTCGCGCGACGAATAAAACCGCGAAATCCTGCGCCACAGAGGTTAAGAAAGTACCAATTGTCCACACAATCGACGTTACAATCAGAATTCTTATTCGGTTGGCGCGGTCTGCGAGCCGACCGATGGGAATTGAAAGGAGCGCGATAGGAATGGCCGCTGCGAGCCCTTGTACAAGGCTAACTTCAAAATCATTAATTCCAAGGTCCAGTTTTGCCATTTCCTGAACCGGACTAAATATTTTTGATGCTACGTTTCCGCCGACCAGAGCGAAGGAGATTACAAAGAGTCCCGCGGCGGCTCGCGGCTCCGTTAGATGGGCGTTACGCTGGAACTTCATGTAGAAGCGCCGCCGCGGTCCTGCTCGCGCGACCTGTTAGCCATGAGATGTCTTGGGCTCGGCGTCACTTCTTTGGTACAGATACGCCGAGCAACTGCAATGATGGCACACCGGCCGCCGCAGCGAACAATTCGAACCACTCCTCTCGACTTAAAGATACGTGGTCGGCGGCGCTGTTATCTACGATTCGGCTCGGATTCATCGTACCGATAATAGGAACAATACCGGCAGGATGGCGTAAGAGCCATGCTAACGCTACCGCCGAGGCCGATACTTTCTTCCTTCTCGCGATCGTTGTCAGCAGACTCGCCGCGGCCTTGGTCTCCTGAGACGCATGCGCGGGAGGATTGATCAAATTCACTTTGTTCGCGCCATCCTTCAACGGCGACCACGCTTGCACTTGCATGTTGTTCTCGCGACAGTAGTCTAGAGTCCCAGCGACCCCGGTATAGCCATGAGTGACTCTTATGTGTTCTTCGCGATTGGCCTCTACCCCATCGGCGATCGCATAGGGGTGCGCGAGAGATATATGAATTTGATTGACGACTAGCGGTTGACGAACATACTTCCTTAACAGCGAGATCTGAGCAGCGGTGTGATTGCTAACACCAAAGTGTCGCACCTTTCCGCTGCGAAACAACTCATCGATTGCCGCTGCAACTTCCTCGGGCTCGACTAATGGGTCTGGGCGGTGAAGGAGGAGAAGGTCTATGTAATCCGTCCCGAACCTGCGTAGACTGGTTTCGGTGGACTGCAAGATATGTTTGCGGCTCAAATCCAAACGATGAGGATCGTTAGTCTCAGGATCGAGCACTTCGTTAGCGAAAATAATTCCGCATTTGGTCTGGATGACTATTTTTTGCCGCAGCCCCGGCGATTGCTTGAGAACCTCTCCGAAAACCGACTCGCATTTCCCAAATCCATAAATATCGGCGTGATCAAATAGAGTAATTCCGTTGTCGAAGGCAGTATTGACCACGCGGGTTGACAACTGTATGTCGTCCGCATGCGGAGGTCCCTTTTTCCAATCCGCAAAGGCCGAGCTGACAGCGTCTCGCGATTTGCTGATTGCGTCGGCCATCTCGTCCGCAGTTAGATGATCCTTAAAGCCGGCCAGCCGAGGCTGGGACAAGTGGCCACAGCCAAACGCGATCCTCGATACCACAAGATCGGTCTGAGGAATCCGATAGGTCTTCATGGCAGGCCTCTAAAATAATGACCAAAACAAACTGAATCGACGGCCATGATAAAATGCCATCTCAACCGGAGATTAATTGTCAGTCGTTGTGGTTAGCTTTGTTATACGTTCAGCTGCGCTGCCAGCGCCCGACGGTAATGTTCCCCGCTCAATCGGTTTTCTCAACTTGAAGTCCGAGTTCGCGGACCATTTGCTCCCGCATGGCGAACTTTTGCACTTTTCCCGTGACGGTCATCGGAAATTCACTCACGAAGCGGATGTAGTGCGGAATCTTCTGGTGTGCAATCTGTCCGCGGCAGAAGTCGTGAATTTCCTCTACGCTGGCCGGTTTGCCTTGGCGAAGCTGAATCCAAGCACACAGTTGCTCGCCATACTGAGAATCCGGCACGCCGAACACTTGCACGGCGAGTACTTTCGGGTGACGGTAAAGAAAGTCCTCGATTTCCGGAGGCGATAATTTTTCCCCGCCTCGAATCACTATATCCTTGAGCCGCCCGGTGATGCGGCAGTATCCCTCCTCGTCGAGCGTCGCCAGATCGCCGGTATGCATCCAGCCCGCGGCATCGATGGCCCGGTCCGTTTGAATAGGGTCGTCCCAGTAACCGCGCATGACTGAATAGCCGCGTGTGCAAAGCTCGCCTGGCGCGTCGCGCGGCACCACCCGACCCTGGACATCGACAATTTTCGCCTGCAGATGCGGATGGACGCGGCCGACGGTAGATACGCGTCGTTCGATCGAGTCATCGACGGAGCTTTGAAAGCTCACCGGGCTCGTCTCGGTCATACCATAGGCGACGGTGATCTCGGCGAGGTGCATCTTGTTCATGACGCGCTTCATGAGTTCTACTGGACACGGCGCGCCCGCCATGACGCCGGTCCGCAAGCAATCCAAATCGAAGCCATCAAACTCCGGAAGCTCAAGCTGGGCAATGAACATGGTCGGAACCCCGTACAGCACCGTACACCGTTCCCGTGCCACGGCGTGCAGCGTCAGGCGCGCATCGTAGGAATCATTCGGGTAGATCATGGCGGCCCCATGCGTGACGCATCCAAGATTGCCCATGACCATCCCGAAGCAGTGATAGAGCGGCACCGGGATGCACATCCGGTCCTTTTCTGACAGGCGCAGCGCGCGCCCGACGAAATAGCCGTTGTTGACGATATTGAAATGGCTCAACGTTGCCGCCTTAGGATGTCCCGTTGTGCCACTGGTAAATTGCACATTGACCGCGTCATCCGGTTGAACGAGCGCGCGCCGCTGAGCGAGCTGTTCAGCCGTCACCGACGCCGCGGCGTCGCGCAAACAATTGAAGCACGCAAACCCCGCGATCCGTTCTGAACCAAGGTTCACCAACCATCGCAGCATCGGTACTCGCTGAGCCTCAAGCTGCCCGGGCATGCAATTAGCCGCTTCCGGCGCGATGGATGCAATCATCGAAACATAATCGCTCGATTTGAACCGTGTGGCCGTCACTAGCGCGCGGCATCCCACTTTCGTCAACGCATACTCAAGTTCCGCGGCGCGATACGCAGGGTTAACGTTGACGAGAACCAGTCCAACCATGGCTGTGGCGAACTGCGTCAATACCCACTCTGTACCATTGGGCGAGAGGATCGCAACCCGATCACCGGGCATGAGGCCCATTCCCATGAATGCTGCGGCCAGCGCCTCGACGCGCGCGTGAAGTTCGGTATAAGTCAAGCGCACTCTTTGATGAACAACGATTAAGGCGTCCCGATCGCCCCACCGTTCCGCGGCCTTGTCCAGCGATTCGCCGACGGTCTCGAACCTCAGTGGTTCGAGGTACGGGCCATTGACAAAGCTGGGTCGCGGTACACTCATCGTAGTCACGGCTCCGCCACTACATGATTGACGAGTCGGCCGATGCCCGAAATGTCCACGCTCACGGTATCGCCTACACGCAAATAAGCCGTAGGGTGACGAAAATGCCCTACACCCGACGGTGTTCCCGTGGTCACAATGGTACCGGGCATGAGCGTCATTACCCGGGAGAGGAAGGCGACGATCTCGACGCAATCGAAGATCATGTCGGACGTGACGCCGCGTTGACGAACTTCCTGGTTCACGGTGGTCACGACCGTCAAATTCTGCGGCGCTGGTACTTCATCAGCCGTAGTAATCCACGGCCCGAATGGGCCATGCGTATCGAACGATTTCCCCAAGGTGACGGTGCCACTCATAAATTGCCAGTCGCGAATGCTCAAATCGTTAACGACCACATACCCGAAAATCGCCGCTGCGGCCTCCTCCCGCGACAGGTTGCGCCTGGCGCGCCCGATCACGAATCCTAATTCACCCTCGTAGTCGAGCTGCGTCGAAACCCGCGGGAGTACGACATCATCAAATGGCCCAGTGATGCAACTTGTCTGTTTATTGAATACAGTGGGTTCGGCAGGAAGCGGCAAAAGCGCTTCATCCAAATGATCGAGATAGTTCAGCCCCACTCCGATAAACTCGGGTGGCTGAGGAACGGGAGCCAACAAGCGCACTTCGCTCAACGATATGATTGGGGCGCCGGCCACCGCCTGCCTCACAACAGACAAAAGCGATTCACCGCCTTGAATAAGCTCGATCATTGTACGCGGCAACCTCGGGTCGACGTTTAAGAGGTCAACGATTCCCGCATCGATTGCAACACCGATCCGCGGCTCGGCGTCTTCGTGGCAAAAGGTGGCTAGCTTCATAGCGGTTAAAACTGTCGGACGATTGCGGGATCAATATGATTCACGTCCGTACATCCCGCCAATTGCATGGCGCGAACTAATTCGGATCGTAAAATCTGCAAGGCCTTTTTGACGCCGCGCTCGCCATCGGCGCCCAAACCGTACAAATACGGCCGCCCGATAGAACACGCCTTCGCGCCGCGAGCGAGGGCCTTAAGCACATGGACTCCACGCCGAACGCCGCCATCGAGAATGATCTCAACCTGGTCTCCAACCGCTTTCGCGATCTCCGGTAATACCTCGATCGCTGCGGCGGCACCATCCAATTGACGCCCGCCATGGTTTGAGACAATGATCGCGGTCGCACCGACATCGACCGCACGGCGAGCATCATCGACCGACATGATGCCTTTGATCGCAAACGGTCCGCCCCACAGTGCAATCAATTCGCGCACGTCGCGCCAAGTGACCGACGCGTCCAAGCCGTCACCGATGAAGCGGGTCTGCGCGACAATGCTGCTACTTCGTATCAGTTGAGCGATGTTGGGCATCGACCATCGTCCAGCTCGCGCTTGACGCATAAGCCAAAACGGATGTCGAAGGAAACTGGCCATGCTATGAGCTGACAATGTGATCGGAATCCCCCATCCGGTCCGTAAATCTCGCTCGCGTTTTCCGGCCACGGCGGTATCTACGGTCAAACAAAGCGCCTGATATCCGGATTGTTTACATCGAGCAATAAGCTCTGTGGTCATCTGACGATCTTTGAACAGGTACAATTGAAATAGTTTCGGACCGGAACTCACCACCGCCACGTCCTCGAGGCTGAATGTAGACGTACAGGCCAAGCCATATAAGGTGCCCGTCTCAGCTGTGGCACGCGCCACCGCCAACTCGCCTTGAGGATGATAGAAACGCGTGGCCCCCGTGGCCGAGCAGAAGACCGGCCACTCAATCGCTTGGCCCAAGAGTCGAATGGCGGTCGTTACCGTGCTGACGTCCACCAAACATCGCGGGACCAACTTATGAGCATCGAACGCGGATGTGTTCGCCTGGGCGGTGGATTCGGTCTCTGCAGCCCCATCTAAATAATGAAATACGGGACCTGGAAGACGGCGCCGCGCCAATGCCCGTAGGTCCATGATGTTGTGGCAGTCATCTGGTCGTTTTGGCGCTCTGTTTTGCATCCCGTCCAACACACTCTCCACCAAAAGCCGGGGTCCGCGCCGGGCGATCGAGACGAACACGAGCCGGCTTCATACCACCCACCACATTCGATCCACGTGCTTGCGCGCGCATCATGTTTCCAGTCAGGCCGCCTAATTCCGATCCCGCTACCAGTGGTAACGGAATTGAATTGCCACATTGCGGGGCTGCTCCTTCGTGGCCGTGTACAGTCCACTCTGCTCGATCACAATCACCCGGTCGGTCAGGTTCTTGCCAATGAGATCAACTGCCCAATGAGCGTCGGGCGATTCGATGCCGAACCGTGCATCCAGTCGAACGTAACTGTCCGTGCCCCGTATGTACTGATCGCCATAGAAGTTGGAGGAGTTGTATTTCGAGGTAAAGAACGGACTCAGTAGCGTGTTGAATTTGTAGCCCGCAAAGAGCGGTACCGTGTAACCGGCGGTTACGCTGCCACTCCATCGCGGAGCATACGAGGTCGGCTGGCCGGATGCGTCAAGCGTCGCCGGCACCGGGGTGGGGTAGATGGCGCATTGAGGCGTTATCGCTTGCACGCCTGGCTGAGCGCAAAATGTTTGCAGGTTGGACGGACTCGAGTTACGGAAACTGACGTAATACGATTCCAAATAAGTGACGTTGGCGGAAAATCGCAAATACTGCGTTGCGGCCCATTGCGTTTCAAATTCCGCCCCTTGCGAGCGCGATTGTGCAGCGTTCGTCAACTCCGAGCTAAATGTGTTGGCGATTGGGATAAACACTTGCGAGAACACTTGCAGATCTTGGTAGTCGCTTCGAAACACATCCAGATTGAATAGAAGGCGGTTATCGAGCCATTTGCTCTTTAGCCCCAGCTCGTACGCATTAACGTGCTCGGGGTTTACCAGGATCTGTTCCGGCGGGTTTAGCGCACTAGGTCCATTAATCGCGCCAGCTTTGAAGCCTCGACTATATGACAAATAGATCATGGACTGCGTGTCGAGCTGATATTGAATATTCGCCGACGGCATCCACGCATGATCAGAGCGAGACACGGAAGGTGATGTCCCGTCGGGTCCGAAGCCCAACGCCGTATAGATCGGAGCGATGCTTGAAGGTACTGGCACGAAACCGCCGTACGGCTTTGTGCCCGTCCCAAAGGTGACCCCTCCGATCAAATCTTTGTTGACCTTGCTGCCACGCAACCCCGCGTTGAACTTCAGCCGATCGGTAGCATTCCAGCTCACCGAGCCAAAGATTGAGTACACGCGTTCCTTCTGCGTGAAATCATTCATCACCGCCAACGGAAGATACGGCGCGAGCGGCGGTACCAGACCGCCGATGAAATTCAGGAACGGGGCATTGTTTTCATAAGCCGAGTCCAGCTGATCGGTTTGAAAGTAACCACCGGCCATATACTCAATGGGCTGATCGACAGGAGAGGCAACCCGCAGTTCTTGACTGAACTGATGATATTTCTCCGGTAGTTGCGAGCTGAAAAAAGGAACTGGCAAATTACCCTGATCGATGGTGGCATCGTAATGGTAGCTGTTGACTCCTGATACGGACGTGAAGGTATGGTCCCAGCGATGAAAATTCAGGGTCAGCACCGGCTCGAAAGTCGACAGCTGATTACCCTGACCGGAGACAAGGGACACGGTATTCGAGTTGACTCCCACCGGCACGCCAAGTGCGATGGCTTCGGCACATTGACCGCCGACACCGCCAAAACCCGGGGTGAGTGGTGCAGCGGGCGGGCAATTCACGAACTGGCGAGGATCCCCGTCCGTGCCGGACTGGCGATGCTGGCTCGCTTCGATCTTCAAGGCCGCATCGAGCGTTTCATCGGGATGAAAATCGATCGTTACTCGTCCTGCCAGATTATTGATCCGGGGCACATGTTGGTCGGTGTTGATATTGTCGATCCAGCCGCGATCATCACCATTTCGGGTGACGGCAACGCGCGCACTCAGCACATCGGTCAGGGGACCGCCGACGGCGGCTTCCAACGCGTACTGACCGAACATGCCGTAGAGCCCGCGAGCCGATGCATCGAAGGTGTTGCTCGGCTTCTTCGTTATGATGTTTAATGCCCCCGCGATCGCGTTGTTGCCGAAAAACGTGGTTTGTGGCCCTTTCAGAACTTCAATACGGTCTAAATCGAGAAAGGTCGCCTCACTCAGTCGCGAGCGGCCATGATAGATATCATCGTTGAATGTCGAGACCGATTGATCCACCGCCGCATTCTCGGCATTGGACCCGACGCCGCGAATGTATAAATTGCTTGCAAAAAAACCACTCGACACTTGCACACTCGGTACGGTCCGGCTGAGATCCTCTAGAGTATTGAAGTTTTGCTCCGCGATCGCTTGGCCGCCGATCACTTGCGCAGAAATGGGAACCTGCTGGAGATTTTCCGTTCTCTTTTGCGCCGTGATCACGATCTCTTCCAACTGAACGCTTTGGTCGATCGAGGTCTGCGCGGCGGCAACCGCGTGCGTGAGCCCGGTCAGCACCGACGCACCGACTAAAATGACACACGTTGAGCATCTCAAATGCGAAGTCGGCGCGATCGCTGCTGTCATAAGCCCCCCTCCCAAACTCCCGGCCGGCTCGTCCCAGGTTGGGACGGCTCGATGCGTTTCTCGCGCTCGGGATAAGCCTCTTACCCATATCAGCGTGTACGTGTTGCGATATCTCGTCCAATACTGTTCTCCTATCAACCGATCGTTTATTATTATCGCCATGGAACTTCGACATCTTCGTTATTTCATGGCGATTGCCGAAGAATTAAGTTATCGGAAAGCCGCCGTACGTCTGCATGTCGCGCAACCTGCATTGAGCGTGCAGATCCGGCAATTGGAAGTAGAGATCGGTGCGCAACTATTCTCCAGAGAAGATGGGCGTGGCATCAAGCTGACTGATGCGGGTTCGGTTTTCTTGGATCATGCGCGCGAAACGCTATCTCACTTGGGCCGCGGCGTGACCAAGGCTCGGCAAACAGCGAAAGGCGAAATCGCTCATTTGTCGATCGGTTTTGTGCCTGCGGCGGAATATCGGATCTTTCCGACGCTTATCCCTGCGCTCAAGACAATGTGGCCGAACGTCCGTATGACCTTCCGCGATCTCAAAACATTGGAGCAGTTGGACGCAGTCAGGCGTAATGACCTCGATCTGGGCTTTGGTTGGCTTCCCATCCCAAGTAAGGATTTCGAAGTCTCGAAGTTGACAGAGGATTCCTTCATCGCAGTTCTACCGAAGGATCATCCGCTCGCCGCCCAATCAGAGGTTTCCATCAGGGATTTATCCAACGAGCCGTTAATTTTCTTTCCGAGTCACCTGTATCCTGACACCCATCGACGCATCGAGCGACTCTTCTTAAGCGCTGGGTCCGTCATGAATGTCGTCTACGAGTTGGAGAATGCGCCGTCGATGATTAACTTCGTCGCGATGGCCAGCGCATGTAGCGTGCTACCTGGTTACGTCAATCACATCCGGCACGATGGCGTGGCCTACCGACCACTGAGCCCGCCCAATCTCATCATCGCGCTCGCCATGATCAAGAAAAGGGGACGGGGTGGCTTGGTCGACTCAATCTGCCAATTCACAACTGACGCGTTTTGCCCTAATTAACGGTGCGGCGAACTCTACTTCGGTCGAACAACGCCCGCTCGATGAGCTCGTCTTAGTGGGAATCTGAAGTGATAACGGCCGGAACCGAGTTCTAGCACCACGACCGATCCGTCTTGTCGCATTGTGCTGGCTCCTTCGCATTCGCTGAGAGGCCGCGCCGATTCGGTCACCTCACCCAGAATCGCATCGGGTAACCAGACAGCCGCAGACGTGTTGGCAGGAATCTCGATACGCAGCTCGAACTGCCCGTCCTCAAGTCTCCAGCGCGACCCGATGTAGCCATAAAGCGATTCATGGCTCGCGTTCACAAACGTGAACGAGCCTCCCGGTCGAGGTCGAATCAAAATATGTTTGTACGCCGGCGCGCTGGCATCAATATTGATGCCGCCCATGACGCGGTACATCCATTCGCCAACAGCGCCGTGCGCGTAGTGATTGAATGAGTTCAAGCTTGGGTCTTGCAACGCCCCGTCAGTTTTTATCCCATCCCACCGTTCCCAAATAGTCGTTGCCCCTTGCGCAATTGGATAGAGCCATGAAGGATACGCCTCACGCGTCAAAAGAAAATAAGCAAGATCCAGGTAACCGAATCGCGTCAAGACGTCGAGCAGTCTGGGCGTTCCTAGAAATCCCGTGGTTAGATGTCCCCGCTCCCGAACATCATTGGCAAGTTTCTCCGCAGCGAGAGAGCGCCGTTCCACGGGTATCAGATCGAAATCCAGCGCCAGGACATAGGCCGTCTGCATTCCTTCGCCAACCGTTCCGTCCAGGGCGACGAATTCGTCGTTGAACGCGCCTTTAATTCGGGTCAGTAGTTGTTCAAAGTCTTTCGCCTCATCCATTTTACCAAGCACCGTCGCTGCACGATGCAGTATGTCGGTAGAGCGTGCGAAATATGCGGTCGCGATCATGCACTTCGATGTTCGCCCGGAGAAAGACGTAATCCCCGACGCCACGCTTTCTCCAGTCGTAAAGAAATCGAGCCAGTCGCCAAAAATGAACTCCCCACGCCAGATATAGTCCTCGCACGCATGCGTTCGTTGAAAGTTGACCCAACCCGCCATGCTGCGATATTGGCGCTCCAAAAGATGCCGATCCGCGTACGCCAGATACAGATTCCAGGGAATGACGGTGGCTGCATCACCCCAACCAGGCTCTCCGGCCGCGCGGCGGTTCATCGCGACTTGTATCGACGCGGACAGCACATCCGGGA
>Ga0302324_100024499_pt1 | contig 11621 bp, 16 predicted proteins | sample Palsa_T0_1_FD_201949 | JGI IMG/M metagenome (GOLD analysis project Ga0302324, IMG submission 201949) | Peat permafrost microbial communities from Stordalen Mire near Abisko, Sweden - Palsa_T0_1 | ecosystem: Environmental > Terrestrial > Soil > Palsa > Peat permafrost | place: Sweden: Abisko... | reverse complement strand
CGTTTGATTTCTCCCGCTTTGAAGGGTGGTTCGCCGGCATTGAGAGGAAGGGGCTCAAGCTAGGGGATCACTCGGTCGCTGGGCTGGAAGATGTTTGCGTCGTGGAACGGAAGGACCTTCCCGACCTGATTCGCTCACTTACCACCGACAGGTCCGTCTTCATCAATCGTCTTCGGCTGATGGCCCAGCATCCACATTGCCTGTTGGTTGTTACGGCAGCCTTGAGCCAGGTGAAGTCCCCGTACCCTTATGCCAGCCTCAGCCCGAATCGCATTACCCAGTCTCTGCTTGCAGTGCTCGCAGGTCTACAAGTTCCCTTCCTGTGCACTGAGACCCACGAACTGGGCGAAGAGATCGTTGCTTCGTACCTCTATCAGGTTCACCTCTACTATTGGCTTGAGAACCACGATTACGGCCGGTTCTTCGCCGACAACGATCTCTGAATGGTCAGGCGAAAGTGAAATCTTTTTGCGAGCCTTGAGAAAGCTGGCGATTCCTAAGCATGAACAGAGTTGTTGCGTAGCACAAGTCACGCTTCCGGACCGAAGGCTCGCCGGGCGGAAACACAACGGCGACATGCCCTGGCGAAAAAGACCTGGGAACCATCGACGCTGCCTAATTGGCTCAACGAAAAGGCGTACGCTCACAAGATTCAGCCGCTACTCGCCGGTACCGCGAACCCGGTCATCATGTCAACGCTGGGCGTTTCAGTCACGTATGCCGTTGCCATCCGCGCGGGCCGACGCAGACCTCATCCACGGCACTGGAAGGCGTTGGCGCAACTGGTCGGTGTCACAGACTGGTAAGTACCCGCAGCATTGCGCCCACCCTCGCCAAAGGACGCGCAGGATGCGGCAGCCTGAGAAGAGATGGTGCAAAAGCGGGCCACCCCCGCAGTCCCACCCTTTCGCAAAGACCGCGAAAGGACGGGCCACCCGCGAAAGGCCGCCAAAAATCGGGCTGCTGCGCGGGCCGCTTACTGACCACCGAGGCTAAAAGGCGGAAAGGCTGGGCAAGCCCCTACCCATCCCTAGGAGAAATTCGAGTCCAGTATCCCATTCTGTAAATTCGATCCCGATGACTCGCGGGGCTGACTCTGCCCCCGTGTTCGCAGCCGCAAAGCCCCAGACCGAGATCGCACCCTGCGGATCTGCCGTCTTGATTTCAATAGTCGCGTCCCCCCTCATTGGACCAGTATCGCCACTGAGCAACTGTCTATACGTGCGACTTTCTTCTTTTCCGCGAATACACGCGTTTAGCAGGAAGGTCGTATGTGCTGGCAGGAGCAGCTGGGACTCGTAGCTTCCGCCTGCGCTGTCTGAGCAGATTATGGACATGCGCTGGGACAGTTGGCTCAGGCTACGAACTGCAAGCACCGGAACCGAAAATGGTGCCGAAACAAAACCGACACGGAGCGGGCCTGGACGCTCGTTTACAGGTTGGAGGTCCTCCTCGATGTGAATTTTCCCCATTCCGGCGCGAGAGGTGATGGTAACCCGGCCGGCAAGGGCTTCCTCGGCGGGACTCGCCGCCAAAATGGAGATCGACCCAAGACCCGCGAACAGGCGTTGGTTCTTGGGTACGCTGTCCACATCTATGGTTATGCTCGAATGAGGAGGCAGAGTGGTTGGGCTGCGAGCGGTTTCTTCACCTTCTAACGAATCGAAGGTAACGAAAAACGCAATCGTGCTGTCTGCCTTATTCGTGAGCGACAGAATCGATGAGAAGCTGTGGTTTGCAATATACAAGGGCGCAACCAAGGCGACCTTAATCCCAGAACTGGCAACGTCAGAAGAAGACGAGATTGGGCAAAGCAAAAAGAGGTAGCAAGCCGCGGCGAATGTGACGTGCGAGGACATCGAAGATGTTTGCCAAACTCGGTTATCCGGCCGCAGCGTACCTGCAAGCTTGGGCCTCTTTTTCGCCGCGGGCATCGCATTCAGCGATTAGTTTCTGACGGGCTTCATCCAACCTGCTGCGCTCATCGTCGGTCTTTGCCAGTAGCTCTGCTGTTTTCAATTGCCCGAATACCTGACGATAGGTCGTCCCGGAAGACATCCGCGTATGCTCTCACCGCATTTTCACGGGCTCTCGGAGTTCCCCCTGCCTGAATAGCCGAAAGTAATTCGATAGCTGCAGGCTTCCCGATCTGGAACAGTGCACTCACGGCTGGATAACTGGGCCTGACGGTCGCTCCGCCGTTGGGTAAAGGGCCGGTTTTCGGTTCCAGATAGTCCAAATAGCCCACTAACAGGTGTATTGCCTCCACATCGCGAAGCTGACCCAGCTGCCTTATGGCAGATGGCAAGCAGGGTGATTCGCGCAAGGTTTGTTGCTCTTCCAAAAGCTCGCGAAGGGCCTGGGTGTCTTTTGTTTTCAACGTCGCACAAGGGTCCGCCTGCGCACGGGAGTCTACGCATGTCGCTGTCACGAGCACGAGCAAGAGCAATCTGACTCTCATAAATCTTCTATTGCCCCAGGTTCCACGAGGTATTGGTGCTACCCATTCCCAGCACGTTGTCGCCGCTAACATCCGTTCCAAATATATTGCCGCTCGATCCCCAGACGCACGACAGTCTTACGTAGAATCCGACCTCGTTCGCGATGTATGTTCCATCCGGCAATTGGGCATTTTCGAAAAAGTTCATACGTTGTCGCCAGATCTGCCCCTGCGTCGGGTCCACGCCAGGCGCATCTAGATCGTAAACGACACCGTTGGTTGGGGTTGTAACTTCAAACGCGGCCTGCGACGTGTCATCTGTCCCGCTGGGATAGCTGACAAGAACGGCTTGCCCGGTTGGTCCATCGTAATCTACTCCACCCTTAGTACGCACTAGGGTTACCGTCCCAGTGTAGCTTGATGGGTCGAGCGTGCCTGTGGCTTGATAGCCGATGGTGCAGTACCCTCCTGAGTCCACAAAGTTTCCAAGGCTGTACGATCCCACTGCGTCGTAGTATTCACCACGGGCAGTGTTCGCGGTGGGGATGGTGCCGGATGATTGGATCGTAATCGTTGCCTCCAGCACCACGACCGGGGCGCTGAGGTCGATCTCCTGAAAATACTCTGTGTTGCCGGAGCATTCCAAGATCTTTCCCGAGGCGTTGGCGGTAGTGAATCCCGCTGATACTCCCGTGACCTTGCCTGTCGTCACCGTGGCAATGGCTGTGTTGCCGCTCGACCAGGTCGTCAGCGAATCAAAAATACTCTCTGGCTCGCTCGTGCATTGATCGGTAGCCATGGCGCCGATACTCTCGAACTGGTTGTAGTAAAGAGCGTACGCGCCGGGATCGAACAGGGGTCCGGTAAGCGCGCAACAATCCGGACTCTGCGGTTTGGCGTGATATCCATACGTCTTGTCCAGAGCCAAGCTGCCTTCGGTGAGGCTGCCGGGACCGGAACCTAAATCCCTCGCCGACCGCCCATCACTGGGACTTCTTCAGTAGTACTCGAACAAGCCGAGTTTCGCCGGACTTGAGCCGGATGAAACGACTGTTAGTCTCCCGTTGGTCTCCGCCGTAGCTCCAAGATGCAAATCCTTCAGCCTCCAGTGTTACGCCAAACGGTACCGGTGGAACCGCGACGCTCCTCTGATGAGCATTGACGTGCATCGAATAAGCCCAGTCTTCCGGGCCCTTGTTGTGGTCCGGCCTCCAGAAATAGGCCGTTACATCCTCGGGATTCCCCGCCTCGTCGGATATGTCGAAGTCTAGATAGGCGGCTCTTGCCCCGAGCTTCACAACCACTCCCTCTGTCGTTTCATTGGGGCTTACCGGGACGTTCGGAAACCGCTCTCCGGGCATGTTGAAGAAGTTGTCCACGTTGTACGGATATCCGAGTATGTGCGCTACTACCATGAAGATCGGACGCACCTCGGACTGGCGAAGGATACGCCAACCGGTCGACCAGTAGCGATCAGATGTGGGACTGAGGGCACAATCCACTCCTTCCCTCGACTGGGTGGACTGCACCATCGTTACGCTGTTGCAGGTTAGCCTCCGACAATTCTGTCTATCGGGGTCAACTCTTAATCGTTCCATCAGAACCGCGCGGGCGACTTTTCGTCGGGGGCCGAGCCTGTGGATTGGAGTAACATCGGGCTGGAGCGACGAATCACGAAGCAATGGTGTCGTTCGTCAAAATTAAGATCGCGTTTGAAATCAACAGGATCGAGAAGGACTTACATTGTTACATGGCGAGAATCTGAGCCGTAATGAGTTTTTGCGCACCACAGCCTTGCATGCTCTGCGGAACACATTGCAAACCAGCCACTGTATACCGCATCGCAGTGAGGCTGCTTAAGTCAACTCGCAGATGCTGCGCCATCCCTTTCCTGGGCTCTCCCTGCGTACACGTTTCGCCCGCGGCGTTATTCGTGCACGTTGTCGAGAAATAACCTGAGTTTGCCGGAGCGTGAAGGCTGGCGCAGTTTGCGCAAGGCCTTGGATTCGATCTGGCGAATGCGCTCGCGGGTGATGGCGAACGACTGGCCAATCTCCTCCAGCGTGTGCTCCAGGCCGTCCTCCAGACCAAAGCGCATCTTCAGGATCTTCTCCTCGCGCGGTGTCAGGGTGTGCAGCACGAGCGCGGTCTGCTCCTTCAGGTTCAGGTTGATGACGGCCTCGACCGGCGAGACCAAGGCGCGGTTTTCGATGAAGTCGCTGAGGTGGGAATCCCCCTCCTTGCCGATTGGCGTCTCCAGCGAGATCGGTGCCTGCATGATCTTCAGCACCTTGCGCACTTTGGCCGCAGGAATGTCCATGTGCTTACCAATCTCTGCCGACGTGGGTTCGCGGCCCAGTTCCCGGACCAGTTGCCGCGAAGTGCGAATCAGCTTATTGACGATCTCGACCATGTGCACCGGAAGGCGGATGGTGCGCGCCTGGTCGGCAATGGCGCGGGTGATTGACTGGCGAATCCACCACGTCGCGTAGGTAGAAAACTTGTAGCCGCGGCGATACTCGAACTTGTCCACTCCCTTCATCAGGCCGACGTTGCCCTCCTGGATCAGGTCGAGAAACTGAAGCCCGCGGTTGCCATACTTTTTGGCGATGGAAACCACGAGGCGGAGGTTGGCTTCGATGAGTTCGTGCTTGGCCTGCTCCGCGTCCATCTCGCCCTGGATGATTTCGCGCTGCGTGCGCCGCAGCTCCTGGAAGCTCACGCCGGCGTCGCCTTCCAGGCTTTTCAGGTCGGCGCGATGCTGCCGCTGCGCCTTGCGGTAATCTTTCTCGAGTTCTTGGCTGCGCGCGCTCTCAATCTTTTTCTCTAGGTTGCTGATCTGGCGGTCGAGTGAGCCCATGATGTCCACGGTTTTATTCACCCGATCGACCAGGCGTTTGCGCTCGAAGTTGGTGAAACCGAGGTTGCGGATGATCAGCGAAAGCCGAACGATCTCGCGGCCCAGGCCACAGCGGCAGCGGCGGTATTCGCGTGCTTTCTTTTTTGCTGGGATGGTCGGTAGTAGTCCGGCCAGCTGGCTGGCTCTTTTGTAATGCTTCTGCAGCCCGTCAATGCGGCGCGTAGTGTCCTTGACGCGGTTCTGCAGGATGTCCTCGGTCATCTCTTCCTCATCGAAGACGACAATTTCCTTGATCGGGCGCACGCCACGCTTCAAATCCTCGCCGATGGCCAGAATCTCGTGGATCACAATAGGCGAGCGTGAAAGCGCCTTCAGCGCGGATCGCTTTCCGCGCTCGATGCGTTTGGCAATATCCACTTCCCCTTCGCGGGTGAGCAGAGGGGATGCGCCCGTCTCGCGCAGGTAGACTCGCACCGGATCGCTGCCCGCCTCAGGAGCTCCTGGAGTGAGGTCGAGTTCGACGTCCTCCGCTTCCTTCGAACGCTTTTCTCCCAGAGTCGACCGAGGTAGCCGAGGATCGCCATCAAGCACGTCAAGGCCCCACGTGCGAAGGGTGGTGAGCAAATCCTCTGTGTCCTGCGGGGAATGCACGTCCGGAATCGGGTCATTCACCTCGTTGTCCGTGAGATAGTCCTCTTCTTTTCCGGCATCGGTGTTTTCTTAACCGGAATCTCCTTATGACTTCAAAAAGGGCATTACCATCCCGCCTTCTAGGCTACGTCGGGTTTGGACGCGGCGGGCTGGACGGCTGCAGGAACCCTCGTACTCTTTTCCGACCGAAAGGGTTGTTCACGCATGTGAAAATCAGCCGGTAGTCTCGCCCGAAGCCCTCCCCGCAGCGCACAGGCCGCAGAAGGAACAGGGGCAGCAGATAGCATTCCGAAAACGTCCGCCAATTTCAAGCGGCTAGGTCTAGAGAGGCGGTTTCCGCGTTCGGCCTCCTCTGCAAGGCGCTCCGAAGGGCGTGCAAGGTATACATCGTGTCATCTATAGCCTGCTCTTCTTCGATGTTGTCTCCTGCTGAGTGAAACAGTTCGCGCGCTCGTGTCACAAGTGCCGTTTCCGCTTCACCAACTCGGTCTGAAACTTTGTTGGCGTCCAACTCAAAGAGCGCAGCCTTGTAAAATTGCCGCCAAACTCTCTTGTACGGTGATGCTAATATGCCAGTGTTCATAACCGCTCCTTACTACTGTGAAGGGGAGGCGATGTAAGCCGCCTCCCATTTCTCTCACTGGGCTACTGGTCTTATGCGGCCTTGCCATGAACCTTGGCTTCGACGGTCTTCTCGCTGCCAACATTCACCTTGATTTGCTTGGGCTTGGCTTCGGCCTTCTTGGCAAGGTTAATCTTCAGCACTCCCTTGTCATAATGGGCACTCACTTGCCCGGAATCGACGGAACTGGGCAGCGTGAACGACCGGGTGAAGCTTCCGTACTGCCGCTCGATGCGACGGAAGTTCTCCTCTTTCTCTTCCTTTTCGATCTTGCGCTCACCATGGACGGTGAGGGTAGTGTTCACGACGCTAACATCGATGTCTTTTTCATCGATGCCGGGGACTTCCAGCTTCAGGGTAATGTTGTGCTCGTCTTCGTAGATGTCCACCGGAGGTGCGAAGCTGGTGGTTGTTAACGCATCTTCCGGGCCTTCGGGACTATAGGACTCACGGAAAAAACGGTTCATGCGGTTCATGCGGTCTTGCATGGTCGAGAACTCACGAAAAGGCTCCCAACGGGTCAATAGGGTCATAGCGCAGTTCCTCCTTGGAGAAATCTAAGGGGAGAAAGCTTCAGATGGGCTGACTTAGTTCAGAGGACCTGAAAGAGTAAGAAGAGGTAGCTTGCTCAACTTCAAGGCTAGGCTTCTGCCCAACCGTTGTCAAACTGCGGGCGGAACCGCTTTGCATTGGCCGACTTCGGGGGAGCTGTTCAACGAACGCCCCATGACTCTCACTCGAGCCTGACTTGGATCGGAGCTTAACTTGCTGTGGGAACACCGTTCAAAAAGTAGATGTGGCGCAGCGAGTGGATTAGCTAAACTTTTCCTGTATACGAATATACGGCTGCGCCACCAGAGGAACAACACGACCGTGGGCCGCATAGTTCCTTCATATCTGCCAAGAGATTACGACAGTGGCGTATTTGGTGACTGCTCAAAATTGCTCAGGTTTCGGAATATACCTGTTGATTAAAAGACCTTTCAGACTATCTATACTATTCAATATCCTGATGCTGGCACAGATGCATTCGGGGCTCAATATTGGGTCGGATTCTCACACGAACCCGATATTGCTGAGGTCCATCATCTAGAACATCCGAATCCGAACGCTAACCTGAATGCTGGTCCCCAGTTTTTGCTCATCCGAAATGCCAGATTGCTGCTAGACGGAATGTTTATGAGGAACGTCATTATCATGGACAGTCACATCGTATACGAGGCAATCCAGTAGAACTGAGGAATGTATATTTCGTGAATTGCACTTTTGACGTTAGTCAACAGCCACGTGGTCAGCAATTTGCTAAGGCAATGTTCTCGCCCGATCCGTCGGTCTTTTTGATAGCGGTTTATGGGGCTCTAGCATTCGTCCAGCAAAGGTGCTCATCATCTCTGTGCAGCGGTTTCTCGGCAACGAAAAGCACAGTTGTCTAAGAATTTCCCTGCGGGCAGCAGGGCAGCAGCAGTCCCTTTGGAGGGGTCTTGAGTGTAATGACCTGGTTACGTCAGTTATCGTGTACACGGGCGAACGACCTGCAAGAATCCTCTAGTTGCATGGCAGGGAAAAATACGACTGAAGAGTGGAAGTAAGCATGTTTGATTACGAAGCTCCCAAAGAAGCAAGACCCACCGACTGGTCGGGCACCATCATTGGGGCCATGCTGCTACCGGTGCTTTTCCTTTTTATCTACCTAGGCAAAGCAGAGCTTGGGTTTACAGCCTGCCTTGTCCTAGGGATGACTATGCTTGCCGTTAAACTCCGCTGGAGGTTGAGGAAACATACCTGGTTCTGGGCAGCTATCGTTCTCGTATTGGCGCTCCACGTCCCATTGTTATTTATCGTTCGATGGCCGGATAGCAAAGTTCCAACGATTGCCTATTCATTGCCATTGGGAATCGTGGATTTTTTGCTCATCATGGGCGCTGTAGGGCTCGCAGAAAAGCTCTTCTCGAAAGGTTCTGCTTCTAATGATGAAGAGGAATGAGAGTCCGTTGGTGAAAAATCTCTATTACGCTCATAACCCCCCGCCGGGCGCGGCTCAACTTTGAGGTCGGACGCAGCCCATTCGCCTCAACCACATTAGGGAAACCGCACTCCTCAAGTTGGTGTCCACCTGTGTGCATCACTGTTCGGCTGGAAGTGAGAAATGTGAGTGCGGCGTCCGAACTGTTGAAACCCTGCGATGCTCGGGCGATGCGATGCCGTGAGCACCAGGGTCAACTCGGTCATAAATGATGACGAGGAATGCTCTCGCCGAGTGGAGCTTGCCTACGCTCAGAGTCGGCTCTTTTCCGGCTTATAGCTGAAATATACCGCTCCTCCGATAATGAGCGCACCTCCCACGACCGCCATAATCCCCAAACTCTCGTGCAGCAAGGAAACACCAAGAATCGCGCCGACTAACGGTTCAAGGTTCACGAAAATTCCCGCCTGCGATGCCGGAACCCGCTTGAGTCCCCAATTCCACAACAACGCTGTGCTTGCGGTAGCCAACAGTCCCTGCTCCACGACGGCAATCCATGCGCGGGTCGAGTAATGAAGTGAAGGAATTCCGGATGTGGTCATGACTGTAACAGCCAGCATGACAGTACCGACCCAAAAGACAAAAGCCGTCACAATCATTGGCGAATGCCGCTGCATGAGATGTTTCGAGATTAAAATCCACGCAATCGCTCCAAACATTGAAAGCACGACAAGCAGGTCGCCCATTGTGCTCGCGACTGCTGCCCCGGCGGCTCTGCTGCTCGACAGGGCGATCAGTGCGGCGCCAAACGTTGAGGCAGCAAGCGCAAGCCAACCGCTGAAGTGCAACCGCTCTCCCCCGAACATCACGGCGGCGACGGCGAGAAGCATGGGAAGAGTGCCAACCATTAAGGAAGCGTGCGAGACCGTGGTGAGGGAGAGTCCTTTGAACTGCACCAAATACTGCACTGGCACTCCGAGCACCGAAGCCACCAACACCCAGCCCCATTCACTCCCAACAAAATGAGGACGATTATAGAAAATGACGGGAAACAGACCCGCGCACGCGAAGGCGAAGCGGAACAGTACCATGCTCGGCACGGGCATCTCGGTCAGCGCGATCTTGCCGAAGAAGAATCCTGTTCCCCAAAGGCACCCAGCGGTTGCAAGAGCAAACATGGGCAGGGTGTGAATGTGCCGTTTGAGCATTGTTTTCGATTGTAAGGTAGGGGCGCAGTGAGCATGCCCAGTGGATACTAAGGCTGCTTCTTTTTCAGACGCCACACAATAGTGAGCGGGTCGCGACCCTTGCCGGGGCTGATGAGTCCGCGCCGTTCCATCGCCTTGATGGTATTGCGATTGGCAGATTGAGGGCGAAGTTCTTCGTTATCTTTCAAGCCCCGCAGAACTGGGTTGCCGCCTAGCGAATCCGTTTCAAGCTGGTAGCCGTCTTGGATGTGCGAAAGTAGGTCTTGTTCAGTCTCCGTGAGTTTCGGCAGCAGACTGGCAGTTTTCTTTTTCGCCATGGTTTAGCTCGTCGGACTCGCGGGCTTGCAGGTAACGGGGTCGTCCACTACTGCATCACTTTCCCAAGCATGCAACTTCGTTGAATCGAGTGCAGGAAAAGAGTACGATGCGCGAGGAGAAATCTTGTGGGTTGCCTCTTGCTCGTTGTCCTTCTCGCCTTTCCTCGAATCGTACTCGCACTGTTATTCTTTTTCTCGAATTACTTGGAACGAGCGTACCACGGTCTATTATTTCCCTTGCTTGGATTTCTGTTCTTACCCCTAACCACGTTAGTGTATGCGTGGATGGCGAATACACGACAGCCTATAGTTGGCATTAATTTGTTGATTCTGATTGTCGCGGTTGTGATTGACCTCGGCGGCGTTGGCGGCGGCGAATATCATCGACGGAGACGATGGCAGGACTAAGTGCCTAACAAGATGCTGAGACGATTCATCATTGTTTCCCAAATGCGGGGACAGCACCGAAGCCAGGATAGATGGTCGCGATCCGAGCAAGTCTAGCTCTCGATTTCAGGGCGGCAACAAATACCATACTGCTGCCAAATCTTAAACCACGGGCTATGCGCGAGCATTTCGTCGTGTCTTCGGTTCGCGGCCGCGAAGTCGCTCGGTCTCAGTGGTCTGGTGTCCGGGTCTGCGAAGATGCGCTCAAGGCGCGCGATTTCGGCAATAGTCTGTTCGGCGTCCATCCCGTCTCAATATCCAACATGAGCGTGGCAATCGTCAAACGGGAGCGACACCTGCATGCATGTTGTGCCGATGCTTCGTCATCTGTGTGTAGCGGTTTCTCGGTAACGAAAAGCACAGTTTTCTAGAATTTCCCTGTGGGCAGCAGGGCAGCATCAGTGCCCTTGGAGGGGGTTGAGCGAAATGGCCTGTTAACGACAGTTGAACACTCGCCGCATGTTTGTCGCGTCTTGAATATCCACAAACAGCGGTCATGAACTTGGAGTCAAACATGGCGCACGGCCCTGCTCATTGGCCGGTCAATGTCGAATGGCTAGCCACACACATCCAACCCTCACCTTGACGAACCCACGTGTCCGTGAAGGGCTCCCGTAGCAGGTATGGTTTCCCATTCTTCAAGCCATTTTCGCGATACACTCCGCTAACCACGGCAACGGACCCGGCTGCGTGGTGCAAGACAGTGCAGACAAGTGCTTCCGGCGTCTGGAACCAGTATTGGTGGCCAAAGCCCGGCGAGACAGAGCCCTCCCGCAAGATCAGCTATCACTTGAGCGCCAAAGGCACTCATTACGTGATTTCCGCCGGAGTCTATGACGACAAGGCAACCATTGCGGAACTGTCGAAGGTGAGCAGCATGAAGTAACCGTCGGCTCTCACCCACGACATCGCAACAAACGCCAAGCCGCCTGATCGGGGCGGCTTTTCACTGCATCACGCTGAATGGCTGCGCGGTAACTTCTGTTATCGCATTATAAAAGGGCGCCCCTCTTGGAGTAGGTTGTGATCGTTCGCATCATGACCTACGAAAAGGAGCACCCTTATGGACAGTGAAAAGTATATTGGGCTCGACGTTCATCAAGCAACCGTCGT
>Ga0302324_100024497_pt1 | contig 11621 bp, 10 predicted proteins | sample Palsa_T0_1_FD_201949 | JGI IMG/M metagenome (GOLD analysis project Ga0302324, IMG submission 201949) | Peat permafrost microbial communities from Stordalen Mire near Abisko, Sweden - Palsa_T0_1 | ecosystem: Environmental > Terrestrial > Soil > Palsa > Peat permafrost | place: Sweden: Abisko... | reverse complement strand
TCCCCGTGCGGAAGATAGCGGCCATTCACATAGGCAATCCGGCCCGAAGGCGCGCGCGCGGGCCAGCCGTGAGACAATGAGATCATGTAAACAGTCGCAGGTATTTATTCTTATGTGTCATGGCCCGCAAATGCGGGCCACCCAGCTGACGTTGCTCTAATCTGAATAGAAAATGGGAAAATTTAGCGTCGCCGGACTGATGAACGCGCGTCACTTGGGTCGCCCGCATTCGCGGGCGATGACAATGAAAGGGATGAAGAGCGAGACCCATCGGTATCAATCACCTGTCATCAGGCGTTGTAGGCCTGTTCGCGGCCCGTCGGTCCCACGCCCAGCGACTTGAGCTTGCGATGGAGAGCCGAGCGCTCCATGCCGATGAACGACGCAGTGCGCGAGATGTTGCCGCCGAAGCGGTTGATCTGCGCCATCAGATATTCGCGCTCGAAGATTTCGCGGGCCTCGCGCAGCGGCAACGAGATCACGAGATCGCTTTTGCCGTTGTTGCTCCAGGCCGCACCCGTGCCGAGATCGGATGGCAGCAAATCGGCCGAGATCGCGATCTCCGGATCGTCAGTTGCAAGGATCAACAGGCGCTCCACGATGTTGCGCAGCTGACGCACATTGCCCGGCCAGTCATGCGCCTGCAGCACCGCCATCGCATCGTCGCCGATCTCGCGCATCGGAAGGCCGGATGCCGCGGAAAGCCGCTTCATGATGTGGGCTACGAGATGGGGAATGTCGTCGCGGCGTTCGGCCAGCGAGGGCACACGCACCGGCACGACATTGAGCCGGTGATAAAGATCCTCGCGGAACTGGCCGGCATCGATCTCCGCCCGCAGATCGGCTGTCGAGGACGAGATCACACGCGCATCGACCTGCACGCGCGTCGTGCCTCCCTGACGGAGGAAAGTCTGGTCGACCAGCACGCGCAAAATTTTTCCCTGCGTCTCGAGCGGCATGTCGGCCACTTCGTCGAGATAAAGTGTGCCGTTGTGCGCCACTTCGAGCAGGCCGATCTTGCGCGGGCCATCGCTCGCTTCCTCGCCGAACAATTCCGTCTCGATGCGATCGGGCGCCATGGTGGCGCAATTGATCGCAACGAACGCATTGCCGGCGCGCCGCGAGCGGCTGTGCATCAGGCGCGCGACAACCTCCTTGCCGGAACCCGCAGGCCCCGTGATCAGTACGCGGCTGCCGGTCGGCGCGATTTTGTCGATCAATTGGCGCACTTGCGAAATCGCGGACGACACGCCCACGAGATCCTGTTCGTCACCCGCCTTGAGCTTCAACTCCTGCACTTCGCGTTTAAGGCGCGCGGCTTCCAGCGCACGGCCCACGACGTGGATCAATCTGTCGGCCTTGAACGGCTTCTCGATGAAGTCGTAGGCGCCCTTCTTGATCGAGGCGACAGCCGTTTCGACGGTGCCGTGACCGCTGATCATCACAACCGGCAGGTCGGGATGCTCGCGCTTGAGCACATCCAGCACCTGGATGCCGTCGAGCCGGCTTCCCTGCAGCCAGATGTCGAGCACCACGAGTTGCGGCCTGCGCGAGCGCACGCTCGCGATCGCGCCGTCGCTGTCGGCAGCCACGCGCGTGTCGAAGCCTTCGTCGTGAAGGATTCCCGCAATCAACTCGCGGATGTCCTCCTCGTCGTCGACGATCAGAATCTCAGGCGCGATCAACGATCCGTTCTTGCTCATCCCCTAAACCCTTTTTTGTTTCTCGCACGCTTTTTTGCCGGAGCGGGAAGCTCAGGCGCACTTCCGCGCCGTGCTCTTCCTCACCCCTGTCCGACAGCGCGATTTCGCCACCATGGTCTTCCAGAATCTTGCGCACGATGGCGAGTCCGAGGCCCGTGCCTTTCGCGCGCGTAGTGACATAGGGCTCGGTCAGCCGGTGGCGGTGCTCGGCCGGCAGGCCGATGCCGTTGTCCGCCACGCGAAAAACCACGCGCTCGCCATTGGCATCGAGCGCGATCGCGATGCGGCCCGCCTCTTCGCCGCCTGCCGCTTCGCGCGCGCCGATCGCCTCTGTCGCATTCTTGAGCACGTTGGTGAGCGCCTGCGAAACCAATCGGCCGTCGCATTCGAACTTGACCGCCTCGGACGGTGCGCTCGTTTCGAACGTGATCTGCGGATGGGCAACGCGCTGCAGAAACACCGCCTGATGGATCAGCTCCTGCGCATTCTCCCGCCGCATCACCGGCACCGGCATGCGCGCAAACGACGAGAATTCGTCGACCATGCGGCCGATATCGCCCACCTGGCGGATGATCGTGTCGGTACATTGCTGGAACACTTCGGGATCGGTGATGACTTCCTTGCCGTATTTGCGTTTGAGCCGCTCGGCGGAAAGCTGGATCGGCGTCAGCGGATTCTTGATCTCGTGCGCGATGCGCCGGGCGACGTCTGCCCAGGCCGCCGTGCGTTGCGCGGACACAAGATCGGTGATGTCGTCGAAGGTGACGATGAAATCGCCCGTGCCCTGCTCGCTGTCCACCTGCACGCTCAGGCTCCGCACCGTGCCACCGCGTTTCACGGTCGCTTCGCCGCTCGCGCGGCCTACGGGTTCCTGCAATGCGCGGCGGATGAGGCCCGACAATTCCGGCACTGCTTCCGCGTAATGGCGTCCTTCGATTTCTTCGTGAGTCGCATTCAGCAGTCGCGCGGCCGCGCGATTGACGATCGTGATCTGGCCCTCGCCGTCCAGGCCGATGACACCGGCGCTGACACCCGCGAGAACCGCTTCCGTGAAGCGGCGCCTGGCATCGATCTGATGGCTCGCCGCGATCAGCTCGGTGCGCTGCACATCGAGCTGCGCCGTCATGCGGTTGAATGCGCGACCCAGCAACCCGATCTCGTCGTCTTCGCGGTCGATCTCGACCTGCGCCTTGAGATCGCCTTCCGACACCCGTTCTGCCGCACCGATCAATCGCGAAATCGGCTTGATCAGGCGATTGGCCGCCCACAAGCCCAGCCAGATGGCCGCAAGGAGAATGAGCAGCGATACGACCGCATAGAGGGCCGCAAAGATCAGCTGGTATTTGGCGCGATCCTGATCGAGACGCTTGTATTCGCCGACTGCGTCGACGGTGCGCTGGTAATAGGCGAAGACCTGCGGATCGACGCGGCGCACGACGAGCAGATAGGCGTCGTTGAGCGCATCGAGCCGCACGAGCGCGCGCAGCACGCCGATCTTCGAGTTCGCGTCGATCAGCACGGGCCCGCGCGCCGCTTGGGCGATTTCGCTGGGCGACGGAGGCTGCAGATCCGGCAGCGAGCGCAATCTGCTCGAGCCCAGCACTTGCCCTCTTTCGTTGAGAATATAAGCCGCCTGCAGGCCGTGATCCTCGGTCAGGATCTGCAGCCTCGAGAACAGCACGCTCACATCGGCCTTGCCGTTCGCATCGAACAGCTGCGGATCGCGCTGGATGTCCTTCGCGATCTCGCGCGCATCGGTGACGATGAGGGCCTGCTTCTCGTCGCCATAGCGGTGTGTGACGTTCACGGCGCTTTCGAGCGCTGACCGCACATGGGCGGAGAACCATGCTTCGACACCGAGGTTCAATGTGACGGTCGCGAAGATCGCGACCAGGATGGCCGGCACGACCGCGATGGCCGAGAACATCACCACAAGACGCACGTGGAGGCGCGCGCCGGCGCTACCCGAGCGGCGCTCGGCCCACAGTCGCGTCAGCCGCCAGGCGATCAACGCGCCCAGCGCAAGCACAAGGGTCAGATTGACGATCAGGAGGGCGATCAGCCCGCCATGGGTTGGCGTATAGGGAATGAGCCCCGTAAGGCTCGTATAGGTGGCGACGCTGGAGAGAACAGCCAGGAGACCGATCGCGAGCGCAATCAACGACGGCCTTGAAATGACCCGGAGGGGCCCCGGATCGCCGCTTCCAAGCGGAATATCGACCGTACTGGTTGTCGCCATGCAGGCCCGCCGCTAGCGCCCCGAATCGGGCGCGGATGCTGGAAGATCGAGCAGTAGTGTAGCGGAGCCACATCTTGTTGCAAGAATGCCGCGTTGCAAGACCGCATCAGGGTTAAGCGGGCGGGTCGTACATTTCGTTCCCGTCCGACATTTCTTTCTCTGGCTTTCACACCTCAAAAAAATCACCTGTTAATGCCCAAAAAAGCCAAGCAAACGCTAGCTTTCTTGCGAGAGTAACAGGCGGGAACAGGTCGCGCTCTGAAGTGCCGGCATGGTCGCACGATATTACCAAAGTGGAATATTATTATACCAATATGGATTTACAGTCAATTCGTACGGCATAGATTATCGCAAATCCTGAATTGGAGGCCCGGATGACTTCAGAGATATGCGAAGACATGTTTGAACGGCTGATGGCGGCGCAAATGATCGAAACTCAGGACCGTTTGGCCGATTATCTGAGACGCGGCCGGCGCTACGGGGCCTTGTCGATGACCCGCATACGCGTGATCTACATCAAGTCGGAATGCGCTATGGCACTCGGCGCCCCCTACTCCCAGAAGTCCGCCGAAGGATACGATGCCGAAGCCGAACTGAGCCTTCGCGGCGAGCCCTTCCGGAGACCGAAGTCGGACCTGCGCGGGAACTGATCCGAACCGAACTCAGCGCCTGGTACGACGCGCATCCGGAAGCCAAGGAAGCGCAGAACGAGGACGTAACGGCGCATATGTACAAGCGACCGAAATGGGTGATTTAGGCTACTCGAGCCGATCACCAATGGAAGGTTCGTGGCGGCTAATCCACCTTCATCCCGCGAAACACTTCCAGCCCCAGATCACGGATTTTCTTCCGCAGCGTGTTGCGGTTCAGGCCCAGGAGATGCGCGGCGCGAATCTGGTTTCCCCGTGTCGCCGCGAGGCAGATGGAGATCAGCGGACGCTCGACTTCCTGCACGATGCGGTCATAGAGCCCAGCGGGCGGGAGTTGATCGCCATGGGTCGCGAAATAGCGCGTCAGATGGTGCTCGATGGAGCCGGCAAGCGTCGTCGCTTCAGCCGCCTCATTGCCGTCGCCGGTCTGCGGCGGCTCGCTCAGTTCGCTTGCGATGACGGAGGCCGAGACCGTATCGCCCGAATGCAGCACCGCGAGCCGGCGGATGAGATTTTCCAACTCGCGCACATTGCCGGGCCAGCGATAGCGCCGGAGAAGCTCCAGCGCTTCTGTGTCGAGCCGCTTGACGGGCAGGCCTTCGCCTTCCGCCTTGTGCAGGAAATGACGCACGAGATCGGCGATGTCTTCGCCCCGCTCGCGCAAGGGCGGCAGGCGCAGCGGCACGACATTGAGCCGGTAATAAAGGTCTTCGCGGAACAGTCCCTGGCCGATCAGCTGGCGCAGTTCGCGGTTGGTGGCGGCGATGATGCGCACATCGGTGCGGATTGGCGTGCGCCCGCCCACCGTCGTGTATTCGCCCTGCTGCAGCACGCGCAACAGGCGCGTCTGCGCCTCCAGCGGCATGTCCCCTATTTCGTCGAGGAACAGCGTGCCGCCTTCCGCCTGTTCGAAGCGGCCGATGCCGCGATTGGTGGCGCCGGTGAATGCGCCGCGCTCATGGCCGAACAATTCGCTTTCCACGAGTTCTTTCGGAATGGCCGCCATGTTCACCGCCACGAAAGGTCCGTGGCGCCGGCGCCCATAGTCGTGCAACGCGCGGGCGACGAGCTCCTTGCCGGTGCCGGATTCGCCCATGATCATCACGGTGAGATCCGTCTGCGTGAGCCGCGCGATGACGCGATAGATTTCCTGCATGGCGGGCGAGCGGCCGATGATCGGCAGCCTCTCCTCGCCCGACTCGCGCTGCGCGTCGGCGTCGCGCTTGGTCCGCGGCGTGGCCATCCCCCGCTGCACGACCGAGATCAGCTCCTTCAGGTCGAAGGGCTTGGGCAGATATTCGAACGCGCCCCGTTCCGCGGCCGTGATCGCAGTGAGGATCGTGTTCTGCGCGCTCATGACCACGATCGGCAGATCGGGGCGTACGCGCTTGATGCGCGGGATCAGGTCGAACCCGTTCTCGTCCGGCAGCACGACATCGGTGATGACGAGATTGCCTTCGCCGCCTTGAACCCAGCGCCACAGGCCCGCGGCTGTGCCGGTCGTGCGCACGTCATAGCCCGCGCGGCCCAGCGCCTGGTTCAACACTGTGCGGATCGCGCTGTCGTCGTCGGCAACGAGGATCATTCCGGCCGGCATCTCAATCTCCCTCTCGCTCCGCCTTCGGCAGGAGCACGCGAAACACCGTGCGCCGTGGAACGGATTCGCATTCGATCACGCCCCCATGGTCGCCCACGATCTTGGCGACAAGTGCGAGTCCCAATCCCGAGCCGCGCGCCTTGGTGGTGACGAAGGGATCGAAGATATGCGGCATCAAATCGGCGGGAACGCCGGCACCATTGTCGCGCACGGTCACTTCCAGCGGCAGACTGAGGCGCATGCCCGAGAGACCTGCGCTCACGCGCATGCCCGGGCGATAGCCGGTCGTCAGCGTGATTTCGCCGCCGGACGCAGGCACCGCGTCGCTCGCATTGCGCACCAGATTCATGAACACCTGAATCAGTTGATCGCGATCGCCGAGCACGGCGGGTAATGAGGGATCGAACATCTCCACGAAGGTCGTATGCCTGGCGAAGCTCGTTTCGGCGACCTTGCGGACGCGGCCCAGCACTTCATGGATGTTGACAGGCGTGCGCGGCAACGCGCGCGTGTCGCCGAACGCCTCCATGCGGTCGATCAGCGCGCAGATGCGATCGGATTCGGCGCAGATCAGCTGCGTGAGCTCTTTCTCGTTGTCGTGCAGAGCTTCCTCGAGCAATTGCGCCGCGCCGCGAATGCCGGCGAGCGGATTCTTGATCTCGTGCGCGAGGACCGCCGCCATGCCGTGCAGCGAGCGCACCGCGCCCCGATGGGAAAGCTGCCGGTCCAGGCGTTGCGCAAAGCCGCGCTCCTGCAAGGTCACCAGCACGACGCCGTCCGGCTTCGCGAGCGGCGTGACGATCACGTCGGTCAATCGTTCGCCGTGCCGGGGCGTCGTCAGATCGACATCGTGTTCGCTGATCGACGAGTGGCGTTCGCGCGCTTGGGCGATGACCTGTATCAGCGGGCTCGCAAAGGGCGTGATATCCTGCAGCCGCTGGCGCACGAGAAGTCCTGCCCCCATGTCGAAGAACTGCTCGGCGGCCGGATTCACATAGAGGATTTCGAGATTGGGCCCGATCAGCAGCACAGGCATCGGCAACGCCGCGGCAATCAGGGTAGCCCCTACCCCGTCCGTCTCCTCGACATTGTCCTGCTGCCCCAAGCCCATTTTGCCCATAGTTTAATCAGTACCGAGCCCTGACTATAGGATAGGCATTATCATTCGCAAAGACTGTTCTCGAATGCTGACGTTCAACTTGACGCACTGTTTGATTAAACGAAGTGTGCGAACAGAGGCTTAGGTCGCCCCTGCCGTCTGCTTTCAGGACCCTAAAATGGCAAAAATCGCCGCCTTGATTGTGGCCGCGGGAAACGGCGAGCGCGCGGGAGGCGCCGTTCCGAAGCAATATCGCCTGGTGGCTGGTGTGCCGCTGTTGCGCCGGACGGCCGGCCTATTTGCACGCGCACCCGATATATCGGCAATTCAGATTGTCATCGGACCGGGGCAGACCGAGCAGGCCGCATCCGCCTTGAACGGCCTCCCGCACCTTGCGTTGGTCGCAGGAGGCAAGACGCGGCAGGAATCCGTGCGCAACGGGCTCGAGGCGCTCGAGGCGCAGGCGCCCGACTATGTTTTGATCCAGGATGCCGCGCGCCCCTTTGTGTCGCCTGTGCTGATCGAGCGTTTGGTGTCTGCCTTGAAGAGCGGCGCCGATTGCGCGATCCCGCTTCTGCCTGTGGCCGATACATTGAAACTGGAACGGAACCCGGGCGTTTGGACCACGGTGCCGCGCGATGGACTGATGCGTGCGCAAACTCCACAAGGCTTCCGTTTCGACAGGATTCTCGCGGCGCATCGCCGCCACGCAGACGCCGCCGTCACGGACGATATGGCGCTGGCCGAACTGGCAGGCTTGAAGATCGCCGCGGTCGCGGGCGAAGAGGTCAATATGAAGATCACCACGGCGGAAGATTTCACCTATGCCGAACGGTTGCTGACAGGCGCCTCGGAGTTTCGCACCGGCTCGGGGATCGATGCGCATCGCTTCGTGGCGGGCGATCATGTGTGGCTGTGCGGCATTCGCATTCCCCACGATATGGGGCTCGAAGGCCACTCCGATGCCGATGCGGGATTGCATGCGCTGACGGACGCGGTCCTGGGCGCGCTCGGCTCGGGCGATATCGGCTTGCATTTTCCGTCCGACGATCCGCGCTGGCGCGGCGCGCCGTCGTCGAAATTCCTGGCGCACGCGGCAGAGCTTGTGCGCGAGGCGGGCGCCGGCATCGTGCATGCCGACGTGACGCTCATCTGCGAGCGCCCCAAGATCACGCCGCATCGCGACGCGATGCGCACGCGCATCGCAGAAATCCTCGGGCTCGATGTGTCGCGCATCAGCGTCAAGGCGACGACGACCGACGGCATGGGCTTCACCGGCCGCCGCGAAGGCCTTGCGGCGCAGGCTCTCGCGACGCTGCGGTTTCCGGTATGAACTTCCAAAAGACCTACACCGCCGTGGCGACAGTGTTCGGCGTGGGGCGCTTCCCGTTTGCGCCGGGTACGGCCGCGAGCATCATTGCGCTGCCTGCCGCGTGGCTGATCGCAACCGCTGGCGGATCGTGGGGACGTATCTGGCTGTTGATGGCTGCGATCTTCGTCAATGCGCTCGGCTGCTGGGCATGCGAACTCTATGCGCACGAAACGCAGGTGAAGGATCCTTCCGAATGCGTGATCGACGAAGTCGCGGGCCAATGGATCGTTTGTGCGTTCGCACCGTCGACATCGCTCTACGCCTACGCCGTTGCATTCCTGCTGTTTCGTATGTTCGACATCCTGAAACCTTGGCCCATCTCGGCGGCCGAGCGACTGCCTGGTGGTCTGGGCATCATGGCGGATGATGTCGTCGCCGGGCTCATGGCAGCGGCGGTCATTGCGGTGCTTGCGCATCTGGGCCTAGTGTGGTGAGACCATGTTTCCATCCCCATTTCTGCGGCTCGCCGAAGTCGTTCTCGCCGACGCGCGCACACAGAAGCTGCGCATTGCGACGGCCGAGAGCTGCACCGGCGGCCTGATCGCGGCACTACTCACGGAGATTCCCGGCTCGTCCGACGCGTTCGATCGCGGCTTCGTCGTCTATTCGAACCGTGCCAAATCCGATCTGCTCGGCGTGCCGGGCGATCTCATCGCGGATGCGGGAGCGGTGTCCGAAGCGGTCGCGCGCTCGATGGCCGAAGGCGCGGTCGAGAATTCCAACGCGCATCTGGCCGTTTCGGTGACGGGTGTTGCGGGCCCGGGCGGCGGCACGAAGCTCAAGCCCATCGGTCTCGTGCACATCGCGGCGGCGCGCGAGGGCCGCTCGATCATTCACGAGGCGCATCGCTTCGGCGATGTCGGTCGCGCGGAAATACGCATGAAGGCGGTAGAAGCCGCGCTTCAGCTCCTACACCGGCTGCTTTGACAGTTTCTGCGCGCGGGTCTCGAACGCCTGCGTCATGCGGGCCATCACGCGACCGAGAGCTGCTTCCGCGATCAGCGCGAGCACCTTGCTCTTGAAGTCGAACGAGATCGAAAAATATACGCGGCATCCTTCCCCTTCGGGAATGAAGCGCCAGTGGTTTTCGAGTTGTTTGAAGACGCCTTCGGTTTGCACCACAGCGATCTTGCACGCTTCCGGTTCGAGCGTGATTCTGCTGGTGTAGCGTTCACGAAAATTCCGGAAGCCCACGACCGTCTCGGCGATCAGCTCCTCGCCCGTGGCGGTTTTCTCGCGGCTATCGACACGCAGGTCCGCGCACCAGGGTACGAATTCCGGATAGCGTTCGACATCGGCCACGATGCCGTACATCAATTGCGCTGTATACGGAACAAGCCTGGATTCAGAGTGACTGGGCATTGACCATCGCGTTTCGCGCAGCCTGAAGCGCCGCAAAATCGGTGTCCGCATGATAGGACGATCTCGTCAGCGGACTTGCCGAAACCATGAGGAAACCCTTCGCGCGCGCGATCTGCTCGAGCGCCTTGAACTCGTCCGGCGTCCAGAAGCGCACAAGCGCCGCGTGCTTGCGGGTCGGTTGGAGATACTGGCCGATGGTGAGAAAATCGACTCCGGCCGCGCGCAGATCGTCCATCACCTGCATGATCTCTTCGCGCGCTTCTCCGAGCCCCACCATCAGGCCCGATTTCGTGAAGCCCGTCGGCACCAGCTCTTTTGCGCGCTCGAGCAAACGCAGCGACGCGAAGTAGCGCGCGCCGGGACGAACGGTCAGATAAAGCCGCGGCACGGTTTCGAGATTGTGGTTGAGCACGTCCGGCCGCGCTTCCATCACGGTTTCGATTGCGCCGGGCTTCCGCAGGAAATCGGGCGTCAGGACTTCCACCGTCGTGCCGGTGCTGAACTGCCGAATCACGCGGATCGTCTGCGCGAAATGCCCGGCACCGCCGTCGCCAAGATCGTCGCGATCGACCGAGGTGATCACCACATGATTGAGCCCGAGCTTCGCCACCGCGCGGCCGACATTTTCGGGCTCGTGGAGATCGAGCGGTCCCGGCAATCCGGTCTTGACGTTGCAGAACGCGCAGGCCCGCGTGCAGGTGTCGCCCATGATCATCATGGTGGCGTGCCGGTTTGCCCAGCATTCACCGATATTCGGGCAGCCGGCCTCTTCGCAGACCGTGTGCAGCCCGTGCTCGCGCACGATGGCCTTTGTCTCGGAATAGCCGCGGCTGACGGGCGCCTTCACCCTGATCCAGTCGGGTTTACGCTGCACGACCGCGTCGGGCCGGTGCGCCTTTTCCGGATGGCGGGGCGCCCGGAGGTCCTTCAGGTTCTGGTCAAAAACGATAGCCATCGCCCTTACATATAGGCTCGCGCCGGGAAAATCACGGGGCCAATATCAGGGATCTGGAGCCGCCATTTGCCACAACCCTCGCCTGCGCTAGCTTGGGCGGCAACGCCAAGAAGGGGACGGGCCGCTCGCGCCGCAGTCCTTCCACACAGGGAGCATCCGGGTGACCCTCGCAACCGTTGCCGCAGCCTCCGGCGAAGAGATCGTCCCGTTCGACGTATTCCGCGCCCACAAACCTTTGTTCCGGGCGCTGACGCAGGCCCGCAGCAAATTCGGCGGCAAACACGCCGCTCTCGTCGACGGCGACGAACGCGTGCTGACCTATGACGACATCGTGCGGGCGTCCCTCGCGCTCGGCCATGCGCTCAAGGCGGGCACGCATGCCGGCGAAGCGGTGGGTGTGATGTTGCCCTCGGGCGCGGGCGCGGTGATCGCGTTCTTCGCGGTGTCGGCATACGGCCGCGTGCCGGCCATGCTCAATTTCACGGCCGGTGCGGCCGCCATCAAAGCCGCGCTGCACATGGCGCAGATCAGGCGCATCGTCACCGCGCACAAGTTCATCGAGCTCGGCAAGTTCGAAGCACTGATCGACGAGCTGAAGGACTCCGCCGAAATCGTCTATCTCGAGGACGTGCGCGAGCGCCTGA